>Ga0134123_10002567_pt1 | contig 11884 bp, 9 predicted proteins | sample KB303_FD_96460 | JGI IMG/M metagenome (GOLD analysis project Ga0134123, IMG submission 96460) | Terrestrial soil microbial communities without Nitrogen fertilizer from Kellogg Biological Station, Michigan, USA - KB3-0-3 | ecosystem: Environmental > Terrestrial > Soil > Unclassified ...
AGTAAACGCGGCAGGACCGGCGCCAGGAGCTCGGCGTCGCGCGGCGTGGGGGTGAGGCTCTCGAGGTTCGCCGCCGCCGCGTCCGGATTCGCGAAGCCGAGCTGACGCAGCGTCCGGCGGCGCCGGGCCGCCGCGCCGCGTCCGCCCGCGGTCAGGAGCCCGGCAACACTCGGGTTCAGACGGCCGCTTCTCCGGTCTCGCCCGTCCGGATCCGGAGCGACTCGTTGACCGGGAGCACGAACACCTTGCCATCGCCGATGGAACCGGTCTTGGCGGCGCCCGTGATGGTGGCGACCACCTTCTGCACCAGGGGGTCGGGCACGACGACCTCGATCTTCACCTTGGGCAGGAAGTCGACCGTGTACTCCGAGCCGCGATAGAGCTCGGTGTGGCCCTTCTGTCGCCCGAAGCCGCGCACCTCGGTGACCGTCATGCCGATCACGCCGATGCTGGTGAGGGCTTCCTTCACGTCGTCGAGCTTGAACGGCTTGATGATGGCCTCGACCTTCTTCATCTCAGACCTCCTCGAGAATCGAGATGGCGATCGCCGACACGTGCGAGCTGATGCGCTTCAGGTTGGTCAGGATGTCCAGGTGAATCTCCGACGTCTCGATCGACTCCGCCAGCCCGGCGCGCAGGCGGCCCAGGTGCGATTCCCGGAGATCGCGCTCGCGCTGGCGCATGAGCGTCCGCTGGTCCAGCACTTCCTGGGCGAGCGCGCGGTCGTTCGAGGCGAAGGCGGCAATGGTGCGCTCGAGATTCTTGGACACCAGCGAGTGGAACTCCTGGATCTCGGCCCAGCCGGCGTCCGAGAAGCGGCGCGCCTGGTAGAGCTTCTTGCGGCCGAGCTCCATCAGGTTCTTGTCGATGATGTCGCCGATGTTCTCGAGGTTGCCGATGACCGAGATCAGGCCGATCTCCTTGCGGTTGAGATCGGGGCCCATCGCGTCGCGCCCCAGGCGCGCCAGGAAGAGCTTGATCTCGCGCTCGAGGAAATCGACCTGATCGTCCCGGCGCTCCACGTCCTCGAGCAGCTCGTGGTGGCTGCTGGCGAAGACGACCGGCACGTCGCGGAGCATCCCCTGCACCACGTCGGCCATGCGCAGGGCCTCGCGCGTCGCCTGACCCAGGGCCAGCGAGGGCTGGTCGAGCGAGCGCTCATCGACGTAGCGCGTGCGGAACGGGCTGTCGCCCTGCTGGTCGTCCGGCACCAGTGTCTCGATCGCGCGCGCCGCCAGGGGCGTGAACGGCAGGAAGAGGAGGCTGATCCCGAAGTTGAAGAGCGTGTGGGCATTCGCGATCTGGCGGGCCGGATCGGCGGTGGTGCTCGCCACCGCGGCCGTGAACGGGCCGATGAACGGAAAGACCAGGGCGACGCCCAGCACCTTGAAGGCGATGTGGGCGACCGCCACGCGCTTGGCCTCGGCCGTCGCGCCGACCGACGCGGTGAGCGCCGTCGCGCAGGTGCCGATGTTGGCGCCGAGCACGATGGCGATGGCGCCGTCGAGCGGCAGCAGCCCCTGGTGCGCGAACGCCAGGGCCAGGCCCAGCGTGGCCGCCGACGACGTCACGAGCGCGCTGAAGACGGCGCCGACGAGCACGCCGATGCCGGGGCTATGGCCGACCGCATCGAGGAGATCGATCGCCAGCGGCGAGCCCCTGAGCGCGCCCACGTTGTCGAGGATGAGCTTGAGGCCGAGGAACATGAACCCGAGACCCAGGAGGGCCTGGCCCAGATCCTTCGGCACGCGCCGGCGCGCCAGGAATGTGGTCGTGAAGCCCATGCCCACCAGGAGCGGCGAGTAATCGGTCACGCGGAACGCGATCAGCTGCACCGTGAAGGTCGTGCCGATGTCGGCGCCGAGGATCACGCCAAGCGTCTGGCGGAAGGTCATCAGGCCCGCGGAGACGAAGCCGATCAGCATCAGCGTCGTCGCCGCCGAGGACTGGATGATCGCGGTGATCGTCGCGCCCGACAGCACGGCCAGGAGCCGGCGGCGCGACATGTTCGTCAGGAGGTTCCGCAGCCGGCCGCCGAGCGCGCGCTGGAAGGCCTCGCCGCTCAGCCGGATGCCGTAGAGCAGGAGCGCCGTGCCGCCGAACAGGGAGACCAGGACCATCATTGCGCGCGCTCCGCGTCCGGTGGCGTCTCGGCGGGAGCGCCGGCCGGGGGTGGCAGCGGTCGAGACGACCACGCGGCACGCGTGCGCTGCTCCTCGGCGGCTGGGCTCCATCCCGGCGGGTCCCTTCGACCGCTACCACCCCCGGCCGGCGCTTCCGCCGAGCCGCCCCGTTCCCCGGAGACGTCGAACCAGGCTGTGTTGGGCGTGTTCGGCAGGTGCGCCGTGTCGTTGATGGAGACCAGGCGCGGGGGGCGCGCGATCGTCAGCGAGCAGTTGTCGATGCGCATCCGCCAGAGCGAGTTGAACGAGATGCCGAGGAGATGGCAGAGGTACACGCTGATCACCCCGCCGTGCGCGACGACGAGGATATCGTCACCGTTCGCGTGGCTCGCGCCGATCTGGCCGATCGCCTTCTGCACCCGGCCGCACACGTCCGGCAGCGGCTCGCCGCCGGGCGGCGGACAGTCGAGCGGCGATCGCACCCACGCGTGATAGGGATTACCGTCACGGGCGCGGACCTCGTCGACCGTGCAGCCCTCCCACTCGCCGAGTGACAGCTCGCGCAGATCGGGGATCGGCACCAGTGGGATTCCGGTGCCGGCCAGGGCGATCTCGGCCGTGTCCAGCGCGCGGCACATCGGGCTCACGTACGCGGCGGTGATGCGAAAGCCCGCCCGCAGCGCGCGCCCCAGGGCTTCGGCCTGCGCGCGGCCGAGCTCGGACAGGCCCACGTCGTTGGCGCCCTGGAACTTCCGGACCTGGTTCCAGACCGACTGGCCGTGGCGCGCGAGCACGAGCCTCAAGCCGTCCGCTCCGCGAATTCGCGCGCGCGGCGCAGGCGCGCCAGGCTCTCGGCGGATCCGAGCAGGGCGAGAACGTCGAAGATCGGCGGCGACGCCGTGCGGCCCGTCACCGCAAGGCGCGCGAGCTGCGCGAGATCGACCAGCTTGAGACCGAGCTCTTCGGTGAGCGCGCGCACGACGCGCTCGATCGCCGCCGTCGTGAACTCCGAGAGGCCGTCGAGCCGCTCGATCAGGAGCCCCAGGCGCCGTGCGCCCTCGGCGGTCAGGAGCTTCGGCGCCGCCTTGGCGTCGTACGTCGCCGGCGCCTCGAAATAGAACCGCCCCTGCTCGACCATCTCGACGAGAGTCTTCGCGCGCTCCCGCAGGGTGTCCAGCATGCCCACGAACTGGGAGAGATTGGCCGGCGGCGTGAGCCCGGCCGCGCGCACGAAGGGCTCGACGAGCTCGGCCAGGCGCCGGCCGTCCATCGCTTTCAGATAGTGCTGCGAGAGCCACTCGAGCTTCGTCACGTCGAAGACCGCCCCGGAGGAGGCCACGTCCTTGATGTCGAACAGCTCGACGAGCTCGGCGCGCGAGAAGACCTCCTGGTCGCCGTGCGACCATCCCAGGCGCGCCAGGTAGTTCACCATCGCGTCCGCGACGTATCCCGCGTCGCGGAAGGCCTGCACCGAGGTCGCGCCGTGGCGCTTGGAGAGCCGGCTCTTGTCCTTGCCGAGGATCATCGACACGTGGGCGAACTCGGGGACGGCGTAGTCGAGCGCCTCGTAGCAGAGGATCTGCTTGGGCGTGTTCGAGAGGTGGTCGTCGCCGCGGACGACGTGGGTGATGCGCATCGTGACGTCGTCGACCACGACACAGAAGTTGTAGGTCGGCGTGCCGTCGGTGCGGACCAGGATCCAGTCGTCGAGCTGCGTGTGCTCGAACGTCACCGGACCGTGGATGAGATCGTTCACGACCGTGGCGCCCGCCGTCGGAATCTTGAGGCGCAGGGCGCCGGCCGACAGGCCACGATCGCGGCACCGGCCGGAGTACCGGAACGTCTCGCCGCGCTGCTGGGCCGCGGCGCGCTCCTGGTCGAGCAGCTCGGGCGAGCAGTCGCAGTAGTAGGCGCGGCCAGAACGCACGAGCCGCTCGGCGTGCTCGCGGTAGATCGCGAATCGCTCGGTCTGGCGATAGCCCGGCGTGGGCGGGCCCTCGTCCCAGTCCAGACCGAGCCATCGGAGCGCGTCGACGATCGAGACGATGTTCTCGTCGGTCGAGCGCGAGCGGTCGGTGTCCTCGATGCGGAGGATGAACGTGCCGCGATGGTGGCGCGCCAGGAGCCAGTTGAAGAGCGCGGTGCGGGCGCCGCCCACGTGGAGGTGGCCCGTGGGGCTCGGCGCGAACCGGACGCGAATCGGCGTCGCCACGTCAGTACGTCTGGAAGAGCCGGCCCCAGCCGGTGCCGGCGAAGGCGCGGATCCGCGAGCGTCCGATCGTCGGATACCAGAGGAGGTCGTGGTAGACGTTGGAGGCGAACGGCGCCCAGACGACGAGCGGCGAGTGGAGCAAGAGCCGCTTGAGCGGGCGCAGCGGACCGCGGCGAATCAGCTGGTCGCCCCAGATGACGAGGCTCCGGCTGGTCTTGAAGCCCATCGAGAGGGAGGCGGCGTCGGTATCGCCCACGACCTCGATGCGTTTGGGGTCGGCCACGCCGAGCCCGCGCTCCTGGCACATCCTGAGATACGGGATCGAGAGCGGATCGAATCCCATGATGCGCGCGGCGATCGCGTCGATCGCGACCTGATCGGCGGACGCCAGGATCAGGTTCCCGATGCGCGGCACCATCGTGCGCGGCCCCGCGCCGTCGCCCATCACGGTGCCGTCCATCACCGCGAACACGGCAGGGTGGAGCTCGCGCTGCATGTACATCAGGTCGACCATCACCTCGTGGATGTACTCGTGGGCGTAATGACGCACTTCCTTCAAGAGGCCGCCGAACGCGTTCTTGATCGCGCCGGTGGTGACGGTGTGGCCGTGGGTTTTCATCGTGGGCGTATGGCACACGTTCTTGCCCACGAACAGCTTCGGAATCTGGATCCCTTCCGGGAAGATCGCGTTCAGCTTCAGGAGCGGCGATTGGAACTTGTAGACGGTCCACTCGACGCCGGGCAACGCGATGAACGGCAGGCCGTGCCGCTCGAGCACCGGCTGCCACTTGTTGTTCCGGCATCCGGCGATCGGATCGGTGACGACCGTCTTGTTCTCGACGGGGAAGATGCGCCGCCGGTCGTACCCGTCTTCGAGCAGCGTGCTCAGCACGCCGTCGACCTGCCAGGGCTGGCTCGAGCAGGCCGGGAAGTACTTGGTCCACGACAGATTCAGCTTGAGGACCAGGTCCTGGTCGCGGCGCACCACCTGGTCGTACTTCACCAGGCGCATGAGGCGCCCGTAATCCGCGACGATGGACTCGGGGCGGGTGCGGAGGAGCGCGACCGCGCTGTGCATCATGCTCATTTTACTCCAGCCGCGTACCGTAAATGATCAGTAGAACCGCGCAGATCCAGCCGACCGCGTTGAGCATGAGGGCCCGGTCGCTCAGGAGGAGCTCCGATGGGTTTCCGCCGAGCTGCCGCCGGTAGAGCAGGTAGAGATAGCGAAAGATTCCGTAGAGCACGAAGGGGAGCGTCGCCGGCAAGAGATGCGTGTGGAACTTCGTCACGGTCTCCGGCGACATCGTGTAGAGCGCGTACGTGGTCACCGTCGACGCGGTGACGACGGCGATCATCTGATCGAGCAGCTCCGGGCTGTACTCGGCGAGGATCGGGCGGTGACGCGCCGCGTCCTGGTCGAGCGCCACGTACTCGAAGCGGCGCTTGCCGAGGGCCAGGAAGAGCGCGAGCAGGATGGTGCAGATCAGGAGCCAGCCCGACATCTCCACCGCGATGACGACGGCGCCCGCCACGGCGCGCAGCACGAAGCCGCTGGCGACCACGAGCACGTCGACGATGACGATGTGCTTGAGCCACACCGAGTAGGCGACGAGCAGCACGACGTACGCGACCACGGTGACCAGGAACGGACGCGAGAGCCAGGAACTGAGTCCGAGGCCGGCCGCGATGAGCGCCGTCGCGGCGCCGACCGCGACGCCGACCGGCAGCCGGCCCGCCGCGATCGGGCGCTCGCGCTTGCGCGGATCGAGCCGATCGCGCTGGCGGTCCGCCACGTCGTTGAGCAGATAGATCGCGCCCGACACGGCGCAGAAGATGGCGAACGCGGCCAGCGCGACCCAGGTCGAGTCCGTGAAGAGGCGCTGCGAGAACACCAGGCCGGCGAGAACGAACAGATTCTTCTCCCCCTGCCGCGGCCGCATCGACACGACGATCGCGGTCAGCATCGCTCTTAGCGATCCGCCCCAGCTTCGGCGAGGCGGCGGGGACACCGGGATCGGGTGGGAGGGGTCGAGACGACCACGCGGCACGCGTGCGCTTCTCGTTCGCGGCTGGGCTCCATCCGGGCACGTGAGATCCGCCGCCGCGCGGTGGGAACGGGTCCCTTCGACCCCTCCCACCCGATCCCGGCGTCCCCGTCGCCCCTCCTTCGCCGCAGATCGAGAACTGCGGCCGACGCGGTCACTCCCCTGGGGCCACGCACTCAGAGGCGGATGACGTGAGGCGCGGGCGATAGCGTGCCGGTCGCGTTACGCGTGTCGATGACCAGGGGCGCGCCGCGAGCGATCGCCGCCCAGTCGTAGCCGGCGTGCGCCGTGAGGATCAGCACGACGTCCCGCGAGCCGAGGTCGGCGTCGGTCCACGCGATCGACTCCATCTTCCCGGAGGCGACCGTCACCGCCGGCACGTACGGGTCGTGGTAGGTGACCGTCGCGCCGCGGGCGAGGAGCCCGTCGATGATCTCGAGAGCCGGCGAGTCGCGCACGTCGGCGACGCCCGCCTTGTAGGCGACGCCGAGCACGAGGACGCGGGCGCCCCGGACGGCACGGCTCTTGTCGTTGAGCGCGTCCGCGACCAGCTGCACGACGTATTCGGGCATGCGGCGGTTGATCTCGTCCGCGAACGTGATGAAGCGCGGCTCGTAGCCCTCCAGGCGTACCTTCCACGAGAGGTAGTGCGGGTCGGAGGGCAGGCAGTGGCCGCCGAGCCCGGGGCCCGGATAGAACGGCATGAAGCCGAACGGCTTGGTCGACGCGGCGGCGATCACTTCCCAGACCGACAGGCCCAGCCGGCGGCACATGATCGCGAACTCGTTGACCAGCGCGATGTTGACCGACCGGAACGTGTTCTCGAAGAGCTTGACCATCTCGGCCGTCTCCGGTCCCGTGACGGGCACGACCTGGCGGGTCACCCGCCCGTACAGCGTCGCGGCCATATCGCGGCAGTTCTCGGTGATACCGCCGACGACCTTGGGAATGTCCCGGAGCGTCCAGCGCCGGTTCCCCGGATCGATGCGCTCAGGCGAGAAGGCGATGAACACGTCGCGCCCGGCGACGAGCCCCCGCGTCTGGAAGCGCGGCAGCAGGATCTCCTGGGTGGTCCCGGGATAGGTCGTCGACTCGAGCACGACGAGCTGGCCGCGCCGGATCACCCGGGCCACGGCGTCGGCGGCGCCGACGATGAAGGAGATGTCGGGTTCCTTCGACTTTCCCAGAGGCGTGGGGACGCAGATGACGATCGCGTCCGCGTCCTTCAGCGCCGCGATGTCGTCGGAGGCGCTGAGTCGCCCGGCACGCACCAGGCGGCCCAGCTGCTCCGTGGGGACGTCCTCGATGAAGCTCTCCCCCGCCCGCACCGCCGCGACGCGACGCGCGTCGAGGTCGACACCGATCACGGTCGCGCCCGATTCGGCGAAGGCGACCGCGAGCGGGAGGCCGACGTAGCCGAGACCGATGAGCCCCACGGTCGGCTCGCCGGCCAGTCGATGCTTGAGCGTGTCCGCTGTCGTGGTTATCGTCGTGGTCATATTCCCTCGCACGCTTTCCGTACGGCCGAGGCCGTCTGCTGGACCTCGTCGTCGGAGAGCTCCGCAAAGCACGGCAGCGACAGCACCTCGCGGGCGGCCCGCGCCGCCTCCGGCCAGCGCCGGTCGTCGAGACCGAAGACGGGCTGCGCTGGCACCGGACGCGGGTAGTACACGCCGGTCGCGACCCCCTGGTCGGCCAGCGCCTTGGCGAGGGCATCACGCTGCGGATGGCGCACCGTGAAGAGATGGAAAACATGCCGCGCCTTCGCGGCCTCCGTCGGGAGCGTAAGCGACGCGCCCTCGAGGACTGCCGTGTAGCGCTCGGCGATCCGCCGGCGGGCCTGAGTCCAGGCCGGGAGCCGCGCCAGCTTGACGCGCAGCACCGCCGCCTGCATCTCGTCGAGCCGGCTGCAGAAGCCGAGCTCCTCGTGCTGGTAGCGCCCGCTGTCGCCATGGTGCCTGAGCTTCGCGACGCGCTCGGCGACGTCCTGCCGGTCGGTCAGGACCATGCCACCGTCGCCGCAGGCGCCGAGATTCTTGGTCGGGTAGAACGACAGGCACGCGGCGTCGCCCCAGGCGCCGATCGGGCGCTCGGCCCAGGCGCCCCCGACCGCCTGCGCGGCGTCCTCGACGACGGCGAGCCGGTGGGCGCGCGCCAGCTCGACGAGCCGATCCATCGGCGCCGGGTGTCCGTAGAGATGCACGGGCATGATCGCGCGCGTTCGCGAGGTGATCGCGCGAGCGGCCGCGTCCACGTCCATCGCGTAAGTCACCGGATCGATGTCGACGAAGATCGGCGTGGCGCCGACCATGGCGATGGTGGTCGCCGACGCGACGAAGGAGAACGCCGGCGTGATGACTTCGTCGCCGGGTCCCACGCCGACGGCCGCGAGCGCGAGCCGGAGTGCGTCGGTACCGGACGCGACGCCGAGCGCCCAGCGGACCCCGCACTGGGCCGCCAGGTCGCGCTCGAGCGCCCGGCCCTCGCCGCCGAGGACGAAGTGGCTCGAGTCGACCACGCGCATCAGGGCGGCGTTCAGCTCACCGCGAAGCGCCGCGTGCTGCCGGGTCAGATCGATGAACGGGATCATTTGAAGCTCGGTCCGCTGTCAATCACGCTTGCCCCCATCTTGGTGCTCACGACGTTGCCCAGCCCGAGCAGAGACAGCGAGAAGCGGATCTCGTCGTCCGCGTTCTGGCCGGTCGCGATGTCCTTGGTTCGCTTGACGTATACGGCGCTGAAGGCCCAGCAGTCGAACTTGAAGTCGAGCCCGAACCGGCTTTCGACGAACGTGTCGGTCCGGAGGTCCCAGTTCGTCTGCACCTTCAATACGAGATTACGCCAGATTTCAACGGACACCGAGCCCTGCAGGAAATTGGTCGACGACGAGTCGGCCACGTTGGTGCCGAGATTGAACGTCCCCGGGATCTGCACGAAGTACGGGACCTGGACGGCCGGCGCGCGGTTGTAGCGCAGCCCCACCGTGCCGGTGACGCGCGGCACGGTCCCCGTCACGTCCGCCGTGTACGCCTGAAGCCCCTGGCCGTTGACGTTGTAGCTCGCGTCGGCGTGGAGACCGATCATGGTGGTCGGCTGCAGCGTGAGGTCGCCGGCCACGTTACCGAACCGGCCTGCCTGGTAGTCATAGGCGTTGGCCACGACGAGCCGGACCAGGTCGAGCCGGGTGGCCTCCGACTCCTCGGAGCTCACCGTCCGCGCGCGAAGCCGGTTGGTCAGCGAGTACTCGAACCAGTTCGCCTCGGGGATGTTATCGATGTTCGTCCACTGCGGCAGGTTGGAGAAGTTGTGGCCCACGATGCGGATGTAGTGTGCCCGGGGCTCGATCGAATGGAGCATCGCGCTGAAGCCGCCGAGCCCGCCCAGCTGATAGACGCGAGACGCCCGGCTCTCCGCGTCGCTGCCGTATTCGAGCAGCTCGCGAACCCGCCACTCGCCGTTCGTGTCCTCCACGGCGGGCGGGCCCGAGACCGGAATATGGCTCCCTACCACGGTCGTGCTGTACGCGGTCGCCCGGCCGCCGACGAACGGCGTCACGGTCAGATAGCCCGCCAGCGGGATGGGCCGCGAGACCACCGGGTGCATGTCGAGGCGCGCCCCTTCCGATCCCTGCCAGCGCTGAAAGTACACCCCGCTCGAGTCCACCTGGTACAGAAACCCGGGGAGCCCGGGGAGGGTCTGGCGCACACCCTGGAGCGTGATCTCCGGGACCCGCTGGAGCTCGACGGGTCGCTGGACCGTGAGGTCCTGATACCAGTAGACGCGACCGACCAGGTTCCAGTTGGTCCACGACTTCGTGACGAAGAAGTTGGATTCGGCGCGCTGCGCCGAGCGCCGCTGCAGATCGGACGCGTAGTCACGCAGAACCTGGTCGTCGGTCACCCCGTTCAGGTCGGCGGTCACGGAGAGTCCCGGCGCGATTCGCCACTCCTGCCGGCCACTGCCGTAGCCGCGGACGGCGCCGTTCTTGAAGCTCTCCCAGATCAGGGCGCCGCCGAGCAAGCCCCGCAGATCCTGCGAGAGCACGTACCGGTACTCGGCGGCGCCTCCGAATCCCAGCTTCGAGTAGAAGCCGGGCGAAATGGTGGCGTCCATGCTGTCCGAGATGACCCAGTAGAACGGGATCTCGCCGAAGGCGCCCTTGCGGGTGGTGCTGCCCCAGACCGGGGTGAGGAACCCGGACTGGCGGTCTTTGCGCAGGGGCGCGGCGAAGATGGGGAAGAACGGGATGAGCGGGATGCTCTTCACCCAGAAGGACGCGCTCGTCCCCCACACGAAGTCTTCCATGTCGGCGTTCGCGGTGCCCAGATGGAACGACCACGAGGGCGAGTCGTCCTCGCAGGTCGTGAAGACGCCCTTCCGGACGCGGTACACGCTGTCGCCGAGCCGCTCCAGGCGCTCGCCCATGATCCGGTAATACGGCGGCGCATGCGCCTCGCCCTCGTAGACGACGCCGGTGCCGGTCTTGATGTTGAAGTCCATCCGCGTGCCGGTGAGCCGCTGGTCGCCGTCGTAGAAGGTGACGCGGCCGACCGCCACCGCATCGCCGGTCGCGCGGTTGATCTCGACCCGATCCGCCAGCATGCGCGCCGGCCCCCGGATGACCTCGACGTTACCGGTGGCCACGATCAGATTGTCGGAGCCCACGGTCTCGAACCGATCGGCGACCACCGAGACCTCGCCGCCTTCCGTCTGCAGGGTCATCGGAACCTGCGCGCGCCCGATCGACGGGAGCGAAAGAACGAAGAGGCACGCGAGGAGCAGGATCGAGGCGCGGGCCTGAGTCATTCGAGTCGGTCAGCGCCCTTGTCGAGCGAGCACGGCTTGTCGCGACCGCCGAGGTGCCCGAGGACGTCGCCGATGAGCGACAAGGAGCCCGCGACGCAGACGACCGGGGTCGTCGCGGTTCGAGCTGCGAGCGCGAGCGCGTCGATCGGCGAGCCGGCGACGTCCACCCGCGTGACCGAGGCGGGCACCATCGCCCGCAGCGTGTCCGGCGTGGTGGCGCGCGGGCTCGACGACGCGACCAGGATGAACCGCTCGGCCACCGGCGCAAGGGCGGCGACGATGCCGGCCGCGTCCTTGTCACGCAGGATGCCCAGGACAAACGTGACCCCCGAGTCCGGGAACACCTCGCGCAGAGAGGTCGCCAGCGCCCGGGCGCCGGCCGGATTGTGGGCGCCGTCGAGCACGAGGAATCCCCACTTCTGGCGAAGCACCTGAAAGCGTCCCGGCCACCACGCGCGCGACAGTCCCGAGCGGATCGCGGCGTCGGGCGCGCCGAGCTCGCGTCCGGCGGCCACCGCGAGGAGGGCGTTCGACGGCTGGAAGGCCCCGGGCATGGCGAGCTCGAGACCGGCCAGGGACCAGCCCGGGCCCGCGCAGGTGAGGTGCTGGCCGGCGGGCCCGCGCTGCTCCACCTTCACCGACAGGTCGCGGCCCTCGACGAGCAGCGGCACACCTACGGCCGCCGCGCGGTCGGC
>Ga0134123_10002572_pt1 | contig 11873 bp, 11 predicted proteins | sample KB303_FD_96460 | JGI IMG/M metagenome (GOLD analysis project Ga0134123, IMG submission 96460) | Terrestrial soil microbial communities without Nitrogen fertilizer from Kellogg Biological Station, Michigan, USA - KB3-0-3 | ecosystem: Environmental > Terrestrial > Soil > Unclassified ...
GATTTTGGATTTTGGATTTTGGATTTTGGATTGCGAGCGCTGCGGTGCCTTAGTGTTTTGATGGATGCAACGACCATTGCAATGAGCTCGTTTGCTTCGGTCATCAGCGCAGCGAGGCGCTTTGCCGAGACGATTTGGGCATCAACGAGTAACTCCATCCAAAACAGCGATTCATCCGCTTCCTCTTCCACGAATCCAAGTTTGTTCACCACGTCTGCAGCCGATCTACCGCGACACGCAGCACGATAGTTGGCTCCAACTGATGTCCCTGACCTGAGCAACTGCCTGCCAACAACATCGCCCACCGGCTCCTTCGGAAGCGAGGACACAAGCTTGATTACTCGAAGTGCAAACTCCTTGGTGCGAGATTTGAATTCACGTTCATTCATGGGTTAGTCTCTCCTGCGTCTCTAAGGTTGACCCACGACCTTCAGTCCTAAGAATCCAAAATCCAAAATCCAAAATCCAAAATCTAAAATCCAAAATCACTTCCCCATCCCCGGTCTTTCCCCAACAAACTCCGTCCTCAGCCCTTTTGTGTTGTCGAAAACGTGTTTGATTTCCGACAGGTAGTACTTGCCGCTGAACAGCGGGCCGATTTCCTTCAAGTCCACGTAAGCTCCCACTCGGAGCTTGCTCGTAGTCTCAGCAACGCCACGCCCCACGATGAACTTCCGAGCCGTCATCTTGAACAAGGCCTCAGCTTCGCTTTGGGTCTCCTGACTTGTGAGCGGGACCGTGTGAGCGACTGCTTCCTTGCGCGAGCCAAACGCCGACTTGAGGATGCTCGCGCCGCTTGCCTCGCCGTTCAGCTCGCCTCCAAGCACCGAGTCCTCAGCCTCGTGTTTTAGCTCCGATTTGGAATGCACGTCCCAGCCGCTCACCGTCACGCTGGTACGTTGCCGAGCGAGGTCAGCCATCACCGAGAACTCGCGAAGCTTGTTGCCATAAGCCATCTCTATGCTCCCGCCAATTCGATTCGTCCGCGGCTTTGCGTTCAAGGTGCTGCCCTCCATCCACAACTCGGCATCGATCGAGCGCGCGCGCTCACGGAGAAACGCAAGATCGCTTTGATTGATCTGGGCAAGCACTTTGTAGGTCGGCCCCGTAACACTGACACTCGGGCTCAAACCGTGATCGCTTGCGACCTGGTTCATCACATCCGAATCGCTTACATCGGCGAAGCTCCGAGTCCGCCGCGTCATGCGCAAGTCCTGAAACCGGTCTTCGGCAAGCACGGTGATCTCGGGCGCCTGGCCTTCGGGAAAGCTTGCCTCCAGCGCCGTGATCTTTCCGTCGAAGATGACGTCGGAGTCGAGCTTGATCTTGAAGTCTTTGCCGAAGTCGAGCGTTTGCCGGTCGAAGTAAAGAAAGTCGTGACCGCCGTTCTTGTCGCCGAGGTTTCCAAACGTTGCTTCGCAGCAATACAAGCCGTTTGTGTTCTCGATGATCAGCAGGCGCAACAAACCCCCGGCCAGTTCGCCTTTGTCCTCGCCTCCGACGTTGATCGTCGGACGAGTGGAACTAAACCCTTTTTCTGAGTCGCTCGGCATTTCGGTCTTCCAACACTCTCGTTAGTGTGCTCGCACTCGCGCCAATCGCTCGTGTTGACGGTGCACCGCGCGTTCGATGTCTTCAGGTTTGGGTGGCTGAGCCGAAGCCGACGAGCCACCCGACCCGGAGCTCGACAGTTGGCCTCGTTCTTGCGGCGCTACTTCGAACTCGTTGATCACGACTGCCATCTTTGCCTTCTCCTTTGTGCTCGTTCGTGGTTCGCGGGATCAGGTCACGCGTCCTTGGACTTGCGCTCCGACGCTGACTGAAGCTCCCGGCGCACTCACCGTTTGGGTGTTGATTCCAAAACTGACCGAGGGTCCGGATACGCTCACATCCATGTCGATCAGCTGCCCCGGTTCGAGCAGCCGCGGATTCTCAATCCCATTGAGTTCCGCGATCAATTGCCACTGGTTGCCTTTGCCCTGGTTCGAAGCCAGATTCTGCAGATTGGAATTGGCCGGCGCCTGGGTCATCGGCTTTGTTCCGGCGGGCGGAGCAGCACCGGCTCCGGGTGCACTGCCGGTGTCCCGAAATGTGAACTTGGTGATCTTCTGTTGCGACAGTGAGAGCGTCATGCTCGCGCGTAGCGGTTTGCCTTCGCTCGAAAAAAACTCGAGCGACTCTTCGAGAGCGTCCATTATTCCCTCGAACTGAAACGACCCCCACAGGAACCGCACCGCCGGCGGCACGAACTTCTTGCCCTCCTCGATCGGCGTTATGAAGTAAGCGACTTCCTGGGTGAGTTTTCGCACGTCGGTAACGGTGGTCTCGCCTTCAGGCACCGCGCCGTCCAGCAGCGGCGAGTTGACGTCGAACCAGAGTTGGAGCGAGAGCTTGGTCGTGCCGGCCCCAACAAACTGCCGGGCGGGAGTTCCTTTTTGGTCGCCTGCGCCTTCGGGTGTAGCAATCTGATTGGCGAAGCTCACCTTCAAGGTCTCGGGGTTGAACTGGACCGTGACTCGTTTGCCGCCTTCCTTCTCGTTCTTAAAGTCGGGCTCGAGCTCCCACAGTTGAGCTTTTTCCAGTTTCACTGAATCAGGCATAGGAACCTCAGTGGCTAGTGGTCAGTGGTTAGTGGTCAGTCATTGCCGGTCGATGATCACCTCCGGCTGACCACTGACCACTTCCTCATTGCTCTTTCAAACTCAACGACTCATAAGCAAGCTGAAACTCCTCGATCGCCAGAGTGCCGTCCTTTGCGCTCAACGCCGGCGCCTTCAGCTTGATGGGCACGCAACGAGACAACACGAACCGCGCGCGCTCGGTTGTCCCGTCTCCCGCCAGCAGCACCACCTCAGCATCCGCTCGCAGCGAAGCATCCGTCAGCATCTTGTTGAACCAGTGCCATAGATCGAAACTCGCGGTCATTCCCCGTTTCAACGTGAGCGAGCCGAAGTTGAGGGGTCCGCTCAGTCGAATCTGCTTGCCGTTGTTGCCGCCTTCGCGAATCGTTTTCACATCCATCGACATCTCCAACCCGTCGCAATCCGAGAAGGACGCGTTGCAGACTTTTGGGGCGACGCCCGGCACGTTGATCTCGACCGAGAAGTTGAAAGAGGTGAACGGATACTTCACCGTTTCGTCAGCCGGATTCGCCATCGGCTATCTTCCCTCCACGACCAGACCGCGATCGCCCGCCGCTATCAATCGAATAGTCAAAAACGTCAGCGGCAACGACGGCGCGACTCGCAGCTCAACGATGAACCGTCCCTGGTCCACGCTAGCCGGTGTATTGATCGAGTTGCTGGTGACGACTTGAAATGAGGTCTGCGGCGTGGCTCCGGCGAATGCCCCGCGCACGAACATCTCGTCGAGCATTGCCTCAAAGCCTCGCTGCACCAACCTGCGAAAAGAATCGTCGTTCGGCTCAAACACGTAGCGCGCCCCGAGCCGCGTCGCGAGGCGCCGCAACAGAATCAGCAACCGCCGCACGTTGATCGGCCTCAGATCGTCGTCATCCGACAGCGTGTCTTCGCTCATCGCAAGAAAGCCGCGGGGTTGCTGCTGAAAGATGTTGATCTGGGTCTCCTGCAAATCGAGCAGCCGCTCGCGCGCCGCGGGGCGGTTCACCGCGATCACGCCGTGCAGCGGTTCGTTGGCCGGCGCGATCCATGCGCCGCGACTAAGCGCCCGGGCCGCCAACACACCACAAGCCACGCCGTCAGGGGGCGTTCGCCTGAAGGAGTTTGTTTCCTCGCGGTTGATGAGCCAGGGATGATAGACCGCCGCATAGCTGAAGTCGTTCGCCTCTCCCGCGCTGAGCGGCAGGCTCAAAGCCGATCCAACACTGATAGCTTTTGCCGACGGCGACTTGAGCAGTCGCACGTACGCTTCGGCGTCGTCTTCGCGGTAGTGTTCGGGCAACGCCAGCACCGCGAACAGATCCCCGCGCGATGCGCACATCCGAAGCAACCCCCGATGAACTGCCAGCAAGGTGTCGGTCGAGTAGTCGTCCGTTTGGCTATACTCGTCCGACGGGGAAACACGAACCGCCACACCGTTGGACCAGTCGCTTATTTGTGGTCCAACTTCCGCGCGCACTCTGTAGTAGTAGTCGCCCTGCGCGCGGCCGTAGATCGCAAATCGATCGCCTTCGCCTGAATAGATCGCAACCGCGCCGGTGAAGTCGGCGCGCGGTGCTTCCTCCAGCGTGAACCGCACGTCATCCAGGGGACGCGACCAGGTGAGGGTGAAAGACCCGGATGGGTCCGGCTCGCTTGTATGAAGCTCCGGCGCCGGGATGACGCGCGCATCGCAATCCAAAAAGTAGCCTCGCTTCGGTTCTCTTGTGCGAGGAATCTCGGGATTCGCGGCGCAGTCAAGAAAGTGCCACCACTCTGGCCTTGCGGGAGGCGACGACTCGGACGCGTTGGGGGGCGATTCGTCGGATGACCTCTGCCACTCTCGATGAACTGCGTCGGGCACGGCGACGATCGTTGCTTCGTCGGTAAGCGTGGATTCGCCAAAGCCGAGCGCCACATGTATCCCGCGGAGCCGGCGTGGGGTGATACTCCCGTACCGAAGGAAATCAGCGCGTTCGGCAAACGCGGACGTTCCGGCGTCGATCAGACCGGGATCCAGAAACAAGCTTGCGTCAAAGCGCGAAAGACCGTCGCGTTCGAGCCGGGTAGCTTCGGATTTCACCGGGCCGAGATAGGTGTCGGGTATGATCGGCATTCCGATTGGAAAGTAGACGGCGTTTGCCGAGGGCGAGCCCGCAAGCGGGAAGCGGCGGTCGATCTTGTTTCGCCACAACGTCACACGCTCTTTCTCAAAAGTCAGCTCGACCTGGCCTTCGCGAAACGCGATGCCTTCGTCTCGATAGAGTTCCTGGTCGGTTGGGAGTCCCCCCCAAAAGCGCGAATGGCCGTCTTCGAATCCGACATCGCCCAATCGCAGTGGGGCCTTGTCGCTTTCCCGGGCCCACAACTCGAATGTCAGTTTTTCGCAGACGCGAGGTTTGTCCGGCATCGGGTTTGGCGGGTTTCTTACCAGCCACATTCCGCGGCCAGTCACCCGGACTATCTCGCTGGGCGGCGATTCCAGACTCTGGATCACGCCGGCATCTTCGACCGCGAGCCAAAGTTGCTCGTTGCCCGCATCGACACGCACGAGCGACCCCGGCGAAGGCGCTTCGGCAATCGTCATGTCGAGGTCGAGCGTCACCGGGTCGTCCTCGGTTAAGGGCCATCGAATCAGCGCGCCAATGTCTTCGCTCTCAAAGTCGTCGAGGTCTCCGGCTTGTCGCAAACGCGTAAAGACGCGCGCAGTCGCCGTTGTTGAATCAGGAGGCGCCGAGAAAACAGCCGGTCTGAGCCAAACCCCGTGGCGGCCAATCGCCTGAAAAGCGTTTGAAGCGGGAGGGCTTGCAGGGGATCCGGCAACCGATTCGATCGCGACCATCAGCACGAGCTCTTGTTCCCCGGCATCGGCGTCCCCAAAGGTGAGCCGCAACAAGTCGCCTCGCACTACATCGGTTGGAGCTCCGAGATTCAGCTCGACGACGAAAGCCTCGCGGATCACGTCATCAATTGTCACAGCCTCACGAGACAACTTGAGAGCTTCCACCGGCTTGCTCAAAAGAGCCGCGCTGACGCTGGTTGAGTCGGACCAACTGCCTTCCGAGCGCGCCCGTGCAAAGGCAGGCCTGATCCGCTCCAGCGTTCCGGCGGCGTCAAACCTCGCTTCGGCAAATCCCGGAATTGGGAAATGATTCGAGCGCGCTTCCTGTCCCGCCACGCGCACAATCCAGCAGCGGCGGCCTCCATTGCCAAAGAAGTTTCGAACCGCCGGCGCCAGATGCGCGCGAAGCTCGGCGCCGCGCTCTTTGTCCCACAGCAGTACCGCGTCTTCGCCGAAGATCGCCGCGAACTGCGCAGCGTCTTCAAGCGGGACCGGTGTTTGAAGCGGGCCGGAAGCAGCGAAGCCGACAAACACAGCCACATCCATGCGTGGCAGAGCTTCGGTCAGACGCGATGATTGCGCCTCAAAACGAAATCCGGGTAACCGTCGTGATGCGCGGGCAACCATTGTCGGTCAATCTCCAACGCAGTGCTTCCAACCACGTAGCAGTAGAATCAACCCCGAAGGGGTTGCATCCCCCAGCCCAGGGTTGCCGTACTCGGCTACCCTGGGTGACGGCGGCCAAGCACCCGCAACCCCGTATAGGTTGCGCGCTACTCCATCTCGAGCCGCTCGTAAGCGACGACCAGCTCTTCCATCGCGACGTCCGTGCCCTTGGCGTTGAACGGACCGCTTGTGTGCTTGATGATTCGCGCGCGGAGCAGCTTCCAGGTCTGAACGACTGCCGTGTGGTCTTCATTTTGAAGCTGCACCGTGATGGTGCGAAGCGCGTTCTGGTCGCCGTTGCGGATCTGGTTGAGCCATTGATAAAGCGAGAGCGAACCAATCACTCCGCGCTTCATCGTTACATCCGTGGACTTGTTGAGCCCGGTGATCTTGCGAACGCTATTCTCTTTCTCGTTCCCGTTCCGATACTCGGAGACGGTGACTTCCATGCCGATGCCGGTTACTTCCTGAAAGCCGGCATCCGGCCCGTCGGTGTTTCCGGTTCCGAGGTCCACGAGAAAGTTGAACTGAACGTACGGCCGGTCGCGAAAAACAGCCATGGCAACCCCTCCGATTTTGGATTTTGGATTTTGGATTTTGGAACGGATTATGGTTGCGTGAGCTTTCGGGACTCACGCGAATCCAAAACCGGAAATCCAAAATCCAAAATCGCTATACCTTTCGATCCGCCGTCCACTGGCCTATGCGGAATATCACAAACTCCGCCGGACGCAGCGGGGCGACTCCGATCAGACAAATCAGCCTGCCGTTGTCCAGATCGTTTTGCGTCATCGTCGAACGGTCGCACTTGACGAAGTAAGCCTTCTCGGGCTTGTCACCTAACAACGCGCCGCTCATCCATTCGTTGAGCAGGAAATCCTCGACGGTGCGCCGCACATTCGCCCAAAGAGCCTCTCCGTTGGGTTCGAACACCGCCCACTGCGTGCCCTTGTCGATCGAGCGCTCGAGATATGCGAAGTAGCGCCGCAGGTTGACGTACTTCCATTCGGGATCAGAGCTGATCGTGCGCGCGCCCCAGACCCGAAATCCTCGCCCCTCAAAGAACCGGAAACAGTTCACGCCTTCCGGGTTCAAAACGTCCTGCTGACTCTTGTTGAGCAACTGCTCGAACCCGATTGCGAGGTTCACCACTTCGTTTGCCGGCGCTTTGTAGACCGCGCGGTTCACATCGTTCCGGGCATAGATCCCCGCTATGAAGCCGCTCGGAGGCAAGTAGATCTCCGACCGCGTAATCGGATCGAGAACGCGAACCCACGGGTAATAAAGCGCCGCGTAGGTCGAGTCGACCTTGGCTCGCATCGCACGCACCTGCGCAATGCTTTGCCCGTCGCCGCTGTCGAGCACCGCGATGCGATATCGCATACGTGCGGCGTGCGAGATCAGCAGGTTTACGATTGTGGTTGCGTTCGCGCGATAGCCATTCTCGAGCCCGAAGGTGGACCCCGGCGCCGCTACGATCGAGATATCCTCGATGTCCTCGAACGCCTTCAGACCGGTCTTTACAGTTGAGTCTTCCTCGGCTTCGCCTTCGTACTCGGCCGCCGTCGGACGCTCGCCGTCGTTGCCGCCGGTGAGCTCCAGATCGATCGATCTGGCTTCCTCGCTGGACTGCGGATCACTCAGTGCAGCCGCCAGGCCCGCATTGGCGCCGAGCAGCGCGTTCATGATTTGCAGTCCGGTTGTCAGCCCGGTTCCAAGCTCGATGACTATCGGAAGCGTCCGGGCTTGCGCGAGGTTGGACGGCTCCGCCGCAAACTTCGCAGACATAGAGTCGGGTGCACCATCGCGTTCGTGATCCGGTTCAAGCGCGAGGCCGTCCCACACGGATGGAAGCTCACCCGGTTCCGTCGAGAAGACCGTCACAGCCGCAGTCACGACTCGCACCTGGTCGCCCAGCGTCGGATCAGCGTTAGGCGTAAGTTGGCTCAGGTTCAGAGTGCCGGCGGTTGGCGAAACGAACCGCCATCTCTGTGTCCTTGTGCCCGCGTCGAAGAACGACTCAGCGCGATAGAACGTCCCGCTTCCGGGTGGGCTCCCGATGTTGATGGGACTGGTGATGTCGGTGATATGAACGATGTCGTCGTTGCGGAGCGCGCCGACTGTCGGGTTCGCGGTATCGCCGCCGAGAATGCTCTGACCCATCCGCAGCGAGAGCCGCACCCTGGTGTTCCCAGCGGCGCCCGGGAAACGGGCGCGCACCGCTATGCCGCCAGCGCCGGCCCCGATATTCGCGCGGGCAAAGCCGTCGCTGCCGGCTCGAGGCCTGAACACGCGAACGACGTAAAGCCGCTTGCCGCCTTCTTCGAAGAAACCTCGAACGGCGTGCCAGAGGTAGTTGTGCATTGGTGAACCCGAGGCGCCGAACGTGAGTTGCTGACCATCGCCGTAGACGCGCTTGAATTCGCCGAGACTTGTGATGATGTCCGGTTCGAGATCGAGGGGTCCGTAACGGGCTGGTCCGATAAACCCGGTCGTCGTGGTGCTGACGCCTTCGATGGACTTGGACCGGAACGAGACCTCTTCGACGTACACTCCGGGAGCTAAATATTCTGGCATCCCATTTCCTCCTGTACTTGGTTGTCTACGGCGGTGAGCCCGCCGGGGTGATAAATAGCACTGACGTTGGCTCGCCTTCGATCGGGTCGGCTGCGAAGTCTCGCGATCGAAGAATCAGCTCGCGCCCAAACTGCAAGGTCGCCTCGGTCAGCGGGCGTCCGCGCTCGGTGTCACCCCACAAGCTCGCCAAACGCTGGGTGAGAATGTCGTTCAAGTCGGCGAACGAGCCGCGATCGACAACGAGCGGCGCATACAAAGCGGCGAATTCGATTGCCCACTCCTGATCCCGAAGCTGGGGCGCTGTTTCCGGCGGCGGTGAGTGAGCAGGCGGCGAGCTGAGCGTGTGAGTGACCGGCTCCGGATACGGAAAGATCAGCGCAACGCGTCCCTGCTCGTCGGCGAAGCCTCGTGCAAGCAACCGCCCCGAAAGTCGCGCTTCGAGAACCGCCCAGGCTGCCGGCCTGCCTTCGTGACTCGACCCCGGCTGCCACTCTCGCAACTCGGCGCGAACGACCGCCATCGAAGTGGGCGCCTGTCGCGCTGGCGTAGAGTAAAGCGGCACTCCTAGTGCAGCGGTTGGCGACGCAGTCGAGGGGTCCTGCCATGCGAACACGCCGCGCTCTGGCAAACTAACGTTGATCGTAAACGGCAGGAACCGGCTCTCGAAATCGGCTACCTCTATTACGAACGGTTGTTTTGGCGGAAGAGTCCGCCAGAAATCCGCATCGCCGGCGCCGTTTTCAACTTCACGCAAGCCGGGCAGGTTCCTAAGAACATAAACACCCGAGCGGTTCGCGAACGCTTCGACCCGGCGAGCGGGGTTGTCCGGCGGATAGGCAGTAACACTCAGTCCGGTTCCGATCGTCTTCCCTGAAACATCATCCCAAAAGCGCAACCCGAGCGGCGCGACCACCGTGAGTCGTTCAGCGATCTTGAAGGGTTCCAGTGCCTGCATTCCGTCCTACTTGACCAGCTTATTTTTTGTTGCCCAAATCAAACGCGCGCGTTTGAACCGGCCCGCCGCCCGCTACCTCGACCGTCGACTCGATCGACACCATCCGCGCGACATAGGTAGCCGACGGCTGGACGTTCGGCTTGAGCGGGTCCCACAGATACGACAAGTCCTGGAGAGTAGCCGGCTCGAAGATCAGTTCGACCGACTCGTTGGGACCGAACGTCTCGGGTTCCGAACCGAAATGATTCAACAAACCCGCGGGCAGGATCGGCGTGTCTCCCAGCAATCGTATGCAAAAGCCGAGAAGCGCCTGCTGCTTCTCCGCGGTCCGCGCCCAGGCCGTCAGCATGTAGTAAAGATCTATGGGAAGCGGGGGACGATATTGCTCACCGTTAGGCCCTGTGCGCGAGGGCAGATTCCGCCGCGAGCTGGTCGCCAGGCGATACAAATACAACGAGACACCCTCGGCCATCGGGTTCTGAAAACTGCGAGCCTGATATATCTCAAAGAGCGCGCCGTCGAACTCGGGCTTGGGACACGCGCCCTCGATAAGGCCAAGTATCGCCCGGCTGGTAGCCGCGATCGCGTGGTAATCAGCCATCTCAAAGTTGCCTGTTCAACCCGACCCAATTGCTGAGGCGGCGTTTCAATCGGGTGAAGGTGCCCGGCTCGACCCCCATCTCTTCCAGATAGGGCGCGATAAAATCCTGAATCTCGGAAAGATCATCCACGTATCGGCGTTCGCCGCCCGGCACGTGCGTTATGTGACCTCGCCATCTGACTTGCGCTTCGTCTTCCAGCCAAATCTTGACGACGAATGAATGGGTGTAGGACTCAGACAAGTCCATGCCGCCCCGCCTGTTGGTTGATAGGTTCAGGTTCGCGCGCGCAAGCCGCAGTTTGCTCTCGCCTGGTTTTGTTGCGTAGCTCAACTCCGGGCGGGGTATATCAAGCTCAGGTAAGCGCCGGCGTCTTGTGAACGTCTGTCGGGCGTCTTGACGCGGAAAAGGGCCAAGCGCAAGGGGCAAGGAGCAAAGAGCAAAGCGGAAAGCACAAAGCGCAAAGGGCGGAGGGCAAAGAACAAAGGGCCTTAGCCCTTGGCGCTTTGCCCTTTTTGCCTTTTACGCGGCGAGTGCTTCTTCGATGGAGGTGACGAGCATGTCGGACAGGGCTTCGTAGCTGGCTTCGCCTTCCTCGCGCGAGGCCGAGCGCGGATCGCCGAAGTAGGCTTCCGTCCCGCCGGCCTCGGTGAAGTTGTGCACGCCTTCGCGGATTTTCTCGGCTATCGAGATTGGAACTGATTGGAGCTCGCGGCGCGTTTCTTCGCGAACAAGCTCGGGTTGAGCCGCCATCACAAGCGAAGTCTCATAAGACCCGGCGTGACAATCCCCGCGCCTGAACTCTTCGGTCAGAGTTGCAGCCCACCGGCGCCGCCGTTTGTCGGGAAACACAACCGCGCGGCCGGTTTCGTTCTTGACCAGCTCGATTGCTTCATTGATCGATGCGATGTGTTCAGGCTCGAGATGCGAGTTTGCTATCGCGACGAGCTTCGCTCCTTGCGCGTAGAGCGAGACGCAAACATCTCGAATGACTGCCGCGGCGGTTTCTCGTCTGATCGAAATCGTCCCTGCGAAGTCGGCGCTGAAATCAGTCACACTGTAAGCGATCGGCGGCAATACGAGCGTCTCGATGCCGCGCTCGTTCAGTTTTGCGGCGGCGCGCCGGGACATCTCTTCTGAAATGATGACATCGGTGGCTAACGGCAAGTGAGGCCCGTGAGCTTCGGTTGAACCGACGGGGAGTATGGCGACAACGCCGCGCTTCAAGGCTTCGCGCGCTTCTTTCCAGGTAAGGTTTTGAAAATCAGTCATACACAATAGCTGCGATGCGAATGAATCCTGAAGGCTTGGAAATCCCGCATGCCTCAGGAATCCCGAAGGCCTCAGGAATCCCGAAGGTCTCTGGAATCCGAAGGCCTCAGGAATCCCGCATGCCTCAGGAATCCCGAAGGGATTCCGTCCTACAGCCCAGGGTTGTCGTACTCGGCTACCCTGGGACGCCGGATTGATATGGATTCCAACCCCAACGGGGTTGCGTCCGATCTACCGCAAATGATCGGCCTTTGGCTCCACGCCGCAACCCCGTTGGGGTTGAAATCCTATTCCCGCCGTGACCCAAGGGAGCCGAGTACGGCAACCTTGGGCTGTAGGCCGCA
>Ga0134123_10002573_pt1 | contig 11867 bp, 15 predicted proteins | sample KB303_FD_96460 | JGI IMG/M metagenome (GOLD analysis project Ga0134123, IMG submission 96460) | Terrestrial soil microbial communities without Nitrogen fertilizer from Kellogg Biological Station, Michigan, USA - KB3-0-3 | ecosystem: Environmental > Terrestrial > Soil > Unclassified ...
CGCGCGCATCGGCATTCCCGCGGGCACGCCGTCCGATTGCGCGGCTGCATCCGCGGCGGCGCCGCCAGCCGAAAAGCCCGTCGCGTCCAAGCCGGCGGAGCCCGCGAAGTTACCCGGGCCCGGCGGAGCGAGGTGAGCCATGTGGTCTGCGAAGCTGCTCGGGCCGGCGCTGCTCCTTGCGGTGCTCGGACTCGTCTCGGGCTCTGAAGCGCAAGGCCCCGCGCTCACCAGTGCATGTCAGACGCAGTACGGCGTTTGCCTTGCGCCGGTGGCCCCCGTCGGCGCGCCGTGCGTCTGCGGTCGCGGGGATCCCGGACGGATGATCTTCGCGCCGCAGCAGGCGCCCCAGCAGACGCCTTACCAGCAGCAGGGCCGGCTCACGACGGCGTGCGGGACGCCGTTCGGCGTGTGTCAGACCTCCTCGCCGGGGCCGGTCGGCGCGCCGTGCACGTGCTGGGGGTCTCGCGGCGGGGACGCCGGCCAGCACATCGGAGGCCGCTGATCCGGCTGAAAGCTTGGTTTCTGAGCGGCGGCGGAGCGATCTGTCGGCGAGTCCCCCGGCACAGCTTGGAGGAATGGGAAGAACCTTGATGTCGCCTAGCCTCTCGTTGCTTATCCGCAGGCCGTTCGGAGGCGCGGATGAGGTGTCCGCGGTACACGACCCGCGGTAAATCATGGCAGAATTCCAAGGCGCCGGCTTGGTGATCGATGCCGGCGGCATCGCGGCCGTGTGCGATATGCTCAGTGTATATGCGGCCGAGGTGTGGGCCGTGCTCACCGTGGAAACGCGCGGCTGCGGCTTCCTCGCCGACCGCCGGCCGCTCATCCTCTTCGAGCGTCACTACTTCAGCCGGCTGACGAAGCGAAAGTTCGACGCGGAGGTCCCAGATATCAGCAACAAGCAATGGGGAGGCTACGGTGGCGGCGCGCGCGAGTACGATCGCCTGGCCCGAGCAGTGAAGCTCGACCGCGTGGCCGCGCTCTCCAGCGCTTCGTGGGGGCTCGGCCAGGTGATGGGTGAGAACTGCAAAGCCGCGGGTTTCCAGGGTGTCGAGCCGATGGTGAAGGCCTTCGTGGAATCAGAGAACGCGCAGCTCGAGGGCATGGCGCGCTTCATCGCGTCGATCGGGGCAGACAAGCACCTGCGCGCGCACAACTGGCCGGCGTTCGCCGCTGCCTACAATGGGCCGGACTACGCCAGAAACTCCTATGACGAGCGCCTCCGCGCCGCGCACCAGAAGTACGTGACAGGTTCGCTCCCTGATCTCCAAGTCCGGTCCATACAAGCCTACCTCATCTATCTCGACTACAACCCGGGCCCGGTGGACGGCGTGGTAGGACGGTTCACGCGCTCCGCCCTCCGCATGTTCCAGGAGCGGGAGGGACTACCCGTGCGCGAGATCTTCGACGCCGACATGGCAGATGTGGTGCGCCAGCGAGCGGTGGGCCGACCCTGAGCGCGGCTACCCGACCTCCGCGGCACGCCTGTCCCCTCGTCCCCGTCCGGCCCATTCCTGCCACGCCGAAACCTCGCTGGATCCGCAGACACAGCTCAGGTCGCCGTTCCCCAGCCGCCCGATCTCGCCGAGCGAGAGAGTTGTGATCTGGTGTTCTTGCGCCCCCCAGGGGGTCGGCGCCTACGCCGCCGCCTTGGCCACTAGGACGCCCAAGTCGATGGCCAGAATGGCGAGCTTGGCCGCAAGTCTCACATACCCGCGCGCCTTGATCTGCTTCACGATCTGGCGCAGTGCGTCATCGATCTCAACTTGGAGTTTCGCGAGAGCATCGGCGTCGAGGAGGCTGCGGACGTCGAACCGATCGAGGAGATCGAGCTTCAACTCTTGGTTCTCAAGTGTGAAGAGCTGAGCGTTGAGCTTCAATCGCTCCTCAAAGTCGAGGACCGTGTCCTGGTACTTCAGCCGTTCGTTGATTGTAGCCTTGGTGGCGGCGATGAAGCGCCGCCGCTCCTGTTTGGACATGTCCGTTGGCAGGTCGTCAAGAATCGCTCCAAGCTGCTTGGCGAAATCAGCGAGACGGTCCAGATCCTTCTTGGCGATGTCCGCCTCTGCGTCCAAGTCCTTCACTATCTGTTTGCCTGCTTGGTAGACTTCACGTGCTTTCCTCGCCGCCGCGACAAGGTCCGAGCCAGTACTCATGGCTTATCGCACCCCCTCGACCGCGCGACTTACGCCGGGCGCGAGGCGCTGCGCGATGGACTTTAAGTCCTCACCGATCTGCTTGAGTCTGGCCGGGTCCATGCCCCGTACGTCTGTGAAGAGACGCTCGAAGAAGCCGAGATCAAGGTACCGTTGTATGTCCTTTCCGTTGGTTTGAAGCGCCTTGACGGCTACCACGAGCTTGGCATCTAGCTCTTTCAGGAGGGCTGCGCGGCGAGCCGTGTCATCGGCCTCAACGTTGAACTCGGTCTGGATCCTCGCGTTCTCGGCATTGAGATAGATGCGCCGCGCGTCGGCGTCGGAGAACTTGGACTTCGCTTCGATCTCAGCCAGGCTAGCCCTGGCCTCGGCGTTGAGGGTGGCGGCCCGGCTAGACGCGAGCTTCTCGTAGAGTGGCTTGGTGACCGTGTCAGAACTCAGCTGCTTGTCGAGACGCTCCAGGTACGCTTGATTGCTTCGATTAAGCTGCGCGACCTCGCTATAGCTAGCGCAGCCAGAGATCGTTAAGACCACGACGGAGAACACCAGCAGCAAAGGCGCCATCTCTACTTCTCCTTGAAAGCGCTGGCCGCTTGGGAAGTGACGGCCGCGATGTCATCGGGATCCACCACGTCGATGCGGAGGAAGCGATCAACAACGCCGTACACCAGCCGCGAGGTATCTATCTGGAGACCAACGGCGCGAAGGCTCTGAAGGACCTGCTGCGTGTCAGCCGGAATCGCCCGAGGCTTCTCGAGCTGCGGAGGTTTGTCTCCAGTACGAACCGCTATCTGGGCCTCCAGCAGGTCACGCCGCTGGAGCTCGTCAGTGAGGGCGCTGACATAGGCTCGGTAGGCGGTGGACAGGTCAGCGTACAGCGCGGCGCTGGCGGCACTCTTGTCCTTGATGTTCTTGGGCGTGGCGCAGGCGACCATGCAGAAGCCGAGGGCAATGCATGAGATGGTGATGGTTACGCGCATCCCTGCTCCTTTCATCATGGAGGAATCGTTGAGGGGCAGGATCCGAAGCGATACTCGGCGGCCCAAGTGAGCGTAGTCAAGAGAATAGATGTCACGAACTCGAGTCCTTGGGATGGGATTGATCTGCTCCCCAAAGTCCTAGACAGATGGGGGCGTGAGTTCGCGGCTCGGTGACGTCACCGCTGGGGCGCCGACACTGCGGTCTCGCCGAAGCGCGCCCACAGCGCCTTGTCCATGAGCGTTCGAATGTCCCCTCAACGCCGCAGCGGCGATCGCGCCAGCCGATGTCTTGTGTGATATCTACAAGGTCGTAGCTCTTTGCGTCCGTCACGACGAGCGCCCCAACAAAGTCGGGTCTACCCAACGCGCTTGGCAAGTATCCACGAGCAGGATACGCTCGGCCGTGATGCTCGGCGACCTCCACCGCAGGGAAAAAGGCCCAAGCGCTCAGGGCCTACAGGTCTACACGAGTGCGCAATTCAGTGGCGGACTTGCCGCGCCGCCGGATGGTGTAGTGCTGTGTTGAGCGCCCGCCACGGTTCCTCGCCAACTCCGCCAGGTCCTGGCCGACGTGGAGCTCACCGTTCCCTCGGCAGCAGAGCTGGAACGTCGGGTTCAACGCCCGCACGTAGGCTATCGATCTCACGCTTCTCTCGACGGGCGGCGCAGAAAGAATGGGGAGTCGAATGCGTCCACAACTGTTCGTGGCCCTACGCGCCATCGCGCCGGCAATGGTTCTCTGTGTCGGCTGCGCCTCCATCGACGCATTCAGCGCGATTCCGCGGACGGCGTGTGCGGGCGACGCCGTGACGGTGACGTGGGTGGCGAGCGGAGACGTGACGATAAGCGCCGAGCCGGCAGTATCCGACATCGGCCCCAAGGCGTCCTCCGGATCGCAACGGTTCATCGTCGACCGGGACACACGGTTCACGCTAAAAGCGACCCGACTGCTCTCGTGCAAGACGACGGAAGCGGACGTCGTCGTGGCGCCCCCTTCGAGGGAGTACGGTGGCGTGGCGGCCTGCTCGTCAGCCGAGCGGACGATCGCGTTGGCGGTTCCGCTGGGGGAAGGGCAAGTCTCGTCGGCTCTGAAGGTGTCCTCGGTCGCCAACGTCAACGCCCGCCCGATCGTGCTCGCCAAAGGCAGCGTGCGCGCGACCATTCCCGCCCGGAGTCACACGGCCGCATTCGATCGGGAGCCGGTCGCCGGTACCTGGACCCTCCAGGCCGATCTCGCACCCGGCGAGAGCTGTGAGGACGCGCTCCGGTTGATGGCGAGCCGCCTCACGTTTCGGGTCGGCTTCGGGTGCGGACAGTAGGCCATGGCCGCGCTCGACCAGATCAAGCTCATCGTCGTTGTGATCATGGAAAACCGATCCTTCGATCATGTGCTCGGGTACCTGTCCCTGCCGCAGTACGGTGGCCGCATCGACATCGACGGGCTGATCAACCCCGACACGGACCCACGCTTCGCGAGCGAGTACGATCATCAGATCTACCGGCCGTTTCCTATGGCCGACGGGCCGCTTCCCCACGATCTGCCCCACAGCCGGCGAGAGGTCGCGGTCCAACTCGCTGTGAGTGGCGGGACGCCGACGATGAGCGGCTTCGTGCAGGCCTACGTGGACATGAGTCATAGCATCGTCGAGCAGCCGCCCCCACTCGGATACCTCACGCCGGATTCGGTCTTCATGTCGGACTTCCTGGCGCGAAACTACCTGGTCTGCGACCGATGGTTTGCGCCGTTGCCCACCGACACGCACCCGAATAGGGTGATGGCGTTCACGGGGTCCGCGACGGTCGACGAGACGAAATCGCGGATCATCCCGCACCGCAATCTCGTCTTCGATTGGCTGACGCGCCGCGGGGTGCGCTGGCGCGCCTATCACTGCGGGTTCTCGTTCTTTCCGCTGTTCGGCGCGTTCGGCCACATCTTGGGAGGCAACTTTCACAGTATGCGACAGCTCGCGAGCGACATTGACAGCGATGCCGATGACAAGGTGCCCCAGGTGATCTTTATCGAGCCAGAGTACGGAGACTCGCCCGTCCACTTCGGATTCGTGCCTAACGACAACCATCCGCCTGTCCCGATTGGTCCCGGCGAGCACTTCCTGCGAGACGTGTACGCAGCCCTCACGAGCAGTCCGCGGTGGGCGGAGACGATGTTGATCGTCATCCACGATGAGCACGGCGGGTTCTTCGATCATGTCGCTCCGCTGCCGGTGAAGACTCGCGTTCCGCCGAGCGCCTTGTACCAGGAGCCGTTCGTGACCACCGGGGTCCGGGTGCCGGCGCTAGTCGCGTCGCCGTTTGTCCCGGCCGGAACCTGTTACCACGGCACCCTCGACCATACTTCGGTCCTCCAGCTGCTTGCGGAGAAGTTCGCTGGTGATCGGCGGGCGTACTCGGACGACGTCAACCGCCGTATCGACCAGGGCATCGAGAACCTCTCGAGCGTCCTGGTGGCACAGCAGCGTCGGGATGTCCCGACGGTGCCGACGACGGCGGTCTCCGTGACGCAAGTGCTCCGGGCGACGCAACCGGCCATCACCGAAAACCAGAAGGCGTTACTGCTCGCGGGGCAACAGCTCCTCGCCTATGACCGGGCCGGGGCCATCCGCCAGTTCCCGGAACTCTTGCAGGTGCAGAGCTGACGCGGACGTGGACCGGACCTTGCTGATCTGTTTCAGCGCGCCGCGTATTTCGTGGACAAGATCCTCAAAGGTGCCAAGCCCGCCGATTTGCCGATCGAACAGCCCGGCAAGTTCGAGCTCGCGATCAACCTCAAGAGCGCCAAGGCGCTCGGCCTGACGATTCCGCAAACGCTGCTGCTGCGGGCGGACCAGCTGATCCAGTAGGGTGTGTTGACTGGGGAGAGAGCGTTTCCCAAAGGATTAGGTGTCCGTGTGCCCAAATTGTGCCCTTCACGAGCGCACGCGTGATCATTCCTGAGCACTCCAGCGCACGATGACCGAATCAACTGTTGATTGCAGGGGAAGGAGTCCTGCACACTTCCACGATTTTTACTCTAGGACTGAAAATCCTGGTGTCGGCCGTTCAATCCCGTCCCTGCCCACCAGCTTTTTCTAGTGGTTGGACGACACTACTCTTCCCGTCAGAGTGCGATTGTGCGCGAAGTGTGCCCCAGTCGGGCGCACTCTAGCTCATTCCGGAGTACCTGAGTGGCCCCGGAATCGATCTCTTGAGGAGGGAGCCAATGAGGAACATCACCATCAAGGTCATTCCAGATTCGAAGCAACGCTACGAAACGGCCGGTGACTATTGGATCGACAAGCGCGGCACCATCCAGGTCAGGATTTCGAAATCGAAGAACTGGCGGTACGAGGCCTTGGTGCTGATGCATGAGCTTACCGAGATGTTTCTTTGCATTGATCGAGGCGTGTCGTTCAAAGCGATTGATCAATTTGACGTTCAGTTCAAAGGCACGGGGGAACCTGGGGACGATCTGAAGGCTCCGTATCACCGTGAACATCGCTTTGCAACGCGGGTCGAGCGACTGCTTGCCAAGGAGCTTCGAGTCAACTGGGCGACGTATGAGGATGGTCTTTAGTTCTGTAACTCGGGGGAAGGGTCCACGTCGGATCCCCAGGCGAGCACCGAATGTCGGGGCTCAATCGCGTTCCAGTTCACCACTGTTTCTCATCGACCCACAAGACCGAGAGCATCTACCGGCGCTACGCGATCGTGAGCGAAGCCGATCTGAAAGAGGGCGTAACCAAGCTTGCGTGGCTGCGCAGAGGGGCTGTGGGTGGTTCTGCGAGGTTTATTTTGAACTGGAGGTTGGCCACCGAGAGGCAGAGGGGCAGAATGCCGCCACGGTTCGGCGTCTAACCGCCGAGAATCACCGGCTGCGTGGCGAGCTGAAGAGGCGCAGCAAGTGATCAGGTCTTCCTCGAGAGAGTTGTCACCTAGCTCGACAGATGATGTTCTCGGCACCAGAGACATACCACGCAGTCTCGGTGCTCAGCCAGGAAACACACCTTGTGCGCCGTCTCGGCATTACATTGCGGGCACAACTTCACGAATTGTTCGGACATCGCTGTGACACCCGAGGCTGAAGCAAGATACTGCGGCATTCACGTGACTGTCAACAGTAGCATCGAGAACGCGACGAGCAGTGAGCCGATGCGGACGCGGGCCTTATTCCAGCCAAACCGTGTCAAGCTGATTGTTGAGGTAGTGGCTGGGCGTTATCGTCCAGCCGCGCACCCGGGAACTGTGCGGCATGATGCGGTGCCATTGGAGCGTATAGATGTAGTGCGCTTCCTCGTCGAGGAGGCGCTTTTCGAACGCGCGGATGTACCGGCGGCGTTGCTCGGGATCGATTGTGCGACTCTGGCGGACGTAGAGGTCGTCTAGTACGGGATCGGTATAGCGGCCATAATTGGCATCGCTTCGGTCTCGGGACTGAAACTTGTAGAGGTCAAGATCCGGATCAACCACGTACCCGCACTGAAAGTCAGTGCTGAGCTCGAAGTTCCCCGCACGGAGATCGTTGAAGTACCGACTCGAGTCCTGAATTTCGTGGTGCACTTTCAGGCCGATCCGACGCCACTCGTCTACCAGCCATGTCCCGATGTACTGATAGGGCATCGGGACGTCGCGGTTCTTGAGCACGAACGCAAATCCCTGGGGAACGCCTGCCTCGGCTAACAAACGCCGTGCCGCGGACTTTGATTCGCGGACATTTCGCGAGTAACCGGCGAGCTTGATGAGTTCCGACGGCGGAGTGGCGAACGGCGACCCCGGCACCTGCACGCCTCCGACCTCCCGAACGATGGCGGACTTCGACAACACCTCGGCAGCCGTATAGCGGTCTAGGGCGAGCGAGAGGGCGCGGCGCACGCGCCGATCGCTAAACGGCGCCTTGTCATGATTAATGGCGACGACCAGCCCGCAGTTCCACGGGCTCTCCTGGACGGTGATTTGTCTACCCAGCCCACCGACGATGTCGTCTCGCTGCGCCGGTGAAAAGCCGCGGAACTGGATATGGGCACGTCCCGAGCGGATCGCAGACAATTGGGCAGCGTCTTCCCGAATGAACAGCGCTTGGTAGCCGTCGAGATATGGCTTGCCTTTGTCCCAATAGTCCGGGTTCCGTCGGCCGATCCAGCGCGAACCCTTGACGTGCTCTACGAACACGAACGGCCCCGTACCCATCACGTTCTTCTCATACCAGCGGACGTCGCGCTCCAGGATGTCTGCCTTGTAAATCCAGTTCCACGGCGATGCCAGCGAATGGATGAACGAGGGCGATGGCCACTTGAGCTTGAACGCGACGACATACGGTTCCGGTGCCTGCACCGTCTCGATCTGCAAGTATTCGCCTTTGCGGACCGACGTGATGCCCGGAGGAGGACTGATGATCTTCTGGTAGCTTGCGCGCACGTCTCGCGACGTCATCTCGCTGCCGTCGTGGAACTTCACTCCACGACGAAGCTTGAGAACGTAAGTGCGCTTGTCCGGTGAGACGGTCCACGACGTGGCTAGATCCTCGACTACGCGGGTGCCCGTCGGATCGAGCGGGTCGATGCGGAGCAATGTGTTGTAGTGCGGCGCCGCCGGGTGTATCAGCGCAAAGGTCTCCTCCCGGTGGGCGTCATATGAAGGAGGCTCGCCGGGGACCACGAAGGTCAACTCGCCCCCGGCTCGGGGAGGGGCCGGAGTGACGGCCGGCGACTTCTCCGGGGCGACGGATGCTGGCGGGCCCTTCTGGTGATCCTGCTGGACGGTCGTGTTGGGAGGACCCGTGTTGCGGGGCGTGCTCTGAGCAATCGTCGCCGACTTGCTCACTTCAGCCCCAGTGGGGATGGATGCCCGTGCGTTCTTGTCGACGAACGATCGCCACTGGGCGCTCGGCGTCGCGATGTGAGTACGCACGAGCGCGGCAGCCCCGAGGATACCGATCACGACGGTCGCGCCCACGGCCGCGAGCGCCCACGCACGTCGACGTCGCTGACGCCGCCGGAAAGATCGCACCATTTGGCTGAGACGCTCAGCGTCCTCAAACTCATCCGTGACCAGCGCCTGGCCACGCTGCGCCGTCAACGGAAGCAGCTCAACAGCCTCCGGTCCCTCCATGTCTTCGTTCGCTGCCCATTTCGCTGGCCCGATTGATTCGGGGCGAGCCGGGGCTAACTCCGACTCGGTCGCAGGCGAGGTGTCCGGCGATGGGCCGAATGGAACGATCGATGGAACGATGTGCAGATCGATCCCGCAGTTGCTGCAGAAGTTTGCCTGGCTGCGGTTGGTCGCGTGGCAACGAGGACAGTGCAATGACAATTTGACGCCGCACATATCACAGAAGTGAGCGCTCGGCCCATTATGATGCCCGCAGGCCGAGACGGGACCCACCGGCACGGCGCTGTCGTGGTCGTGCATGACCATGCTCCCCGACTAGCGTGGCTTCACGAGAAAACGCGATCGACGGTTCTGTCGCCAGCAGTGTTCATCCTCCGTGGTACATAGCGGCCGCTCTTCTCCATAGCTGAGGATGGTAATGCGGCCCGAGTGAACACCCTGGGCGACGAGGTAATTCATTGCGGCTTGCGCCCGCCGCTCCCCAAGATCCATGTTGAACTCATTCTTACCACTCGTGGCCCCGCGACTGTCACAGTGCCCCTCGATCAGTACGAGCTGAGCAGGATGTTCGCGCAGCCACGCCGCGTTCGCGTCCAATATCTTCTCGTCGACCGGCCTAATGATCGCCGCGCCGAAGTCGAAGTAAATGTCCCGCAGCTCCGGAATCGGCTCGTAGTCTCTAACTCGCGGCAGACCGTTGGGTTGCCCTGGAGGAGCCGCGGGACTTGGCGGCAGCGTCGGCGCAGGATGCGCTTGCGCCAAAACTAGAGGTGGTCTCGGTGCGAGAATCGGACACCACGCAAGCGCCGCGATTACCATGACGCGCAATACATCGCGGTTGATTGACACCGCTGTCTCCACGATATGACGAAGCACGCGACACTACTCGGTTCGGCAGCCGACGGCGCTGCGACTCAAGGTGTTCACGCCGCCCGCGTCAACGTTCGCGCTGCGACTCAAGGTGTACTCGATCGCCACGTCGACCAGCGACCGACCTATTCGCCGCGCCTGGTTCGCGAAGCCGAAGAGCAGGCAATGATCAGCAAGGATATTGATGCCGCGGAGGAATCCCGCGCACTATTTGATCGCTCCGTCGATCGCCGCGTTGAACGGCTTCTCGAGGAGTCCCAAGAACTTCAGGTACATAGTGATGGTCTTGCATCGGGTCCGCGGTCAGCAACGAGACCAGCGAACCACGTGCCGACCATCACAACTTTTAGCGAGCGTGGCTAGTAGTTTGTTGCCGAATCTTTGTTACTTATTGCCGTCTCCACGAAGGTTCAAACACCGGTAGGTGGAAGGCGTTAGATTGGTATAGCGTTTGAATACCTTGTCGAAGCGGGCGAGGTCACCAAATCCAACATTGTGGGCCACCTCGGTGATGGAGATGTGACGGTTCGCGAGCAGGACCTTGGCTCGCTCAAGGCGTACTTTCAAGAGGTAATCGCGTAAGGTAACGCCCACGGTCTCCCGGAATCGACGAGAGAGACGATACTTGCTCATCCCAACCTGGCGCGCGAGTGCAGACAGCGTGAGCTGGTCCCAATAGCGTTGCTGAATCACGCCCACGGCCCTCAGGATGGGAAGAGCGAACGGAGCGGCCAAGTCACTCGGTACCTGACTTTCTACCTCGGATGCGCTTGTGTCTATATCTGGTGAAAGGACCCGTTGCACGGCTGCGACGAGGTCGACGGCGCTCACAGGCTTCTGGAGGTAGTCCGTCACACCGAGTCTGAAGGCCGAGGCACAGATCCACTCTGAGCCGTACCCTGTCAGCATGATCACGGGGACGATTGGGTGAGTGGATCTCAGTTGGCTCAATACTTCGAGTCCGGTGCAGTCTGGGAGCCGATGGTCGAGCACGACGAGGTCGACCCGGTCACGGCGGGCTTTGACAAGCGCCTCGGCGCCCGTTGTCGCGGCCCTGATCTCACATGCCTTGCCCAGGAAGAACCCGAGCATTTCGGGAATGATCGCGTCATCGTCAACCGCCAGGATTTGCCGGCGCCTGACGGTCACTTCGCCATCTCCGCGATTGGGTAGGTTCTCGGCCACAGCACAGACCTCATGGGGGACGGTTCAGAGACGTGAACGTCCCGCAAATCGTTGCATGGTCAACTGTAAGCCTCCCTCTCCTCTGACGCTTCATAGGCCTCGAGAGAGCGGGAGTCTAGACGGGCTCGAAAGAGGTCGTCAAGATCTTTCTTGTCACCAGTGCGTGTCCGGCCACTCGCGGTGATCCCGCCATGAAATAGCACCGCAGAGGCCTATTCCCCGAGCTATCCGGGCTTGTTCCGCCGCGCCGCCAAGTACATCGACAAGATCCCCAAAGGGGCCAAGCCCGCCGATCTGCCCGTGGAGCAGCCCACGAAGTTCGAGCTGGTGGCTGGGCCGGGCAGATGTGGTGACTTGACGCTGGGGACCGTGGCCACGAGCGTTTCGCAAAGGAATAGGTACCCGGGTGCCCCAAATGTGCCCTTCACGAGCGCGCTCGTGATCATTCCTGAGCACTCCAGCGCACGATGACCGAATCAATTCTTGATTGCACGGCAAGGACTTCTGCGCACTTCCACGATTCCTACTCGAGGACTGAAAATCCTGGTGTCGGCGGTTCAATCCCGTCCCTGCC
>Ga0134123_10002576_pt1 | contig 11855 bp, 12 predicted proteins | sample KB303_FD_96460 | JGI IMG/M metagenome (GOLD analysis project Ga0134123, IMG submission 96460) | Terrestrial soil microbial communities without Nitrogen fertilizer from Kellogg Biological Station, Michigan, USA - KB3-0-3 | ecosystem: Environmental > Terrestrial > Soil > Unclassified ...
ACTTCTGGTTTCATCGAGAGGCGACGTATGTTTTGGACTAAGAGAACGAACTTTTTCTGCGCGCCGGAATGCGGACGCCACTCTTGATTCCTTAATTTTCTTGCTCAGTCCGGATCAGACCAGGAATGTTCGAGGCCCTTGATCAGCTGCCAAACTGCTTTGTTCAATGGCGTTGGGATGCCAGTCTTTTCTCCCCAAGTCACGATAGCGCCGTTCATGAAATCGACTTCGGTCTGACGCTTGGCTAATACGTCTTGCAACATGCTGGCGCGATGCTTGCCCGGTGCATTCGCGCCCTTCTGTACTAGAGCCCGAGGATCTCCGTGGAGCTCGATGCCGAGTGCCTTGGCGACCGATTCTCCTTCAGTGATCAGGTCGTTGAATAGTTCGCCGGTGTAAGGAAGACGAGTGGCAGCACCATGATGCAGTAGTGTGAGAGCCCCAACTGGATTCGTGCTCGCATTGAAAATGAGCTTCGTCCACTGCGCGCCGCGGGCGTCTTTCAGCGGAATTACGTTCATACCGCTACACGTGATCAATCCGGCAAGTTCTTCGACCATCGACATGGGCGTCTTGGTTGGCTCAAACGGCCCGATCCATGTATCGCCCTTAATATCGAAGCCGATGTGCCCCGGGGCGATCGGATGTCCAGCAGGAAAAGTGGTGCCGCGGATGACGTACTTCACGTGGTCCGCGATAAGCTCTTCATTGCCAACTCCGTTCTGCACGGAGCAAACGGCGCTGTTTTCGTCGAATGCCCTGGCGACCTGCGCCATGGCACCCTTCGTATGAATCGCTTTCGTGGCAACGATACCGTAGTCGCAGCGTGGAAGTTCGCTCGCATCGCTGGTCGCATTGAGTTTGACAGTGAAATCGGCGGCACCGGAGAGACGCAGGCCGTTCTTGCGGATGGCGTCAACGTGGTCCTTCCATACATCGTAAGCCCAGACCTCAACTTCGCCCTTTCTAGCGAGGTGCGCAGCAAACAAGCTTCCTACCGCGCCGCAACCGATGATGCAGACTCTCATTCGTGTACTCGATGTGCCTTAAGCGGATGACCGTGTCTCGCCACCGTTGTAGAACTTCCACGGCACGTCAGCGAGGTTTTCGCCTTCGGTATTACCGATGCGAAAAGTGTCTTGCGTATAAAGACAGACCTTACCGTCCTGATCCACCACTTGCGGATGAAGAGAAAAAATCATGTTTTCTTCAAGTAGAACCTCGCTTTTCGCGCCGATTGCGGGGTACTCGATCATGGTGGTGCCGATCGAATGTCCGGACAGGTGTCCCAGCGAGAAGCCATGTTTCGCAAACTTATCCGTAACGGCGCGGTGAACGTTTGACGCAAGTTCGCCATGACGCATCATCTTGCGAGCCGTCTCCATCGCATCTGGATAGGCATCGGCCATACGTTGCGTCGTCGCGCTGGGTTTTCCCTTAATGAGAGCTCGTGAGAACTCGACCCAATAACATCCGGTGCCGGTGATCTCGAGCGAGTAAAGAAGCAGATCATCGCCTGCGACTGTGCGATCGCCGGGCACTTTGAAGTAGGCATTTGCCTCCCCGTTTTCGCCGGAAAGAAGGATGTTCATCATTCGCGGACCGGCGCCGCGCGCAAAGAAACGCTCGACTGCGGGCGCCATGATCTCGGCCTCAGTCTTGCCGGGCCTGTATGCAGCTACCAGCGCCCAGAAACCATCGATGATGATGTCCATGGCGTCGCGGACTTCGACGAGTTCTTCTTCACTTTTGACCGCGCGAGCCGTATCGAACTGTTGATCGAAAGGGACGAGTTCGAACGGGGCGTCCGCGAGTTGGACGTAGTCGCGCACCGCCATGATGAAGTTCAGGCCGAATACTCCTACTCGCTTCCATTTGCGCTCGGTGATTCGGTCGCGCAGCCATTGGCCGGGAACGTCTGGCCAAACCTGATCTTTGACCCATGGCTTCTTTTTATCTCCAATCCAGCGAGCTTCACGCGGAAAGACGAGCGTAGGTTCGCCGTCGAGCGGAAGCAGCACATAGACATAGCGATGAACAATTTCGAATCCGGATGTGTAGAAGACCGCACCTTCGAACCCGGCATATTGATTACCGCAGATGATGAGGGCATCGAGACTGTCGGCCGCCATGCGGGCGCGTATGTTTTTGTAGCGGCGGGTGATTTCGTTCTGACTTGGCAAGTCTTACCCCTAGGGTTCTAGTGAAATTGCCTGCTCTCTTGCGCGGCGTGCAGGCGTTGCGCCAAAACCAAAAACATGTGAACTCTTGTCCGGGCAGCCTGTGGTATCTACTCGTGCACGCCGCACAGTTGCGCAGCGGTCAACGCATAAACTTTGGTGATATCCACTAAGGTCTTGATCAGAACCTTTTCGCCCTCCTTATCGCGAGGGCCGCTCGACGGACCGTAGTTCACAGTTTCAGTTCCGTAGCGGGTGAGAACGCTCGCGTCGGAGCACCAGGTGACGACTTCACGCTTCGGCTTCTCGCCCATGATGTATTCATGATTCGCATCGATCGCTTTGATCATTTCGTGATCTTCACTAATGCGAGCACCCGGCACGGAAACATACGTTTCAAATTCAAGACCCCAGTCGGGATGTTTCTTTTCCAGATCGAAGAAGACTTGCTGAACGTCGCGGCGAGCTTCGCTCATTGGAATGGTTGGGGGAACGCGAACATCGAGAAACAGATCGGTCTTTTCGGGCGTGCGGCTCGCTCGCCAGGCATGTCCTCCGCGAATGCCGCCGAGATTCACAATCGCCTTCTTGCCGCCGTACGACGCTTTCTTTTCCCAACTGTGAATCCACTTCATGATGGGGTCCATCAGCTCATACATTCGACGAATGGAGTTCATTTCTTCCCGTCCTTCGCAGAACGCAGTGTGGACATAAATGCCGGTGCAAGAGATGCGAACCCAAAGGGATCCGAAATGTTCGAGCACAACATGTGTGTCGGTCGGCTCACCGAGGATGCACATATCCGGCAGGATGCCGTGATTCACCAGGTAGTGCGTGCCGTATCCATAACCACGATATTCTTTGCCCTTGAAATCGCCCCACTGCGTTTTTTCGATTTCGCCCGCAACGGCAGCAACGATCACGTCGCCCTTCAGGCGCACACCAGCGCGTTGCAAGGCCTTCACGGCATGGGTGTAGCAGACGAGCGCGCCTTTCATGTTGTAGATGCCGAGGCCGTAGATGAATCCGTTCTTTACGATCGCGTGCGGCTTGTAGCCTGGACCGGTGAGAAAATGCTCGTCGCCCGTGTTTGAAGTGTCCATGTGGCCGTTGAACATCAGATTCTTGCCACCACCGGACCCCATCCAGCGGGCGACTACGTTCGCCCGCCCTTCTTCGACTTCCTGCCACGTGACGCTGAGGTTCAGTTGCTTGAGCGCATTGCGCATGTACTCGGCCATCGCCAATTCCTGCCCCGTGGGGCTAGGAATGTTGATCACGTCGCAGCACATCGCGACGAGCTCTTCTTCCTTGATCTCGGCGAGGATGCGATCGGTTAGCTTGGCATCGAGCGGCGGTTTCGGATTAGTGTTCGTGCTCGGCACTTTTCCAGTTCTCAGTTCGCTAAGTTCCAGTTTTTACTTCCCTAACAGTCGGCAAGTCGCCGCATAACCTACCTTTTTGCCAGGCGGAAATCGTCCGGGTCGGTACAGAGTTTTTCATTGCCGGTTTCGGTAAGAAGGAAGTTGTCTTCGAGACGCAAGCCTCCGCCCCCCGGCCAGTAAATTCCAGGCTCAATTGCGAGCACCATGTTCTTGCGCATAGTGCCGGTGCCAGCCTGGTGCGCGTATGGAAATTCGTGCGCGCGCGCGCCGACCCCATGACAAATCGGGTGCGACGGCTGTCCGGCATATCCGCCCTCGGCAATGCGTGCGCGAATCAGTCGATCAAGATCAGGGAAGCTGGCGCCGTCGCGCGCGAATGCGACACCTTCATTAAATACTTTAAGGAGAAGGTCCAGAAGTGTGTTGTACTCGGGCGTTAATTCCCCTGGACAAGCGTTCTTCGTAAGATCTGTCCAGTACCCGTCGACGCAAACCCAGATTTCAAAAAGCGTCGGCTCGTTTTTCTGAATTGGACGATCCCCGGTTGCAGTGAATGTTGCGATCCCCTTGCCCGACCAAACCAAAGTGAACGCGCGGGCCATTTCAACTTTGCCTTTGTACCCAACCCCAAGTCCGTGCACGAAACTCTCATACATCCCACCGACTTCGCTCTCTTTCATACCGGGCTGCATATGCTCGCGGGTATGATCCATTGCAAGAGCTGCAAGTTCATTGGCGAGCCTCATGCGCTCAATTTCCTGGGCGGTCTTAATCGCGCGCGCCTCATTAAGAAGAGGCGTTGCGTCAACAACTTGCGCGCAAAACTTCTTAAACGACTCGAAATACGACATCACGAACGTCGTGGGCTCGCCGACCATGCGATCGGCGGACTGGGTACCCATATTCAACTCGACGGCAACTTTGTCGGTAAGGCCACGCTGCTTGAGAACGTCGAACGCCCGATCGAACGCACGAAATTGCGGCGGACGCGGATCCCGCTCGTCGTAACCCTTAAAGTAAAGAATGTCTTTCGTCCACGAATTGCGCTCGGCGTCGGCTTGCTGTGGTTCAAGCGCAATCAGGGTCGGTTCGCCTTCACGCGGAAACACGACTGCATCGTATCCTTTCATGCACCAGTAGTTGGTGAGGTACAGAACGTTGTCCGGCGCGCGACACACGAGCGCAGAGATATCCTGATCCTTCATCAGAGCACGAACGCGGTCAAGCTTGGCTTTATCGATGGACCACGACATGACTACACTTCTCAGCTTCCGGTTCCCATTTTTTTTGTTGGTTGCGACGCCGCGGCGCCTAGTTCCACAGCCTTGTTTTCTTCGGTAAACATCCAACCGTCTTCTTTGCCTTTGATGAGGCGATAGACCGCCGTGTGAAGAGGCGCGGGTTCTCCGACGCGCGCGGCTTCACGGGCGATCGCACCCGAAAGAAAATCGACTTCTGTTGGTTGTCTGTGCCTCACGTCGTGAAGCATTGAAGGAGGATGATTGGTCATCGCACCGATCTTGTTCATCTCCCAAGGATCCTCGTGTAATTTCACGCCGACCGCGGCTGCTACACGTTTGCCCTCCTCCATCAATGCGTGAACAACGTGCCCCAGATCGGACGGCTTGCCCTGTGCCGCGAAATGCGGCGAGTGTGGAAGCTCCGTCAGAGCAGAAACGCCGTTGACGGATGAGTTAAAAATCAGTTTCGACCATTGCGCGGGACGTGCGTCACGCAGCGGCTCGGCTTTGAGGCCGCTGGCGATGATCAGATCTGATGCTGCCTGAACGATCGAAAATGGGGTTGCGCTTGGTTCGAACGGCCCAAGCCAGGTGGCGGTGTCCAGTTCGTATTGTACGTGTGTATCGCTGTGGCGCGTACCGCTCATGAAAGTTGTGCCGCGGAGGACAAACCCTTTCGTGTGAGCCGCAATGATCTCTTCACTACCAAGACCGTTCTGCGCAGACAGGATGGCACCCTTGTCGAATCGATGGCCTACGAGACCGATTGAGTCCTTCACCTGGGTGGCCTTGGTCGCGATAATTCCCAAATCGCAGTCGGGCACGTCCGCTGGATTCGCGGTCGCCTTCAGCTTCACCGAAAAATCGTGCGTACCCGTCACTCGAAGACCTTCTCTATTCAATGCTGCGGCGTGATCTTCGCGCCGAACGAATGCCCAGACTTCCGCGACCCTCGCCAAGTGCGCAGCGTAGAGACTTCCAATTGCGCCGCATCCTATAATGCAGACCTTCTTCATGCATCACGCCGCCGGAAGCCATCTGCGCTTCGCAAGAACGAACAACCCAAGCTGTTTGCCCTATTCGACCAATGTCGCCATAAGCGGCTTGTACAAGTTATCGGCTTTCTCACGCTGGCCTCTTCACAACTTTCACGTGATCCTTCGATTGATAGATTTCTTTCTTAGCAATCGCGCGGAACATGCTGTCCGCGTTGTTGTGGGAGTCGGCGATGATGATGCCCTCTGCGAACAACGCGTCTTGCAGAGCCGCTGAAATCGTGTGAATTGGCGCAGCGCCGCCCTCTCCCATGCCCTTTGCGCCGCTGTAGCTGTGCGGGGAGGGCGTCGAGACGTGTCCATACTTGACATTGGGCATGTTGACGGCGGTGATCGGGATGTAATCGCTGAAGGTGCTGGTTAGCATGTTCCCGATCTCGTCGTACACGCAAGTTTCCATTAAGGCGGCTCCGATGCCGTGGGCAGTAGCGCCATAGACCTGTCCTTCAACAATCGGTGGATTGATGACCGTGCCGCAATCATCAACCGCAACATAATCGAGGATCTTTGGAATGAACGTTTCGCGATCGATCTCGATGACTGCGATATGCAACTGTGACGCGTACGTCAGCGTGAGGTTGCCGTATTTCTTCACTTTGTCAGGCACTTTAAAAGGCGCACGCTAGACGTAACGGCAGTTGAGCGTGACGTCGTACATGTCTTCGGGAAGAACGGCACTATTCACGTTAACGATGTTGGCCAGTCCCCAATAGTTGATCGACTTTCCATTCGATTTCGCCCGAAGCTCAGGGCCCTGTTGTCCCGCGCCGAACTCGATGTCGTCTTCCTTGGTCTCAAGAACGAAGGAGCCAAGGCGTTTCATCTCGGACTTCAATTTCTGCGCCGCACCATGTACCGCGGAAAGCCCTGATACAGCAAACTGGCTGGCGTATGTGCCAGACATGCCGGTGTGCACATTGCGATCTGTGTCGAAGCCAGTGCGCACCGTGATCATGTCAGGATGAATGTTAAGAACGTCCGCGACAACCTGGGCCGCAGTCGTTTCGTGTCCCTGCCCTTGCGGGCATGAACCAACCGCGACGACGACCTCTCCGTAAATATCGAGTTTGCAGTTCGCGCCTTGCGAATTGCCGGAGAAAGGCGCGCCAGGATTGACGATTTGCGATTGGCCGAAGTTATTGGTGCCCGAGTCTAGAGTAGTGCCAATGCCAATTCCGAGAAGGCGTCCCTGCTTGCGCGCTTCGGCTCGCTTCTTCTTCCAATCGTCCCAGCCGATCAGCCTCTTTCCGACCTCGAGCATCTTTGGGTAGTTGCCGGAGTCGTATACGCAGCCGTTCGGAGTCGTGTAAGGGAATTCTTCCGGGCGCACGTAGTTCCGTAATCGCATCTCGTCGGCCGGGATACCCAGCTCGTGAGAACAGATATCGACAACGCGTTCGAGAAACCAGAGATGTTGCATTCGTGAATATCCCCGGTTGGGGCCAACCGGACACTTGTTTGTGACGGACTGCGTGAAATCAATGCGAGCATTCTTGAAGCGATAAACGCCGGGAAAGACTTGCGACCAAATCACGCACCCAAGGGGCTCGTAGCGTGGAAAGGCTCCACAATCGTCGTAGTGCTTTGAGTCAAGCCCGGTGATAACGCCATTCTTGTCGAGAGCAACACGCGTGTCGCGGAAGGTGCGTTCGTTGCCATGGGCGCTTGAAACCATGTGTTCCGAACGGGTCTCGACCCACTTTATGGGTCGACCTCCGCATTTCTTGGAGGCCAAGGCGCACACCGCCATCTGCGGGTAGCTCGTGATCTTGATGCCGAAACTGCCACCGATATCGAACGTCTGAACGCGGATACGATCGATGTGAACGTTCAGGTGCGCAGACAGAAATTGGATAGCAAACGACGGAAACGAATTGTTACACCAGAAGTAGATGTACTGGTCCTTGGCATCCCATTGCCCGATGACGACGTTGTTCTCCAGCGGCGTAGACGAGAAGCGGTGAAAATGCAGGCGATCGATATGAACAATATATGCAGCATCTCTAAACGCCTGCTCGATGTCGCCATATTCGAACACACCGTTCCAGACTCTGTTAGTTCCGCACTCTTCGTGGAGAACGCTTTTGTCGGTGAGGGCATCTTCGGCGTCGACAACAGGGTCGAGCGACTCGTATTCGACCTGAACAAGTTCTGCGGCATCGTCTGCGAGTCGAGCTGATTCCGCTACTACAGCGACTACAGGCTCACCCTGATAACGGACCTTCCCAACAGCAAGCGGGTAGTCTTTGATTTTGCCGGCAGGGTCGGGTCCGATCTCGATAAACGGATTTGTATATTGCGCGATCTCCGTACCGGTCAAAGTGCAGTGCACGCCTGGTAATGCTTCCGCTGCTGCCGCGTCGATGCTGATGATGCGGGCATGCGCGTACGGCGAGCGCACGAAGCGCAAATAGAGCATCTCGCGAATTTTGATATCGTCGGCGAACTTACCAAGTCCGCGCAGCAGCCGGTCTTCTTCCTTACGCGGAAGTGAGGCGCCCACCCAGCGTTCGCCGTTCTTTTTACCTTCTGCCAAGGTCGAACTCCCGAAAGTTAACGCGAGAAATCACACAGGCTCGCTGTCCGCGATACATTCATGCCAAGGCCGCCTGCAGGCCGTCGATCAATTTCTGAACTTGTTTTTTTCCCAGCGGTTCAAGAAGTCCACCAGCGACGGAAGGGAGGCGTCCGTAGATCTGCGCCTCACCTTGCCAGGCCACCCGCGTTCCAGCACCGGTTGGTGATAGGTCGAACCCTGCGACCATACTCATGTTTCCTCCCGCCAAACTTCCTTGCCCCTTGTATTGCGCACGCCTCGGGCGATTGGATTCCGACAAGTGCATTTTCACGTCGGCGATCCCCTGATGTACGAAATGCCCACATTCACTTTCACATTGAAGTGCTCGGGATCGTGAACCGTCACCCCTTGAAAATCGGGGAGCAAAGGCGCAAATTTATTAGGATCAGTGAGGAAGTCGTACACCTCTTCCGGTGTTTTCGTTACATCGAACTGGCCCGACAGCTTGATGGCCACTGTTACTCCCCTCTCATTTTCTGGCCCGCAAGTTGAATGGCCTTAAAGATGTTTTGATAGCCTGTGCAACGGCATGTATTGCCGGCAATGGCTTTCCTCATCTCTTTTTCGGACGGTTTCTTGTTGGTCGACAAAAGCTGATAAGCAGACAGCATGATGCCCGGCGTGCAATAGCCGCATTGCAATCCGTAGGAATCACCAAATGCTTTTTGCAAGGGATGGAGGTCGCCACTCTTAGCGAGGCCTTCCACGGTAAGAATCTCGGCGCCATCCGCTTGAACCGCAAACATCGTACAGGATTTTACGGCGGCACCGTTCATCAGAACCGTGCACGCTCCGCAGTACGTTGTGTCGCAACCGACGTGTGTTCCGGTCAGGTCGAGTTCTTCGCGAAGAAATTCGACGAGCAGCATTCGCGGCTCGACGTTCGCCTTGCAGGCTTTGCCATTGACCGTTAAAGCAATCGTGATTTTCTCGGCGACTTCAGGCATAGATGTGGCTGACCTCGACTTGTTCCCCATTTGCGCGGCGAGCCGCTACGTCGATGGCGCGTTTGACGAGCGCTCCCACAAGGGAACGTTTGTACTCAGCGGAACCGCGCATGTCGGGTTGCGGATCGGCAGCGCCGTGAGCGGCATCCATCGCCAATGAAATAGCTCTGTCGTTGAGCGTCTGGCCGCGAAGAGCAGCGGCTGCTTCGGTGGCATTCACTGCAGTCAGGCCGACGCATCCGAGAGAGATCGCCGCGTTCTTACAGGTATCGCCTTCCATAGTGAGTTGAACAGCTACGCTGGCGGTTGGGTACACGGGCGCTGAGCGTTTGAATGCGAGGTAAGCACCCCCGCTTCCCTTGCCCGGCATTTTTACGATGACTTCACTGACAAGTTCCTCGTGCGCAAGATCGGTGGTGTAGGCGTCTTTGATGAAATCGGCCAGTGCGACGGTGCGTTCTCCTTTTGGCCCAAGGCAACGGACTTCAGTCTCAAGCGTCTGCAATACAGTTGCCCAGTCGCCGCTTGGGTCCGCCTCGGCGAGCGAACCCCCGATGGTTCCGCGGTTGCGAACCTGGACATCTGCGATGCCAGTGGCACAGTCGTGCAGGATAGGAACTTTAGCGGCAGCTGAGGAATTCTCGATTTCCGCGTGTCGCGTCAACGCTCCGAAACGGAGGGTGCCAGCCTCCTCTCTCACGTATGAGGTGCCGCCAACAAAATTGAGGTCAACGAGGTGCAGCGGGTTTGCAAAACGCAGCTTCATTAACGGAATCAGGCTCTGTCCGCCGGCAAGCAGCTTCGCCTCATCGCCGAGTTGGCCGAGCATGGTCGCGGCTTCCTTGAAAGACTTCGCGCGGTGATAGTGAAATGCTCGTGGATACATCTTCTATTCCCAAACTTGAGTGTGGCTTCCGATACTCTTGCGCGATCGAAAACCACAAAAGCTAATACTCCACACGCCCTTATGACTCACTTCGGCGCCTCGCAAGACCCAAAGCTGTTCCCGACATGCCTGCGATGATGAGACCTGAGCCGACAATCGCAATGGCGGGTGGGAGCCTTCCTCCATGGTGAGTTGCCTGCAGAATCACGCCGCCCGGAAACGCAATCGATCCCAGCAGTAACGACCACGCGAGCGTTTGGCGAACGGCGATCGAGAAACCGACGCGATCAAAAAGCGCGCCCAACACGATCAGGATCATTGAAAGACCAACCCAATGCGAGTGGGCATCTACCTCGCGGACATAGTCGTATTTGACCGCAGCGTAGCTGTCGATCGCCGTTCCCGCTTGCGTCATATCGCGATTGGCTGCCTGCCCGAAGGCTGTGGCGAGCGAACCACCCATTCGATCGAGCGTCTGATGTTCGACAAATACTGCGTAGTGCAGTCCAAAGAGCATGCCGAATGCGGCAAGCAGAATACCGCCTAGAATCAAGATGCGTCGCGGAGAAGTCATCGGCTGGCCTCTGCGACATCAAGGCTGCCGCTGTAGCGAAGCACGCCCACGACCATGCCGATGAGCCCGATGACGACAAGCAGGCCCCCCAAATCGGCGATGCCGCCTGCCACCAATCCCCATTTGAGTTCGAGCAACACGAACACAGGAAGGATGACGGACCCACCCAAGAGCATTTTCACCATCCGCCCTTTCCACTTGTCGCTCAGAAAGACGAAGGGCTGGATGAAAGATAGAAGAATCGACAGCAAACCAAATTCAATGATGTGCGAGTGGGCAGCGATGTTGACCGCTTTCGCGCCGGCGAGGTTCCCGAAGTTGGACACCTGACGCGTCAAACTCACCATGTTGTTCGCTGCAGCAGAATCAAGCATTGTGCCGAGGATCGTGATCTCTTGCGCCTCATGATCAAAGAGATCAACCGCGGCGTACCACGCCCCATGGAGAAAGCCGAGAAGGATGAGCCACGTGCCGCCACTCATGAGAGCTCGCTGCTGCCACGAATTCTCATCCGGAATGGGGGTATCTGTCAGGGTATCGGTTGCGCTGCGGGTATAGCGCCAGAATCCCCACAGTTCGCCTGCAAGCGCAACGCTGAGCAGCGCCCCAGAAGCGTCAGCCACAATGCTGGCCCAACCAATTACGGGAAAAGGACTGTAGGCGAGGCCAACGTAGTGAATCGAAAAGATTCCGACGGGCAGGAATATGCCACCGATGATAAAGAGCGCGGCCAACCTCTTCTTAGCTCTTGCGGAGAGAGCGATGTAGGGCTGTACCAGCGCGAGAAGAAGGGCCAGGTAGCCGGCACCGATCATATGCACATGCGCATCGACTTTTGTGCCGCGGGATTCCAACAATGCGCCCAGATGGCCGAAGGCCTCATTTACCCCGGCGGGATTTTTGTCTGCGACGGCTTGCGCGGCCCTGCTCAGGGCTGCGCCCTGCTCTCCGGCATTCTGATGAAGTATGAATACCGCGAAGATGTCACCGAAGATCATACCGATCGCTA
>Ga0134123_10002577_pt1 | contig 11851 bp, 4 predicted proteins | sample KB303_FD_96460 | JGI IMG/M metagenome (GOLD analysis project Ga0134123, IMG submission 96460) | Terrestrial soil microbial communities without Nitrogen fertilizer from Kellogg Biological Station, Michigan, USA - KB3-0-3 | ecosystem: Environmental > Terrestrial > Soil > Unclassified ...
CAAGCGCCGAGCCGCCTTCGGGCACCAGCTGGAAGCCGCCGTTGACCTTCGAGTAGAGGCCGGTCAAGTAGAAGTTCGAACCGAAGATCTGGGTGTCTTCGAGCTTGTACGCCGTCGGGGTCTTGCCGAACTTGCTCTGGTCCCAGGTCGTCTCTTGCGGGCGGGTGGGGCCGGCATTGCGGCCGATCTTCACCTTGTCGCTGTCGAAGTACCAGCCGGTGGCCGAGTTCGAGCTGGTGACCTGACCGTTGATCTTGGCGTTCTTGCTCTCGAGAGTGGTCTTGTCGGCGACGTCGGCGATGGTGAGCAGGTCGATCTTGTTCTTGCCGTAGCTGCCCCAGATCCACAGCCGGTCCTTGACGATCGGCCCGCCGATCTCGGCGCCGTAATCCTGCACCTGCACGATGCGGTTGCCCTGCTTGAAGGTGGGCTGCGCCGGCGTGGTGCCGAACGCCCCGCCGAGGTCGCCGCGGTCGACGCTGCTGTCGGACTGCCAAGACTCGTCGGCCTTGAGATAGCGGCCCGAGCCGCGCCACTCGTTGGTGCCGCGCTTGGTCACCATGTTCATGGCGACGCCGGGAGTGGAGAGCGTGGTGTCGGAGCCGCCGGTCGAGACCTGCATCTCCTCGAAGGCGTCGAAGTCGTAGTAGGCCGGCGACGAGCCGAGCGCCGCCATGTCGGTGATCACCACGCCGTCGACCGACCACACCGCCTGGAAGCAGGTGGCGCCGGGGCCGACGAACAGCGACTGCTGGCCGGAGGCGTTGCCGCCGACGTTCATGCGGTCGGTGAGCACGCCGGGCGTCGTATGCAGGATCGCCCACGGGTCGCGGGCGGTGGGGATCTTCTCGAGCTCGGTGCCCGAGACGGTGGTGCCGGTGGAGATGCGCCGCTCGTCGAGCAGCGGCGACTCCGCGGTCACCGTGATGACGTCTTCGACGGCGGCTTGCAGGGTCACCTCGATCGAGGTGTTGCGCCCGACGTTGACGACGATGTTGGGGTAGTCGATGGTCGAGAAGCCTTCGAGCTCGGCCTTGAGGGCGTAGCTGCCGGGGGAGAGGTTGAGGAAGCGGAACTGGCCTTGCGCGTTGCTCACTTGGATCTGCGGCGCGCCCTGGCCGGTGAGGCTGGTGGTCACGCCCGGCAGGGGCGCGCCCTGCTGGTCCTTGACCGTGCCGTAGAGGCTGCCGGTCTGCAGCTGCGCCTGCGCGGCCGCGGCGAGCAGCGTGAGCGCGAGGGTGAGAGCGGCGACGGGTGGTGCGAAACGTCTGTGTGGGATTCCGTGGCTCATGGCTGGGTTCGATCTCCTCGTGATTTGGATCGAGATGTCGGGATGCGTTGGGGATGCTCTTCGTTGCTCTCCTGGTCTTGCGGCGACTTCTCCTTTCGGGCTGCGGGTGCGGAGGGCCGAGAGAGCAAGGCTGGGCCCATGGCTCGGCCGGTCGTGAAGCCGCCGTGGCAACCTGTTGATTCCCAGTTGTTTGCGAGGCAGTCCGAGGTGCGATCTCGACCCGGTGTCGGCGTGGTCGCAGCGCGAGAAACCAGGGTGTTGAATCGCCGCTCTCCGGCCCGTTCCAACGCCGTCGTCCGGCGATTCCGGTCACCCAGCCAGCAACTGCGCGTGACTGGCAGATGAAGTCCGCGAGTCGTCCGCTCGACCCGCTGCATCGGGGCCGTTCAAGGCTCCGGATCGGATTGGCGCACGACACCCGACTGACCCCGCGCCGCGCGGAAGCTCGGCCGCGATCCGGCGGCCGAGCGCCGCATTCCGTCCGATCGCCCCGTCAGCTCGGCCGGCCGCAGCGGGCGGCGCGACGGATCCGGTGGATTGGAACCGCGGGCCGCTACGCGCCGATCAGCGCCGGCAGCCGATCGCGGAACGAGCGGCTGATGGTGAGGCGCTGGCCCGACGACAGGATGGCGACGTAGTCGCCGTGCGTGGAGAGCTCGAGCTCGCGCACGCAGTCGGCGTTGATGATCGTCGAGCGATGGATGCGCAGGAACCGCTCGCGGTCCAGCCGCGCCTCGATGGCGCCGATCGGCTCGCGCGCCACGTGGGTCTTGCCGTCGAGGGTGTGGATGCGCGCGTAGTTGTGCGCCGCGTCGACCCATTCGATCTCGGCGGTCTTGAGGAAGCCGACGCGGCCCGTCGATCGCAAGGTCAGGCGTTCGCTTGCGCGGCGCGCCGGCGGCGGCGCCGCGGCGTCGCGCGGGCGATCGAAGACGAGCAGGTGCTCGGCGACGCGGCCGTCGCGAAAGCGATCGACGGCGCAGCCGACGAGCGAGCTCGCGGTCTCGCCGCGCTCGCCCTCGCAGAGGGTCCACGACAGCCGCAGCATCACGGCCTCATCCTCGGCGGCGATCTCCTCGATCGTCACTCGCGCGGCGGCAAACGGGCCGAGCGCGGTCCGCACGCAGCGCGCGTAGGCATGACGGTCGACCCACCCATGGCCCGGGACGTGACCGCGGAAGTCGCTCGCCAGGCACGCTTCATAGGCCGCCGGTTGAGCGGGAGTCGCCCAGGCTTCATGCCAGCGGCGAGAGGTCTGCTTGTGCGCTTCGGACATGGTGCACCTCGTCGATGTCATGGGCAGAGCTTGGCCCCGGGGCTGGTATCTTGAGAAGTACCAGAATGCGAAAGTCCGACAGACCAGTTGAGGGGCCGGGATACGGCCGGGGCGGAGGGCTCGACGCAGATCGACCGGTGCGGGCGGACCGCTGGTCCCTGCCAGTCGCGCTCGATCCGCGCAGCAGCGAGCCGCTGTTCCTTCAGATCGCGCGCGCGATCGCCCACGACATCCGGCGCGGCCGGCTGCGCCGGCGCGCGCGGCTGCCGGGCTCGCGCAGTCTCGCCGCCACGCTCCGCGTGCACCGCAACACCGTGCTCGAGGCCTACGCCGAGCTCGCCGCCGAAGGCTGGATCGAGACGGCCCGGGCGCGCGGCACCTTCGTCAGCGGCGAGCTGCCGGAGGTCTCGCGGCGCCGCGTCGCCGGCGGCGCGGGTGGCAAGGTCGGCGCCGCTGCACGGCCGGCGCGCTCCGCCTTCCCGCTCGCCCCCGACCGCCGGTTGTGGATGTACCAGCGGCCGGCGGTGCGCTTCGTCACGCCCGACGGGCTGCCGGACCTGCGCGTGGTGCCCACCGCCGCGCTCGCCCGCGCCTACCGGCGCGCCCTGCGCGGCCCCGCGGCGCAAGGGCTCGCTTATGGAGACCCGCGCGGTCACCCGGCGTTGCTCGCCGCGCTGGCGGAGATGCTCGCCGCGACGCGCGGCCTCGCCATCGGTGCCGACGACGTGCTGGTGACGCGCGGCAGCCAGATGGCGCTCGAGCTCATCGCCCGCTGCCTGCTGGTGCCCGGCGACGTGGTGGCCGTCGAGGACCCCGGCTACCGCGCCGCCTGGCAGGCCTTCGGCGGGCACGGCGCCCAGCTGGTGCCGCTGCCGGTGGACGCCGGCGGGCTCGACGTCGACGCGCTCGACGCTCTCGTGCGGACGACCCGCGTACGCGCCGTCTACACCACGCCGCACCACCAGTATCCGACCACGGTGACGCTCAGCGCCGGCCGCCGGCTGGCGCTGCTCGAGCTCGCGCGCACGCGCGGCATCGCCGTCGTCGAGGACGACTACACGCACGAGTTCCACTACGACGGCCGGCCGGTGCTGCCGCTGGCGAGCAGCGACCCTGCGGGCTCGGTGATCTACGTCGGCACGCTGGCGAAGATCCTCGCGCCGGGCCTGCGGCTGGGTTACATGGTGGCGCCGCCCGACCTCCTCGCCCGCGCGGCCGCCGAGCGCTTCTCGCTCGACATCCAGGGCGACCACGTGCTCGAGCAGGCGATCGCCGAGCTCTTCGACGACGGCGAGGTGCAGCGCCACGCGCGCCGCGCGCGACGGCTGTACGAGGCGCGGCGCGACTTCATGGTGGCGCGGCTGCGCAAGCGGTTGGGCAGCGCGCTCACCGTCGACCCGCCTTCGGGCGGCATCGCGCTGTGGGCGCACGTGGCGCCCGACATCGACGTGCCGGCCTGGACGGCGCGCGCCCTCGAGCTCGGCGTCTTCGTCGCCGCCGGCCGGCACTTCTCGTTCACGGAAAAACCGCTCCCCAACCTGCGGCTCGGCTTCGCGGGTCTCGACAACGAAGAGGTCAGCGAGGCGATCGACCTCCTGGCGCAGGCGCTGCGCGACGTGCGCAGGCGTTGAGCCGGCGCCGTCCGGGGAGTCAGTCTCCGGCAGTCAATGCGGGAAGTGTCTGTCGATGTCCGCCTCGCGCTCCTTCAAGACCGACTCGCGGATGAGGTTTCCCTCGGTCGTTCTCACTTCGTTGACGATGGCGCGGAAGAGCTCGCCCGCTCCCTGCCCGGGAATGCCGATCACGGTGAGCAGCCGGTCGGCCGCATCGAGCCGGCCCCAGACGTAGTCGGATTCTCGTCCCGGGCGCGACAGGAAGGCGCCGAAGTGGGCCTTGCTGGCGCCGACGAGCTTCTCCTTCGCCGTGCGGCGACCGAGGAGCGTCGCATCGTCGGGGCTGAAGCGGACGATGCCGATCTCGGTGAGCTCGCCGAGGTTCGAGAAGGCGACCAGCGGGTAGATCTGCCGGTCCCAGAAGGGGAAGCCGAAGTAGCGCACCAGGATCTCCTTCCTCTTCTCCGCCGGCAGGGCTCGGCCCAGCCTCTTGAAGTCTTCGAAGGAGCCGTCGCGGACCTCCTGCTGCCGGCGCCGGAGGACGGCGCCGAGGTTCTGCCGAGCGCTGTCGAGCGCCGCCCGGTTCGCCGGATCGCTGACGAAGTCGTTGGCCAGCTGTTGGATGGTCCGCGCCTTCCCATCCGGTCCCGGCCAGGGGCTCAACGTCCCGAAGAGCTTGCGAAGAGCCACGACCTGTGCGATCAGGTCCGGGTTGCGCTCCCTCCCCTTCACCAGCTCGGTGAACTCGTTGATCCGCTTCGCCGCTGCCCCCTTGAGCTCGTCGAGGGCCTGACGCTCTTCCCGCGTGGGCGGCGGATCCGCGGTGTACTGGCCGTTGATCCAATCGGTCACGAAGCGGAGTTGGCGCCGCGGATAGCCGACGTCGAAATCCTCCAGGAAGCTGAGCTGGAGCTGCTTCTGGCCGATGGGGTCCGCCACGTCCTCCGGGGTCTCGGGATCGTCGACCAAACCGCTCTCCTCGGCCCAGCGGGCGATGATCCTGGCCACCAGCGCGCGGTGGGCGCTCTCGGGCGGAAAGTTGTTGACCGGCTCGCTCGCGATCACGTCGACGAACTGAGCCAGCACCGACTGCACCCGCAGGGTGAAGTAGCTGCGGCCGGCAAACGCGGTCACGCCCTCGTCGGCTTTCTCCTCCACTTTCTGGCGGGCCTCGCGCAGGCGCGCCTGGTCGGCCTGCATCAGCTGCGCAGCCAGGCTCTCGTCCGTCGAGAACCCGACGGCGGCGGCCAGGCGCTCGGCCACGGTGAGACCGTTGGCGCCCTGGCGCTCACCGCCGGCCTTGCCCTCCTTCTCGAGCTTCTCGAAGGCCCGGGTGGCCACCTCCTCGGCGTGAACGATGGCGCGAATCCGCCTCACTTTCTCGTTGTACGCCGCGATGTCGTTGAGCTCGTTGAGGATCGGCTGCTGGGCAGGGATCCCGGACAGCCCGGCCTTGACCGTCTTCAGCAGCCCCGGCGGCTTGCCGCAGGGCCGCGCCGCCGGTGGCGGGCCGCAGGGCGGAGCCGGCGGCTTTCCCGGATCGGGTTGGAGGTAGAGAAGGAACCGCCGCACCTCCTGGTCCTGCGGCCGGCGAATGACCTCGGCGATGGCGGGGCCGAACGGGTGGTTGTCGAGCACGCCGCCGTCGACGAAGTAGGTGCCGGTGGCATACGCGGACGTCTGGCTGGGCTCCTGCAATTGATAGTTGCGGAAGAGGCGATTGACGACGACGTCGATTGACGGCGGCGGCTCCACGCCGGGAATCTCTTTGCCGGGCGGCGTCATGGCGCGGAACTGCGCCAGCGTCTCGCCCAGGCTGAGCGGCGGAAAGACACCGGGAATGGACGACGAGGAGCGGGCCGCGAAGGCCATCGCCGGCGTCCACTCCGGGCAGAAGTCGTCGAGAATCCCGTCGGTGCCAGACTTCTGCGCGCAGCCCCGGTTCTGTCCCGAATAGATGAAGTGCTGCACGTGCGGGAAATGCTTTTCGGCCGCGAGCGGCGGGTCGTCGACCACCACCTGCTGCGGATAGCCGTAGAGGTCGGTGTTGGTCACGAAGAGGTCGAGCCGGTCGCCGCGCGGCATTAGACTGGGAGTCCCGGCCCGCGCCACCGCCTGGCGGTCCATGCTGTCGAGCGCGTCGTAGAGCCAGCCGGCGAGTGCCTTGCCGTTGATCGGCGCGCCGCCGGCGAAGATCTTGAGGAAACCGAAGTAGTTGTAGGTCAGGCGGCGGAGCGACGCCTTGTCCATCCACAGCTCGGTGAGGCCGTCTTGCGAGAGGTCGTGCGCCAGCGCCTTGGCGAGGATGACGCCGTTGATCCCGCCCGCCGAGGTACCGGCGATGACGTCGACGACGACGCGCGTGCGGACCCGTTTCGGATCCTGGAACCAGACGTCGAGCAGGCGGTCGTACCAGGCTCGCGTCGACCCGGTGAGCTTCTGGCCTTCCGCTCCGGCCTCGGGCTTCACCGTGTTGCTCGCGTCGGCCACATAGTTCTGCATCGCCGCGCCGTTGGCCAGGGCGTCGATCTGCAGCGCCTTCGAGGCGCGGACGAGGCGCTGCAGCTCTTTGGCATTGCCATGGATGTAGATGGCGAGCGAGCTGCCGCCGTAGCAGACGAGGGCGAGCCGGACCTCGCGGACGAGACCCGCATCGCCGCGGCGCGTCAGCGCCTGCGCCTCGTTGGCAGCCGCGGCTCCGGGCGGCGGCGCTGCCTCTTGCGCTTGGATGGGCCCGGCGAGCCCGGCGAGGGCGAATCCGATCAGTGCCGCCGCGACCAGCGTTCGAAATCTCGACATACACCCTTCCTCCAAAGTTGACGAGGCCGCCGCGGCCGCTCGAACAGCAGGACCGGACGCTACGCACCCACTTCGCTCACTGGCGGCCGGGTGCCGCGGCTCTTCAGGCTATTGGCACAGCATACGCCCGCGGCTACCGTGTGGCACTGACGGGTTTTTCCGGCTGGAACACGCTGCCGGCGCGCGCCAGCCACTCTTTGACGTCGGTCGAGATCAGCTTGACCTCGCCGCGAGAGGTCGCGATGGCGATGGCACCAAGCTCGGGAAGCCAGACCAGCTTGCTCAGGTGTTCCGCGCGGTCGGGATAGACCTTGACGGAGAACTCGATCTCGCGCCGCGCCAGGGACCAGACGTGCAGGTAGCCCTCGACGTTGACGGCGGCGACGAGCTCGCCGTTCTGGCTGTCTGGGCTGAAGGAGGCGCTCTCGATCTGTGGGCCGCCGGGGCTGGGGCGCCAGGACTCCTCGGGAGTCGCCTTCATGTCGTAGATGGCGAGAGTGCCCGCATTGCCGGCGGCCAGGGCCACGGTCCCGGCGTGGTTGAACTTCACGGTGCCCACGGGCTGAGCGAGGTTGCCAAGCTCCGCGGCGAATTTTCTAGTCCGGGTGTCCCAGAGCCAAAGGTTGCCCAGCGAATCGGCCGACAGCAGCCGATCGCTCCCCGGCTCCAAGGCGAGCGAGTTCGCGCTCTCGGGGTGCGTACGGCCGAACGGCGTCGGTTGCCCGCGCAGCGGCCACTCGACCAGACGGCCCGTCGACAGTGCGGCGAACAGCGACGAGCCCGAGGGCGACCAGAGAATGGCCTCCGCGGGCTCCGCACCGAGGTCCGTCCGGGCCACCAGCTTGCGGTCCGGCCAGCTGCGCACGACGATCGCGCCGGACCGGTCGGCCTGCGCGATCCATGGACGGGAAGGGTGCCAGCGCAGCGCCCTGACCGCGGTTCCACTGCCGTCGCCCGGCAGGCTGCCGGCGCGGGTGAGCGTGTGCGCGTCCCAGACGTGAACGCCTCCTTGTGAGTTGCCCGCCGCGATCCAACGCCGATCGGCCGAGACCTCGACGTCGGTGAGTCCCACGCCGTCGGGAGTCGCCAGCGTCCTCACCACCCGATCGAGAGGCCGGTCCTCCCACAGCTTCACCGAACCGTCGGTGGAGGCCGAGGCCAGCTTGTCGCCGGACGGAGCCCAGGCCAGGGAGACCACCGTGTTGGCATGCCCGGCCAGGCGCGTCGCCGGCTCGACCGGCGCTTCGCCGTCGCCAGGCAGCGAGCCGATGCAGACCGCGGTCCCGCAAGCGAATGCCAGCCGCCGGTCGACGGGATTCCAGGCCAGGGCGGTGACGCCGGCTTCCTGCCGGGGCAGCTCGTGCTGCTGCCCCTGCGCATCGACGACGAAGAGCTCGCCACCCGCGCCACCAACCGCCAGCAGCTGCCCCGCGCGATCGTAGGCGAGCGATTGGATCCGTGCCGGGCTCGGCATCTCGATCGCTCGTCCGGCCGGCGCGCTCTGGTTGAGATCGAACACCAAGAGGCCGCCCTCTTCCAGCGCTACCGCTGCGGACGCCGTTCGCTCGCTCAACGCCATCGCAGTGGTGTAGCCGGAGGCGATCGGCACCTTCCGGCAGCCACCCGGCGGGCGGCAATCGAGCGCATAGACGGCACCCTCTGTAGACGAGGCGATCAGGGCCAGGCTCCCGCTCTCGCCGAGCGCGGCCCGCTCGACGTCCACCGCGAGCGCGGTCGCCGAGGCGTCCTTGCCGGCGACCGCGAAGCGGATCAGCTGCCCGTCGTCGAGCAGCGCCAGGCCGCGCCGTTCACCCGTCGCCACCAGGCCGCGCAGGGCAGGCGGGGCGTACTCGCCCTTCTCGGGAGAACGCACCTCCTCGGTGGCGAACCCGGCGCTCGGCCGCCAGCCCACGATCCGTCCGTTCAACCCACCGACCAGCAGCTGTTCCGATCCGGGCAGCCAGGCGAGGAAAGATGGCTCGAGCTTGTCGACGGTGAGGCTGCGCGAAAGATTCGGCGACAGGGCGACGAGGCTCTGCAGCAGCGCCGATCGCGTCTCCGCCGTGGGCAGCACGCCGAACGCCTTGGTGGCGGCGGCGACGGCGCGCTCGCTCTCACCCGCCTGCAGCGCCGTGCGCGACTCGAGGGCGAATAGCGACGCCGTCGTCCGCTGCTGGGCGGCGACGACGGCGCGCCGCCCCTGCACGCTGCGCACGAGGAGCAACGCGATCACGGCCACGAAGACGAGGACCGCCGCGATCGCACCGCCGATGACCAGCCGGCGCCGGCGCTTGATCGCCGCCTCGCGCTGCAGGCTCTGCGTGACGTAGGTCCGTTCCGCCTCGCCGAGCGCGCGCGGGTGCTCCTTCAGCCACTGCGCGGCGCGGCGCAGGAAGAGCCCTCCGAGCAGCGCCTCCGGCTTGTCGGCGTCGGTGGCCTTCTGCCAGTCGGCGAGCGCACGCTCGAGCTGCGTCTTGCCGACCAGGAAGTCGCGCTTCTGGTCGAGCCATGCCGTCAATCGCGGCCACTTGCGCAGCAACGCCTCGTGCGCCACCTCCGCCGTCCGCTCGCCGCCCTCTTCGCCGAGGACGACCAGCCTCGCCGCGGCCAGCCGCTCGAGAACCGGCCGCGCCCGCTCCGGTAGCTCGTCCCAGCGCGCCGGGCGGCGGACGTATTGGCCTTCGCTGTTGACTCTCACCAGCGACTCGACGAAGCAGTTGCGCAGCGCCTCGAGGTCTTCGGCCCCGAGCTCGCTGGTGACCTCGTCGGCGCGCCGGCGCACGGAGTTCTCGAGCGGGTTGAGCCCTTCGGCCGGATCGGCGAGCTGCTGGTAGTGGGCGAGCAGGAGCTGGCGGTCGGAGCTGGTGGGCCCGCCGGCGTAGCGGTCGTAGAGCTCGCGTAGCGTGAAGGCGAGCAGGGGCAAGGCATCCTCGGTGCCGGCGTCCCGCGTCGCCGCCTCGACCAGCTCGTCCTCCACCTGGAGCCCCGCCACGCGCGCCGGCCCCTCGATGACTTGGCGCACGCGGGCGAGCGGCATGGGCGCGAGCGAGTACTCCTGGAAACGGAAGACGCCCGCGGCGGCCCGCTGCAAGTGCCCCAGGTAGTCCGAGCGCATGCCGAGCAACGCCATGAAGGGAGAGCCGTCGGCCACGGCCGGCTTGAGGAGCGCAAAGAAGCGGGTCGCCTCCTCCGGCGAGGTGACTGTGAACAGCTCCTCGCCCTGATCGATGGACATGAGGATTTGCGCTTCGCGCGCCTTCGCCGCGACGCGCAGCCGGTCGGCAAGGTCGTCGAGCGCGACCGGCGGCTGCGAGACGAAACGGTCGCGCCACGTCCGCCACTCCTCGGGAGCGCCGAGCGCTTCCGCGGCGGCGCGCGAGAATTCCGCCAACGGATCGAGGCGCGGGCGGAACGGCGGCAGCACGATCCAGTTGCGGCGGTCGCGCTCGATCCGCGGCAGGATGCCCGCGCGCAGCAGCGACGACTTGCCCGATCCGGAAGCGCCGAGGAGGGCCACGAGGTTGGGCGCGCCCTGCACGCGGCGGGCGTTGAGGCGCTCGATGAGCAGGTTGGAGTCGTCGTCGCGGCCGAAGAAGATGGCGGCGTCTTCCTTCTCGAACGACAACAGCCCCGGGTAGGGCGCGCGGGCTTCATCCCAATCGAAGCCACCCTGGGCGTTGAGGGCGATACGGGTGAGCTCGCGTCCGAGCTGGTCCAGGCCGCCCTGGCGGTCGCTGCGCAGATCGAGGCTCTGGATGTCCGGCGCGACGAAGCTCTCGCCTCCCGGCGCGTAGATGACCGGGAAGATCGACTTACCGAGCGCCCGTGCCTGCGTGAACTCGGCAAAGCACCACTTGCTGTCGAGCCAGTTGGGAGTGAGGACCAGGATGACCGCTTGCGCGCACTCGATCTCCTGGTAGAGGTGGCGTTCCCAGTGCGCCCCCGGCGGGATGCCGGCATGCTTGTCGATGTCGAGGAAAGTGCGGTCGAACCCCTGGCCCCTCAGCCACTCCATCATCTCGGCCGCTTGCTGGCTGTCGCGGCTCGAATGGGAAATGAAAATGCGCGCCATGCCGCTTTCCTGAAGGCAGGTCGGGTGTGCGTAAGCATTGTGACAGCCCTTGACTGGAAAGGGCAGGCGGCGTAGACAAGATCCTCAGTCCCGGTCACCGAGATCGGTCCGGAGGACGTTTGTCATGTGGCGACCCGTGAGGTCCCGTCTTGTGGGTGGGGGAATCGTGGCTGTCGTCGTCGTCGCGCTAGCGGCGCCATCCGGGCCGGCCGCGCGTGTCCAAGGAGTCGGGGGTGCGGGCGGAGTGGTGCTCAATCTCTTCGTCGACCTCGAGCGGAACACGGAATACAGGAGCTCCGATCCACTCGTGAAGTCCTTCGTGTACGAGGGCGAGCTGGCCGGCAGCTCTCTGAAGCTGCGGCTCGACTCGAAGGAGCTGATGGGACTGTGGAAAGGCGACGGCACCATCTACCAGACCCACGAGAGGAGCTCTCGCAGATTCTTCAAGAAGGTCGAACAGTTCGGGCCGGTGTTCCTGGTCGTCGACGTCACCAACGAAAGCAAACAGGCAGTGCAGGTCAACGGCGCGTATGTCGACGTCGAGCAGAGCTCCACGGACCTCCAGCCGTGCCTGACCATCCGAACCAGCTACGTCGCACCGAAATGCGACCCCAAAAGCTCGAAGCCAGGGGACTTCTATCCGACCTTCGAGCTGGTGAACGCCGGCTGGGGCGCGGTCCGGAATGCGAGCGTCACTTACGCCTTCGGCGACGAGTCGGGCCCGCGCACGCAGAGCTTCACTGTGAGGGTGGGCGACTTCGGGGAATCGCAGCAGGTGTCGACGCTGAGCGGGCTCCAGA
>Ga0134123_10002580_pt1 | contig 11847 bp, 19 predicted proteins | sample KB303_FD_96460 | JGI IMG/M metagenome (GOLD analysis project Ga0134123, IMG submission 96460) | Terrestrial soil microbial communities without Nitrogen fertilizer from Kellogg Biological Station, Michigan, USA - KB3-0-3 | ecosystem: Environmental > Terrestrial > Soil > Unclassified ...
GCTGCGCCAGCCTACGCGCGCGGGTGAACTCAAACGTTAGGCCGCTGCATGACACCAAACGAGTCTCTCGCCGCCTTCACTGCGTTCGCCGCAAGCCACGGCATTGCTTTAACAGCTAGTCTCCCGCGAGAAGGTCTAGGTCAGATGCTCTCGTTCTTCCAGTCGGCTGCTGCGCCTCGGTGCAAAGGGCCAGACAGCGACATGCTGCTGTATCAATGGGGAGCGTACGACTGGGGCAAGGGGCTGTACTTCGAGCTCAACATCACTCGTCAGTTCATCGAGAACGATCTGCAAGACGACGATGCCATTAGTCAACTGAGTCTCACGTACAAGTTCGAGCCCACCCCTGAGCGCGTGGCTCTGGGTGATGGGAATCGCTGGTGCCATAGCCACGGAGAACTGGCGTCACTTGAAGAGTTCGTCAAGTCTTCACCATGCTTCATCGCTTTAGCGAGCACTCCGCCTGTCGCGATCGAGCTCACCCACTCCTATGTGTAGTCAGCGGCCTAACCCTTCGCTGCAGCCGCAGTGCTACAGCAGGCTTCGCCCGCTTCCGCGCTCGGGTGAGCTCAAACGTGAGGCGTCACGCACCACGGGTTAGACAAACCCGCTACTCTGGCGAGAGTTGGCGTCACGCTGTCCCGTGCATGGAGGTCTCATGGTCACCGTTGGTGTTGTCGCGAGATTCGAGGCGAAATCCGGAACGCATGCAGAAATGGAGCGCTTCTTTCGCAATGGCTTGTCGGTCGTAGAGGGACAGCCCGCCACTACCATATGGTTTGCTTTCCGTATGGGTCCCACGAGCTATGGCGCCTTTGCAGCATTCGCAACTGAGGCTGATCGCGAGGCGCTCCTGTCCGCTGGTGGTCCGAAGCTCTCTGCAGAGTTTGCGAGGTTGTTTGCGCAACCGCCCAGTTTCGAGAAGGTCGATGTCCTTCAGGCCAGGTACGCTGCCTAGGTGTCAGCGGACAGTGCCGCCTAACCCTTCGCTGCAGCCGACCTGCTACGGCTGGCTTTGCCAGCCTGCGCAGGCGGCTGAGCTCAAACGTTAGGTCGCGGAAGCACTGGCGCTGCGGTAGGCTGGCTTGTATGCAGAGTCGGGACATGAGGTACGACCGCCAGTTGCTTCTCCTCGGTGCCAAGCGCAATTCGGTGCTCGAGCTGGCCGAGGTCCAAGCCTATGGTCAAGACAGCTACGGCAATGCTGACTACGTGTCCCTCTACGGACTACGGCCAGCTGAGTGGTACGCCAAGGGTATTCGCCTTCTGGGGCGAACCGCGGTCGAGTGCACGAGAGACGCGTTGGCCGATCGCATTGGGCGAGATGCCGCCTCCGTTGCGCGCAGTTGGGTCTCGGGCGGGCGCCACCTACTGATCGATCCATTTGCAGGCTCCGGCAACACGCTGTACTGGCTTGCCTGGCATCTGTCAGTGGCCGGTGGCGTTGGCTTTGAGCTCGATCCCGGGGTCTTCGCTCTTACCAAGAAGAATCTAGCAGCGTTGGCTCTTCCCATCGACGTTCTCAACATCGACTACGCTTCCGCGCTGAGTCGCGTCTTGCCCGCTGCGGGCCAGCTCGTTGTGGCATTCATTGCCCCGCCTTGGGGTGACGCCCTCGATCCCGCTTCCGGCCTCGATCTGCGTCGTACCTACCCACCGATACCCGAGATCACAGAGCGCCTTATCCAGCACTTCGCCGAGAATCCCATGCTCTTCGTGGTCCAGGTGCATGAGACAGTGAACAGGGCCTCTCTGAGCGAACTCGCGACCCAGTTCGATTGGTCGGACCTAAGGATCTACGATCTGCTCGCACCGGGCGCGAACCACGGTGCACTCCTAGCAACTCGCCGCTGGCGGCCGACTACCGACGATGCTGCGACCTAACCCTTCTTTGCGCCCGCCTCGCTACATCCGCCTGCGGCGGCTTCCGCGCTCGGGCGAGCTCAAACGTCAGGCGTCAGGTCGAGGTAGGGGTCGTGATTGAAGCTCTCGTTGGTGCCGCGGTAGGTGTTCTCACCATAGTCTTGGCACGAATCATTCATGGGCAGCGGTGGTTGTATGCGTTAGGTCTGCTCACCTTGCCCAGCTTGTACGCATTCTTTGCTCTAGAAGCCGGTGAACAGGCGGTGGGCGTCAAAGAAATGATTTACGGCATTCCGTTTGTCGTAGCCGGCCTGGTCTTCGCATTTGTGAGCATCCGTCAGTCAGCGGTAGTGGTCGGCGCATTCTGGATACTTCACGGGCTGTACGACTTGATGCATAGTCGGTTGATCACAAACGCTGGTGTTCCTGGGTGGTATCCCGTTTGGTGTTTTTCGGTTGATGCCGTTATTGGTGCATATCTAATATGGCTATCGCATCGTGTCCCTGATGCGAATCTTCGCCGAGCGTAAGTCGTGACTTTGCGGGTCTTCAGGTCGGCTTCTGCAAATTCAGACTTGTCTGCTCGCATTGATGGCGAGCATCAAGGCGAGCCTGTAGATCGGCCAGAAGAGCCTAACCCTTCGCTGCATCCGACTCGCTACGGCCGGCTTCGCCAACCTCCGCAAGCGGGTGAGCTCAAACGTTAGGCGTCACGCGCATCGCGCCAAACTTGTCGCACATGGAGCTTTTCCTCTTCGCCCGCTTTCACGCTCGTCCTGGCTGCGAAGCTTCGCTCCGCCAGGCCATTCACACCGTGGCCGGCCCAACCAAGCTCGAGCCTGGCTGCCTCGGCTACCAGGCCTTTCAATCCGTGCGGGTCCAGGGCGAGTTCTATGTTCATTCACGGTGGCGCGACAGTGCGGCGTTTGAGCTGCATTCGTCGTTGCCCCACACAGTCCAGTTCATCTCTACGGTCGAGGCGCTCATCGATCATCCGCTCAGCGTTTCACTCACCGAGCCGCTAGCGTGACGCCTAACCCTTCGTTCCACACCGACGCGCTACGGCTGGCTTCGCCAGCCTGCGCAGGCGGCTGAGCTCAAACGTTAGCCGTCTAGTGGTGAACCGTGGCCCTCGAAGCATCGTCAACCGCACTGGAAATTGCCAAGTTGGTATTGCTGCCCGCCATCGGCTTCTTGGCAGGATTCGGCGCTCAGTGGCTGCTGCAAGCGCGAAAGTCCCGCGATGAGCTTCTACGGGCACTGGCCGAACCGCGCGCCGCAGCGCTCTGCAAGCTGTGGGAGCTCACGACCCTCCCCAATGAGATCGCGAGGCTGACCGACAACGCGGAGATACCGCGCCAAGCGCGCGAAAGTCTTGATTGCGCAATCGTTGACTGGTACACAAAGCAAGCGGGAGCGCTCTACTTGTCTTGGCCGGCGACCCAGATCTTGTTTCGGCTCCTCGATAGCCTGCGGACTAGCGAGTCACACAAGACCCAAGTTGAAGCGGCTGTTTCTGGCCTCCGATCTCAGCTCAAATACGACTGCGGCATCTACTCGGCTTCCGAACTGCGCCGCAAACTCGAGCGCCCACGCAGGTCGCCTTGGTCCCTGGATCCTCCAGCCCAAAGCAATGGCGAAGACGGCTAACCCTTCGCTGCACCCGAATCGCTACAGCCGCCTTCGCCTGCTTCCGCCCTCAGGTGAGCTCAAACGTTAGGCGTCTAGGATCTCGACATGCCAAGCGACACAGGGGCTCGGCTGCGTGCTCTCTACGAGAATGAGGGCGGCGTTGCGAACGTCTTCTCGGGCAAGGTCGCCGATTACGTGTCCTCGCGACCCGACTATCCCGATGCGCTATTCGAACAGCTCAAGCTGGCGTGCGAGATTGGGCCTGGCTCGCTGGTCGCCGATGTTGGGGCAGGGACCGGCCTTCTCACACTCGGCTTACTTGTGCGCGGCTACTCGGTCATTGCCGTCGAACCAAACCATGCCATGCGCGAAGCCGCGGATCGCCTCTTGGGCACGTTCAGCGGCTACCGCAGTGTCGACGGATCTGCCGAGAGAATTGCGCTTCAGGATTCGTCGGTCGACCTTGTGACCGCAGCGCAGGCGTTCCACTGGTTTGAAGTTGACGCAGCGAGAGTTGAATGCCTGCGTGTCCTTCGCCCCGGCGGCCAGGTCGCGCTCATATGGAATGATCGGCTCCAACCCGACCCGTTTCATCAATCGCTCGACGGCTTGCTTGCTGAGTACGGCGGAGCCAAGGGCGTCGCGGTGTCCACTCAGGAGCAACGCGGGAACCTCCCAGCGTTCTTCGGCGAGACCAAGCCCAACGAGTACGCATGGCCGCACTCGCACACAATCAACGAAGGCGGCCTATTGAGCTTGGTCTTCTCGCGCTCCTACATGCCAACTCGCGACTCGGTCGAGGGAGCTGAGGTGGCAAGCAAGTTGCGCCAACTGTACGCGCGCTTTTCCACCGCCACTGGCCTTGTTGTCCGCTACACCACTGTTGCATACGTCGGACGGCCTAGTTGACGGCGCCGCCTAACCCTTCGCGACACCCGAATCGCTACAGCCGCCTTCGGCGGCCACCGCACGCGGGTGAGCTCAAACGTTGGGCGCCATAGCCCACACATTGCCCCTCGGCACACCGTAGCGTTGTTCCGACCTTGGAGGCTGCATATGAAAACCCCGCGGAGCCTCATCGCGCTCACTTCGGTGAATCTCGTGATCCTGGTTCTTACGTTTGCGCAGCAGTTGCGCCCAGCGTTCGCCCAGGGTGAGCTCGCTGTTCTGCGAGGTCGCGCCCTCGAGATTGTCGATAGCCACGGCCGCGTCCGCGCGAGCATCGATGTGCTTCCGTCCAGCAAGGCGCCGAGCGGCGAGGATCAAGCCGAAACAGTACTACTGCGGCTCATCACCGAGCGCGGCCGACCATCGGTGAAGATCGGATCCTCCGAGGCAACATCAGGTCTGAGCTTTGCTGGCCCAACAGGCACGAAGGACACGTATCTGATCCTCCAGTCCAAAGGAACCACCAGCTCCTTGAAATTGAGGAACGAGGATGGTCGCGAACGGGTCGTCACCCCGTAGCCGCATCAGCGCCAACTGATCGGCGCACTTGTCAGGGCCGCACGGTTGCAGCCGCATCCGTCTCGGCGCTGCGTCGGACGATGAGCAGGCGATGTTGTCTGCGTGACCAAGCCGTCACGTGCTGAACCTAGGGCTTCAGCGGCTCGATCGCGTCGATGGCCTCGATGACATGGCGCGCCGCCTCCTTCTCGCCCTCGGTGAGGTGAGGGTTCCAGCAGTCCATCAACAGGATCAAGCGCGGCTGGCCCGAACGGTTCCAGGCCTCGTGTTCATAGGTGTCGTCGAAGAGGATCGGTTCGCCCTCGCGCCAGCGGTGCTCGACCCCGCCCACGTTGAGCGCGCAGTCGGGCGGAACCATGAGTGGCAGGTGGAACACGAGCCGTATGTTCGTCACGCCGTAGTGAGGCAGGATCGATGACTGCGGGCGGATCAGCGAGAAGCAGATTTCCGGCGCCTGGCGTGCTATCCGGCACAGCTCGATCGACTCGAGCAGCGCGCTGGTGCGCGGGCAGCGCTTGTGGTTGGCGTCGTAGCGGACGCCATGGTTGTAGAAGAAGAACGCGTCCCAGGCTGGGTCCGCTGCCGCGCCGCCAATGGAACCCGGTGCCTTCTGGCCCGGCCTGAGGCCGAGAAAGCTGACGAAGTCGCGGTCCTCCCGCAACAGGTCTGCGGCTTCGTCGCGGATGTCCTGCCACGCGTCGCGCAGTGTCGCCGCCCATGGTTGCAGCATCGGGTCGTGGTAGGGCCCCGGCGGCAGATCGGGGAACCAGAAGAGCTTCGGACGCTGGCGCGCGTCGGGCGGGCGCGCGTCCCATTCACGGAGATAGCCGGTCAGCGCGCGCTCGAAACGGCGGAGCGAGTCGGCACCGTGTCGTTCGCGAACTTCAGCGAATGCCGCGAACAGCATCTCGCGCTTGTCGCGCCGGTAGGCTTCGATGGCGCGGCGCACAGCAGGCTGCCACTGCGGCTCGGTCGTCTCCGGGTTGAGCCAGCGACCCTGGGCGTTCGCTTCGACGAAGAGTCGGCTGCGAGCCCGCAATGCCGCGTGCGTATCGCCCAGCACGTCGCAAACCTCGCCGAGCATCAACCATGCTTCCAGGAGGCGTTGCTGGCGAAGTAGCACGGCTTCGAGCGCCGCACGCGCTGCCGCCGGGTCGCCACGGGCGAACTGCAGCCGTGCGACCGCGAAGCCCAGTTTGCCGTCGGAGTCATCGGCCTGCGGGGTGCGCAGCCATTGCAGGGCACCATCGAGGTCTCCGCGCTCGACCATGTAGTCGGCGACCGCCAATCGTGCCGGCGTGCAGTCGCGGTGCTCGGCGAGCAGGCTGCGCAGCAGCATCTCTGCATGCAGCACCTCGCCGCGCATGGCATGTTCTTTGGCGCGCGCCCATCGTGGATCGCTCGCCCAAGCTGCCTGCCGGTTGGTCGACTCCATTCCGTCCGATTGCTCAGCTGCGTGAGTGCTCGCTCGTCGAAGCTCGTGTCGCGTCATGACGAATACGCCGCATGCGCTTATCGATCGCATCCTCGACGTCACGCTCGCTCATCTTCTCATAGCTCGCGAGCGTCTTGCCATGCGCCGGACCGACCGATTGCAGTCCCGTCCGCACTCGGTCCGGAATCGTCAACACGTTGCCGCTGAAGGCGATCAGATTGCTCGCGAGCGGCGAAGCCAAGATCGGCGGCACGTTAGCCAGCGTGTTCTTCGGCGCAGCGCCCGGCATGCCGCCGCGCGGCGCGCCTTCCGGGTCGGTCCACTTGGCAACGCGGGATTCGTCGGCGAGCGCGCGCCGCGCCTGCCGCACGAGCACGACGAATCGTCCGACAGCGGCGCCGTCGCGCCCGAGCCGCTGATGAAGCAGGCGGCCGACGACATCGAAAGCGGCAAGCGACCGTTTGGGTGGCGCTGCACGACGGCACGCATGAAATCCCAAGCGCCGCAGTGGCGGGCTTCGGGGAGCGCCAGCGTCGGGTTAGGCCGCACGTTCCAAAGCGGAGGCCGGATAAATCTGCACGGAACCGCGTTCCCTGTCGCTCTCTACCGCATAGCCTTCCGGCGTCAGTTCAGTCGAGTACCACCCAACAACGCGGCCATGCCACTGGCTTCCGCGCACCTTGCGCACGTTGTCACCTATGCCGAACGTCCTGTGCGTGTCAGGCCATGCCTCGCGCAATCCCTCGTCCGGGTTAAGCGGGTGCGGCGCTGCTTCCTTGGTCATCGCGGCTCCTGCGCCGGAGTCACCGGCTCACGTCAATCGTCAAGCCGCGCGACACCGCGCTTCTGCTTGACTCTTAGCATCTGCATTCATTTTGCAGCCTTCCCGCTACCGCTCCATGCCATTTCTGCTGGCTGCCAGTGTGTTTGCGTCTGGCTGCTAGCATCTCCATCGCGCACATGCTGTCTCATGGCAACGCGGTGGCTCGACTCGTCCACTCTCAGCATCACGGAGTTGAGGTGGAACGGCACAATAATTCGAGGAGCCTGCTGCACAGCTGCCGCCTTCAGCGGCTTCCGCGATCGGGTGAGCTCAAACGCTAGACCGCATATGACACGGCCGCCGACCTTGTCAGCTTCAAGCCAAGCCGTTGGCCTTCTCGTCTGGCTGTTGCTGGCGTTTGCCGCCGCTGCCGTCGGCGGATTCGCGTCAGCAGATGCAAGCGACTTCTACCGCGATCTTGTCCGCCCGTCGTGGGCGCCGCCAGGCTGGCTGTTTGGCCCAGTCTGGTCCGTTCTATACGTGCTCATGGGCGTCGCTGCATGGCTGGTTTGGCGAGCGCGCGGGTTCGGTGGTGCTCGAAACGAGTTGCTCGTCTTCGTCATCCAGTTGGCGGTCAACGCTCTATGGACCTGGTTGTTCTTTGTGTGGCGCCAAGGGGGTCTCGCCTTTGCGGAGGTACTCTTACTTCTGGCTCTCATCCTCGCAACCATTGTCTTGTTCTGGCGGGTCAATAGGATTGCAGCGGTGTTGCTCATCCCCTATCTCTTGTGGGTCTCGTTCGCGTCGGCGCTTACGTTCTCCACATGGCGGCTTAACCCGGGGTCACTGGGGTAAATTCTGAGCGGATGCGGTCTAACCCTTCGTTCCCCTGACGTGCTTCGGCTGGCTGCGCCAGCCCTCGCACGCCGGTGAGCTCGAACGTTGGGCGTCACATTCCTGCCAGTGGCATGGCGGCCGCATCATTGCTATCTTCCATGCGTTTCTCGCTCCGCATTGAGCCAACATGTCTGAAACACTCCTTGTCGCCGCAATTGCCGCCGCGGCCGCGATCTTGGGTGGGCTGGTCACCGGCGCTTTCACGTACGCAGCAGCGGTCCGGCAGCGCGAAACTGAGAGGTACAAGCGGCGCCTTGTTCAAGCCTACAAAGACATCACGGCGTTCTACCTCCTCGAAGAACTCTACACAGCCGAGTTATCGACGCCGGATCGAACTCCGGAGGCGGTTAAGCGCGAGTTTCGGAAGACTCTGCGTGCAACAGGTGCTGATTCACCGAGCGACGAAGCAACGCCACAGCAATGCGCCCGCCGCTCGCAGGATCTCGCGTGACGCTCAAGCCTTCGCTCCAGCCGCCCTGCTACGGCTGGCTTCGCCAGCCTACGCAGCCGGCCGAGCTCAAAACGTTACGCAGCAGAACAGGACTCCCGATATGCAGACTTCAGGAACTCCGACTCTCTACGAATGGCTGGGCGGTATCGATGCGCTGAATCGCCTGACTACGCGCTTCTATGAGCATGTCAACCAAGACGAACTGCTCAAGCCGGTCTTTGCCCACATGGGAGCAGACCATCCTGGGCATGTGGCGTCCTTCTTAGCCGAGGTTCTCGGTGGTCCTGCGGCCTATTCAGAGCATCATGGTGGTCACCCACACATGATTCAGCGGCATCTGAACCGGCACCTTACGCAGGACAAGAGGCGGCGTTGGGTTGAGTTGCTTCTCGCAACAGCAGATGAGCTCGGGTTGCCGGAAGACCCAGAGTTCAGATCTGCGCTTGTGGGCTACCTGGAATGGGGTTCGAGGCTCGCCGTTATCAACTCCCAGCCAGGTGCAACGGTGGACCAGCATGCGCCTATGCCAAAGTGGGGCTGGGGTGAGGTCAAGGGCCCGTACAAGGGCTGAGTTCCCGCCCTCGCACTCGCAGCGCCAGTGCTCTGCTTTTGGAGCTGCCACACGTCAATGGCGTTCTCGGATGCAGTGTTTCTTCGTGTTCGCAGTGCCGGGTGGCCCTACGTGCTCGGCTGAAATCAAACGCTGGGCCGCGCGTTGAGCATCGTGTTTGTCGAGCCACTGCGCCACCACTGTGAGTTCGTGTCTGAGCTCGCGCGCCGCTTCGAGCAGGAGTGGCCCGAGTGGTATGGACCGTCCGGCACGGGCAACGCAACGCAGGATCTCAGCGCCTTCGCCAATCCTGAAGGTGTTCTCCCGGTGGGTGTCATCGCCTTATCCGCTGCATCGCAGCTCTGCGGCATTGCCGCGCTCAAGGCCAAGGGCATTGCACAGTTCAGCCACTTGTCGCCGTGGGCAGCTGCTGGCTACGTCCTTCCAGAGCTGCGCGGTCGTGGCATTGGCGCGGCTCTTGTCGGGGCCCTCCTGGTCGAGGCTCGGCGGCTCGGGTACGACACGGTCTACTGCGCAACGAGCACTGCCGCATCCCTATTGCAGCGGGAGGGCTGGCAGCTGATGGAGCGCACGATGCACGATGAAAAGCCCATTTGCCTGTTCCGTTCGCCGAGTCCTGCCTCACGGTTCACACCGGAATCGCTACAGCGGGCTTCGCCTGCTTCCGCCCTCGGATGAGCTCACGTTAAACGTCAAAGATCTGGCCACCGATCTCACATTCAGTCGAAGTCAACATGCACTCCACTCCTGATCAGAACCGCCAGAACGCCATGGCGTTCTACGACCTGATGTTCAATCGCTGCAAACCCAGGGAGGCGGTCGAGCGCTACGTCGGTGCTGGCTACACGCAGCACAATCCCCACGTGGCCGACGGCAAGGCTGCATTCATCGAGTACTTCGAGCGCATGGCACGCGAGTATCCAGGCAAGCAGGTGCACATCAAGCGCTCAGTGGCCGAAGGCAACCTTGTCGTACTTCACTGTCATCAGCTGTGGCCCACCGATGCGAGCAAAGACTGGGCCGGCATGGACATCTTCCGCTTCGATGCGAATGGGAAGATCGTGGAACATTGGGACGTGCTGCAGGTCGTCCCGAATGAATCGAAGCATACGAACACGATGTTCTAGCTCGTATCGTGGTGACGCCCGACCCTTCGCTGCACCGGCCTGCTACGGTTGGCTTCGCCCGCTTCCGCACTTGGGTGAGCTCAACGTTTAGGCCGCCCGCCAACCGCACGGAGCAATCATGAAGCGCGTCATCAAGACCACGAGTGCTGCGGCGATGTACAACCCAGTCTCGCAGGCCACTGTTGCGCCCAATGGCATGCTTTACACAGCGGGCATGATCGGCCGGTCACCCAAGAACGGCGACATGCTTGCAACCTTCGACGACCAGGCTCACCAAGCCTTGCGTAACTTGGGTGCACTGCTTCGCGAGGCCGGGGGCGACTATCGCGACGTCATGTTCGTGCAACTCTACTTGCTCGACATGACAAGAATTGACGCGTTCAACGAGATCTTCAGGGTCTACTTTCCGACTGACCCCCCGGCGCGCGCGGTATGCCAGCCGGCGCAGCTGTACCCCGGCGCTCAAGTCATGTTCACGGCGGTTGCCTGTGTGGCCGCTGCCTAACCCATCGGTGCACCCCAATCGCTACAGCCGCCCTCGGCGGCTTCCGCGCGGGGGGGGAGCTCAAACGTTAGGCGGCGATCACCCGTGACTCATCCCCGTGACTCATCGCCGTGCGAGCTGTGCACTGTCACCGATGTCGTCTTGCAAAACGCTCTGGCTTACGTGCGCTACGACAATCACGCGCTAAGCCGTGGCCACGTACTCGTCGTCCCCAAGCGCCACGTAGCAAGTTTCTTTGACATGTCGACGGACGAGCAAATCGCCGTGCTTCAGCTACTTGGCCAGGCTCAGCGCCATCTACAGCTCACGTTCTCGCCAGACGGCTACAACATTGGAGTCAACGTCGGTGCAGCTGCTGGTCAGTCTCGCATGCATGTGCACGTCCATCTGATCCCAAGGTACGTTGGCGACGTGCCTGACCCAAGTGGAGGCATTCGCTGTGTGCTTTCCTCTAGCAAGCGTGCCGCCTAACCCTTCATTCCACCCGACGGCCTCCAGCGGGCTGCGCCCGCTCCCAGCCGCGCGCCTTTCGCAGGGTACGCCCACCATGGCGTTTTCAGCACAATGCTGCCTAACCCACTTGCCCGCTAGGCGCCTTATGACGCCGCCCTTGCCACGATGAAACAGGCAATCGGCCTCGTGTCGCTGGTGGTGCGCGAGTACGACGAAGCGATTGCTTTCTATGTCGGTGCGCTTGGCTTCACGCTGGTCGAGGACTCGTATGTCCCAGAGCAAGACAAGCGCTGGGTTGTAGTCGCTCCACCTGGTTCAACCGAGTCGAGCCTTCTCTTGGCTCGCGCGTCCACCGCTGAACAGGCCGCACACGTGGGCAACCAAACGGGCGGACGCGTCTTCCTGTTTCTCTACACTGACGACTTCGATCGCGACTATGCGAACTACAAGGCTAAAGGTGTCGCGTTCGTCCGCGAGCCCAAGGAGGAGCCCTACGGAACCGTGGCCGTGTTCAGAGACCTTTACGGCAATCTCTGGGATCTCATCCAACCAGGGGCACCGCAAACCCATGGCGCCGCCTAACGCTTCGCCCCAGCCGACTCGCTACGGCTGGCTTTCGCCAACCTCCGCGAGTGGCTGAGCTCAAACGTTAGGCGTCACGAGGCAGGCCCATGACACGGCGA
>Ga0134123_10002581_pt1 | contig 11847 bp, 6 predicted proteins | sample KB303_FD_96460 | JGI IMG/M metagenome (GOLD analysis project Ga0134123, IMG submission 96460) | Terrestrial soil microbial communities without Nitrogen fertilizer from Kellogg Biological Station, Michigan, USA - KB3-0-3 | ecosystem: Environmental > Terrestrial > Soil > Unclassified ...
AATTGATGCGCAGCCCGCTCGTCGCGCTCTGTCTGCTGCTGGCCTGTCGGCCGGAGACGCCCGCGTCCACGGACGCCGCTCCGCCGCCCGCGACCCCGCGCGCACAATACCCGCTCGACCGCATCCCGCCCGCCCCGCGTCCCGGCGATCCGATCCGCGATCCCGAGGTTCCGGCGCGGCTCATGAAATCCGCCGACCCCGTCTATCCCGAGGAAGCGCGCCGCCGCGGCATCACCGGCATGGTGATCCTCGAGATCGTCATCGAGACCGACGGCCATGTGAGCGCCGGCCGGGTCCACAAGCCGCTGCCGTTCGGCCTGACCCAGTCCGCGATCGATGCGGTGGGGAAGTGGCGCTACAGTCCGGCCATGGACCGCGGACGCCCGGTCCGCTCGCTGCAACAGGTCACAGTGAAATTCAATCCGGAGGTCTCGCGGTGAATGTCCGAACGGCCATCGAGCGCGCGGTCCCGCTGCTCGCGCAATACGGCAATTCCGATCAGGAGATCCTGCTCGCATGGATGCTGCGCAACGGAATCCCGCGCGCCGAGGCGCTGCAGGCGATCCGCTTCATCCCGCTCGCCTTCGCGCGCGACGTTCTCGATGGGATGGGCGTGACGCTGAGCGACACGTACATCCGCGTCGTCGGCGATGCGCAGGAAGAGCGTCCGCTGCAGGACGAGCCGTTCTATCGCGAAGCCCTCGAGCTCGCGCCGGTGATGGCCGCGGAGTTCGGCTTCGACGCGTTCGAGGCGATCACGTACCTCAGCTCCGAGTTCCAGGCGATCAACTCCGCGTTGAACGCCGGCGCGTCTCCGGAGAACCTCGTCGGCTCGCCGCCGCTGATTACCTGGCCGGAGGCACCGCCGGAGCCGGCGAAGCGTCCGTGGTGGAAGGTGTGGGGGTGATGCGAACCCGTGCACGGCTGTCGCGACTCCTTCCAAAGGAGTGGACGTCTCCTTCATAAGGAGTCCGCGACTCCTTCCAAAGGAGTCGCCGACTATTTAAAAGCCAGTCCGAGTCCCCGTTTCCGGACGCCGCTGACGCGCGCGTGTGCAGTGGAGTGCGCATTTGCGGGGGGGGGTGGGTCCGGCATCGACGATCAGCGTGATCGCCGAGTCTCCTGCCGAATGATCTCCTCGATGCGGCGAGCCGTGTCACGCCGTCCGCTTCGCCCTTTGGCCGCGATCAGGCGCCGGCGCGCGACTCCGCCTAGATGAGCCTCGATCGCCTCTCGTGTGACGTTTGCGATCGTGCTCCCGCGACGTGCGGCCTCGTGGCGCAGTCGCATCTCAAGGTCGTTCGGCATCTTAACCGTCATTCGTTTCACGCTTGCCAGCATACCTGTGAAGGTGGTGACCGGTTGCCAGATGGCGCAGGGGACGGTGTGGGAGGGTCCAGGGACCGAATTACCTTGGGAACTCTTCGGTAGGGAAATCTCTCGTCGCAGCACTCCCTAATACAACACTCATTCACTGAGGTGGACCATGTCGACGTACCCGCTGTCGTTCTGCGAGGTTCTTGAGGACGAATGTCACTATCTGTTCAGGTGTTTCGATTACGCCCCCGTCTACTTCGAGCGAAAGCAGATCCGAGAGCTCGACGATCTCGCACGGCGCCTTGAGCTGGCTGTGAAAACGAAGGACGAGTCGCGCTGGAGCGTGCTTGCGGAGGCCGTTGCCAGGGTGAGAAACGAGAGTGCTCCGTCGGCGCAGCCCGATTACAAGCAGGTGATCGTCGACGCTCTGAATTGGATGATCAATGGGAATCCGAAAGACACTGCGAGCCGTGGCGATGAGGGCCTTCTCCACAAACTGCTAACACGCGATGAGGATCGCGAGGGTGAGAAGGGGGAACGATTCAAAGACCAGATCGCCGATCCGGAGGTCTGGCGCATGTTGATGAGCATTCCGGTCGCGCGCCGGCTCCTGCTGGTCGAGGAAGAACTGCTCGACGTGATCGCAATTGATACCGATCTGATCACGAGATTCGCGCGTTGCTCTGCCGGGGTTCGGCTTCTCTTGTCCGAGGGTATGGAGCGGGCGTTCCGCACGTATCCGGCCTTGCTGAGCACAATTGCCGAAAATCCAGGGCTGGACAAACTGCTGGTCGAGGGCGAGAGCGCAAAGGAGCGGCGAAAGCGGCTCCGCGAGTGTTTCGCCGTAAAGCAGCGTAACCGTTTCGTGGAATGGCTCCGAACACACGGACCGCGCCGGTTTCGCACAAAGCCGGGTGCGGAGGCCGACCGCTGCCTGACGATGAAATCGCGCAGCAACGCGGAAATCAGTCGGCTTGTCAGCGGCGATCAAAGCGAGTCGCTCGCACAGGAGCAGCAGATCTCGCCGAACGAACTGGCGAGCTTCAACGCGATCCTCATCGAGACCGCGTACTGCGCCCACATCACCGACCACCAGAAGATGCGATCGCTCTACGCGGCGATCCACCAGCAGAAGCCAGGCACGGCAGCGCTGTGCCTCTCAGGCGGGGGCATCCGCAGCGCCACATTCAATCTCGGGATCCTGCAGGGCCTCGCAGATCACCGGCTGCTCAATCGTCTGCATTACCTCTCGACGGTCTCCGGCGGCGGATACATTGGAAGCTGGCTCTCTTCGTGGATCCGACGGCATCACGAGGGCGTGGTCGGCGTTGCCGAAGATCTCTCGCGTGAGCCGAGCGACCCGCTGCAGCCGGAGGTGAACCCGATTCGGTATCTTCGCGAGTACAGCGCGTACCTCGCGCCGCGCGCAGCTGCGTTTTCACTGGACAGCTGGACGCTCGTTGCAACGTACCTGCGCAACCTGTTGCTCAACTGGACGATGCTCATTCCTGCGCTCGCCGCAGCGCTGGCGTTGCCCCGGCTCTATGGGGCCATTGTCTGTACTGCGGCGAACACGACCCCTCACTGGCGAAGTGCCATGTATGCCGCCTTCACTCTCGCCATCGGCGGAGCTGCCGCGATCGGCGTCGTACGACCGGCGACGCCCTTCTCAGGGCGCGGTTCGAATCGGCATGGCATTCGCGCAACGATGTCCTGGCTGCTGCCGCTGATCTTCAGCGGGTTGTTGTTCTGCGTGTATTGGGCGCAGCCCGGGAACTATTTCTTCAACTACTGGTGGGTGTTGCCGGTCATGTTTTCTGCCGGCAGCCTTCTAGGCGCCGTCTTCTTCGCGTTTCATTTGGCGAAGAAATCACAGCCATTCGCCATCGGTGTCAGGGCGAAGTTGCGGCAGATCAAATTGTTCCTTCTGTGGCTGGTCAGGGTGGACCGGTTTGGAACGCGCGGATGGATCGAGGTTCTCTTCGCCGTCCTCTCGGGTGCAATTAGCGGGTGGTTGCTTCGCCACACATTCACGCAGCTCTTCACGATGAGAGCTCTCGAAGATCAGCTGCGGATGGAGCTCTACATTTGCTTCGGCGTGCCGCTGTACATGATGGTGTTCTTCATTCAGGTGACGCTGCTCGTTGGTTTCACGACGAAATGGTGCCGCGACTACGACCGCGAGTGGTGGGCGCGTGTCGCTGCGGCGCTCTTCGTATATGCCGCGATCCACGCACTCGTTGTATTTGCGGTACTGCTCGTGCCGCTGCTGCTCTACGAAATGCCGGAGTTCCTTCTTCCGATCGGAGGGGCATCAGGAATGGGGGCCTGGCTTCTCTCACGGCTGACGAAGAAGACCATATCGCCCGAGAAGGACCTGGCACGCGGGCGCTGGCTCATGCCGTCGTTGCGCGTAGCGGCCACAGTCGTATTGCTTTTCGTCGTCGCTCTCATCTCGATCCTGTCCTCGCACACGCTGGCATGGATCGATCAACGAGGCTTCGTTCTCCTGTCAAAGCTGGACTGGGTGCGCGATTTCGAGGCGCTCTTTCAACACGGGGCTGTCCATCCGCAGCACGTGCGCCTTGCGAACGATGCATCGATTGCGTACCTGCGCGTGCTTCGCGAAACGCACGTGGCCACGTTGATCGCGTTCGTGCTGGGCACGCTGGCGCTCGCGCTCATCATGTCGCGCGCAGTCAACGTCAACGTGTACTCGATGCACGGAATGTATCGGAATCGGCTCATTCGCGCATACCTCGGCGCCTCGCGCCGGGAGCGGCATCCCGATTCGTTTACCGGCTTCGATCCGCAGGACAACGTCGAGATGTGGAAGCTGAGGCCGCAGTTCATCTGGCCCTCGTCGTTCCTCGAATTCAAGAGCTTCGCGGACTGCCTGGTCAAACAGGCGTGGTGGCACAACGAAACGATCGATACTCCGCAGGTCGAGGCGGGACGAACGATGCTCGCCACGTACCGAGAGGCCTCTCCTGAAAAGAAGTGGCTCCTCGAGGGAACGGTACGCACGGCCGTGTCCGACGCGATCAACGAGTTGATGCGAACGCGCGACTTACGGAACGACATCGAAGTGCCATGCACGCTCAAGCTTCTCGAGGAGAATCGCAAGTATCTCGAGGAGACCTTTCTGTCACTGCGCAAACGCGACAACTCTCCGCAACTCGAATCGAAAGAGGTGCTACGCGTTCCCGCGACTCGGACAAGTCCGGACGGCAGCAAAATGCCGTCAGCACTCGCCGATTGTTGCGACACCGATCCCGGCGACATTCGCACCATCCCTCCTCTCCACGTATTGAGCACCGCGCTCAATCTCGTTCACGGAGAAAATCTCGCGTGGCAGGAGCGGAAAGCCGCGTCATTCACAATCTCGCCGCTCCACGCCGGAAGTCGCATCCTCGGCTATCGCGACTCCGCCGAATACGCAAGAGCTTCGAAGTTGAAAGCCGGGATTTCCCTTGGCACGGCCATGGCGATCTCCGGCGCGGCGGTCAGTCCGAACCGCGGAGCCGCGTCTTCGTCGACATTCATGTTTTTGATGACCCTCTTCAACGCGCGACTCGGATGGTGGCTCGGCAATCCGAAGAAGGCTGCGTATACGGCCGACTCGCCGAAGCGGAGCCTTCCCAGTCTCCTGCGCGAGGCGCTTGGCCGCACCGACGAGGATCACGACTACGTGTATCTCTCCGACGGTGGCCACTTCGAGAATCTCGGTCTTTACGAGATGGTGCTCCGGCGCTGCAAATACATCATCGTGTGCGACGCTACGGCCGACGGCAACTTCGGCTTCGGCGAGCTTGCCAACGCCGTCCGCAAGGTTCGCATCGACATGGGCATCCCGATCGATCCGCTGATTACGAAGCATATCGGCCCACAGAAAGACGAGCGCTATGGAAGATACTGTGCGTTCGGCCACATTCGATATCAGGACGTTGACGGCGGCGGCGAGGAGAACATGGGCTACCTGCTCTACATCAAACCGTGCGTCTTCTCCGAATGCCCTGCAGACGTGCGCCACTACGCGAAAGAGCATCAGACGTTCCCCCACGAAACGACCGTCGATCAGTTCTTCTCCGAATCACAGTTCGAAAGCTATCGCGCCCTTGGCCGCCACATCATCGGCAGGATCTGCGGCGATACCGTGGAAAAACCTGCATGCGTCGCTCCGAATGTTCCCGTCTTCTTCGCAAACGCGTGGGCGTACGTACATGAAGCCGTACCGCCTGCAGGTAACGCAAAAGTGGAGAGCGTCAGTGATGTCGTACAGTGGATGCAGCTCAGCCTCGGGCAACCCCGCCAGCCTTCGAAGGGCCACCGTAACGCGTGACCATCCTGCGATCGGAGGGCGGGGTGTTGGTGCCCAGGGACGGAATTGAACCGCCGACACGAGGATTTTCACGAGAGAAGCTCAAAAACACCGGCACAGCCCAGGGAAGCTATCGCTCAGCTTCCCCCGACCACGGGTTGATCGTCTCGAGCCCGGGCACATCGAAGTCCACGGTATTGCGCGTGACCAATCGCAAGTGGTGATGCAACGCTGTCGCGGCGAGCAGGCTATCGACTGCCGGAAGGGTGCGCTCGGAGGTCGCCTGCAGTCGTCCCCAGGCGTCCGCCACGGCCGCATCGATCGGCAGGAGGCGCTCCCCGAACCAGGCCGGTAATTCGTGCTCGAGCCAGTAGCGCAGTTTTTCTCTCCGCTTGCCCGGCGGCAGCTTCTCGACGCCTCGTCGCAACTCACCAAGCGTGAGCACGCTCAAATGCAGCGCCTCATCGCCGACTTCCTGAAACCAGGCCATCACGGACGGAGCCGGTTTTGGGCGTGTGAGCTCGGAGAGGACGTTCGTGTCGACGAGATAGCTCACAGAGAGACCTTACGCGGCAGACTACGGTCCCGAGTCAGGTCGAGCTCAACGCCTTTGAGCGGCGAGTTGCGGATAAAGTCAAGGAACCGCTTCGGGCGCTTCCTCAGCCGCTGGTAGTCTGCCTCCGAGAGAACGACGGCGGCTGGCTCGCCATGCAGCGTAATGTGCTGGGGTCCCTCTTTCGCCGCCTTCTTCACGACTTCCGACAGGCGGGCCTTGGCGTCCTGCAACTGCCAGTTGGACACGACAGCCTCCTCAAATCAGACTAGTCTGACTATATCCGGCATGGGACAGTCAACTCAAGAGTGAAGGGAGCGGAGGAGGTGGGGGTGGTGCCCAGGGACGGAATTGAACCGCCGACACGAGGATTTTCAGTCCTCTGCTCTACCAACTGAGCTACCTGGGCGCGAGAGGCGGCGCGGACGATACCATACACCGGCGGGTGGCGTTTCATTCCCCTTCGGACCGCTTGACCTGGCGTGCGGGGAGCGTAGAATCCCCCTGCCGCCATGTTGGTGGCGGCCTTGCCGCCTAATCCTCGGCGCCGAGGAGCGGGGGAACCGATTTGCGACGGCTTGCCACCGTCCGGGGTGAATCCGGCCAGAAGCCGGTAGGGCGTCCAGCCCGAATCCGACAGCTAACCTCGCAGGCACCGGAAGGCAGGCCGTGCAAACGCCGCGAAGCGATTCGCGGCGTTTGTTATTTACCGGAAGTTTGCAGCCCGGCCATCTGATGCTAGAGTACGCGGGAACATCCGAGCGAATGGATTCAAAAGACCGCGCTCGCCGCAACGGGCATTTGAAGAAGCGAGCCTTTTCAGGAGTCGGATCTCACGGGTCAAACTCAACAAAAATCAAGACTTGCCGTTTTCCGGCCACACGGCCGGAATTCTGCACGGACGTTCGCCTCAAGCAGCAGCAGGGAAACATCGCCCCAGGCAATTGAAAGGAGCCGATATGAAACGGTGCCCTCCCCTTAAGTACCTTGCGGTATGGACCGCATTGCTCTTTGCACTCGTCTCGATGAGTGCGTTCGGTCAGGCCACGACCGGTAATATCTTCGGCACAGTCGTCGGAAACGACAACGCCGTACTACCGGGCGTGACCGTCACCCTCAGCGGCGTCGGTGCTCCACAGACCACCGTCACCGATGCACAGGGTCGTTTTCGCTTCGTCAATCTCTCCCCCGGAACCTACACGCTGAAGGCTGAGCTGTCCGGTTACGGCACGGCGACGCGCAGCGGACTGACCGTCAACATCGGCAGAAACGCCGACGTGACGATGACGCTCAATCCGTCGGTGTCGCAGTCCATCACCGTCACCGCCGAGGCCCCGCTGCTCGACGTTCGCAAGACGGGCACCGGCGCCACCGTCGCGCGAGTCGAGCTCGAGAAGATTCCGTCCGCTCGCGACCCGTGGGTCATCCTCCAGCAGACCCCCGGCGTGACGATGGACCGCAACAACGTCGGCGGAAACGAGTCCGGCCAGCAGTCGGTCTACGTTTCCAAAGGCACGGTCGGCACGCAGTCGACGTGGAACGTCGACGGCGTCAACATCACCGACTTCGCCGCCACCGGTTCGTCCCCGACGTACTACGACTTCGACGCGTTCGAGGAAATGCAGATCACGACCGGCGGCACCGATCCGCGCATTCAGACCGCGGGCGTGCAGATCAACGTCGTGACCAAGCGCGGCACGAACGACTTCAGCGGCTCGGCGCGCGCGCTGCACACCAGCGGCAGCTATCAGGCCGACCCGGAGATTCCGTCCGAGGCCAAGGCGTATCTCCTGCGCATCAACGAGATCAACAAGATCGATGACCAGGGCGCCGAAGTCGGCGGTCCGATCATCAAGGACCGGCTGTGGTTCTGGGGTGCGTACGGCAAGCAGAAGATCGACATCCTTTCGGCCTCGATCGTCGCCGGTGCGCGCTTCCGCGACAAGACCACCCTCGAAAACCAGAACGTGAAGTTCAATGCCCAGATCACGTCGTCCAACAGCCTCACGGCGGTCGATCAGTTCGGCGCGAAGGTCAAGCTCGGCCGCAACGTCAGCCCGACCCGCCTGCCGGCGACGGCGTGGAACCAGAACAACTCGTATGACAACGGCACCGGCAGCCTCACCGATCCGACCCTGTGGAAGATCGAGGACACGCAGCTGTTCGGACCGAACTTCTACCTCACCGGTCTCTATTCGAAAGTCCAGGGCGGCTTCCAGCTCATCGCCGACAACGGCAAGGGCTGCGAGACGTTCGCGTGCGGCGTCGACATCGCTCCGGCGTACTTCGACGAAGTCGCGGGTGCGTGGACGCGCAGCTATCTGAGCGTCACCAGCCTTCGCCCGCAGGAGCAGTACCGCCTCGACGGCGCGGCCTTCCTGACCACCGGCTCGATCAACCACGAGCTGAAGTTCGGCTACGGCTACCGCGAAGCGAACGTCACCTCGGTCACCGCGTGGCCGGGCGACCACTTTACGGACAACTACGCCGCCGTCGGCGGAACGAGCGTTGCGGCATTCCAGCGCTTCCCGCTCCTGACGTTCTCGGCCCAGTCGCAGGACCTGTACATCGGCGACACCATGATGATGGGTAATCTGACCCTGCAGGCCGGCCTGCGTTATGACATGCAGGAAGGCGGCAATTCCTCCGGAACGGCCCGGGCCAACGCCGTCATCCCCGAGATCCTCCCGGCGATCACTTTCCCCGCCGCGGACGGCCTGAAGTGGGACGATATTTCTCCGCGACTCGGGCTGACCTACGCCCTCGGCGCGGAGCGACGGACTCTCCTGCGGGCTGCATACAGCAGGTACGTCGACCAGATGACCAGCGGTACGGTCACTCCGACCTCACCGGGCGCGTATGCGAATATCTACTACTACTTCAATGACCTGAACCACGACAACGCCGCCCAGCACAACGAGATCGATTTCGATTACGGCCCGCTGACGTTCGGCGGATTCGATCCGGCCCACCCGACGCTGAGCACCTCGTTCACGCGCTGGGACGGCGACCTCAAAGCCCCGCACACCGATGAGCTGATCCTCGGCGGCGAGCACGAGCTCTTCACCGACCTGAGCCTCGGCGTGAACGTGACGTTCCGCCGGATGCAGGACTTCATCGGCACCATCGGCGAGAAGCATCAGGGACAGGGCGACTTCTACACCAGCGCGGACTACGCGTCGCGCAGCGTCGTGGCGACCCTCCCGGGTGGCAAGCAGGTCACGCTGCCGTACTTCGTTCTCAAGACCGCCGCGGACGGCGGCGCGGTTCCCGCGCCGGTGTTCTCGGTCATTCGCAACATTCCGGGTTACGAGCAGGAGTACAAGGGCCTCGAGCTGACGGCGACCAAGCGCATGGCGAATCGCTGGATGCTGCGTGGAAACCTGACCCTGCAGGACTGGACCCAGAGCGCCGAGAAGGATTCGTTCGGCGACCCGACGAAGCGGCGCCTCCCGGTCGGCGCGGTTTCGGCGTGCCCGGTGTGCGATACCGTCGTGTTCCAGAGCGGCGGCAGCGGCGCCAAGGGCAACGTCTACATCAACTCGAACTGGACGGCCAGCCTCACCGGCCTGTATCAGATTCCGGTGATCGAGACCTCGTTCGGTTTCAACATCAACTCCCGCGAGGGCTACGCACTGCCGTACGTGTGGCTCGTCCGCGGCTCGTCGGGTGAAGGAAACAAGTCGCTGATCGCCGGCGACGACGTCGATGCGTTCCGCAACGAGACGGTCACGGAAGTCGACCTTCGCCTGGCGAAGGAATTCCGTTTCCGCGGCATCGGACTGACGGTGTCGGTCGACGGATTCAACATCCTCAACGCGAACACGGTGCTGCAGCGCAACGTCACGCAGCTCAACGCGTCGGCTGGAAGCACCAATCTGTCCACGACCAGCAACCGCGTCACGGAAGTTCTCTCTCCGCGAGTCTTCCGTCTCGGCGCCCGCTTGTCGTTCTAAGTCTCATCCAAGGAGTCTAACCAAAACCCGCCGGGGCGACCCGGCGGGTTTTTTCATGGAAGACGAGGCCCTGGATTCGCGTTCTCAGGCGCGAAATTCATCGCCAGGAGAATCCATGCGCAAGCTCATCCTCACGACCTCGTTGATTCTGACGCTGCTCACGACAGCCGCCGTGACGGCGCAGGTTCGGGGCAAGGGACGTCTGCAGGGAATCGTCACCGACAAGGTGACGGGCAAGCCGATCGCGGGCGCGACCGTGACCGTGACGCCGGCAGCCGAAAAGACGGAGCCGATCGTCGTGAAAACCGATGCGAAAGGCCGCTGGTCCGCCCTCGGCATGACCGGCGGCAACTGGAACATCGACATCACGGCGAATGGCTATGAGACGACTCGCGGGTCGGCCGCCGTCAGCGAGTTCCAGATGTCTCCGAACATCAAGACCTCGATGGCTCCCGCCGCCGCCCCCGTCGAGGAGCAGCCTGCCGCCCAGGCGCAGGTCGAGAGTCCGCTGATTCCGAAGGAAGCGGCCGATCTCATTACCGAGGGACAGGACCTGCTGAAGATCAAGGCCGGCGACGCCGCGGGCGAGAAGACCGTGACCGACGCCGATGTGAAGGAAAACGCGAAGCGCGCGGTCGCCGACTTCGAGAAAGCCTTCCCCCTTCTCCCCGAGGACAAGCCGGAAGTCGCCGAAATCCGCACGCAGCTGATGGAAGTCATGGCCCAGGCGTACTACCGCGCGGGCGATCTTCCGAAGGCCATCGGGATGCTCGAGCGGCTCAATACCGTCGACCCGTGGTCCACTCCCGATCCGCGCCTGCAGCAGCGGAACCTGCTGCTGGTGAACCTCTACCTCGAGCACGGCGATCTGGAGAAGAGCAAGTCGCTGATCGACAAGCTGCCGGCCGGTGCGGTCACCGACCCGACCGTGTACATCAACATCGGCATCCTCTTCATGAACCTGCAGAAGGTGAGCGAGGCGCTGAGCTTCTTCAACAAGGCGATCGAGCTCGATGCCAATTACGGCGCGAGCTACTACTATCGCGGACTCGCCAACCTGCAGCTGAAGAAAAACGCGGACGCGCGCGCGGACTTTCAGAAAGTCATCGCCATCGCTCCCGGCTCGTCCGAGGCGGGCGACGCGAAACAGATGCTGGATGCCCTCGCGGGCGCGAAGTAGCTCGAAGCAGTCCCTGAATGCGCTCGACTCGCAGATGGTGGGTCATCGGTGCGGCGGCCGCGGTGGTGGCCGCCGCGATCGCCTTTCTGTGGATTCGGAACCGCGGCTCCATCGGAGCGCCGTCCTCGGCGACGCCCGTCATCCTGATCTCGATCGACACGCTGCGATCGGATCACCTTCCGGCCTACGGCTACAAAGGCGTCGAGACTCCGCACATCGACGCCCTGCGCGCGGACTCGATTCTCTACGAGCGCGCCTATAGCCACACACCGCTCACGCTGCCGTCGCACGTGACCATGCTCACCGGCATGCTGCCGGCCGACAGCGGCGTCCGCGACAACATCGGCTACCGCCTCGACCAGTCGATCCCGACCCTGCCCGAGCTGCTGAAGAAGAACGGCTATGAGACCGGCGCGGCCGTGTCGGCGTTCGTGCTGCGGCACGAGACGATGATCAACCGCGGCTTCGACTTCTACGACGATCAGGTCGAGCCGATGGGCGGCGTGAACGTGATGGGCCG
>Ga0134123_10002582_pt1 | contig 11845 bp, 2 predicted proteins | sample KB303_FD_96460 | JGI IMG/M metagenome (GOLD analysis project Ga0134123, IMG submission 96460) | Terrestrial soil microbial communities without Nitrogen fertilizer from Kellogg Biological Station, Michigan, USA - KB3-0-3 | ecosystem: Environmental > Terrestrial > Soil > Unclassified ...
AGTGGATCGCGTACTCGAGGTGCGACAGGTGCTCGGCGTACCACCGGCCGATCTTGACCCACAGGTCGGCGGCCGAGCCGCGGTCCTCGCGCTCGAGCTCGTTGACCCGGTTGGTGTACTCGTCGAGCAGCTCCTGCCAGCGGTTGGTCGCGGTGGCGAGGCGCTCGAGCTCGTTGGCGGTCTGGTCGTGGGCGTAGTCGCGCTTGAACGCGGCCTGCAGCACGTAGAACGCCGACTCCTGGTCGCCGATCTCGGACTCGTAGATCCGCGCGACGCGGTTGAGGATCTGGATCTGCTCCTCGACGTTGGGCCGCAGCTCGCTGCGCTCGAGGAGGACCTCGACCAGCTCGGCCCACTTGTACTGCTGCGAGTAGATCGCGTCGAGCCGGTCGCTCGCGGTGACGTTGGCCGGGTCCGAGGCGCGGACGCGCTCGTACACCGCCGAGGCGCGCGTGAGGTCCTCGACCTTCTCCTCCCAGGTCGCGGCGGCCTGGAGCAGGGTCTCGCGGCGCTGGATCTCGTCGTCGAGCACGAGCGCGCGCTTCTCGAGCACGTCGATCGCCTCCTCCCAGCGGCCCTCGCGGATGAACAGGCCCTCGAGGGCGCCGAGCGCGCGGAAGTCGCCCGGGTCGATCGCGATGACGCGGCGCCAGGCGTCGACGGCGTCGTCGACGCGGCCGAGCACGTCGCCCTCGAGCTGACCGAGCTGGGCGTACAGCTCGATGGTCTCGGTCTCGTCGATCGCGTCGGTCATCTGACCGACCTCGATGATCCGGCGCAGGGTCTGCGACAGCTCGTCCCACGACTGCGTGGAGCGGTACAGCCGCGCCAGCGAGCGCAGGGTCTCGAGGTCGTTGGGGTCGAGCCGGTCGGCGGCGAGCCACGCGTCGAGCGCGTTGCGCTCGCGCGCCAGCTTGTGCTCCCAGACCCGGCCGAGCTGCTTGTACAGCACGATCTGGTCCTGGTCGCCCTGGGTCGCAGCGATCTGGCGCTCGATGATCTCGACGAGCTCCTCCCAGCGCTCGCGCCGCGTGCACAGCTCGGACAGCGCCTGCAGCGCCTGCGGCTCCTCGCCGCGGATGTCGAGCACGCGGGTCCACAGCTCGATCGCGCGGTCCTCGCCGGCCTGGCCCGCGAGCGGGCCAGAGATCGTCAGGGCGTCCGAGGCCAGCCGCGCCATCCGCGCGTAGACGTCGGCCATCTCGGCGTCGTCGGTGGCGACGTCGATCAGCTTCTCGTAGGTCTCGAACAGCTTGCCCCACGCCTCGCGGCGGAAGTGGATCGCCTCGATCGCCTCGAGGGCGCGCCGGTTGCGGCTCTCCTGCTCGAGGACCGCCGTGTAGCAGGCGAGCGCCTGATCGAGATCGGCGAGCGCGTCGGAGAAGATCGCGCCGCGCCGGAAGTACAGCTCGATCTGCTCGTCGGGATCCTGCACGACCTCGATCCGGCGGCGCAGGATCTCGGCGAGGTCGTCGTACATCCCCGCGCCGAGGTACAGCCGGTCGAGCGCGGCGAGCGCGTCGGGATCGCGCGGATCGATCTCGAGCACCCGGAGGTGCGTGTTCGTGGCGTTCGCGGCGTCGCCGAGCTCGAACTCGTGCACGCGCGCCATCCGCAGCAGCGTCATCCGCTGGACCTGGCGATCGGACGTGCGCTCGAGCGCGCGCGTGTACGCGGTCACCATCTCGTCCCACGCCGCGGTCGCCCCGGCGAGCCGCTCGCTCTCCTCGAGCGCGCGGTCCCACCGCGGATCCTCGATCAGCGCCTCGCTCCACCAGTGGAGCGCCTTCTGCTGGTCGTACAGCCTGGTCTCGGCCAGCTCGGCGAGCCGCTGGTACATGCCCTGGCGATCCGGGCCGCTGAGCTTCTTGAGCTCCACCTCCTCGATCGCGTGCAGCTTCTCGTACTCGCCGGCCGCCTCGTACAGCGGCTCGAGGACGCCGCCGATCTCGACCTGGAGGTGCCCGGCGTGGAACATGTCCTCGAGGGCCGCCAGCGTCTGCTGGTGCGTCGGGTTCTCCTGCAGGATGTCGCGGTAGACCTCGACGGCGCCCCGCTTGTCGTCGAGCTGGACCTGCAGCGTCTGGCCGAGCCGGAACTGCAGCGCGAACACCGCGCTCGGATCGCGGCTGTCGACGAGCATGATCTCGCGGCGCAGCACCTCGGCGAGCTCGGGCCACGCCTGGGTCTGCGTGTACAGCCGATCGAGCGCGAGCACGGCCGGCTTGTTGTCGACCTCGACCTCGAGGATCCGGCGGAACGTCGCGATCGCGCGCGGGATGTCGTTGAGCTCCTGCTCGTAGACGCGCGCGAGCCGGCTCAGCAGATCGACCTGCCGCGGCACGTCGAGCGACTTCTCGCTCTCGGCCTGGTACAGCTTGGCCAGCGTGTCGAAGCTGCCGTTGATCTCGGCGAGCCGCTCGATGTGGCCGAGCGTGAGCTGGTTGCCCGAGTCGTCGCGCAGCGCGCGCGCGAACGCGTCGAACGCCGCCGGGGCGTTGCCGATCATCTGCTCGTGCAGCCGCGCGATCCGGTGCAGCAGCTCGACCCGCGCCAGCGGATCGTCGTTGTGGGCGACCATCACCTCGAGGACGTCGACGAGCTTGCCGTACTCGCCGGCCGCGTCGTAGATCGGCTCGAGGACGCGCGCCGCCATGACCGGCTCGACCTTGCCGTGCAGGAGGCCGTCGAGCGCGTGCAGCGTCTCGGTGTTGGACGGATCGATGTCGAGCGCCTCGCGGTAGCTCTCGATCGCACGCGCCACGTCGCCGAGCCGGATCTGCCACAGGTGGCCGATCCGGTACTTGAGCGCGACGGTCTCGCCCTTGTTCTCGGCGAGCTCGACCTGCCGCTCGAGGTTGCTGAGCAGGTCGTACCAGCGCTCGGCCTGGCCGTAGAGCCGATCGAGCGACTGGATCGCCGGCAGCTCCTCGGCGTCGAGATCGAGGATCGCCTGGTAGGTCTCGATCGCCTTCGCGATGTCCTTGAGCTCGCGGTCGTGGACCTGCGCGAGGACGTACAGCGTCCGCTTCTTGTCCTCGGGATCCTCGGTGAGGTCGGCCTTCTTGGCGTAGATGTCCTTGAGCGGCTCCCAGCGCTCGAGCCGGACGTAGAGCCGCTCGAGCGCGTCCATCGCGACCTGATCGACGTCGTCGATCGACAGCACCTGGCGGAACGTCGCGATCGCGCCGTCAGCGTCGGACAGCACCTCCTCCTCGATCTGCGCGCAGCGGTAGAGCAGCGCCTTGCGCTCGTCGACGTTCGGCAGGATCTCGGCCTTGCGCTTCAGGATCTCGACGAGCTTGGGCCAGTCGCCGGTGCGCTCGTGGATCGTCTGGATCGCGGTCGCGGCCTCGACCGTCATCGGCGCCGCGGCCAGGATCCGCTCGTAGGTGGCCACCGACGCGCGATCGTTGCGGAGCTCGTGCTCCTGGATCTGGGCGCGCCGGAACAGCAGGGCGACCTTGAGATCGTCCTCCTGCGCCTCGCCGGCGGCCTGGTCGTAGAGCTCGGCGGCGTCGGCCCACCGGCCCTGCCCGCGCGCGAGCCGATCGAGCTGCTGGTGGGTGGCCTCCCAGCGCGAGTCGTCGCGCAGCGCGCGCGCGTAGGTCGCGAACGCGGCGTCGGCGTCGTCGCCGCCGATCTCCTGCAGCTCGGCGATCTGGAACAGCAGCTGGATCTTGCGCGCCGGATCGAAGGTGTGGCGCACCATGATCTCGTACACGCCGATCTGCTTGGCCCAGTCCCCGCGCGACTTGTAGATCGGCTCGAGGATCGTGGCGATCGCGAGCTCGTTCTCGGGGTGCGAGATCAGCCGCTCGAGGGCGGTCACCGCCTCGCGGTTCTGGTCCTCGAGATCGAGGACCTCGCGGTAGGTCTCGACCGCCGCGCCGACCTCGCCGAGGTGGACCTCGCGCAGCTGCGCCAGCCGGACCAGCAGGTGGACCTGCTCGTGCGCCCCCGTCGGCGTCTGGCCGACCAGCTGGAGCTGCCGGCTCAGGTTGTCGCCGAGGTCGCGCCACGCGCCGCGCGCGACGTAGAGCCGATCGAGCGCGCGCAGCGACTTCAGGTCGTCGGGCGACTGGCCGAGGATCTCGATGTACGTCGCGATCGCCTCGTCCTGGTTGTCCAGCATCTCCTCGTGCAGCGAGGCGATCCGGAACAGGAAGTCGAGCCGCTCCTCGGCGTCCTGCGCGATGTCGGTGCGCCGGCGGTAGATCTCGAGCAGGTCGGTGAACTTCTCGTCGCGGGTGAAGATCGCCTCGAGCGCGGCGAGCGCGCCGAGGTCGTCGGGCTCGAGCGCGAGCGCGCGGCGGTAGAACTCCACCGCCTTCGCGCTGTCGCCGAGGCGGTCCTGATACGACCGCGCCACGTTGGTCGCCAGCTCGTGGGCCAGCTTCGGATCGAGGTCCCCGGCGCGCTCGAGCGCGCCCTCGTAGAGCTTGACCAGCCGCCCCCAGCCGTCCTCGACGAGCGGCGCGAGCGCCTCGAGCTGCTCCTTGGCGGCCTCGGTGGCCGGATCGGCGCGGAACGCGCGCGCGTAGGCCTCGAACGCCTTCTCGCCGTCGAGCAGCTTGGTCCGCTGCAGCTCGCCGATCCGGAGCAGCAGCGCGGTCCGGCGCAGCGAGTCGGCCTCGGCCGCGTGCTGGATCTCGTGCACGCCGACCAGCGGCCCCCACTCCCCGAGCTGCTCGTACACCGGCTCGAGGATCCCGGCGACGTTGAGCTTGTGGCGCGAAGCCTCCCCCCCGGGGGACTTGAGGTCGGGGCTCTTGAGGTACGCCTCGAGCGCGGTGCGCGCGCGGTCGTGCGACGGCACCAGATCGAGGATGTCGCGGTACGCGTCGATCGCGCCCACGACGTCGCCGAGGTGCTGCTCCTTGACCTGGCCGAGCCGGTACTTGAGCTCGGTGTGCGCGAGCTTGTCGTCCTCGGGGCCGATGATCGTCAGCTGGCGGCCGATGATGTCGGCCAGGTCGTTCCAGCGCCGGTTGCGCAGGTAGACCCGATCGAGCGAGCGCAGCGCCATCGGCTCGTCGCCGGCGGCGTCGATGATGCCGAGGTAGGCGGCGATCGCCTTCTCGTCGTCCTTGATCTCGTCCTCGTAGAGCTGACCGATCTTGGTCTGGATCGCGATCCGCTCGTCGCCGTCGTTCGAGAGCTGGAGCTTGCGCTGGAAGATGCCGAGCAGGTCCTCGAACCGGCCCTTGCCGCTGTACAGCCGCTCGAGCGCGTCCAGCGCCTGCTCGTTGCCCTCGTCGATCTCGAGGATCTGGCGGTTCATGTCGAGCGCGCGATCGACGTCGCCCTGCTCCTGCTCGATGACGCGCGCCATCACCAGCATCAGCGGCAGCGCGTCCGCCCGGTGATCGAACTTCGGCAGCGACGCCCCGTACGCGTCGACGAGCTGGTTCCAGCCGGCGATCTCGCCGGCCAGCCGCTCGATCTGCGCGCGGATCTCCTCGTCCTCGTGGTTCTCGGCGTGCGCCTTGAGCCACCACCCGAAGGCGGCGCCCTTGTCGCGCAGCTTGTCCTCGCTGTAGCGGGCGAGCTTGTCCATGCGCTCCTGGCGCAGGTGGCGCTCGTCGGTCGCGCGGAGCTGGATCTCGAGCACGCGCACGAGCGCCTTCGGATCGCGGCCGCCCTCGTAGAGCGGGATCAGCGCCTCGGCCGCGGCGAGGTTCTCCGCGTCGAGCGTCAGCACCTTCTCGAACGCGCGCATCGCGCGGTCCGGCTTCTGCAGCACGTCGCGGTACAGGACCGCGATCTTCATCGCGAGCGCCATCCGGTGCTGCTCGCTGCCGGCCTCGACCTCGCGCTCGAGCACGCGGATGTACTCGTCGATCTTGTTGCGCGAGCGGTAGAACTCCTCGAGCTCGTCCCAGCGCCCCTCGCTGACGTACAGCTTCTTCAGCGCGTCCTGCGCGCGGCGGTTGTTGTCGTCGATCGAGAGCAGCCGCTGCCACGCCTGGATCGCCTTGGCGCTGTTCTCGACCTTCTCGGTGTAGAGCAGGCCGAGGCGCTGCAGCGCGTCGGCGCGCGCCTTGTCGTCGGGCGCCGCGTCCGCCTGCCGGCTGCAGATGTCCGCGAGCTTCTCCCACTCCTTGTTGCGCTCGTACAGCTTGTAGAGCTCGCCGAGCGCCTCGTCGTGCGTCGGCTCGTACTCGATGACCTTCTCCCACCAGTACGTGCAGATCTCGGGCTTCTTGACCTTCGTCGCGGCCATGCGCGCGACGTCGATGACCTTGGCGGCGCGCTGGTCCATGGGCGTGCGCTCGACCTCGGCCTCGCGGAGCTTGATCAGCTTCTCCCAGTCGCGGCGCTTCTCGTAGACCGTGAGCAGGTGGGCCACCGCCGTCTCGTTGTGGGGATCGAGCTCGAGCACGCTCTCGAACGCCTTGATCGCCTCGGCCTGGTTCGAGAACCGATCGAGGTAGAGCTGCGCCACCTGGAGGTAGATCTCGACCTTCCCCTCGTTACCCTCGGTCTGCTTGGCCTTCTCGGTGAGCACCTTGACCAGGTCGGGCCAGCGCTTCTTGCCCTCGTAGACCGCGGCGAGGCGGTCGTAGATCTCGAGCCGCGCCGGATCCTGCTGCGACGCGCTCGTCAGCGCCGCGATCACCTGGTTGTCGTTGTTAGCTTGCCGTAGACCTCGGCCAGCTCGAGGAACACGTCGGCCTTCTCGGGGCCGGACGCGGAGGCCTTGGCCTCCTCGTCCTTGAGCGCGTCGGCGAGCTGCGCCCACGAGCCGTTCGCGCGCAGGACGCGCGCGAGCTCGCGCCGCGGCGCCTTCTCCTGCGGGTGCTTCGCGATCAGATCCTTCCACGCCGGGATGCCCTTGTCGGCGCCGCTCTCGGCGGCGCGCGCGGCCTTCATCATGTCGCCCAGATCGCCGCTGACCGCGGGCCGGGCCGGCTCGACGGCCGCGACCGGCGCGGGCCGCGGCGCCTCGACGACCGCGACCGGCGCGGGCCGCGAAGGCTCGGCGGCCACGACCGGCTCGGGCCGGGCCGGCTCGGGCAGCGGCGCCTCGACGACCGCGACCGGCGCGGGCCGCGCGGGCTCGGGCAGCGTGTCGCGCACCACCCGGTCGCGCGGCTCCTCCGCCGCGATCACCTGCATCGGCATCGAGCCGGCCGCCGACGGCTCAGGCTGGGCCGGCTCGGGCGCCGGGGCCGCGCCCTCGGGCAACCCGACGACCTCGATGAACTCCTGCACGCTCGGGTTCTTCGGCTCGATGCGCGCCGCGATCGCGAAGAACCTGCGGGCGCGCTCGATGTCGTTGGCCTTGTCGAACGCGATCTGGCCGGCCTGGATCGCGATGAAGAGCTTGTCCTCGCCGGCGAGCCGGTCGAGCACGCGGTCGGCGAGCTCGAGCAGCTGCGCCCACTCGCCGCGCTGGCCCTGCACCTGGCAGAGCAGCGAGAACGCCGCGACCGGCGAGCGCATCATCGAGCCGTTCGCGACCGTGGCCTTCATCGCCTCGTCGAAGAACTTCGCGCCGCGGTCCCGGTCCTTGAACCGCTGCACCCACTCGAGCGCGAACGTACGGAGCGCCTCGACCCGCTTGGTGTGGTCGGTGGCGCGCTCCGCGCGGCGCCGGTGGTGCGCCTCGAGCTCGTCCCACCGGTTGGTCGTGGACAGCAGCGTCTCGTAGATGAAGTTCGCCGACGGCTCGTCGATGTCCTTGGCGAGCGTGCGCTTCAGCAGCTCCTCGAGCCGCGGATCCTCCGGCGCCTCGAACCGCACGATGCGCGCCGCCTTGAGCAGCATGCGCGCCGCCAGGACGTCGTCGGGCGCGCGATCGACCTTCTCCAGGATGAGGTCGACGGCGTCGGTCCAGAACTCGGGCTCGTAATCGAGGGCGGAGAGCGCGTCCTGGACGCGGACCGAATCGGGCGTCCGCTCGATGGCGCGCTGGAGCACCGGGAGCGCCTTGTCCTTCTGGCCGCTGTCGAGCAGCGCCTCGCCGACGATCTGGGCGAGGTTGGTCGACGCCATCGGGCTCCGGAGCTCCATCTCGCCGAGCTTCGCGACCATCTCGAAGCGGCCGATCTCCCCGTAGACCTCGCGCGCCCGCGACAGGGCCTTGAGGTTGTCGGGGTAGAGCTTCCAGGCTCGCTGGTATAACCCGAGCGCTCGCTCGCGCTCGGGAATCACGTCCTCGACCAGCGCGGCGAGCTCGTACAACCGCTCGCTTTGCTCGAGCTTGGTGCCCGACGCCTCCAGTTCCTTCTCGAGCTCGTCGATCGCTGCGACCCAGTCGCGCGACCGACGCAGGCGTTCCCGAAGCAGATTGCGCGTATCCATCTGCGGTCTAACCTCCCGCAAACTCAGAGAAAACCACGCCTCTACCCTCCCCGGTGCTTATATCACGGCTACTTGCGCGCGTGTGCAGCGCGCCGCGCGCTTATTTCTCAGCGCGTACGCCCCCTGAACACACCAACCTCGTCGGTTATGGAAGCGGCTATCGAAGCCCTGGCTACTTCTTGCCCTTGCCCTGCTTGACGACGTCCTCGGGCGACTTCTTGGCGCCGGGCTTCTCGGTGGGCTTGGCGCCGGGCTTCTCGGTGGGCTTCTCGCCGGGCTTCTCGCCGGGCGCGGGCGTCGGGGTGGCCGTCTTGGCGGCGATGTCCATCAGCATCTTCGCGGCCTGCGCCTTCGAGAAGTTCACCGAGGCGCCGCCGGTCTTGGAGAACTCCTCGAGATCGCGCTTGGCCTCCGGGAGCTTACCCAGCTTGTAGTAGGCCTGGCCACGCTGGAACTTGGCCACGTGCAGATCGCGGCGCTGCTCGAGCGCCTTGGTGTACGCCTCGATCGACTTCTCGAACAGCGACTTGTCGTCGTACGCCATACCGAGGACGTACCAGAGGTCACCGGACTCGTTGGAGTCGGGTACGATGTTGGGCGCCACCGCCTGCTGGGCGACCGCGAGCGCCTGGTCGGTGTAGTCCCATGCGCGATACAGCTCGGCGAGCGCGACCCACGGCGCCGCCTGGGACGGCACCGATTGCAGCGCCTTGGTGAACTCCTCGGCGGCCTCCTTCACCTTGCCGGTGTCGCGATAGATGCGGCCGAGGTAGTAGTGCGCGCGCCAGAGCTCGGAGTTGAGCTTGACGGACTCCTGGAGGTGCTGCAACGGCTTCTCGAAGCTCACGCCGGACATGTCCGGAGTGATCTCCTCGGGCTTCTTGTTCTGGGACTGGGCCTGCTGCTCGGCCGCCTGCTGGCGCGAGCGCTCGTAGAGCGCGAGGCCGAAGAACATCTGGTACATCGCCTGGCCGGGCGCGAGCTGGACGGCCTTCTCGGCGGCCTCGACGGCCTCCTTCCAGTTGTTCTTCCGGCTCTGCGCGTAGGCCAGGTAGTACCAGGCGCTGTGGTTGTCGCGGTAGCGCTCGATCGCCTTCTGGTAGCGCTCGATCGCGGTCTCCCACTGGTTCGCGCCCATCGCCTTGGCGCCCTCGTTGGCGGCCTTCACGGACGCGTTGCGGGAGTCGTTGGGACAGCCCGCGAGGCAGAGGAGCAAAGCTGCGCTGGTGATGGCGGCCACGAGCTTCATGTCGCGAACGTAGACCGCTTCGTCGAGCGTCTCAAGTAATGAGAGAGGGTTCTCGACGGCGGTGTGGGCCGAAAACGCCCGAGCCGCGAAGCGCCAGCGAGCGGCGAGGCTCGGGGCCATCGCTGCCTCGCGCCGCTCTCGCTGCTGACGCGTGTCATCCCGCTCGACCCGGCGTCCAACGGACCGTTGGACGCCCTATCGCCTCTTCGCGGCTCGCGGCTCAGCCGCCGCCGCCGAGGCGGAAGATGAACGGGTAGTTCACCTGCACGTTGCCGCCGCCTTTGGGCTTCGGGAACTCGATGTTCCGGATCACGTCGGCCACGCAGTTGGCGACGTTGGGATCGACGCCGGAGCCGCTCGACGACGAGACGTTGCCGTTGGGCGTGATCAGGAAGTTCGTCATGACCGTGCCCGAGAGCTGGGGCTTGGCGAGCAGCTCCTTCTCGTAGCAGTACTGGATCTTCTGCTGGTTGCGCTTGATGTAGCGCCGGATGATCGCCTTATCGAGGTCGCCCTGCGCGTTGGGCTGGCCGATCGACACCGTCGGCACCGCCGCCGTACGGCCGCGCATGCCGCCGCGACCGCCGCCGACGCCGTAGCCCGAGCCGGTGCCCGAGCCGTGGCCGATCGTGCCGTAGCGCCCGGTGCCGATCGTGCCCCAGCCGGTGCCGCCGCCGCCCGGGCCGAAGCCCGACCGGCCGAAGCCGAAGCCGCCGTTCATCTCGCCGGCCTCGTTGCCGAGCAGACCGCCGTAGATGTTGCCGTCGTCGAAGCCGCTGGAGATGTCGCCGGTGCCGGTGAGCGAGGCGAACGCGCCGCCCTGGGTCAGCGCCGTCGAGCCGAGGATGCCGGCGTTGCGCGCCTGCTCGATCGCCTGCTGGCGGGCGAGCTGCGGGTCCTCCTGCTCCTTCTTCATCTTGTACTGGCCCTCGGCGCGGTCCGAGTCCTTCTTGCCCATCTTGCCCTCCTCGAGGGCCATGGCCGTGCCGGTGCCGCCGGACTCGTCCGCGCCGTCGTCGGGCTTGTCCTCCTCCTCGGGCGGCGGCGGGTCGTCCTGCGCCGTCGAGTTCGAGCGGTTGGTCAGGTCCTCGCGCGAGGCGAGGTCGACGTTGGCGCCGCTGTCCTCGATCGGGATCTGATCGAGGATGAGCCAGAAGCCGAGGTGCACCGCGAGCGAGCCCGCGAAGTAGACCAGCACGCGGCTCTCGAGCGCCGCGAACAGCGGGCTGACGTAGCGGCGCGGCTGCGGGACCGCAGAGACCAGGAACGTGGCCTTGCCCGAGCGGACGCGGATCTTGGCGTTCGCCGGGATCGGCATGATCGTGGTGCGGCCCTGCGCGGCGAGCTCGGCGAGCGTCGTCGTCTGGCCGTTCACGACCATCTCGCCCTCCATGCCGTGGCCGAAGTGGAACGCGAAGTCGTCGCCGTGCGGCGCGACCATCGCGAACTCCGGCGCCGGCGCGCTCTCGGTCGCGAACTCGACGCCCGGCGCCGTGCCGATCCGGTAGTACGGGCTGCGCCGCTCCGCGCGCATGCGCGCGAGCGCGGCGGTGGCCGATCCGATCGCGATCAGGAAGCCGCCGAACATCACCCAGTCGTAGGCCCACGACAGCTTGACCGGACGGATCGAGTAGGCCGGCCGGCCGCGCTTGGTCAGCTCCTCGACGCGGGTCTTGTTGTAGGCCGCGTTGTTGACGGCGCTGAAGAACGCGAACCCCGAGAAGAGCAGCGCGACCAGCGCCACGCCGAACAGGCCCCAGGTCGCCGGCGACACCTTGCCGCTGCGCGGGTCGATGCAGTGCTTCACGTTGACGACCGAGTCGCCGAGCATGGCGGCGATCTCGACGGCGCGCGCGCCGCTGTGGTCGTCGACCGACTCGGCCATCGCCGCCTGGAAGCCCACCGGGACCGACGCCGGGCCGCCGAAGCCGAAGATCGGCGCGCCGCCGGGGAGCCCGGGCGGCGGCCGGATCGCCGGGGCCGCCGGAGGCGCCGCGACCGTCGCGGCGAACGCCGGCGCGGCCATCGGCGCGGGCGGCGGCGCGAACGCCGACGGTGCGGGCGGCGGCGGCGGCGCGAACGCCGGCTGCGGCGGCGGGACCGGGCGCGCCGGCGGCGGCGTGGGCGGGATCGCCTGCGCCATCGGGGGCGGCGGCGGGACCGGGGTCGTCGGGCGCGGCGTCGACGAGATCACCTCGCTCGAGCCGATCGCGCCCGTGTTGACCTTGGTCGGCTCGTCCTCCTCGCCCGCGCCGATCGCCAGCTCGATCCGGGTCTCGCCCACGA
>Ga0134123_10002587_pt1 | contig 11839 bp, 7 predicted proteins | sample KB303_FD_96460 | JGI IMG/M metagenome (GOLD analysis project Ga0134123, IMG submission 96460) | Terrestrial soil microbial communities without Nitrogen fertilizer from Kellogg Biological Station, Michigan, USA - KB3-0-3 | ecosystem: Environmental > Terrestrial > Soil > Unclassified ...
AGGATCTCGTCGGCTGATTTTGCATCGAGATCACCGGTCGGTTCGTCCGCAACCAGCAGCGACGGATCGGTGACGATCGCGCGGGCAATCGCGACGCGCTGTTCCTGTCCCCCCGAAAGCTGCCGCGGGTAATGACGCACACGCTCTTCAAGACCAACGACCGAAAGCGCGGTCATCACGTGGTCTCGGCGTTTGTTCTTCGAAAGGTTTGTGAGAAGAAGCGGGAGCTCGACGTTCTCGAACGCATTCAAAACCGGAATGAGATTGTAGAGCTGGAAGATAAACCCGACGTGCCGCGCCCGCCACTTCGCAAGCTGGCGCTCGTCAAGCTTTGAGATGTCATTGCCATCGATTACGACGCGGCCGGAGTTCGGCTTGTCGATGCCCGCGATCAGGTTGAGCAGAGTGGTCTTGCCAGAGCCCGACGGCCCCATCAGGGCAAGGAACTCGCCGCGCGCGATCTCGAGATCGATGTTGTCGAGCACCGGGATGTCGATGGCCTCGCGACGGTAGTGTTTTGTTACTTGAACAATGTTGATCAGCGGTTCTGCCATTAATGGAGTCTCCGATTCGTGATGCGTGATTCATAATGCGTGATTTGTGACCATCTCGTTTTGGCTTCACAGATCACGAACACGGATCACGACTCACTTCTAGCTTCCCGTTTTCACTCTTACGCGCGAGCCGTCGGGCAAGTTCTCGCCGCCTCGAACGACGACGGTTTCGCCGCCCGCTAATCCCTGCTTGACCTCGACTCGATCGCCCAGGTCGCTGCCTACCGTAATCGTCTGCTGCTGGGCCCTGCCGTTGATCAGCACAAGCACCACGGACTTTCCGTCGCGTTGCGAAACGGCCGATTTCGGAACCGTCACTCTCGAAGGCTGATCCTTAGCTGTGCTCTCCGCCTTTTGTAAGAAGGTAACCTTAGCGCTCATGTCCGGCAGGATTCGCGGGTCGATGTCGAGGAATCTGACTTTGACCTTTACGGTAGCCTTCTGACGGTCGGCGGTGGGAATAATCTTGCGAGTCTCGCCCGGCAGCTTCACGTTTCCAAGCGCATCGAGCGTGATCTCGGCCTGCAACCCCGGGGTGATCTTGCCGATGCTGGATTCGTTTATATCGGCCTCCACTTCCAGCGTGTTTGGATCGACGATCGTGACAACAGAGCCGCGGGTGTTCCCTCCGCCAAAAATGCCCGGCGCGACGGTCTCGCCCACTTCGGCGTCCTTTGATATGACAAGGCCCTCGAACGGGCTGCGGATGTTGCTGTATTCGATCTGAGCTTCGCCCCACTGGATGCGCGCGCGCGAGGAACGGACTTGAGCGGCCATCGAGTCGATCTTTGATTGAGCCGCCCGGATCGAGGCATCCATTGCTTTGACCTGCTGTTCATCGACGTTAGCCTGCGCGGTTGCGTTGTCGAGGTCGGAGTTCGAGGTCACTCCATCGGCGAACAGCCTGGTCTGGCGTGCGAGATCTAGACTGCTCTTGTGTTGATTCGCCTGTGCCTGGGCGAGAGTGGCGCGGGCCTGCGCAAGTTCGGCTTCAGCTTGAGCGGCGGCGGCCTGAAGGTTGGCAAGATTGCCTCGGGCGTCTTCGAGCTGGGCGTCGTAGTCGTGATGTTCGAGCCGCGCGATGATCTGGCCGGCGTGGACGCGGCTACCCGTCTCGACTCCGAGGTATTCGAGTCGTCCGGAGATCTTGGGGCTCACGGCCGCTTTCCGATCCGCAACGACGTAGCCGGTAGCGGTGAGTATCTCGACTCCTGTGCTGGAAGACTCGACGGCTGCTCTGGCCACTTCGACTTCGGGCATGGTCGCCGAGCCCCACATTCGATAGCCGACCAACCCGCCTCCGGCGATTACGATCAACAAAGTGCCTACCAGGATTACTCGCAGGCCACGACGGCCGCCTGACTCGTGGTCCTCGTCTCTGTTGATTCTCAATGCAGACAGGTCAGGTTTGATGTTTTCTCGTTGTTCCATCGAAGAGTCAATAATATAGGCGAATCGATCCAAACGAAAACGGCCGCGCCCGGAAAACTCCCGGAAACATCGAAAAGTTACGCTCGCTTGCTGGCGCAGCGATGATTCGAGACACCAATAGGAGTTGGTACGTTTGTCGATCGCTTATGCTCCCGGTCCCGTAGATTGTTACGTTCACAACTCCGCAGGAGTTGAATGTTTATAGTACCGAGGCATGACGGGCTGCTCACCCCGCTAGGGGTGATATGATCTCGCGCTTTTGGGACATTGCACTCCTCCGGAGTGCGAGACGATGTCGCCCTCGGTTCCATAAACATCGCACTCCTTTGGAGTGCGACGCGGTGTCTCCTGCGGTGCCTTGAGAATTGCACTTTGCTTGAGGGCTTCCCGCGACTGTTTTCCTTCCCTGGTTGACAGATCGAACAACGAAGCACGTTGCTATGCAAAACCTGCCCCACCCTTCCAAGATTGCCCTCGCTTGCCGCCCACACGACGCGGTATTAGTATGTGTGACTCCTTCAATTGGAATGACCATTTGGCGGCGTCATCGCCTTAGTGGCGCCTTTGTGGAGACCGGCCATGGCACAGGCAATCGACTACAATGCTCTCCTGGGCATAGCCATCGAAGAGGCTCGTCAGGGGTTGGCCGAAGGCGGTGTCCCGGTTGGCGCCGCGTTATTCGACTTGCTAGGCAACCTTCTTGGTCGGGGGCATAATCGCCGCGTTCAGGAGGACGACCCGTCGATCCACGGCGAGACCGATGCGTTTCGAAAAGCTGGGCGGCAGCGCAACTACCGCGATACGATCATGGTTACCACGCTTGCGCCGTGCTGGTACTGCAGCGGACTGGTGCGTCAGTTCGGTATCGGCACGGTGGTCGTCGGCGAATCAGTGACCTTCAAAGGCGGAGTCGACTGGCTGCGAGAAAGCGGCGTCCAGATAATCGATCTCAACTCCGACGAATGTATCAAGTTGATGTCTGATTTTATTCAACGGCATCCCGAGATTTGGAACGAAGACATTGGCGAGGCATAGACATGGCTAAGGTCGAAACTGTAAAGGGTCCGGTTGAGAGTTCGGGTCTCGGCGTGACTCTGATGCACGAGCACGTGTTCGTGCTGTCAACCGAGATAATGCAGAACTACCCCGCGGCGTGGGGTGATGAGGAAAAGCGAGTGTCCGACGCGATCGCGAGACTCAACGAGCTGAAGTCGCGCGGCGTCGATACGATTGTAGACCTGACCGTAACCGGTCTGGGCCGCTACATACCGCGGATAAAACGCGTAGCCGCCTCAACTGAACTGAATATTGTAGTCGCGACCGGTGTCTATACATTCAACGATGTGCCTATGTACTTTCACTATCAGGGCCCGGGGACGACTCTCGGAGGCCCCGAATTCATGACGGACATGTTCGTCAAGGACATCGAAGAAGGCATCGCGGATACCGGAGTGAAAGCGGCAATACTGAAGTGCGCGACAGACGAACCAGGGGTAACGCCGGGGGTTGAGCGAGTTCTGCGAGCAGTAGCTCAAGCGCATCGCCGCACCGGCGTGCCCATCTCAACTCATACGCACGCGCACACCCGTCGCGGGCTCGAACAGCAATCCATCTTTACCGAAGAAGGCGTCGACCTCTCTCGCGTGGTCATAGGCCATTCGGGCGATACAACGGACATCGGCTACCTCGAAGAATTGATCTCGGCGGGTTCCTACATTGGAATGGATCGCTTTGGGATCGACGTTCTGCTTCCCTTCGAAGATCGAGTGGCCACGGTCGCCAGGCTCTGCGAGCGCGGACACGCAAACAAGTTGGTGCTCTCGCAGGATGCGGCCTGCTTCAACGATATGCTTCCGGAAGCGGCGATTCCGGTGATCCTGCCGAAATGGCATTTTCTCCACATTCACAACGACGTGATACCGGCGTTGAAAGAACGCGGCGTGACCGACGATCAGATTCGAACGATGCTTGTGGACAACCCGCGCAAGATTTTTGAAAGGCAAGGAGCTTATTGATGATTCGACCGTTTGATTACAGCGGTATCGTGCGCGACTCGCAGGGCGTAGCTCACTACACAGGGCGGCCCGAGTCGTTGGTTGCGACTCTTCGAGCAACGGTTGACTCCCGGCCGGAACACGAAGCGATTGTCGAGCTGGGCGGCGAACGCGTCAACTATCGGCAGCTCTGGGACCGCTCCGCGCGCGTCGCCGGGGGCTTGAAGGCGTTGGGGATAAATCGAGGAGATCGAGTCGCAATTCGGCTGGGCAATGGACTGGATTGGTGTCTCGCGTTTTTTGGTGCGCAGATGGCCGGCGCGATAGCTGTTCCTGTCAACACGAGATTCAGCGAAGCGGAAGTCGAGTACGTCGTAAGCGACTCGGGCTCGAGCTTTGTGTTTCTTCCCGGCGAACCACTGCCGGACGGCCAGCCTTTCGCGATCGAAGACCTGAAAGAATCCGATGTCGCGGCGATCTTCTACACAAGCGGCACGACCGGGTTTCCAAAAGGCGCTATGACCACGCATGAGAACTTTATCTCGAACACCGAGAGCTGCCGTCGCGTGGTAAAGCTTCCGACCGATGGAAGTATTCGCAACCTGGTCTCGGTCCCACTGTTTCACGTAACCGGGTGCAACAGTCAGTTGCTGCCCACCGTGGAGAACGGGGACACGGTTGTGATAATGCGAGCCTTCGAGGTGCAGGCATTTCTCAACGCGATTCGGGATGAACGACTCAATCTGCTTACTTCTGTTCCCGCGGTGTACTGGCTGGCGATCAACCAGCCGAACTTTGCCGAGTTTGATACAAAGGCGATCGGGTGGCTAACTTACGGCGGCGCGCCGATCGCGCCCGAGCTTGTTGCACGAATCATGGAAGCCTTTCCCAACGCGCGGGTAGGAAACGGCTTCGGTTTGACCGAAACTTCTTCAGTCTCGACGTTTCTGCCTCACGAGTACGCACACTCTCGGCCCGAGAGCGTAGGGTTTGGAGCTCCGGTTGTCGATCTGAAACTGTTCGAGGTTGATCCGGACACCGGCGCCGGTGAACTGCTGATTCGCGGATCAAACGTCGTGAAGGGCTATTGGAACAAACCGGAAGCGACGGCCCAGACTTTTGTCGATGGATGGCTGCACACCGGCGACATGGCGCATATCGATGAGGAAGGCTTCGTGCAGATCGTCGATCGCAAGAAGGACATGATTTGCCGGGGCGGAGAGAACGTCTACTGCGTCGAAGTGGAAAACGCGCTTGCCGGTCATCCGGCGGTGTTCGAAGTAGCGGTGATCGGCGTCGCCGATGAAGTGATGGGCGAGAAAGTCGGCGCGGTGATCGTCCCAACCCCCGGAAAGCAGGCCGATGTCGCCGATATAGTCGCCTTCGCGCGAAAGCACCTCGCGGATTTCAAGGTTCCACAGTACGTCTCATTGCGGGCGCAGCCTTTGCCGCGAAACCCCGGCGGGAAGATCCTAAAAGCGGTACTGCGGAAGGAAACCGAATGGGGCAAGCCGGTGAGGTGATGTCAGCGTTCAAGCCAGCGTAGCTGGCGAAATCATATAGCCCAGGGCAAGTCCGCGAAGCCCTGGGTTCAAGTCGTCAGTGAGCACAAGCCCGCGTAGCGGGCGACAGCCAGTGATCAGTTTAGAAACAGTAGATCTGTCGCCCGCTACGCGGGCTCGGATTACATCGCATCGGGTTTCGCAGGGCTGCGTCGGACTCGCGCCCTGGGCTGTAGCGCTTTCGCCCGCTACGCGGGCTCGGTTTGCACGCGCACCGGTTACCCAGGGCTTCGCGGACTCGCCCTGGGCTTCGTGCTTTCGCCCGCTACGCGGGCTCGTGCGCGCCATCTTAAGCCGGACCAAAGAAGCTTCGCTGGCTGCCCTACAGTGTTATGGAGGAATGAAATGAAACAACGCCGATTCGTCGGATTCTTACTGATCATCGCGCTCGCTGTAGTCCCTGCGCTCGCACAAAAGTCTGACCCTTCGATGCTCACCCTCGAGCGACTGTTTAGCTCCGAAGAGTTCACGGCCGAGCAGTTCGGCCAGGCGCGATGGATCGACGGCGGAGCGGCTTACACCAAACTCGAAAAACCTGCCACCGGCGAGAAGCGCGATATCATTCGCTACGAAACCGCGACAGGGAAGCGCTCGGTGCTTGTCGGCGCTGACCGGCTTGTTCCACGAGGACAAACCGACCAGCTCAACATCGAAGACTACTCGTGGTCGGCGGACGGCAAAAAGCTGATGATCTTTACCAACGCGCAACGAGTCTGGCGGCAGAACACACGTGGTGACTTTTGGGTGCTCGACCTGGGTGACGGCAAGCTCTCCAAGCTTGGCGGCAACGCGAAGCCCTCGACCTTGATGTTCGCCAAATTCTCGCCTGACGGAACGCGCGCCGGCTACGTACGCGAGAACAACCTGTATGTCGAGACTCTCGCCGATTCCAAGATCACCCCTTTGACTTCGGACGGCTCGCGCACGACCATCAACGGCACTTTCGACTGGGTCTACGAAGAAGAACTTGATTTGCGCGACGGATGGCGCTGGAGTCCCGACAGCAAGGCAATCGCTTACTGGCAGCTTGATGCTGCCGGCGTGCGTGATTTTTACCTGATCAACGACACCGACGAGCTTTATCCCAAGATCATTCCCGTCCAGTATCCGAAGGCAGGCACGACAAACTCAGCAGGTCGGGTCGGCGTTGTAAGCGCGGCCGGCGGGGCGACCCGGTGGTTCGAAGTGCCCGGCGACCCGCGAAACAACTACATCGCGAGGATGAATTGGGCGGGGAACTCGACGGAGATCGTGCTCCAGCAGCTAAACCGATTGCAAAACACAAACCGAGTCTTTATCGGCGACGCCCAGTCCGGACAAGTGAAGAACATCCTGACCGACCGCGATGACGCCTGGCTCGACATTCACGGCGACGACATCGATTGGATCGAGAACGGCAAACGCTTTGTCTGGGTCAGCGAGAAGGATGGCTGGCGTCACGCGTATCTTGTTAGCCGGGACGGCGGGTCTCAGAAGCTGATCACAAACGGCGCCTTTGACGTGATCGGCGTAGAAGGGGTGGACGAGGCGGGCGGATGGCTCTACTACACCGCATCTCCGGATAACGCGACCCAACGTTACCTCTATCGCTCGCGGCTTGACGGGCAGGGCAAACCGGAGCGCCTGACTCCCGCTGATCAAGCGGGCACTCACACATATAACGTTTCACCCGGAGCGACTTGGGCGTTTCACACCTATTCGAGTTTTACCCTTCCTGCGCGGGTTGAGCTTGTTCGACTGCCGCAACACTCCGCAACGCGCGTGCTGGTAGATAATGCTTCGATCAAGGAAAAACTCAGCAAGTTGAAGTGGCCAGCCGCCGAGTTCTTCCAGGTCGCGGTCGCCGATGGAGTGCAGCTTGATGGATGGATCATCAAGCCGCCCAACTTCGATCCGTCAAAGAAGTATCCGATACTGTTTCACGTGTACGGGGAGCCGGCCGGCCAGACCGTTGTGGATCGTTGGGGCGGAGCTCGGGCGCTTTGGCATCAGATGCTCGCACAGCAGGGCTACATTGTTGCGAGCGTGGACAATCGCGGCACCCCGGCGCCCCGAGGGCGCGCGTGGCGAAAGAGCATCTACCGGCAAATCGGCTCGTTGTCTTCACAAGACCAGGCTGCGGCGGCAAGAGCGATTTGCCGCTGGCCGTATGTGGACGCGTCGCGAGTCGCGATCTGGGGTTGGAGCGGCGGCGGCGAGGGAACCCTGAGCGCGATCTTCAGATATCCGGACGTGTACGGCACCGGGATGGCGGTCGCGCCGGTGACTGACATGCGCTTCTACGACACGATCTATCAGGAACGGTACATGGGGCTTCCAACCGAAAACGCCGAAGACTACAAGCGTTGCTCGCCGATCACCTACGCCAGCCAGTTGAAGGGGAATCTGCTTGTGGTTCATGGCACCGGGGACGACAACGTCCACTACCAGAACACCGAAGCTTTGATCAACGCGCTGGTGGAAGCCAACAAGCCGTTCACGATGATGGCTTATCCGAATCGGAGTCACGGGATTTCGGAGGGCAAGAACACGACGCGTCACGTGTATGAGTTGTTGACGAGGTACTTGCGGGAGCACGTTCCGCCCGGCCCGAGATGAAGGGCAGCTCCGGTTTTGGAGCGGATACAAATCGCCGATCGCATGCGAGGACTGAACCCCAGTGGCGGGATCGTTTCTCCGTAGCCTCGTTCACGCGGCTTGTGGAAGGCAAATAGGCCAGCCGTTTTACGGCTGGTTAGCAGCTCGCAAATGGGTTGAGCCCGTTTCAACGGGCTTCTCGTTAGTGGCTTAAGCCAATCGTTCTCGAGGCTCAAGGGCGCCGGGTAAGCACGCTAAAGCGCGCTGAAACGAATTGGGGCGGCGTCGCGTCACCAGCCCTATAGGACTGGCTTATACGCCTTCGGCCAGCCCGATGAATCGGGCTTGACGCTTTTGGAGGCATCAATAATTGAAGCTCGATCTGCACACTCACTACTACCCCGAAGCTTTCTTCAAGCTACTTCGAGACACGCCGTCCGAGTTTTCGTTTGCCAAGGATCCGACAGGCCGCACCATCATCACTCATCACGGCGCCCGGTTCTTCGGAGTCACCCAGCCGATGAGCGACCCGCAGAAACGCCTTGAAGACATGGATCGTGTAGGCATCGACGTCGAAGTCATCTCGCTTTCGACTCCCAACATCTTCTTCGCCGACGCCGGCCAGCAACCGGAGGTCGCTCGCATCATCAACGACGCTTATGCTGAACTGATTGCGGCGCACCCTACGCGTTTCAAGGGATTCGCTTCGATACCCATGGACTCGCCCGACGCTGCGCTGGCTGAACTGCACCGCGCAATCGACGAGTTGAAGATGAGCGGTGTGATTCTGCTCAGCAACATCAAAGGCCGCGCGCTCACTGATCCGGTCTATCGGCCATTCTTTGAAGAAGCAAACCGCTTGAAGCTTTGCATCTTTCTTCACCCGATGATCCCGGTGTACTCCGAGCCGTTCAAAGAGTATGTGCTTGGTCCGCTGGTCGGGTTTCCGTTCGATACGACATTGGCGGTCGCTCGAATGTGTTTCGATGGACTGTTTGCCGAGCTTCCGGACATACGCTGGATCATCGGCCACCTGGGAGGCGCCGTGCCTTACCTGATGGAGCGGCTGGACAGCGGCTATCGCGACTTCGCCGAATGCCGCGTGAAGATCGATCAACCTCCGAGCACTTATCTGAAGAAGCTCTATTACGACACCGTAACTTTCAGCCCGCACAATTTGAGACTCGCGCGCGATCTGGTCGGCGCCGACCATATGGTGATGGGGAGCGATTACCCGCACATGCTTGGCTCGATCGAGCGTTCGGTGTCGTCGATCGAGGCGATGGAGATCCCGGAACTCGAGAAGCAGCGAATCTTCAGTGGCACTGCCCTGGAGATAATGAACAACGCGTGAGTGGCGCAAGCTGGCAGCTTGCGCCACGAAAGAATGGAGGAAGTATGAAAGAGAGAAGGGTGCTCGGCATGCGGGCTTTGATGACTCTCATTTCGGCAGTATTGCTCGCAGGCTCTTTATGGGCGCAGACAAACTCAAAGCGTCCGATGACTTTTTCGGACATTATGAATATGCGCTCCTCGGCGGCTGCTGCTGTTAGCCCCGACGGCAAATGGTTGCTCTACACATTGTCTGTACCGGACTGGAAAGCTGCGAAGAGTTTTACCGACGTCTATCTTGTCTCGCTCGACGGCGGCGTCGCATCGACTCGCCAGATGACTTATACAAAGGACAAGAACGAAACGACGCCGCGCTGGTCGCGAGATGGAAAGTTCTTTGTTTTCGCGTCGAATCGCGAGGCTCCCGCCTCGGCTTCCACTCAGAACCAGCTCTATCTGATGAGACCCGACGGCGGCGAAGCTCGCAAGATCACCGACGCCAAGGACGGAGCCGGAGCCTTCGGCTTCAGCCGCGACGGCAGATGGCTGGCGTTCTCCGCCGGCAAAGACGACGAACAGCAGATCTGGATCATAGCGACCGACAAGATCGAGACCGAAGCACCCGCTCAGTTGACCAAACACGCAACGCCTGTTTCATCGTGGCAGTTCTCGCCCGACAGCAAACGCATCTACTTTCTCTCTCCTGATACCTTCGACAAGGCGAACAAGGAACGCAAGGACAAGAAGTTTGACGTCCGCATTCGTAACGAAGAACCGCCGCTTTCCCACCTGTGGGCTTTCGATCTGGAAGCCAGGAAGGAAACGCGGCTCACCTCGGGTGATGGCTACAGCATCAGCGGAGTTACGATCTCGCGCGACTCGAAATGGATCGGGTTTGAGGGTCAGCCGAAAGATCGCTACTTGCGAACAATCACCGAAGCGTCCGACTACGCTGACCTTTACTTGATGGAGATTGCCACCGGCAAGATCGAACGGCTGACAAACAATAAGGACATCAACGAAAGCGCGCTTTCGTTTTCGCCGGACGGCTCGATGATCGCGTTCTCTGCCTCGAACGACTTCACATACTTCCGAGAGCGCAAGGTGTATGTGAGGCCCATCGGCGGGGGAACCTGGAAGAAACTGGGCGGAGACTTTGGCTACGATCTGACGACCGGCTTCTGGTCGAAGGACGGGAAAACGATCTACTTCAACGCTGGTGTTCGAGCGACAACGCAGCTCTGCGCGGTTTCAACCGAGACGGGGAAAGTGACCCAACTGACTCGAGACAAGGGGGTGACGACGACAAGTCAGGACGACGAGACAGGTGTCATCACGATCAACTACTCCGATCCGGTGACTCCGGGAGGCATCTACACAGTAGCCTCGGTCGATCAGGTGGCGAACCGCTCGATGTGGAAACGGCTGACCGATGAGAACCCGCAGATCAACCAGATCGCGCTGGGCGAGACCGAGCTTGTGCAGTGGAAGTCCAGCGACGGCCGAATGGTCGAAGGAATACTCGTCAAACCGGTGGGCTACGAAAAAGGCAAACGCTATCCGCTTATCGTGCAGATTCATGGAGGCCCCGCGGGAGCCGACGTGTTGAACTTCAACGCGCGTTACGTCAACTACTCGAACGTGTATGCAGGGGCCGGTTATGCCTGTTTGCTTCCGAATTATCGCGGATCGTCGAACTACGGCGAGAAGCATCGAATGGAAATCGGGGGCGAGGTCGGAGGTGAATACTTCCGCCTCGGCTATGACGACATTATGACCGGAGTGGATTACCTGATCGCGCAGGGCATCGTCGACGGTGACAAGATGGGCTCGATGGGCTGGAGCGCCGGAGGCCACTGGTCAAATTGGATTCTCACACACACCAATCGCTTCAAGGCGATCTCGACGGGCGCCGGGGCGGTGAACTGGACTTCGATGTACGCGCAGAGCGACATCCAGCGCAATCGTGAGTTCTACTACGGAGGTTTGCCCTATGATCGATTTGAAGAGTACTGGAACGTATCACCGCTCAAATACATCAAGAACGCAAAGACGCCAACGCTCATCCATGTAGTCGACGGCGATCCGCGAGTGCCGCGTCCTCAAAGCGAAGAACTTCACATGGCGCTTAAGAAACTCGGCGTGCCGACCGAGTTTCTTGTTTATCCGGGGGCTACGCATGGGATCCCGGACGCTCGAAATCAGATGGTCAAGATGGTCGCGGAGTTCAACTGGTTCGAGAAATGGATTCGCGGCAAGCAAGGATGGTTCGAGTGGAAAGACTTGCTGCAGACTTTGAAGGACGAGAAGGCGGAAGAGAAGAAGAGAGAGACACCGGACTCGGCAAAGGAACCGGACTAGAACTTCTGTTGAAGACGGCACTACAAAC
>Ga0134123_10002588_pt1 | contig 11838 bp, 7 predicted proteins | sample KB303_FD_96460 | JGI IMG/M metagenome (GOLD analysis project Ga0134123, IMG submission 96460) | Terrestrial soil microbial communities without Nitrogen fertilizer from Kellogg Biological Station, Michigan, USA - KB3-0-3 | ecosystem: Environmental > Terrestrial > Soil > Unclassified ...
GCGATGAAAGTACGCGGGATGTCGCTCTATGCGGGCGCCGATCCGCGGCATTTCGTTCCGGATTCCACTGCGGGAATGGAGCGTCGCCACCGGGGACTGGCAAGCGGCGGAAACCTTCGCGCGGCGGTTTTCGGAGTCAACGACGGACTGGTCTCGAACGCGAGCCTGATCTTCGGTGTCGCAGGCGCCACTTCGGACAGCAGGATGATCCTTCTCTCCGGAATCGCCGGACTGCTGGCCGGGGCGTTCTCTATGGCGGCGGGCGAGTACGTGTCGGTGCGCTCACAACGCGAGATGTACGAGTACCAGATCGGCCTGGAGCGCGATGAACTGGGACAATATCCGGAGGAGGAAGCCTCGGAACTGGCGTTGATCTATGTGGCCCGCGGCATTCCGGAGGATGAGGCCAAAAAAATGGCCAACGTCATCCTGGTGGATCCGAGCAGGGCGCTCGATACCCTCGCACGGGAGGAACTCGGGCTGAATCCCGACGAACTCGGATCGCCTTGGGGTGCTGCGGGATTCTCGTTCTTCTCGTTTGCGGCCGGCGCACTGCTGCCGTTGCTGCCTTTCCTGTGGGGTGTCGGCGACTGGAGTCTGGTGGTGTCGGCAGGGCTCACTGCAGCATCATTGTTCGCGGTCGGAGCCGCGCTGTCGCTATTTACCGGCCGGCAGGCTCTGCGCGGCGGACTGCGGATGCTCGTGATCGGTAGCGGGGCCGGACTGCTCACGTTTTTCATAGGGAAGCTTCTCGGGGTGAGTCTGGGCTAGGCGTGATCGCAGGAGCAACCAGCGCTGCGCGCTCCGTGCCGTATCGAGGACGAAACATGGGGCAGCCACAGGATTGACACCAGCGTGTCAACCCGCTAACGTGTGTTTGCGCCGATTTGATTCTCAGCTTGCGGGCGCTTAACAAATACCGCTAAAGCGTGGAACGAAAACCCGTCCCACTCAAGCGGACGGGTTTTTTGTTTCCTGAATCAGAATGTCAAACCAGCGCACACAACTGCTACACGACCTGCTCAAGGAGCGCATCCTGGTCCTGGATGGCGCCATGGGCACCATGATCCAGGGCCACAAACTGGAGGCCGTGCACTATCACGGCGACCGCTTCCATGCGCACCACTGCGACCAGAAGGGCAACAACGACCTGCTGACCCTGACCCAGCCGCAGATCATTCGTGGAATCCACCAGGCTTATCTCGAAGCGGGCGCGGATCTGATCGAGACCAACACTTTCAACTCGAACGCGGTGTCGATGGCCGACTACGGCATGACCCATCTGGCGTACGAGTTGAACAGCGCCGGGGCGCGGCTGGCGCGCTCGGTGGCCGACGAGTTCACCAGGAGTAATCCCGCCAAACCGCGCTTCGTCGTGGGCGTGCTGGGCCCCACCAGCCGCACCGCGTCGATCTCTCCGGACGTGAACGATCCCGGTTTTCGCAACGTCTCTTTCGATGAGCTGTGGGCTTGTTACGGCGAATGCGTGAAGGGGTTGGTCGACGGGGGAGTGGACCTGCTGATGGTCGAGACGGTGTTCGATACGCTCAACTGCAAGGCTGCCCTGTTCGCAATCGACGACTACTTCGCGCGCACCGGCGTGCATGTGCCGGTCATGGTGTCCGGAACCATCACCGATGCCAGCGGCCGCACGCTTTCCGGCCAGACTACCGAGGCATTCTGGAACTCCATCTCCCACGCGCGGCCATTTTCGGTCGGGCTGAATTGTGCGCTCGGCGCCAAGGACCTGCGGCCCTACATAGAGGAATTGTCGAAGGTCGCCGACGTGCACACCAGCCTGCACCCGAACGCCGGTCTACCGAATGCCTTCGGCGAGTATGACGAGACGCCCGAGTACACGGCATCCTTCCTGAGCGAATTTGCGAAAAGCGGATTCCTGAACATCGCCGGCGGATGCTGCGGCACCACGCCGGCCCACATCAAGGCGATCGTCGAGGCGCTGAAGGATGTGGCGCCGCGCAAGATCCCGGCGATCGACAAGAAACTAAGACTATCCGGGCTGGAGCCGCTCAACATCTCCGAAGACTCGCTGTTCGTGAACGTCGGCGAACGCACCAACGTCACCGGCTCGAAGGCCTTCGCCCGTTTGATCCTCTCCGGCAACTATAGCGATGCGCTCTCGGTGGCCCGTAGCCAGGTCGAGAACGGTGCGCAGATCATCGATATCAACATGGACGAGGCGATGCTGGATTCGAAGAAGGCGATGGTGACCTTCCTGAATCTGGTCGGCTCCGAACCGGACATCTCGCGCGTACCGGTCATGATCGATTCGTCCAAATGGGAGGTCATCGAGGCAGGACTGAAATGCGTACAGGGCAAGTGCGTAGTGAACTCGATCAGCATGAAGGAAGGGGAGGCTGAGTTCCTGCGCCAGGCGCGTCTGGTACGGCGCTACGGTGCTGCGGCGATCGTCATGGCCTTCGACGAGAAAGGCCAGGCCGATACCCTGGCGCGGCGCATCGAGATCTGCACCCGCGCCTACCATCTGTTGGTAAAGGAAGTCGGGTTTCCGGTCGAGGACATCATATTCGATCCGAACATCTTCGCCATTGCCACCGGAATCGAGGAACACAACCGCTACGCGATCGATTACATCGAGGCCACGCGCGCGATCCGCAAGGCGCTGCCGCACGCAAAAATAAGCGGCGGGGTATCGAATATCTCCTTTTCGTTCCGCGGCAACGATCCGGTGCGAGCGGCGATCCATACCGCGTTCCTGTACCACGCGATCAGAGCCGGCATGACCATGGGTATCGTCAATGCCGGGCAGCTTGGCGTGTACGAGGAAATTCCCAACGACCTTCTGGAACGGGTCGAGGATGTCCTGTTCAACCGCCGGCCGGACGGCACCGAACGCCTGGTCGAGTTCGCCGAGAGCTTCAAAGGTGAAGCGAAGGTTTCCGTCGAGGACCTGTCCTGGCGCAAAGACACGGTGGGCAACCGCATCACGCATGCGCTGGTCAGGGGAATCAATACCTATATCGTCGAGGACACTGAAGAGGCGCGCCGGCAATTCGAGTACCCGATCCAGGTGATCGAAGGTCCGCTGATGGACGGCATGAACGTTGTGGGCGACCTGTTCGGCGCCGGCAAGATGTTCCTGCCGCAGGTGGTGAAAAGCGCGCGAGTGATGAAGGAGGCGGTTGCACACCTGATTCCCTATATCGAAGCGGAAAAGGTCCGTTCCGGCACCAGTGGACAGAGCAAGGGCAAGATCGTGATCGCCACGGTCAAGGGCGACGTGCACGACATCGGCAAGAACATCGTCTCGGTGGTGCTCCAGTGCAACAACTTCGACGTGGTCAACCTTGGCGTCATGGTACCGGCGGAGAAAATACTCAAAACCGCGCGCGACGAGAACGCCGACATCATCGGGCTATCCGGACTGATCACGCCGTCGCTGGAGGAAATGGCGCACGTGGCGAAGGAAATGGAGCGGCAGGGATTCAAGGTCCCGCTGCTGATCGGCGGCGCCACCACGTCGCGGGTGCACACCGCGGTCAAGATCGAGCCGAATTATTCGGGACCGACGGTGTGGGTTCCGGACGCGTCGCGCTCGGTTGGCGTGTGCACCAGCCTGATCTCGGTGGAGAACCGAGACCAGTTCATCCGCAAGGTGAAGGACGAAGCGGAGAAAACCCGCTCGCAACACAAGGGCAAGAAAGGCCAGGGGCCGCGTTACCCGATAGCGGAGGCCCGCAAGCATGGCTTGAAGACCGACTGGAAGACGTATCTTCCGCCGGTGCCCGCCTTGCTCGGCGCGAAGGCGTTCAGCGACTATCCGCTCGAGGAAATCGCTAAACTGATCGACTGGACGCCGTTTTTTCAAACCTGGGAACTGGCGGGCCGCTATCCGAAGATTTTGCAGGACCCGATCGTGGGCGAGGCAGCCCGCAACCTGTTCGAAGACGCGCAGAAGATGCTGGCCCGCATTATCGCCGAGAAGTGGCTGGGCGCGGCCGCGGTAATAGGCTTGTTCCCGGCGAACCGGGTTGGCGATGACGTCGAGATCTATACCGGCGAATCGCGCACAAAGGTTGCGACGACCTTTCATTATCTGCGGCAGCAGATGGTCAAGCCGCTGGACAAGCCCAACCAGTGCCTGGCCGATCTGGTCGCGCCTCGCGATTCCGACATTCGCGACTACGTCGGCGCCTTCGCGGTGACCGCCGGCATCGGCATCGACGAAAGAATTGCCCGGTTCGAGCAGAAACATGACGACTACAACGCCATCATGCTCAAGGCGCTGGCGGACCGGCTGGCGGAGGGGTTCGCGGAGCTGATGCACAGACGCGTGCGCCGCGAATTCTGGGGCTACGCGGCTTCAGAAGACCTTGGCGTCGATGAGTTGATCGCCGAGAAATATCGCGGCATCCGTCCTGCGCCGGGTTACCCGGCCTGCCCGGACCATACCGAGAAAGGCCCCTTGTTCGACTTGCTCGACGTAACGCAAAGTGCCGGCATCACGCTTACCGAGTCATACGCGATGTTGCCGACTGCCGCGGTAAGCGGCTTTTACTTCTCGCATCCAGAATCGCAGTATTTCGCGGTGGCGAAGGTCGATCGCGATCAGGTCGAAGACTATGCGCTGCGCAAGGGCATCAGCGTGCAAGATGTCGAGAGGTGGCTTGCGCCCAATCTTGCCTATGAACCCGGCGCGGCACTGGCGGCCTGACCGGCGGGGCAAGGGGGTCGCGGCGGCTTGCGCCCGAAATTCCGGTGTAACATTCCGCAGGTCCGGATTCTTGCAAATGGCAGCCGTTTTTCAACACGCAATCGTTGCACGCCTTGGCGGCGTCCTGCCCCTGTGCCTGGTGATTATTGCGCTTTCGGCAAGCAATGCTTCGGCGGAGCGCCTGCACAAGTACACCGTCGCAATCGACGCGGAACTCACGATCCTGAATGTGCGGGCATGCTTCGACGGCGCGCCCCCGCCGTATCTGGTGGCGGAATCCCTGGATGCGCCGCTGGCATTGATGGAAGCGAGGGTGGAAAGCACTCGCCGGCAGATCGAGCCGAGCGGCTCGCTCAGCCTCAAAACAGTTCCTGACGGGGGCTGCATCTCCTATTCAGCCAACGTTTCGCGGCCGATCAAACAACATGACCGCACCGGAGGAAAAATCCAGCGCGTTGGCACAGACCTGCTTACTTCCGCCGGCTTATGGCTTTGGCGCCCCGATAATCTGGGCGCCGACGAAGACATCGAGATAGCCTTCCTGCTTCCCGACGGCATTGCGGTCTCCGCGCCGTGGGCACCGGTGTTCGCTTCCCCCGGGCGGGCTGTGTTCCGTATCGGGCATGGTGCCTGGGACTGGCCGGTGTCGGTGGCGTTCGGCCGCTTCAGGGAGCGAGAGCTGCGCGTTGGTGGCGCGCTTCTGCGGCTGTCGGTGCTGGACGGATCGCCGGCTGCCGACGTCGGGAAGATGCAGGCGTGGATCGCCGACGCGGCGCAGTCGGTGGCCGACTTGTACGGGAGATTTCCGCTGTCGCGCGCGCAGATCCTGGTCGTCCCGGGCGCGCGCAGCCCTGAGCCGACCCCTTGGGCTTACGTCGTGCGCGGCGGCAATCCAGCGGTGCATTTCTTCGTCAATCAGCGGCGGCCGATCCAGGAGTTCTACGACGACTGGACGGCGGTGCACGAACTGTCGCACCTGTTTCTGCCGTACATCGGTTCCGAGGATGCGTGGATCTCGGAGGGGGTGGCCACTTATTATCAGAACGTGCTGCGTGCGCGCGGCGGCAGAATGACCGCGGCGGAGGCCTGGGAGCGGCTGCATGCCGGGTTCCTGCGCGGCATGGATAGCGCTCAAGGAATGACGCTCGCCCAGGCGACCGAGACCATGTACCGCGGCGGAACGCATATGCGCGTCTATTGGGAAGGCGCAGCGATGATATTGATCGCCGACGTGCGCCTGCGCCAGCTTACCGCCGGCAAGCAATCCATGGATACGGCGCTCGCAGCGCTCAACGAATGTTGCAGTTCCACCGAACGTGCCTGGAGCGGCCGCGAGTTGTTCGACAAGCTCGACGAGATCACCGGAACGACAGTGTTTCGTGAACTCTACGACCAGCACGTGGCCTCGAAGGATTTCCCCGATCTGACGCAGGCCTACCGATCGCTGGGCATCTCGGCCACCGGTAGCGGAATCGAACTGTCGCCGGAGGGAAGGGAAAAGCAGTTGCGAGATGCAATCATGGAAACCGGGGTGCTGGTCATCAGCGAATTACCGGACCGGTGAGTGATGGTGACTGAAGTCCTGGTGGTGTACCTGCATTACGCTGCGATGACGATGATCGCCGTCTTTCTGGCGATCGAGTATCTGACCTGCGTCCCCGGGCTGGCGCGGGAAAAAGTGAAGTTACTCGCGCGCATCGATCTGCTCTACCTGATTGCCGCGCTGCTTGCCCTGGCTACTGGCGTAGTGCGCCTGGTCTGGTTGGGCAAGGGCGCCAGTTTCTATCTCCACAACCCCGTTTTCTACCTCAAGCTCGCTCTGTTCATTGCGGTTGGATTGATTTCCGTTCCGCCCACGATGCAGTACCTGCGCTGGATGCGTGGTTTCAAGAACGGCACCGCTGCAGTGGCCGATTTCGAAGTGCTGCGCGCGCGGCGCTATGTTCTTGTAGAACTTGTCTTGCTCGCATTCATTCCGTTGCTGGCCGTGCTGATGGCTCGCGGCGTAGGCGTGCAGATCCCCGGCAATTGAACCTTCTCGCGCTGTTGAAGCCCGGCGACCGAGGCGTCCATGCGCACCGTCCGAAGGACATCTGCCTCGCCGCGCTGTTCCTCTCGTCGGCGGTGGCATCTGCCGCTCCGCTGCATCGCTACACAGTCGAGGTCGGCGAATCGCTGGATCGGCTTGCGGTCAAGGCCTGCTTCGACGGCAAAGCGCCTGCGTCGCTGGTGGCCGAAACCAGTGGCGCGCGGGCATTCCTCGAAGAAGTGCGTTTGTCGGGCCGGCTGTTGCATGGCCAGGGCGAAATCATCGCGCTAGGTGCAGCTCCGGACAATGCCTGCGTCGATTACCGCATCAAACTGCAGGCTGCGACCACCGCAGCCCAGACCGGTGGCGCCGAGACCCGACGCATCGGCGGCGATCTGCTGACCTCGGTGGGCGACTGGCTGTGGCGTCCGCAGCAAATGGAGGAAGGCGCCGACGTCGAAGTGTCGTTTGTCCTTCCGCCCGGTGTCGCGGTGTCGGTGCCATGGGCGCGCGCAAGCGCCGGCACGGCCAAACCGGCTTTCCGGCTTGGTCCGACGCCTTACATCTGGCCGGCCATTGCCGCCTTCGGACGATTCGCGGAACGCGAGATTGCCTTGCCGGGCACCGTGCTTCGTGTGGCATTCCCGGGCGGCTTGACCCTCGCGCAACAAGATCGAGCCGAGCGCTGGGTAACGCGAGTAGCCCGGAATGTAACCCTGCTCTATGGGCGTTTTCCGGTTGAATCGGTGCAGGTGATCGTGGCGCCGACTCAGAGCGGGCGCGGCCCGGTGCCGTGGGCCTACGTTTCACGCGGTGGCGGGGCGGGCGTCCATGTTTTCATCGACCCGACCCGCGCGCCCGAGGAATTCGAGCGCGACTGGAGCCTTACCCACGAAATGTCGCACTTGTTCTTGCCGTACGTGGTCGCGCGCGATGCCTGGCTGTTCGAAGGCTTGCCGACCTATCTGCAGAACGTCTTGATGGCGCGCGGCGGCGCGATCGAAGAGCGAGAAGGCTGGAGCCGCCTGATCAGCGGATTCCAGCGCGGTGCCCGCGCCGGCCCGGGCCTGAGCGTGGCGCAGGCAAGCGAGCGGATCGCCGTTCGCGGAAACTATCTGCGGGTGTACTGGGCCGGCGCGGCGATGATGCTCGATGCCGACCTGAGGCTGCGCGAAGTTACCCAGGGCGCACAGTCTCTCGATACCGCGATGGCCGGCCTTGCTGAATGCTGTCTTGCGCCGGAGCGGCGATGGAACGCGGAAGAGTTGATTGCGACGCTTGACCGTATTACCGGAACAACGGCATTCGGCGACGTGGTGCGCGGGCAGTTCGGCAGCGAGGAATTTCCCGACTTCAAACGCGTCCTGGTGCGCGCCGGCGTAACCGTCAAAAATGGCGAAATCGTACTCGACCCTTCCGCTCCCGGCGCGCCTTTCCGCGAAGCCATTATGCGCCCGCCCGCTGCTTCGTCTCGCTAACTATGGTTCACGCATGGGAAAACCATACTTCTCACCACGAAGGCACGAAGAAAACGAAGGGACACGAAGAGATCGAGTTCTGGTTCGGATCTGTTTGGTGAAGCTGGTTAGATTTTGCGGTAACTGCGCGAATCTCCGATACCCCACGCTGGGACTCATCTGAAGTCCCGTTCGGGTCATGAATTTCATTCCGGCCTTTGCCTTTCTTCGTGTGTCTTCGCGCGTTCTTCGTGCCTTCGTGGTGGGATTTTAGGTTTAGAGTTTTCCGCTCAGGCCGTCCTTGTCAATGCAAGTGGCGGGATTCCGTTACCATGATCGCTTTTTTGCGTAGCCGCCCGACATCAAAGCCACATGAAAGCCGACGAGACCTGTTTCCTGCCTGCCCACGAACTGGTTCGGCGTATTCGTGCGCGCGAACTGTCGGCGCTGGAGGTCATGGATGCCCATCTGGCGCAGACGGAGAAAGTGAATCCGGCGGTCAATGCGATTGTTACCTACCTGCCCGAACTGGCGCGCCGCGGCGCAAAGGCGGTGGATGCCGCACTAGCCCGCGGCGACGACCCCGGAGCGCTTGCCGGATTGCCTGTGGTCCACAAGGACCTGGCGGTGACCAAGGGGATTCGCACGACGTTTGGCTCGCCCATCTATCGAGATTATGTGCCGGACGTAGACGCCGTCATCGTCGAACGGCTGAAGCGGGCAGGCGCGGTAACGGTGGGCAAGTCCAACACGCCCGAGTTCGGCGCGGGGTCGCAGACGTTTAATCCGGTGTTCGGCGCCACCAGGAATCCGTACGACCTGGCCAAGACATGCGGCGGCAGCAGCGGTGGCGCAGCGGTCGCATTGGCCTGCGGAATGACGCCGATCGCCGATGGCTCGGACCTTGGGGGCTCCTTGCGCAACCCGGCAAGCTTCTGCAACGTCGTCGGCATGCGTCCCTCAACCGGCCGCGTGCCGAACTGGCCAAGCTTCGCTGCCTGGTTCCCGCTGTCCGTCGTCGGGCCGATGGCGCGCACGGTGCAGGACGCGGCGCTGATGCTTTCGGCCATTGCCGGTCCCGATCCGCGTGCGCCGATCTCGCTGCCGGAACCGGGACGGGGGTTCGCGGCGCCCCTCGCGCGCGACTTCAACGGCACCCGCGTTGCCTGGAGCGCGGATCTGGGCGGACTTCCGGTGCAGCCGGAGGTGACCGAGGTCTTGAACGCGCAACGCCGGATGTTCGCGGATCTCGGCTGCGTGGTCGAAGACGCGACGCCAGACCTGCGCGACGCGGATGAGATCTTTCGAGTCATGCGGGCCTGGAATTTCGAGCTTTGCTACGGGCAATTGCTGAAATCCAGGCGCAGCGAAATGAAGGACACGGTGATCTGGAACATCGAAGAGGGCGCGAGGCTTACCGGCCCCCAGGTTGGCGCCGCGGAACTCAAGCGCACCCAGTTATTCCACCGCATGCACGAGTTCATGGACAAATACCACTTCCTGATGGCCCCGGTGGCACAAGTGCTGCCATTCGACGTCGGTGTGCCCTACGTGACTGAAATCAACGGCATCGAAATGGAAAGCTACCTCGATTGGATGCGCTCGTGTTATTACATCACCGTGACCGGCTCGCCGGCCCTGTCGGTTCCCTGCGGCTTCAGCCGCGCAGGCCTGCCTGTCGGACTGCAGATCGTCGGCCGCTATCGGGACGATTTCGGCGTCTTGCAGATCGCCCATGCGTTCGAACAGGCCACCGGGTTCTGGAAACGCCGGCCGTCGGCCGCCCAATCCTGAATGACCTTTCATATCAAAGAGCGAGCGATGATTCCTGGTTACAAGGCAGCAACGCGGTTGGGATTTCTGGCGGCTGTTCTGTGTGTCTCCGCGCTGGCACAAAACCCGCCCCCGGCGGCTAAGGATCGGGTGTACCTGCGAGACATCGAAGGCATCTGGATCAATGAGCAGTATCTGCAAGCGTTGACCGCGCTTCGCGCCCCGCATGCAGCGGCCAGGAAGGTTTCGCCCGTTGTGATCGCCCTCAAGCGCGAGGGGCGCGCCTTTCCGATCGTGGTGACCGATTTCAACAAAGCATCCTTGCAGACGGTTCTGGACATCGAACCGGACGTCAAGCCCGGGTCCTATCGGCTGGCGGTGGGAGCAGGCGACCGGCCGATGACCAGCAAGGAAGTGAAGTACATCTATATCCAGGGAAGCAGGAATGTCCAAGGCAAGTTCGACCGGCTGCGCGTTGCGGAAATCTTCCTGATGAAAGGCAAGTGGGCGGACTACACCCGGCTCCCCGGAGAAATCAGTCCGTACCTTAATCGGTTGGTACTCGCGGGGCGCTACAAGGACCAACAGGGCCACAGCTGGGAGTTCGGCGAGTCCGGGGAAGCGCGCTGGCCCGGCCAGACATTCGTCTATGAACTATCGATGAATGATCCGGGAGCGGCCTGTGAATACCTTCAGACTGAAGACCTCAAAGAGGGTACGGACAACAAGCGCTTTGGCTATGCCTGGAAGAACGGCAAACTTTCAATTTACCCCGCTCGCCTGGTGAATAAGAAGGTACGCTGCGACGCCAAGCCGCTTGCCGTGCTGACGCCGTTGTAGCTCTATACTGACGGGGTGGCGAGCGCGGGCTTTGGAAACCAACCAAGGGGGCGATCATGAAACGCTTTTGGACTGTGCTGTTCGGGTGTGCTGTTCTCGGTATCGGCGCTGCCGGAATGGCACGCGCGGAAGAATGCGGCGGTCCGGTAACGGCGGATGAAGCGCAAACGGCAGAGGATGCCCGCTACAAGGCGCAGACCAGCAACGATTTCGCCGCTATGGAAAGGTTGTTCGGCAATGACCTGGTTTACATCCACTCTTCGTCCGTGGTCGATAACAAGGCAACCTACATCGACTCCATGCGTTCAGGGACGGTCAGGTACCGGATCATGCGCCGCAGCGGCGTGAAGGTTCGCACTTACGGTTGCGTCGCGATCCTTACCGGCGACGCCAACTTCGATGTCACGGTGAAAGGCAAGGATCTGTCCGTGGAGCTGCGCTTTCATACCGTGTGGGTCAAGCGCGGCGCCGAGTTGCAATTCGTGTCCTGGCAAGCCACCCGGGTAACTCCTCCGCAATAGACGCGCTTCGCGTTGCTCCACCGGCACGCTCGGCCCAAGGCCGCGCGCGCTTGCAGTTGCCTGTCCGCGGACGAACCGTCTGCGCTGTTGGACTCCCGCAAACCTTTGTTCCTACAATGCCGGGACTCTTGCAGCCAATGCCGAACCGCACAAAATGCCGCAAGCCGCGGAAAAGAAACGCACGCCGAGCGTGCAGGAGGCCCTCGATCAAGTAAAGGCGCTCCTGCATAAACACCGGATTGTCGAGGCCATGCTCCACAAGCAGGACATGCCTCGCCACGAACTGGTGGAATCGCTCGTCCACAAGCAGAACCTGGTTGAGCTGCAAAAGAGGCTCGACAAGCTTCACCCCGCCGACGTCGCCTACATCCTCGAGGCGCTGCCGCTCGAAGAGCGCCTGGTGGTATGGGATTTGGTCAAGGCCGAGCGCGATGGCGAAATCCTGCTCGAGGTTTCCGACGCGGTGCGGGAAACGCTCATCGCCAACATGGACTCGCAGGAGTTGGTGGCGGCGGCCGAGCA
>Ga0134123_10002589_pt1 | contig 11838 bp, 12 predicted proteins | sample KB303_FD_96460 | JGI IMG/M metagenome (GOLD analysis project Ga0134123, IMG submission 96460) | Terrestrial soil microbial communities without Nitrogen fertilizer from Kellogg Biological Station, Michigan, USA - KB3-0-3 | ecosystem: Environmental > Terrestrial > Soil > Unclassified ...
ATGCCGAACCTCGTCCTCAAGGTCATGGACGCCACCTCGCTGGACTTCTCGGACAGCGAGTTCGACAAGGCGGTGGCGACCTACACGATCTCGGCTGTCCCCGACCCGGTCGCGGTGCTGCGCGAGATGAAGCGGGTGGTGAAGCCGGGCGGCGTCCTCGTCATCCTGAACCACTTCCGTAGCGAGCGCCGGATCTCCGGCTGGCTCGAGGACATGGTCGCGCCCGTGTGCACCCGTCTGGGCTGGAAGTCGAACCTCCAGATGGGCCCGCTGCTCCGCGAGGTCGGCCTCACGCCGGAGCTGGTGACCCAGGTGAACCTGTTCAACGGGTGGCGCCTCGTGAAGTGCGTCAACCGGAAATAGTCCGCCTCCTCAGCCTTCTCCTCGCCGTCCTCCTGGTCGCTCCGGTCGCCCGCACTGCGGGCGACCTCGCTCTCAGCGCCGCCTTCCTGGTCGAGTTCCTGTCGGTCGGCGCGTGGCGGCCGCTCTCGAGCCTGACCGCACCCCCGCGGCGCGAGCCGCTGCACGTCCCGGGGACGGCGGCCGACCGGTGGGTCGGCGCGGCCTTCACCCACGTGCCGATGGTCCTGGCGCACGGCTACTCGCCCGAGGGCAAGGATGACCCGCGCGTGCAGCAGGCCGCCGCGCTGCTGGCACGCGCGGGCTTCGACGTGGCTGTGCCCACCATCCCGGGCCTCACGCGCGGCCGGCTGCGGCCCGAGGACGCTGAGCCGATCGCCGCCACGCTCGCCGCGCGGGCCACGTCCACCGTGATGATCAGCGTCAGCGTGGGCGCCGGCCCGGCGCTCCTGGCTGCCGCCCAGCCGGCGGTCCGCGAGCGCGTCCGCGTCATCCTGAACCTCGGCGGCTACGCCTCGGCCGCCGAGCTCGTGCGCTTCTTCCTTACCGGCGACTACCGCTGGGGCACGATCCGCGGACACGTGGACCACGATCCCGCGATCGTCCGTCAGTTCGTCGAGGCCAACGCCGACCTGCTCGACGCGCCCGCCAGCGAGGTCCTGGCGGCTCCCGCCCGGACCGTCGAGTTCCCCTCACCGCGCCTGGCCTCGATGCTGGAGCAGCTGTCGCCGGAGCGGGTCGCCCCTGAGATCCGTGCCCGGCTGGTGCTGGTTCACGGCACCCACGACCGCGCCGTCCCCTACACCGAGAGCCTGCGCCTGGCGGCGGCCCGCCCGGACCGGACCCGGGTCATTCTGGTAGGCGTCCTGGACCACGTGGAGGCCGCCAGCAGCCCCTCATGGCTGTCGGCCGCCCGGGAGATGGGGTCCCTGATTCTAGCGGTCTACAGCCTCTCCCGACCCTCCTGACCCCTGCCCGCTGCGGATAATTCTCGACCGCGGCCCCAGGCCGCAGCGGATATTTCGGGGCCAGGCTGCAGGCCTTGCATAGCAGTAACCAGCTAATAATTAACGACTCTATGTCGAATACGGCCTGGCCAGACCATTGCTCTGTCTCAGGACCACACGACCAAACGCCGTCCGTGTCTCAAGGGGGCTCTGTTTATGAACCGCACCGCGCTGATGATCCGAGGCTTCGCCTCTGCCGCCGTCCTGGCGCTCGTCCTGCCGACGCAGGCCCTGTCCCAGGAGGCCCCGAAGGCCGGCGTGGTGACCACGCTTCAGGGCACAGCGTCGGTGGCCCGCTCCACTCAGGAGCCCCGCCCGCTCAAGTTCCGGGACGACGTGTTCGTCCAGGACCGGATCACCACCGGTGACGACTCCATCGTCCGCATCCTGCTGGGCGGCAAGGCCGTCGTCACGGTGCGGGAACGCTCGGTCCTGACCATCAGCGAAACGCCGACCACGGCCACCATCGAGGTCGGCAGCGGCAAGATCGCGGTGGCGGTGGCCAAGGAGCGGATGCGGGCGGGCGATTCGGTCGAGGTCAAGACGCCGAACGCCGTGGCCGGCATCCGCGGCACGATCCTCATCGCCGAGGTTGCGCAGGAATCCGCGAACCGGGCCAACACGCAGTTCACGCTGCTGACCGGCGTCGTCGACGTCTCTGGTCTCGACGCCGCCACGGGCCGCGCCACCGGGGCGCGGGTCACGATGCAGCCGCTGCAGACGCTCGGCGTGGCGGGCTTCACGCGGCCGAGCGCTCCGCGCAACATCTCGCGTGCGGACGCGCAGGCCGTCGCCAGCGCCTACAAGGTCAGCGTCCCGGCGCCGCCGGCGGCCGCCAACGCGCCGATGGTCGAGCGCCAGGTCGAGCAAGGTATCGCGGCCGCCGCCGCGCTCATTCCGGTAGACCCCAAGGCCAAGGCCGATCCGAAGGCCGACAAGGCCGCCGACGGTCCGGCTCAGGACGTCGCGGTCGACGACGGCAAGGGCGACAAGACGCGCAAGGACGACAGCGGCCAGTCGGCGAAGGACCGCAAGGCGTCCACGCCGAGTGCCAACAGCGGTGGCGCGCCTGCACCCACGAGCGGTCCGGCCCCGAGCGGTCCGGGTTCGAGTGGACCGGCTGCGAGCGGCCCGGCCCCGACCGCACCGGTGCCGACGGCCCCCGCCCCCACGCCCCCGCCGGTGGCGGCGAATCCCCCGGCGCCCGCGACGCCTCCGCCGGCGGTGCCTCCCGTGGCGAGCCTTCCGGGATCCGGCAGCAACAAGGGCGGCCTGCTCGACGACGTGGTCAAGAAACTGCCGAAGCTCCCGAAGCCCAAGCCGCGGTGAGCCGGACGGCCCGGCGCGATCGGCTCAGTACTGCCAGGTGAAGTAGATCGCGCCGAAGTTGCGACGGTACTGGAACACTTCGATGTTCGAGTTCGCGATCTTGCCGGTGTACTCGCCGGTCAGGAACAGCTGCTGGTCGGGCAGGAACCACGGCAGTGGCACTTCCACGCGGGCGATGTTCGTGAACTCGTGATCGGACCGCTCGACGGTCCCCGGCGCGGTCACCGGCAGCACCGTGTTGGCGTGCAGGTAGTTGCGATAGTGCATGTCGAAGTCGTAGCCCAGGCGGATGTTGTACCAGGGCAGCGTGTATTGCGCGCCCACCAGGAAGCGGTGGCCGACGTACGTGTAGTTCCGCCCGTCCGTGTCGTCGTAGTCGAACTGATACCCGCCCCGCACGTAGTGGCGATCGTTGCCGAAGCGGAGCATGTGCAGGAACCCGACGAGGTAGTTGGTCCCGCTCTGGGACTCGGCGTTCGGCAGTGAGTTGTTTTCCTTGTAGTTCTTGAAGTCGACGCGAAGCTGGCCGGTCGTGAGCTGGCGGTCGCTCTCCACCAGGACCCCGTAGGCCGTGACCGCGTTGCGCTCCAGCAGCCGCTGGTTGTCGAGGACCACGTGGTCGAACGTGTAGCTCACGCCGGCCAGCACCGGCATGTCGAACGCGAGCGCCCGTCGCACGATGTTGAGCGACCCGGCGTAGTCCTGCAGGTCGAAGTCCGGCAGTGAGTTGTTGTGGGTGCCGAAGAAGGAGAAGCCGGCGGTGCCGATCCAGCCGCCGGCGCGCAGCCAGTCGTAGTCCAGGCGCACCGACAGCAGCTCGCCGAAGGTGTTGCGCCTCCCCTCGCCCACGCCGACCGGGACGCTGGCCCCCGTGGCACTGGGTGCCGCCGGCGCGTTGTCGTCGTAGAACCCTCCGAACCGCACCTCGGCGCGGAACCGGCGATCCGTGTCGCGGGCCGGTCCCGGGTTGCTCTGCACGCGCTCGGCGGGGCCCGTGATCGGCAGCGCGGGACGGAGCTTGCCGAGCTGGGCGATCTCGGCCTCGGCCTGGCTCCCCAGCCCGAGCTTCTGGAGCGACAGCCCGGCGTAGATCCGGGTGAGGTCCGCGATGTCGGGATCGGAGGTCTGGCTGGCCCGGAACGCCCGGAGTGCCTCCTCGTACTTGTTCTTGCGATAGCGCAGGAAGCCGACGTAGTACCCGAGCGAGGGCAGCGTCGGGTCACGCGCGAAGACGCTCTCGAGCAGGGGCTCGGCGCGGTCGTACTGCTCGAGCGCGAAGTAGGCGAGCCCCAGCTGATAGGCGATCGAGGGGTCGTTCGGCGCGCCCTGATACGCCTGGGTCAGCGGGGGGATGGCGGCTTTCGGCTGCCGCTTGCCCAGGTAGGCGACGCCCGAGTAGTAGAGCGCCTCCACGTGGCCGGGCGACCGCGCGAGGGCCTGGCGCAGCAGGTCGAGCGCCTTGTCCCACTGCTTGTCGTCGATGGCCAGCACGGCCTCGGCCACGAAGACGTCGGCCTCGCTCACCTGGGCCGGCGCCGGGCGCCACGCGCCGAGGCAGGCGAGGACCAGCACGAGCCCGGCGACTGCCGTCCGGACTCCTGCTCCGGCGACGCTCACTGGGTCGCGCTCTTGCCTTCTATCCCGCCGGGGCGGTGGATACCCCAGGCGGCGAGCTTGGCGAGCACCGTGTTGCGATGGACACCGAGCACTCGCGCGGCGCGGCTCACGTTCCAGTGCGCGCGCTCGAGAGTGCGCAGCACGTACTGCCGCTCGAACTGATCGCACGCCTCGCGCAGCGGCAGCGCATCCTGGGACAGGAGCGACACGGTCTCCGGCATGGCCACATCCAGCGGGACGTCCTGCAGCTGCACCACCGGCTCGCGGGCCAGCACCACCGCACGGTAGATGACGTTCTCCAGCTCGCGCACGTTTCCGGGCCAGCCGTAGCGCGAGAGGGCGTCGAGCGCGCCCACGGAGACGCCCCGCACGTCGCGGCGGCACTCGCGGGCGAAGCGACGGATGAAGTGCTCGACCAGCCGCGGGATGTCCTCCCGCCGCTCGCGCAGCGGCGGCAGGTGCAGCGGGACCACGTTGAGCCGGTAGTAGAGATCGTCGCGGAACGCGCGATCCCGCACCGCCTGGCGCAGGTCGACGTTGGCCGCGGCCAGCACACGCACGTCCACCGCGATCGGCCGGCTCCCGCCCAGACGCTCGATCTCGCGCTCCTGCAGCGCGCGCAGCAGCTTGGCCTGCAGATCCAGCCTCAGCGAGCCGATCTCGTCCAGGAACAGCGTGCCGCCGTGCGCCAGCTCGAACTTGCCCAGGCGGCGGGCGTGCGCGCTCGTGAAGGCGCCCTTCTCGTGGCCGAACAGCTCGGACTCCACCAGGGTGTCGGGGATCGCCGCCACGTTGACGGCCACGAAGGGCTGCGCGCTGCGGTCGCTCCGGCGGTGGATGGCCCGGGCCACCAGCTCCTTGCCGGTGCCGCTCTCGCCCGAGATCAGCACGGTGGCCGGCGTCGTGGCGATCTGGGTGATCAGCTGATAGATCTTCACCATCTCCGGATGGCGACCGATCAGTCCCTCGAAGCCGTCGGGGGCGGTGGCGCCGCTCGGGCTCAGCGCCGAGCGCAGTGCGAGCACCTCGCGCTCCAGCGCGCGCTTCTCCAGCGCCCGCTCGACGAGCATGACGATGGCGTCCACGTCGAACGGCTTGGTGATGTAGTCCCACGCCCCGCGCTTGAGCGCCTCCACGGCGGTCCGCAGGTCGTGGACGGCCGTCGCCAGCACCACGATCGTGGAGGGATCGGCGGCCTTCACCTTGGGCAGGACGTCGATACCGGGCTCGCCCGGCATCCGCTGGTCGAGCATGACCAGGTCGACCTCGCGGTGCTTCAAGAGCTCGAGCGCGATGGCGCCGGTCTCGGCCTCCAGGACCTCACAGGTGCCGTCGAGGATCTCGCGGATGGAGGCGCGCACGCCCTCCTCGTCGTCCACCACCAGCACCGTGCCGCGGCGGCTGAGGGTCGGCGGCTCCAGAACGTCGGCGACCGTCACGGCTTGTCGCGCTCGAGAACGAGGTACTGCGTCTTGGCGTCGCTGCCGGGCCGGTGCACGCGAATCAGCACCGAGCGGCCCGGTGGCACCGCCGCCAGCGCCTTCTGCAGCGCGGGCGCGTCCTGGACCGGCTGGCGGTCGACTTCCAGGATGACGTCGCCTCGCCGCAAGCCCGCGCGATCGGCCGGCCCGCCCCCCGCCACGTCGGTGACGAGCAGCCCCTGCGTGAAGGGCAAGCTCATCCGCTCGGCCGCATCGGGCGCCAGCGCCTCCGCCTGCAGCCCGAAGCCTTCGGGCCCGGCCTCCATGGCGGCCACCGTGGTGTCTTCCGTCGGCATCTCGCCGACCTTGACGTTGACCTTGCTGGGCGCGCGGTCGCGGATCACCATCAGCGTGATGGTCTGGCCGGGGCTGACGTTGGCCACGCGGCGCTGCAGATCCGGCACCTCGTTGATCTTGGTGCCGCCCAGCTCGACGATGACGTCGCCCGCGCGCAGGCCGGCGCTCTCGGCCGGGCCGCCCTTCATCACGTCGGAGACCAGCACGCCTTCCTTCTCGCGCACGCCGAAGCTGCCCGACAGCTCGTCGGTGACGTCCTGGATGACGATGCCCAGCCACCCGCGCACCACGCGGCCCTTGGCGATGAGCTGACTCATCACGCCCTTGGCCTCGTTGATGGGGATCGAGAAGCCGATCCCCTGCCCGGCCGCCACGATCGCGGTGTTGATGCCGATCACGCGACCGTCCAGACTCACCAGCGGCCCGCCCGAATTTCCCGGGTTGATCGAGGCGTCGGTCTGGATGAAGTTCTCGTACGTCGCCACGCCCACGCGGTTGCGCGCGGTGGCCGACACGATACCGGCGGTCACGGTGCGGTCCAGGCCGAACGGGTTGCCGATGGCGATGACCCACTGTCCGACGCGCAGCCGATCGGAGTCGCCGATCTCCGCCGCCGGCAGCGGCTTCGGCGCGTCGACCTTCAGGACCGCGATGTCGGTCTTGGGATCGCGCCCGACGAGAGTGGCCGTGAACTTCCGGGAGTCGGAGAGACGCACCGTAATGTCCTGAGCGTTCTCGATAACGTGGTTGTTCGTCAAGATGTATCCGGATGGATCCACGATCACGCCCGAGCCGGTCGAGCGGGCATCCTCGCGCGGGCGGCGCCGGAAATATCGATCGTAGAACTCGTCGCCGAAATACTCCCGGAAGCGCTGCTCCTCGGAGCCGGAGCTGCCACGCTTGGGCACGGTGCTCACGTTCACCACCGCCGGCGTCACGCGATCGGAGACCGAGCTGAAGGCCTCTTCCATCGCCTGCAGCACGGCGTGGGGATCGAGCTTGGCGGCGGGCGGCTTGGCCCCCGGCGGCTTGGCGGACGGGGCCGGTGGCTTGGGCGCGGCCGGAGACTTCGGCGCTGCAGGCTGGGCCCACACCGGGAGCGCCACCGCGAGGACGAGGAGGAGTGCGAGAGCCGCCTTCATGAGGATCCGCCCCGCATTCTACCGCGGGCCTATCGCGAAGGGATCAGACGGAATTCCACGACGTCGAGCGTGTCCGGCGTCACCGGCGCCGCCACACCGCGCCGCAGGCCGGCCACCCACAGGATGCGTCCGTCGGATTCCAGAATTGGCACGCGCGGGCGCTCCCAGCGCGGGACCTTGGCGTCGATCAGGAATGACTTGAGCCGGCGCGCCCCACCGCCGAACGCCTCGAAGCGATCCCCGGGACGGCGCGCGCGCACGGTGACCGACGACGGCAGGTACGCGGCGTCGAACGCCACGCACTCGGGCGTACGCGGCAGTGCGTAGCCAACCGCCGGGACCACCCGCGCCTGCAGCACGCGCCCGATCTCGGGCAGCTCGAGGCGGCCCGGCACGAGAAGGGTGCGCGACGCCAGAGACGGCAGCGGGGCCGTCCCCACGCGCACGTGATCCCCGCTGACTTCCACCGTGACGCCGCCGAGCCTGAACGGGCGCCGCGGAGCTGCCGGCGCCAGGATGCGACGCAGCCCCCGGTGCGCCCAGGCGCGCAGTGGTGCGCGGCTGCCCAGCCGCGCGGCGGCCTGACGCAGCGTCTCGGCCGCCACCGGCGCCGGCAGCGCGCCGAGCGCCCCGCGCGGCAGCGTCAGCGCGCCCACCTCCACCGTGGCCAGACGCTGGAGCGCGTCGGCCGCCGTCCGCTCGAGCGCGTCCACCGTCTCTCGAGCCCGGCGCGCCACGCGCGACAGCGAGGGCACGACGTCGGTCGCGTACGCGGCCGTCAGCAGCGGCAGCAGCTCGTGGCGGATGCGATTGCGCAGAAACTTCGGATCGCGGTTGGTCTCGTCCTCGACCCAGTCGAGCCCGGCGGCCTCGAGCGCAGCGCGCAGCGTCTGCCGGCGTGTCTCGATCAGCGGACGGATCACCCGGCCCCGCCGCGGCGGAATGCCGGCCAGCCCACGCACGCCGGCGCCGCCGAGCAGGCGCATCAGCACGGTCTCGGCCTGATCGTCCGCGCTGTGGCCGGTCGCGATACGGTCGGCGCCGAGGCGATCGGCCCACGCCTCCAGCGCGGCGTAACGCGCCTCGCGCGCCGCCGCCTCCACCGAGCCGTCGCCGACCGTGACCCGCTCGACGTCCACCGGCACGCCGAGGCGGGCGCCCAGGGCCCGGACGAACTCCGCGTCGCGCGCCGAGTCCGCGCGCAGGCCGTGATCGACGTGGAGCACGTGCAGCCTCAGGCGGAATGTCGGGGCCAGCTCGCGCAGGACGTGCAGGAGCGCGACGGAGTCGCTCCCCCCGGAGACGGCAATCAGGACAGTTTCGCCGCCCGCGAGCATCGCGTGGCGGCGAATGGTGCGCTCGACCGTGTGGGCGAGGCCCACCTAGCCTCCCTGCAGCCCCACCCAGACCTCGCCGTCCTCGAAGTGCTCCTTCTTCCACACCGGGACGGTGCGCTTGAGCGTGTCGATCGCGTAGCGGCACGCCTCGAAGGCGTCGCCGCGGTGCGCGGCCGACACGGCGATGAGCACCGAGGACTCGCCGATCTCGAGCCGGCCGACGCGGTGCAGGATGGCCACGCGCTTGACCTCGGCCCAGCGCGCGCGGATCGCCTGACCGATCTCGCGCAGCTTGGCCTCGGCCATCGCCGCGTGCGCCTCGTACTCGAGGAACTTCACGGGTCGCCCGCCGGTCTCGTTGCGCACGATGCCGGAGAAGATCACGACGCCCCCGGCGCCGGGATCGTCGACCAGCGCAGCGAGCGCGTCGGGCGAGAGCGAATGCTCGACGACCTTGAACACGTCCTCGCCCGCGCCGCCGCTCACCGGCGGAAACAGGCAGAGCTCGTCGTCGGCGCGGAGGTGATGCTCGGGCTCGACGTAGTCGTGACCGACGGCGAAGAGGGTGTAGGGCCGGTACTGCGCGAGCTGAGGGTGACGGTCGATGACGGCCGACCAGGCCGTCTCGACCGTCACGCCCTCCGGGAGGTCGAGGTCCAGGCGCTCCTGCCCGGCTGCTTCACGATACCGGGCGAAGAAGCGGACCCGGACGCGCACGCCAAGAATCTAGAAGCGGTGAGACTGACCGCAGCCGCAGCTGGACTTGACGTTCGGGTTGTTGATCTTGAAGCCCGAGCCCAGCATCTCGTTGTCGACGTAGTCGATCTCGGTGCCGGACAGATACGGCGCGCTGTGCTTGTCGATGTAGACCTTGATGCCCTGTGATTCAGCGACGTCGTCGTCCGCCGCCGGCTGGTCTTCCCAGCCAAGCTCGTACGACATGCCCGAGCACCCGCCGCCGACAATCCGGATTCGCAGACCCCACTCCGGCTTGCCCTCTTCCAGGCGGAGCTCGCCGACCTTCTTGGCGGCCGTCTCAGTCATCGTGACCATTACGCATCCTCCCGTTGAATCGTCGTTTTCCGACTCCCAAATGTTATCACAGGATGCCCTCGGCGGGCAGGAGGGTCAGCTCTTCGAGCGAGGCGTTGGGCGGCAGCGTCACCATCAGCAACGCGGCGCGCGCAACGTCCTCTGCCCGCAGCATTTTCTCGCGGGGCGGCGAGGCCCCCATGCTGTCCCAGATCGGCGTGTCCACCGCGCCCGGCGCGAGCACCCCCACCCGCACCCCGTGGGGCCGCATCTCCTCGGCCAGGACCCGGCTGAAGGCGTCCACCGCGGCCTTGGTCGCCGTGTAGACGGCGCTGCCGGGCAGCGCGCGCTTGGAGGCGATGGACGAGAGATTGAGGATCATGCCCGAGCGCTGGCGCAGCATGATGGGGAGCACGGCGTGGCAGCACACCATCACCGCGCGCAGGTTGAGCGCCAGCATCGTGTCCCAATCCGCGGGCTTGGAGCCCACCACGGGCCCGAAGGCCGCCGCCCCGGCGGAGGTCACGAGGATGTCCAGACGGCCGAGCTCGCCGGCCACGTTCTCGACCAGGGCCTCCACCGCGGCGTCCTGGGTCACGTCGGTGGGCAGCGCGAGCGCGCGTCCTCCGGCCTCCCGGATCTCGGCGGCGACGCTGGCCAGATCGGCCCGCGAGCGGGACACCAGGGCCACCGCGGCACCTTCCGCCGCGAAGGCCCGGGCGATGGCCCGGCCGATGCCGCGGCCGGCTCCGGTGATCAGCGCGGTCTTCCCCTCGAGCAGCTGGCTCATATCTGCAATCCCCGTCCGGCCTTGATCAGCTCCATGAACTCGGCTCGGGTCTCCGGCCGGTCGCGGAAGGCTCCGAGCATCGCCGAGGTCACGGCCTTGGAATTCTGCTTCTCCACCCCGCGCATCAGCATACAGAGGTGCACGGCTTCCATCACCACAGCAACTCCGCGCGGCTGCAGCACCTCGTTCAGGGTGTTGGCGATCTGCGTGGTGAGCCGCTCCTGCACTTGCAGTCGCCGCGCGTACATGTCGACCAGGCGCGGGATCTTCGACAGCCCCACGATCTTCCGGTGCGGCATGTAGGCGACGTGGACCTTGCCGATGAAGGGCAGGAGATGGTGCTCGCACATCGACGTGACGTCGATGTCCTTCACGATCACCATCTCGTCGTATTCCTCGACGAAGAGCGCGTCGTTCAGGATCTCGTGGACGTCTTTGCCGTAGCCGGACGTGAGATAGCGCAGCGCGGCCGCCACCCGCTCGGGCGTCTTCTCCAGCCCCTCGCGGTGCGGATCCTCGCCAAGCTCCTTCAGCATCTGCTCGACCAGCTGTGGCAGTGCGCGTTCCTCGGCCATCAGGCCGCCTCCCCGCCGCTGTACTCGAACTGGTTCTTCGCGGTCTCGTGCACCACCACGCGCCGGAGCAGCCCCGGCGGCAGTGCGGTGGCCAGCGCGGCCCAGAACGCGCGCGCCAGCCCTTCGCCGGTGGTGATCACACCGGCCAGCGCGGGGGCGTCCTCGAGGCGATGGTGATCGACCTGCGCGAGCAGCCGGTCGTTGACCTCACGATCGAGCGCCATCAGGTCCACCGCGAAGCCGGTGCTCTCGTCGGGCACGCCGGCGACCGTGACCTCGAGATAGTAGTTGTGGCCGTGCGGGCGGGCGCACTGCCCGTACAGTGCCGCGTTGTCCGACGGCGACAGCGCGGGATTGCCCAGCTGATGCGCCGCGCTGAAGTGGTAGACCCGCGTGAGCTCGACGGTGCGCTTCATCTAGGCCCCATCATAGTCCACGAACAGCGTCGGGTCTTCCCACACCCGCACGCGCGCCAGCCGGTCGGGGCCGAGCTTGGGCGCCAGCAGCTCCCACACCGCGATCGCGATGTTCTCGGTCGTCGGGATCCGGTCGCGGAACAGCGCGTCGGCGTTCAGATCGGCGTGATCGAAGCGCTCGATCACGACCTCCTGGACGATCCGCTTCAGCTCGCCCAGGTCGATGACCATGCCGGTCCGCTCGTCGATCGGGCCTCGCACGGTCACGTCCAGCGTGTAGTTGTGGCCGTGGGGCACCGTGAGGCGGCCGAACGTCTGCTCGTTGCGGTCGGCCGACCACGCGGCCACGTGATAGCGGTGGCCGGCCGAGAAGGTGAAGCGCCGTGTCGTGCTCGCCAGTCCGCTCATGCCGTCGCCACCTGGACGAATCGCCGCGCCACCGGCTCGAGGTCGAG
>Ga0134123_10002591_pt1 | contig 11834 bp, 8 predicted proteins | sample KB303_FD_96460 | JGI IMG/M metagenome (GOLD analysis project Ga0134123, IMG submission 96460) | Terrestrial soil microbial communities without Nitrogen fertilizer from Kellogg Biological Station, Michigan, USA - KB3-0-3 | ecosystem: Environmental > Terrestrial > Soil > Unclassified ...
AGTCGTACCCTGGTCGGTTACCGTAAAAGTATTGGTGCCGCGCACATTTAAAAAAGTAACGGAGTCATTAAATGTGTTGCCGGATGAACTTGCTATTCCGAAATTTGCTCCTGAATTTTTCTTAATAATAACGGATGCGTTAAACGTGCAGCCGCCTGTGCCTCCATGAGAGGAATTGGTAATGGTATCTTCAAAATAACAGCGGTAATTGAATGTGCTTCCGGAAAGATTTATCTTTCCTGCAACACTGTTTACTTCGCAGCTTGCAGAAAAAGTGGTTCCCGAATACGTAGCCTGCACACCTGTGGGATAAATTCTTCCGTTGGTGATAGTTCCTGAAGTGAAAGTAGAAGTGTGACTGATTGTAAGGTCATACGTGTTTAAATCAAGTGTCACGGAAGTTATTGTAAATTTTTTGACTGTGCGGGTCTGGTCTAAAACAGGTTGATATGTTCCGCCAGATGCAATGGTCACTGTATCATTTGTAGTAGGTGGTGTAGTAGCAGGTACTCCATTAATTGACCAGTTAGCGCCTGTACCCCAATCGGTGCTTGTGTTGCCAACCCAGCTATAGTTAGTTGCATGAACGCACTCAATTAAAAATGTAAAATATAAAATATAAAATGCAAAATGCCGAATGCAGCGATAATATCTTTTCGTGTTTTTCATGACAGTAAGTTTTAAGTATTAGTTAGAAACAAATTGAAAGGGTGATCCCCAGTTTCCGTTAGCGTCTTTAAGGCGGACTTCGCCATAGTACATATCAGACAATGTAATGCTTCCGATACCTAAGCTTAACTGATTCCCTGACCTTGAATAAGAATAAGGAGAAGAAGGCTGCGCATCATAATTAAAGGAGTGAAGGACAATATCCGAAGCTGCCAGTCCGCTGCCAAGGCGTACTTCGACTTCTGAAATGTCTGTGGTATCACTAACAACAACAGTAAATGAATTGGATGAACCTGTTAGTGATGCATACGCATCGCTGACAATTGCCTGTGCTTTTGCATTTGTCCCAAACATAAGACAGGCTGCTGCTGAGATAAGCAGCGTTTTTAATAAATAATATTTTTTCATTGTGATTTTTTTTAATGTTTTATTTGGAGGAATTAATTGGAGAAAAGGAATGCCAGCAATCCGTTAAGATTGAATGTAACAATATCGAAATCGAGAATAAGGTTTAGTCTTTGGGAAAAGACTAGCAGAAATTAAAAACAACCGGGGGAGTACAATGTTCCATGACAAGCCTCAATTTTAATCAGGGTAATTATATTTTATTTGGCAGGCAGGACGAGCTATCCTGTATGCAGTTATTTAATATTTCAACTTGCGCTTAAAGCCGCTGCAATAAACTTTGTTGTTTTTCGAAATATTTCCCAGCTGATATAACTATGGGGGTTATGGGAATGGGAGAATACTATACAAAGTTTACAAAAAAAAATCCCGATTGCAGTTGAAAGGGGGATATTTAGTTATGAACAGCGGTTTATAAACTCCTTTAATGAATTGATTTAAATGTTAGAAAATAAATTTTTCCGGCTCCTTTAAAAATTTTATTTTTTATTTTCACATTTATCTACTATGAACTTTCAAACAAAAACCATCACTCAAAAAAGATTAAAAAAAAATCAGCACAGCAGTTTTTCAGAGAGCAATCTGCAATTTGATGCAGGTGTAAATTGCAGATTAAACGAAATTCTTAATAAAGTTTCAAAATCTTTCCTTTGTGATATGCGTTTTTATTGTGATAACATTTTTCTTTTTTGTACTAAAAGAATGCCCGGGGCATAAAGACGATTTCCTGGGGTAATAAAGATTTTCACTTTTACAGGTTGATATTTTATTCACCGGTTAAGAATTGTGAGGTTTTTTTTGTTAACTTTGTCAGAGTAAAACCCTTCCAAATGAATTATATATCTACTTCTTTAAGGTTATTAAAAATATCTTTAATGACCTTGTTGATTTCAAGTCAAATTGCCAAATCACAAAATGTCGGAATTGGTACTGCTGCACCACTCGATAAATTACACGTGATTGGAAACGTACGCGCTTCCTCTCTTGCCGGAGTAGGAAACCGTACCGTTCTTGCCGACCCGAACGGTACACTGACTATCGGAACCAATACAAATGCACCGGACTGGACGGTGATAGGAAATACCGGAACAACAGCCGCAACAAATTTTATCGGAACCGCAGATGCAATGGATTTTATTATTAAAACCGGGGGGGCTGCTGCTGCAAATGAACGCCTTCGTTTTTTCACTGCGGGCCAGGCAATTTATAACAGAACACTTATCCAGGCAGGTGATGTTCTTTCTGTTTACGGGAATGGATATGCCTCTGTCATTAACAATACGCTCGGTGATTGGGCTATTAATGGTTATGTTAACTCTGCCACCGGTGCCGGAATTTATGGTGAAAACGCTTCCGGTCTTGGAGTACTTGGATTAAGCGCTTCAGCAAATGGTTTTGGAATGCAGGCATTCAATGCCAATGCATTGGGAACCGGAATAATAGCCAGTGGAAATAATTTAGGCGGACTATATATTGCAACAGCCGGAATGGGAGGCTCATTCAGAGGTTCACGTTTTGGCGTCATGGGACTTTCCACAGTAAACAGCGCTGCCGTTTCAGGAAGCGCAATTTGGGGAATTAATAACAAAGCAATTTTGATTTCATATTTAGGAGGTTCGGGCGTTACCGGGGTTGACTCTTCATTAGTAGGCCCCGGTGGAGTTACAGGAGCATCTTTTGCCGCGGGCGGAAACGGAGTGTATGGTGAATGTACCAATACAGACGGCACAGGAGTTTTTGGTTATGCCAATAACGGAACATTTCAGTATGGAGTTTGGGGAGTTGCTGCCAATACAGTCGGGTTGGGAACAAATTCCATGGGAGTTGTAGGTCAGAATCAGACCAATGCTGCCGGCTCATCAGGAGTGTTAGGAATTGAAACGGCAGGAGGCCCTGCGGGAAAATATGCAGTATTTGCCAATGGAGATATGGGAGCATCAGGAACAAAACCTTTCATGATTGACCACCCTTTAGATCCTGCAAATAAAATGCTGAGACATTTTGCCATCGAGTCACCGGAAATTTTAAACATGTACCGCGGTAATGCCATCCTTGATAATAATGGTGAGGCTGTTGTTCAACTGCCGGATTATTTTCCAGCCATTAATAATACAAACTACAGTTATAACCTCACCTCAATCGGACAGCAGATGAATGTCTATATTAAAACTGAAATTCAGAATAAACAGTTTGTAATTGCAGGAGGAGTTCCCGGGGCAAAAGTTTCGTGGACAGTAATGTCAGAAAGAAATGATCCATATCTTCAGCAAAATCCGCAGAAACGTGATGTGGTCATAATGAAATCAGGAGGTATGCAGGGAAAATATCTTGTTCCTCAATTATACGGTCAGCCGGATGAACAAAAAGCATTCGGAGGAAAAGTTCCAAGAGTTGCCCAGTCTCAATCTATAGGAACAAGCGTGTTTACAATGCCTGAAAAGAGTCAGAAATAAGGGCAATATTTTTTTTAGAAAAAATATCATGAAAAAAATATTCCTGCTGTTATTATTTGTTTTGAATGCTGCCGTCATATTCAGCCAATGTATGATGGTTCCTGTTTCTTTTTCCGACAGGATAAATAATGCAACGGGCATCATTGAGGGTAAAGTAGTTTCACAAAATTGTTTCTGGGATGTAAATGCTGCTTTGATTTACACTGAAAATGTAATTGACGTTTACAAAGTTTTCAAAGGGAATATTACTGCACAGCAAATTATTATTGTTACCGAGGGCGGAACAGTCGGGAGCAGCAAACACATAGTTGAACCATCGTTGCAGTTAAGTAATGAAACAGCCGCAACTTTTTTTCTTGAAGCCTCAACAGTTCAAAATACTCCTTCTGCTTTTTCGGCCGGTTTAGTTTTTCAACCCTACGCAAGTGCACAGGGAGCCATTAAATATGACTTAAAATCAGGTAAAGCGTTTGATGTTTTCAATACTTATAATTCAGTAGATAATGATGTTTATCAAATAATCGCGTCACAGCTTGGACAAACTTATGCTGTAATAAAACCATTTAATATTAATGGCATTGTAAATAATAATGCATTGATGGCTCCGGGAATCACAGGGATCGCTCCAACATCCCTTCCTGCGGGAAGATTAAACAATGCCCCGCTGACTACCATCACAATTACCGGTAATGGATTCACAACGTACACCGGTGCTGCCAACCTTGAATTTCCGGATGCAAATAACGGAGGTGCAGGATACCTTTCATGTCCTGCCGGACATATTCAATCATGGAACAATACGCAAATTGTTGCATGGGTTCCGAGCGGGGCAGGCAGTGGAAATATACGCGTAACAGATAATGCCGGTGCTGCACAGGTAAGTCCCATTTCAATTACTGTTACATACAATGAATCAAATGTAAACAGCGGGTTGAATTATTATTCTCCCGACCTGGTTAACGATAACGGGCTCAGCGGCTACACTTTTCTTTACAATACAACATTCAATGGAAATGCTCCGGCTGTAGCAGCATTTGAAAGGGCATTATCAACATGGAGGTGCGGAACATACGTAAATTTCGGGCGGCCTGCCCCGATGACTGCAACAGGAATTTCCTGCCAGGCAAGTGACGGAACGAATGTAGTTACATTCGATGGGTCATGTGCATTACCTGCCGGTGTACTGGGAATATCTTACAGCTATTATGGCAGCTGCGCTGGCGGAGTGTGGTATTTAACGGAGAACGATTTAAAATTCCGCACCAACGGCACAGGCATTACATGGAATTTCGGACCGGGCGCAACAGCAGGCGCTAATTATGATTTTGAATCTGTATGCCTGCACGAACTCGGGCACAGTCACCAATTAGGTCATACCATACTTGCCCCAGCAAGCGTAATGCATTGGGCATTGCCTAATGCGACTGATCGCAGGGCATTAATTGCAACAAGTGAAGTAGCGGGCGGAAACGATATTTTATCACGGAGCGTTATAAATAATGTCTGCGGGCCATCTGGAATGGTTCTGCTCAATTCGTCTAATTGCAACATCTCTGCTCCTACTGCAGAATTTTCCGGTACACCAACAACAGGCTGCAATTCGATGAATGTAACATTTACCGACCTGAGCGTGGGAGCACCTTCAACATGGAACTGGACCTTTACCGGTGGGGCACCCGGAACATTCAACGGGCAAAATCCTCCGGTCATCAATTATGCAGCTCCCGGAACTTATACTGTTTCACTGACCGTCTCTAACGCATGGGGAACTGATACCGAAACAAAAACAAATTATATAACAGTAAATAACTGTCCTCCCCCGGTTGCAAATTTTACCGGCAGCCCGACTACGGTTTGTGAAAACGGAAGCGTAATTTTTTCAGATGCATCCACGGGAAATCCTACAACATGGAACTGGACATTTACAGGGGGCACGCCCGGAACTTTTAACGGACAAAATCCTCCTGCAATTTCTTATGCAACAGCTGGTACCTATACTGTTTCATTGTTTGTAAGCAATGCCAATGGAAATAATACAAATACAAAAACAAATTATATTACTGTAAATGTTTGCCCACCACCTCCTGTTGCTGACTTTAGTGCTGTGCCGACAACAGTTTGTATAAATACTAATGTACAATTCACGAATCTGACTACAGGAAGCTTCAGCAATCTTCAATGGACATTTCCCGGAGGCTCGCCCGCTGCATCTGTTTTGGCAAACCCGGTTGTGACCTATTCTTCCCCCGGCACTTATAGCGTTACATTGATTGCTGTCGGAGTTGGCGGCAGCAACACCATGACAAAAAATAATTACATCACTGTAAATGCATGTGCAGCGCCTACAGCAAATTTTGCAGCCGGACCTACACAGATTTGTGTCGGGCAACAGGCGAATTTTTCTGATCTCTCAACAGGCGGTCCCAATACATGGAACTGGACATTTACGGGCGGCACTCCCGGAACCTTCAATGGAAAAAATCCTCCACCCATTACCTATAGTGGAATCGGGACATTTACAGTTTCGCTTTTTGTTTCGAATGCTTTTGGAAATAATACAATGACGCAGAATAACCTCATCCAGGTTTCTAATTGCCCGCCTATCGGCTCCGGGGTTATTGTAAATGATGGAAGTTATATTCATGTGCAGGCCGCTGCTTTATTGTATGATGAAGGAGGAGCTATCAACCAGGATAATGCGGGAATTGGCACTTGGCAAAATCACGGAACTGTTGAATTAAAAGGTGACTGGACAAATAATTCCGGTTCCAATGCTTTCACCAATGTGGCACCACAGGGTACTTTTATCATGAGTGGCGCTACGCAATTAATCACAGGTTCTACTCCAACTTATTTTGATAATCTAACGTTGTCTGGAACAGGTGTGAAATCACAAACAGTTGATGCGCGTGTTACCGCTGTTCTCGAACTAAACGACCGTGAGCTTTCAACCCGTGATTATGTGATGTATGTTACCAATCCTGCGGTGGGAGCTATTCTTCGAACAGGACAGCCAAATCAAAGCACGGCCAATGGTTTTGTAAGCAGCTCAACATCCGGCCGCTTGTGGAGAAATACAAACTCAACCGGTTCTTATTTATTTCCTGTTGGTTCCACATTGCCGGTGAAACGTTATCGCCCGGTTTCTTTAACTCCGGCTTCAGCGGCTGCACACACATTCGGTTCGCGTTTTGTAAACAATGACCCGACTCCCGATGGCTGGGACCGTGCGTTGCGCGATCCTAATATTAATGCTGTGTTACCTGATTGGTATCAGAAAATAAATCGCGTTTCAGGATCTTCGCCTGTAACGATAACATTGTATTATGATTTTATTACGGATAATATTATAAGTTATGCAAACCTCCTGATGACAGAATGGGGATTCAACGCACCTGACATATGGAAGGACATGGGAGTTGTTTCTTTTGTTGCTGCTGCTTCTCCCAATCTTGCTTCAACAACAAAAGCTGCATGGAATACTTTCTCGACAGAAAATTTTTCACTTGCAGTAATGTCGAGCCCCCTGCCTGTCGAACTGATGAGTTTTACTGCAGATTGCCGGAACAGTTCTGAAGTAAAATTGAGTTGGACTACTGCAAGCGAAATCAATAATGATTATTTCACTCTTGAAAAAAGCAACGATGGAAAAGTTTTCGAGCCGGTTACCAAAGTTAAAGGTTCAGGCACAACAACCGAAACGCATACATACAGTTTCATGGATAAAATCAGTGATAATATTGTGTACTATCGCCTCAGGCAAACTGATTTTAACGGTGAAGAATTTATTTTCCGTACGGTTGCAGCTGATTGCAAAAATCAACTTCATGATTTTGAAATTCTCGGTTTATATCCAAATCCTTTTATGCAGCAAATTGCTGCTGACCTGAATTTAAAAGACGATCACAGAATTGCTGTGACTGTTACCGATGTGACCGGACGCCTGGTGTATGCCAGGGATTTCTTTCTCGAAAATGGTTTACATAAACTTGTATTCGATTTCTCCGCTTTTGCTTCCGGGCTTTATAACATTTCATTTAACACGCAAACCGCTCACATAACAAGAAAGATTTCAAAGCTTGAATGACCTGGTGAAGAAATAGTTAAGCTTAAACATGTTTGCATAACTATTTGCTGCTTCTCATCAGATTAATTATCATTCGTGGTTACCTTTGCACACTTAAAAAAATAAGATGAACAAATTTGAGGAGCTGGGTATTCGTGAAGATATTATTCAGTCAATTACAGAGCTCGGTTTTGAAAAACCTACTCCTATACAGGAACAGTCAATCCCGGTTTTATTAACGGGTACCAGGGATTTTATCGGGCTTGCACAAACAGGAACCGGAAAAACCGCAGCTTTTGGTTTGCCATTACTTCAATTACTTGATTTCAATTCAAAAAAAACACAGGCTCTTATTCTTGCACCAACGCGTGAATTATGCGTGCAGATTACAAAAGACATTGTCAACTATTCCAAAAATACTTCAGAGGTAAGAGTGGTGGCAGTGTATGGCGGGGCAAGCATTCAGGGACAAATCAGTGAAATAAAGAGAGGCGCGCAGATTGTTGTCGCAACTCCCGGCCGTTTGCTCGATCTTATCGGAAGACGTGCTATTGATATTTCTATGATAAAATTTGTCGTTCTTGATGAAGCGGATGAAATGCTCAACATGGGTTTCCAGGAAGATATTGATGAAATTCTCGAAAATACTCCCGATGAAAAACAAACGTGGTTATTTTCTGCAACCATGCCTGATGAAGTGAGAAGGATCGCAAAGAAGTACATGGAGAATCCTTTTGAGCTGACAGTCGGAAAGAAAAATACAGGGGCTGACAACATAGAGCATCACTACTACGTGGTTCATGCCCGCGACCGTTATGCCGCTTTGAAAAGAATTGTGGATGCAACACCGGATATTTTTGCCATTGTTTTTTGCAGGACAAAAATTGAAACACAGGAAGTGGCTGAAAATTTAATTCGTGACGGATATAATGCTGATTCCCTTCATGGTGATTTGAGCCAGCAGCAACGCGATAAAGTGATGAAGCGCTATCGTGAAAAATCTTTGCAGCTTTTAATTGCAACCGATGTTGCAGCCAGGGGAATTGATGTAAATGATGTCACTCACGTAATCAATTACAACCTTCCTGATGAATTGGAGAGCTACACGCACAGAAGCGGGCGAACAGCCCGTGCGGGAAAATCAGGAATTTCCATCTGCATTATTAATACCAAAGAAGTTTTTAAGATCAGGCAGATTGAAAAAATGCTGAATAAGAAATTTATTTTTTCTAAAATACCGACAGGTGTCGAAATCTGTGAGAAGCAATTGCTCGGATTGATAAAAAAAATACATGACGTTGCAGTGGATGAACAGGGTATTGCAAAATATCTTCCTTCCATTATTGAAGAACTGAGTGAACTTGACAAAGAAGAGTTGATCAAACGCGTTGTTTCTATCGAGTTCAACCGCTTTCTTGAGTACTACCGCAATGCAAATGATCTGAATATTGATTTCTCCAAAAAAGATCACGTGCGGGGCGGTGACGAAAAATACAGAAGCGGTGCTCCGCGCATGTTTATCAACCTCGGTTCAATGGATGGATTTGATACAGGTAAAATGCTCGGTTACCTGATTGACATCAGCAGCCTGCCCAAAACTGTTTTCGGAAGAATTGACATTAAGGGCGTATATTCTTTTATTGATGTTGAAAGCGATAAAATGCAGGATGCGCTGAATAGTTTTAAGAATGAAGTTTATAAAGGAAGAAGAGTACGTGTTGACATTTCTACAGGACCCGGAGGAGGAAATAAAAGGTCATCATCATCCGGCAGATCTGAAAGATCATATGGTTCAGGTCGTCCTGAAGGCAGAGAAAGGCATTACGGCAGCAGGGGAGAAAAACCAGGCAGAAATGAAAGTCCGGAGAGTGGGAAATGGCAGGATGTTATGGAAAAATCAGGCAGCTGGGAAAACAAAAATAACAAAGGCGGAGGATTCAGGAAAAGAAGTGATGACCGCGAAAAAAGAAAAAGAAAAAAGAGCTATTAGTGGCCAAAACAGTAACCAATGGTTTTAATTATCGTAAAAGCCAATTAAAGTAAACATGTTCAACCATGCTCGATATACTTGGAAAGCTAAATGAAGTAAAGAAAAAGATGGACGAAATAAAAAGTCGTCTCGACACCATTTCCGTTGATGGCAATGCAGGTGATGGCGCTGTACAGGTGGTTGCGAACGGAAATCGCATTGTCAAAAGTGTAACTATCGAAAGTTCACTTTTAACTCCGGACAGAAAAGAAGAACTGCAGGAATTGATTGAAGTGGCCGTGAACCAGGCGCTGGAAAAAGCTCAGAACATCTCAGAAAGCGAAATGCAATCAGCAGGAAAAGGATTGCTTCCAAACCTGCCGGGTCTTTTTTAATCCAACCATTACGTTAAGCCCTTTATGATCTCAGCTTTTATTAAGAAAGTCTTATCAAAGGCGGGTTACCAGGTAACCAAAATTGATAAAAGCTCTGACGTGGATCATTATATCCGGCTTTTTGGAGATGAAGCGGTAAAGAAAAAGAGCTTTTATAATGTAGGTGCCGGAAATTTTTTTCATCCCTGCTGGTCTAACATAGATCATTATATGAATAATAATAATTTTTTGGCTGGTAACTCCTCCGAAGGAGTTAATTATGATTTATTTTCTCTTGCCCCCCTCCCCTTGACGTCTGACTCGGCTAACTTAATCTATACCAGTCATACAATAGAACATGTAAACAATGAATCCGTTCAGAATCTTTTTAATGAAGTGTTCCGCGTATTAAAAAAGGAAGGAGTTTTCCGGATTGTTACCCCTAATATTGACACTGACTACCGTGCCTGGCGCGATAATGACAGGGATTATTTTTACTGGGTAAACTGGCCGAGTACTCCCGAAGATTTAAAACGTGTCAAAATAAAAATTCCCATGAGCGAAGTAAGCACCGCCCAGGTTTTTCTTGATCACTTTGCCGCCTATGCATGCACACATCATATTGAAGGAAAAGAAAAAATTACTGACGGGGAGATGGAAAGAATTTTTAATGAGATGAGCTTAGTAGATGCACTTAACTATTGCATTTCTAAATGCCCCGTTGAAATACAGAAACAAAACCCCTGGAACCATATCAATTGGTTTAATAAAGAAAAACTTTTCCGCATGTTAAAGCAGGCAGGATTTGAAAAAATACACCACTCTGCTTATGGTCAGAGCTTTTCACCGGTAATGAGGAATTTAAAATATTTCGACACCACTCTGCCGAAGTTATCCTTGTATATGGAAGCATTGAAGTAAATGCTGCTTTATTTTCACGATGTGGAAAACGATTTTAATATATTTGCTCCTTGAAAAGTTATTTTTAAAATTTAAGTTGCAAATTTATTTCATGGGGCATTAGCTCAGCTGGCTAGAGCGTTTGCATGGCATGCAAGAGGTCATCGGTTCGACTCCGATATGCTCCACAGAGAAAAAACCCTGCATTTTGCGGGGTTTCATATTTTAGCGAGGGCCGTGTGGGGCGTAATTATCAATTGTTCAAAGCGGCCTGCGACCCTGAATTACTCTCAGTAAGATTGCAATAACAGCAATTACTAAAAGAATGTGAATAAGCCCGCCCGTTACATGGAATGCAAACATTCCAAGCAACCAGCATATAATCAGAATTATAGCTACGGCATAAAGAAGATTTCCCATAATTTTATTATTTTATGTTTACTCTAAACTATTCATCGTAAATAAATATGCCATCTGTCGTGGATTTCAGGGATTCCGCATTCCGCTTTGTTCTGGCATGATTTTCTTCTGACCATTCGTGATACCAGCACAAAATGTTGAATAACTAAAAAAGTAGTTTGAAAAGAAATAATTAGTAAAAAGACTGAAATAAAAAAAAGAAAAAGTAATAACTAAGGCGGATGAGTGGTGAAATATTTTTAAAAGGAGATATAGCTGTTTGCATAAATAACAACCGGTGCAGAAAGAAATTAACTGCCGGCAAAGAATATTTGGTAAGAAGTTCCCATTTTGGAAAATTATTAATTACAGATGATAACGGGTTTCGTGACTATTTTCCTGCCGAATGGTTTACGGAAGGAACCAAAAGTAACTCCATGATCACAGTGCGTTATTCAAAAAAAAATAATTTCTGATAAACTGATTGATCAGCCGGTCAATTTTTTTTTCATGCACGGGTTTAAAATAACATAGTCGAAAAGCATATAAGATAAACCAGAATAATACGAATGAAAATTGGCTTATTAAGGCACGCACGG
>Ga0134123_10002592_pt1 | contig 11833 bp, 12 predicted proteins | sample KB303_FD_96460 | JGI IMG/M metagenome (GOLD analysis project Ga0134123, IMG submission 96460) | Terrestrial soil microbial communities without Nitrogen fertilizer from Kellogg Biological Station, Michigan, USA - KB3-0-3 | ecosystem: Environmental > Terrestrial > Soil > Unclassified ...
CGGATCGACGCCCGCACGCGCATCGCCCTCCTGCTCGACGAGCCGGAGCCGCGCGAGCTGTTCACCAACGTCAGCCCCACCGATCCGCTCGGCTTCCGGGACAGCAAGCGCTACCGCGACCGTCTCAAGACCTACCAGCAGGCGGTTGAAGAGCGCGACGCGGTCGTCGTGGTCCAGGGTCATCTGGATGAGGTTCCGGTCGTCCTGGCCTCCATGGAATACCGTTTCATGGGCGGCTCGATGGGGTCGGTGGTGGGCGAGAAGATCACCCGCGCCGCCGAGCGGGCCTTCGAGCGGCGCCTGCCTCTCCTGGTGGTTTCGGCCTCGGGCGGCGCCCGCATGCAGGAGGGGGTCCTCTCGCTGATGCAGATGGCGAAGATCTCCGCCGCCCTGGCCCGCCTGCGTGAGGCGCGCCTCCCGTATCTCTCGATCCTCACCGATCCGACGACCGGCGGCGTCACCGCCTCGTTCGCCATGCTGGGCGACCTGAACATCGCGGAACCGGGAGCGCTGATCGGCTTCGCCGGGCCGCGGGTGATCGAGCAGACGATCCGGCAGAGCCTGCCCGAGGGGTTCCAGCGCAGCGAGTTCCTGCTCCAGCACGGATTCCTCGACCTGGTGGTGCAGCGGTTCGAGCTGAAAGAGTCGCTCGCCCGCTGCCTCCGCCATCTCTACCGGCCCTGACTAACCTGGATACCCCCGGCCCGGCTCCGATCCTCGCCAGACTGGAAGCGCTGGGCATCCGGCTCGGCCTGGAGCCCACACGCGACCTCCTCGCCCGCCTGGGCGCGCCGCAACTCCGGGTGCCGGTCGTCCTCGTCGCCGGCAGCAACGGCAAGGGCTCGACCTCGGCCCTCCTGGCCGCGATGGCCACCGCCGCCGGCTACCGCACCGGCCACTACACCTCGCCGCATCTCGAGACCGTCGAGGAGCGGCTGCAGATCGACGGGCACCCCATTGCCTCCGATCGCCTCGGCGATCTGCTGGAGGAGATCGTGGACGCCGCCGAGCGAGCCTCAGGAGCGCCACCCACCTACTTCGAGGCGCTGACGGTCGCCGCCTTCAAATGGTTCGCCGAAGAGGAGGTGGACCTGGCGGTCGTCGAGGTGGGTCTCGGCGGCCGGCTCGACGCGACGAATCTGGCCGAGCCGATCCTCTCCCTGGTCACCTCGATCAGCCTGGAGCACCGGGAGTTCCTGGGAGACACCCTCGCCGCCATCGCCCGCGAGAAGGCCGGCATCTTCCGCTCGGGCCGGCCGGCCCTGGCCTGGGTCGAAGACCCGGAACCCCGGTCCGCCCTCCAGGAAGTCGCCGCGGAAAAGGGGACCGACCTCCGCTTCGCCCAGGACCTGGTGCGGATCGAGGAGGCCGAGCGCGAAGGCTGGACCGGCCAACGGGTCCGGCTGGTCACTCCCGCAGGGAGGCACGACTTGAGGATCGCTCTCCTCGGCGCGCACCAGCAAAGGAACCTGGGTCTGGCCGTGCTCGCCGCCGAGACGCTGGCCGCCGGAGGCTTTCCGCGGCTCACTCCCGAGGCGATCGCGGCCGGCGCCGCGGCCTGCCGCTGGCCCGGCCGGCTGGAGGTCATCGCCCTCCCCGGCGGCCGGCACCTCCTCCTCGACGCCGCCCACAACGCGGAAGGCGCCGCGGCTCTCGCCGACTTCCTCGCCGGGCTAGGAGCGCCGGTGGACCTCCTTTTCGGCGTGCTGACCGACAAGGACGCCGCCGAAATGCTCGGCGCGCTCGCCCCGCATGCGCGGCGGCTCATCCTGACGACCCCGCCCAGCCCCCGCGCCCAGGACCCTGCCTTGCTGCTTCCCTATCTAAAAGGAATGGGGGAAGTGGAGGTCGAGCCCGATCCGGTGCGGGCCCTGCAGCGGTTGCTCGACGGCGACGGGGAGGTGCTGGTGGTGTGCGGGTCGATCTATCTGGTCGGGGAGATCCGGGAGCGGGTGCGGCCCCTATTCCCCTGAGCCGTCGTTTTTAGCCGCTATCTCGGTCTGTTAGCGGCTAAACGGCCGCGAATAGCCGTTAACTCGTCCTGTTTACCGCTATCCGGCCCGGTTAACGGTTAACTCGACCGAGATAGCCGTTAACTCGTCGAGTTAGTGGCTATCTCGTGCTGTTAACGGCTAACTCGGCCCGGTTAGTCGCTATTCCGGACCGTGCACGCCGAGCTGTCGCGGGTCGATCTACCTGATCGGGGAAGTCCGGGGGCGAGTCTTCAGGCTGGGCGAAGGGCTAGCGGTGCCGGGGAATCACTCAATCGCCTTCCACGACACCGAGAGATCGCCAATCTACTCGGCAGGTCGGCCGAACCTGGCTCGGATCGCCGATGCCCGGGTCGTCGCTGACTTCCTCAAGAGCATCCGATTCCTGGATCTCGCGCCCGACGCGATGCGGACACCGTCGACCCCTGGCGAGCAGGCCCTGGGCGACCGAGGCGAGAACCTGTCGACTGTCCTCAACAACCTCACGGCGGACGCCGCGAAGAAGCAGCTGGCCACCATCGAAAGAGAAGCCGCTCAATTCCTGGGTGCCGAGGATCGGTTCTTCGCCGAGAACGCCTGGCAGGAGGTCGAGGTCTGGGCCCTGGCCGGCCTGACCCTCCCTCGCTCCTGGGCTCGAGGACTTCCCCTGATCGGGGATCTGCGGGGGCGGGCGATTCGCTGAGCCACGCTCTGATACAGTGCCAACGAAGCAGTGGCTCAACCGGCTCCAATCCGGAGTCGCAGGAAAGGAGAACGTCCGATGAGCAGCACGCCGCGTCGGATGCTGTGGATCTTTCTGACCCTCGCCGCCCTCGTTCCGAACCTTCTCACCGCGCAAGAGATCACTCGGGAGCAGGGCTACGACCGCCGCGGCAACGACTACACCTCCTTCCGTGCCCGCAACCTGTCAGGGTGCGTGGAGTCCTGCCGCGACGACAGGCGCTGCCGCGCCTATACCTACGACACACGAGACGGAACCTGCTATTTGAAGGACCGGGTGAATTCCTCCCAGCGCAACGACGCCATGGTCACCGGCTACAAGCGGGAGGACAGCAGCGATAGCGAGCTCGGCCTGACGGAGGAGCGCGGCTACGACCGCCGCGGCAGCGACTACACATCCTTCCGCGCCCGCGATCTCTCGGATTGTAAGGGGGCCTGCCGCAAGGATGGACGCTGCCGCGCCTACACCTACGACACACGCAGCGACGCCTGCTACCTGAAGGATCGGATGAATTCGCCCCAGCGCAACGACGCCATGGTGACCGGCTACAAAAGTGAGGACAGCAGCGATTTCGGCGGTCTGACGGAGGAGCGCGGCTACGACCGCCGCGGCAACGACTACACGTCCTTCCGCGCCCGCAGCCTCGCCGATTGCAAGGCGGCCTGCGGCAAGGACGGACGCTGCCGCGCCTACACCTACGACACGCGCAACGACTCCTGCTATTTGAAGGACCGGGTGAATTCCTCCCAGCGCAACGACGCTATGGTCACCGGCTACAAGCGGGAGGACAGCAGCGATAGCGAGCTCAGCCTGACGGAGGAGCGCGGCTACGACCGCCGGGGGAGCGACTACACCTCCTTCCGCGCCCGCGATCTCTCGGATTGCAAGGCTGCCTGCGGCAAGGACGGACGCTGTCGCGCCTACACCTACGACACACGCAACGACGCCTGCTACCTGAAGGATCGGGTAAACCCCGCCCAGAGAGATGGCTCGATGGTGACCGGCTACAAACAGTCGGAGGCGACCGATCGCTGACAGGCATCGAAAGGAGCCCCCCCATGTTCATCGGCCACTTCGCCGTCGGATTCGCCGCCAAGAAGGCGGCGCCCGCTGTCTCCCTGGGCTCTCTCTTCCTGGCGTGCCAGCTCGCGGATCTCGTCTGGCCGATCCTGGTCCTCGCCGGCGTCGAGCGCTTCGAGATCCGCCCCGGCATCACCGTGGTCACGCCGTTCGACTTCGTCCACTACCCCTGGTCGCACAGCCTGGTCGCGCTGCTCGTGTGGGGCGCGGCTCTGGGTCTCGCTTACAAGCTGTTGCGGAAGAGCGCGTGGACGGCCCCCCTGGTTCTCGCCGTGGTGGTGCTCAGCCACTGGGTCCTGGATGTCGTTTCGCACCGGCCGGACATGCCGGTGACCCTCACCGGTCCGGTGCGCCTCGGGCTGGGGCTGTGGAATTCGCTGCCGGCCACTCTGGTCGTCGAGCTGACCCTCTTTGCGCTCGGCGTGGCGGTCTATCAGCGCGCCACGGCTCCGAAGGACAGGACCGGCTCCCTGGCGTTCAGCGGCCTGGTCGCCTTCCTGCTCCTCGCCTACTTCATCAATCTGTTCAGCCCGCCGCCTCCGTCAGTCGCGGCCGTGGCTTGGAGCGCACAGGCGATGTGGCTTCTGGTCGCCTGGGGCTACTGGATCGACCGCCACCGCGTGCCGCGGTAGGGGCCGTCACGCCACGGGCCGCCTCAGCGCCCGGACGAGCTGCCGGTGATCGAGAAGCCCCGCCAGGACCATCGAGGAGCCGCAGAGGATCAGCGCCAGCCAGGGGCGGACCACCGCCGGCAGGACGAGATTGATGATCCGAACGGCCCACTCCCGATCCTCCCAGGCGAAGAACCCCAGGAGAGTGCCGAAAGTCGCAAGCCCCAGCAGCAGGACGCCGATTTCCAGATCATGCCTCTGGGACGACCGGCGTCCTCTCCAGATCCAGAGACCGAGGAAGAAGGAGCCGTAGAGGACGTACAGCGTCTGCGCGGTCACGGCCTGGACCGTGAGCCATCCGATGGAGGTTCTCTGCCAGTGCGGCTCGGCGATGAAGACCGCATCCAGCGTGAGCCCCGGCGGCTGGACCAGGGACTGGCTCTCCACGATCAGGATCGTCGGGCTGATCGCCTGGAGGATGAAGAAGAGGGTCAAGGCCAGCCCCAGGGTGATCAGGAAGCACCGGACCGCGGGCGACACCTGGGAGAAGCCTTCGAGCCGCGGAGTGGGACCGGTGGGGCTGAAGATCGACAAGGAGCAGGGCGCCGCGGCCGGCTGGAGCGGCTGCCGCTCGTTGTGGCCCAGGGTAAGTCTGTAATACCACCTCCCGCCGGCCATCAGGACGAGCGCCGCCAGGAACAGGATGGCTGCGAGGACCGCGAGCGGCCGGTGTGCGAGATAGAGCCAGCTTCCCGCGCTCAGGGTGATCAGCCCCAGGGGCACCCAGTGCCGGAGCCCCTGCAGGTCATTGAAGTGCCGCGAGAAGAAACGGATGCGATCGAGGTCTCGGGTCATCTCGCCCTCCTTTGAACCGGTCTGCTTGACAAACCGATTCTGCGCCGAGATGGTCCCGATGTCAACCGGCAGCCATCACTTCTTCCCGAACATCATCTCGTTGAACGCGCGGGTCCCGCCCTTGGGGACCGACAGCGTCTGCCAGTTGCCGCCCACCAGGTGTTTGGCGAGGAAGACCATCTGGCCGACGTGGTAGGCCGCATGGGCCAGGGTGCGCTCGATGGCCTGGACGACGCTGTGCGGCTCGGCGCGGATGGTGACGGTCCGCGTCAGATCCTCCTCGGTGAGCGAGGCGAGCGTGGCGAAGAGACGGCCCCAGCCGTCCTCCCAGCGGGCGAGGAACTCGTCCCGGGAGAGGGCGCCGGGCTCGAACTCGCTGTCCCGGTCGCGGTCGGGCTTCTCACCATCGGTAGTGAGGAAGTCGGTCCAGCGCGAGCGGAAGTTGCCGCCCAGGTGGCAGATCAGGACAGCCAGACTGTTCGACTCCGGATAGAGCGCGGGCCCTGCCGCGCTGCTTCCCTCCGCGGCGTTTCAGGTCCACACGATCCGTCTATGATCGTGGAGTGCGATTCCAGGAATGTTAACAATCAACTCCTTGAGCTTCTCGCCCTCCGAGGCGGACATTGCATGCACAACGTCCTTCGGAATAACAAAGAAATCGCCTTTCGAGACAGCATAGGACTTCTTCGACTCGATGTCGATTCTGATCTGATGGCCTTCCGCCGACGAACTCCAGATGTTGAGCCGACCGCTCCCCTCGATGACGTAGATTATGTGAGCGGAGACGTGAACATGCGGATCAAAGGATTTGCCAGGCGGCAGCTCAATTACTTGGCACCTAAATGAGTCGTTCTCACAAGAGAACACCTCGATGGCCTTCCCTACTTTGCCAAACATTTGGCTCACCACCAATGAATCTAAGTGTGATATCTGGATTTCCATGCCGGCATTCCTCTACTGGGCAGTCCTACGGGTTAAGCTCGTCTTGAGCGTCTCTTGCCGTATTAGCTCCACGACATCGCCCTTCAGTCTAGCGTACTCCGGTGAAGAGGTAACTCTATAGGACCGAGGCCTGGGCAGGACGATCGCCATCTCCTTCTTGACTCTGCCGGGACGTGCTGTGAGAATCAGAATTCGATCGGCCAAGAAGACCGCCTCATCCACATCGTGAGTGACGAAAACGACTGTCTTGTGAGATTTCTGCCAAATTTCCAGCAGCAGCTCCTGCATCATCGAGCGCGTCTGGGCATCGAGTGAGCCGAATGGCTCGTCCATCAGTAGCACCGAGGGGTCGTTAGCGAGCGCTCTTGCTATTGCCACGCGTTGCTGCATTCCTCCCGAAAGCGTATCGGGATAATTCCTCTCGAAGCCCTGCAAGCCCACCATCTCGACGTATCCTTGAACAAGCTCTCTCCGCGCTCTCGATCCCAGGGATCGCATCCGTGGTCCAAACTCGATGTTCTGTGCCACTGTGAGCCACGGAAACAGCGCGTATTGCTGAAAAACGATTCCGCGCGCTGGATCCGGCTGGGAGACTTCAACTCCGTCCATCGAGAGGCTCCCGCTGGTTGGAACGATGAACCCCGCAATGGAGTTCAAGATCGTCGATTTTCCGCAACCACTGGTACCGAGGAAGCAGACAAACTCTCGGGGTTGAATCTCAAAGGTCAGGTTCTCAATGGCAACGATCGCGGTGCCCTCCTGCCCAAAGGCCACCGTCAGGCTCTCCGCCTTGATGTGGCCCACCTCCTTTGTCGCACTATCCATTGATCTCATGCTAGGTATCTCGTGCCTTGAGCCACGGGAAGAGCCGGCCAACGACCAGGGCGAAGCACCTGTCTGCAATGGCTCCAAGGAGCCCAAGCACAACAATTCCACCCAACATTTTGTCAACTCTGAAAACCATGTGCGAAGCGTAGATGCGGTATCCAATCCCGCCAAAGGCGCCAGACATCTCTGCAGCCACTACGCAGACGAACCCGATGGCGATGCCAGTCCGCATTCCGGCGATGATCATTGGAAGAGAGCTCGGGAAACTGACCCAGTAGAACAGTTGCGCGCGGCGTGCCCCCAAGCTCTGCGCCGCCCAGAGGTAGCGCTGCTCGATGCTCGAAGCCCCAAGGTGGGTGCTGATCCAAACGGGAAAGAACACCCCCCAAGAGACGAGGAAGTACTTAGACACCTCTCCAATGCCGAACCACACGAGCGCCAGTGGAACCATGGCGATCACCGGGATCGGGCGAAGCAGGTGAAAGATTTGTCCCAGAGTGTCGGTCAGAGCTCTGATCCGGCCGGTCAACAGCCCGAGGCAGGTCCCAGCGACCGACCCGATAGCGAACCCAACAAGCACGCGCCAGATGCTGAGGAGGACATCGTGCACGAGCTCCCCGGTGCGGACCATCTCCAGGAGAGCGAGGGATACCTCGGTAGGCGGCGGGATCAAGGAAGCATCGAAGGCGACTGGCGCGGCAAACTGCCAGAGAAGAAGAGCGATTGCCACTGCCAGCACTGTACGCAGGTGCCTCATGGTTGCCTAAGAAGTTGGCTTCTCTGGAGTCCCGCCAGAGGCAGGAGCAGTTGGAGAATCTGGTCGCCGATCCTTCGACGTGTAATCGAAAAGATTCCTCAGGATTCGCACCATCTGCTCTCGATCACTGGTGAAGCCCCCTCCCCTTGGTCCCGACTCTCTTTCGCGGGAAGCGGCTTGCGGTGTGGGATCCTCTAACAGCCAGAAGATAGCCTCTCTCTCATCTGCGATGACAAACCTGAAGACAGAATCGCGATCGTCCTTCGGGTGAAACACCCTACCTCTGGAACCGTGAAGTGACTGAACTGCACGGATCAGCGTGTTCCTCTTCTCTTCGAAGTCGGTCCCATTATGGTTGAGGTAGTATTGCTTGCAGTACTCGTCGCTCCAGCATAAGAAATCAATCTCAAATTTATGATCAGTCTGCACTGTGTTGGTGTTGATCTTAGCAAGGAGCTTGGTATAGAACGCATTGCCAAGTTGCTCGTCACGAAAGTAGCCGACCAGGGGGGAGCCCAAAAAGAAAGTCAAGCTTCTCTTACTTCTTTCAATCAGACGGGGAATGCTCCGGCGGTTGTCCTCCTCATTAAAGATATCCTCATAGTTGGTGAAGAATCCAGTAATGTTTTGGTAGATCTCTTCACCCTTATCGAAAGAGGCGTCGGCGCGCCGCTTTGCGAACACTGCATAGAATGCTCCCACTATTGCGAGAAACACACCCCAAGTCAAAAAGAACTCAGCGCGAGCGTGCAAGAAGCCGGGCGCGTGTTCTGAGGAAGAAAGCATACCTATCTGAAAGAGGGAAAAGGTGAAAAAGCAAGTGAATGCAAAAAAAGCCAGCACGATTCTGTAGTCGAATGCTTTCTCGAAAAAACTGCGCATGTTTCTCTTGGTAAATCCATGATACGCCTCGAAAGAACCAACCAATAGGAGCCAACCGATTGGAAGAAGGTACCACAACCACCAGTGCCTGCTGTCAAATAGCGCATTGACAGCCTCTGCGAAACCAGGCTCCGAGGAGAGCTTCAGAATTTCATCCCGATCTTGGTAAGACTTGCTAAACCTGAACCGATAGGTCATTGTGGAGCTGGCATTATCTACGGAGAACCTGTCCTGCAAGGCGTCAGGAACCACCAATCCGGAGGGGACGGCTGGGAGCTTCTCAGAGACGGAGATGTCGGAGCGCCACGCAAGTAAAATACCTATGGGAACAGACAGCCACAGCAGGGCGGCTATGATCAATTCTTTGGTGATGCGCCTGTCTTTGGGCATCATTACAAACCCTTCTGTCCTGGTCTAGAACTCTGCTACGCCTCTACTAGCTAGTTCCGCTTGCCTTGGATTGATCCAGCGGAGTCGAGAGCTTGGCTGTTTGCGCCTGTGACGAAGCGCTGGCTCAATTGGCCGAGAGAGTGACCCGGCTCTCGTCGATTCGCCTCAGGGCACCCGGGAAAAGATACTGGTCGTAGCTCGGCAGCGGCGTTTCTGCCGGCACGATTCCGGAGGCCAGAGCCCACTGACCCTCCTTCTGGAGAACCTCGAGCAGCACTGGCGAGAGTTTCACCACGAAAGCATACTCTCCGTAGAATTCCTTGAGATCCGTGGGACTGATCCCCACTTGTTTGGCAACGATCGCAATCGCCTCGTCTGGATTTCGTTCAACGAAGCTCTCCGCGGCGATGAGGCCCCGCAGAAATTTCTCGACGACATCAGGGTTCTTCGCTGCATAGTCGCGCAGCGTCGCCATGCAAAACACTCCCGTGTAGAAGCCTTCGTTTGAAAACACGACCGCGTTTTCGCCCAGGCGTCGTAGCGCATTCAGCGCATGAGGCTGCCAGACGACCATGGCATCGATGTCACGGTTGACGATCGCGACCACCTGATCCGGCGGCTGAAGATTGACGACCGAAACCTCCTTTCGGCTCATCCCATGGTGCGAGAAGAAGGCGTCCATGAAGTACTCGGCTTGCGTGCCGACGAAGACGGCAACCTTCTTTCCACGAAGATCGGCGGGTGTGGCAATTCCCGCATCGCGACGTGCGATGACCTTTGTTTCGGTCGTGGTGTTCATCATCTCGGCGATGATGGTATAGGTGTCGTGCCGAAAGGCACCGGTTGCCAGCGGGGTCTCGGCGGCGGTAGCAAACTGTGCCTGGCCATTCAGCATTGCGTCCAGAGCGAGTCTGCCTGCCGCGAATGAGACCACCTTGACCTCCAGACCCTGGTCCTTCCAAAAACCCTTCTCGCGCGCGATAAACGACAGTGAAGCTGGCACTGAAAGAGAACTCTCTGCAAGAGTTATCGGGATAGCGGCGTCCCCACCACACGAGGCGACTGTCCCTACAATCAGGCAGACAAGCACCAACCCGGTAAGGCGGCTTGTGAGTGTGCGGGCAAGTGGAGTCATTCTGTTTACCTCTCTAGGAAGAGTGTGGGAAGTGTTGTGCTCGCAAGAAAAGCCGGCGTGAGTCCCCGGCTTCTGAGGCGGGCGGGGGCGGCAGTGCGGTACTCTGTGCAGGAACTGCTGATGTCGCGCGAGCGCATGGCGCCTATCCTAGGGCGATCCAATGTCTTCCGCAATGGCCCCTCACCTCGGCCCCTCCTTGAAGCCACCGAGCCACTTACGCCTCCCTCTTCCCTCCAAACCGATCCTATGAGCGGCCCCAGCCGCCTTTCACAGCGGGCGAGGTCGAGCGCGACCGCGAGGTCCTCGTCGCGCACCTGGAGGGTCTGGAGGCGAGTACCGACTTCGCGCAGATCGAGGGAAGCGACAGACATGAAGGAAAAGGCTAGCAGAAAAGACGCCAGGACACCGTCGAAGTGGGCTCCGCATCGGCTACGATGCGCGAGGCCCGCGCGACCGTGGGAGTCGGTGCGCGCGGACCCCGCGCCTGGGGGGACTTTGACAACCGCTGCTCGGAACCTTGGAGAGGCGACACCCTCAGTGTCGAGAGGATAGCGCGCCGCGCGGTGCCGCGCTGTGGAGGGCTCCACAATCCGCCTGCGAGCCGGCTCACACCGCGCGGAGGTACCGGAATTCGTTGAAAGAGCTATAATTTGCCGTGTCTGACTCCGCCTCCAGGACGACCAGGTGACTGCGTGACGATTCGAACGCTGTTGTTTGTGGACCATCCCGCGCTGGGACGTCTTCTGGAGACGTCCCTCCTGCGGCATGAATGCGAGATCCTCGCGCGCGATCCGGAGGCGGCCCGCGCCGTCCTGGAGACAGAGCCCTCTCCCTGCCTGATCGCGATCGCCGCGGACGGTCCCGCCGCTGCCGCGCTCTGCCGCCGCGCCCGCTCTCTCCCCCCGGAGGGCCGCCACGTGATCCTGGTCGTGACCTCCGACGGCAGCCCGGACCACCTGCGGGCCCTGATCGCCGCCGGCGCGGACGACTGGCTCCTCATGCCGATGGATGCGGCGGCGGATGCGCCGGTCGACGTGGCGCCGCTCGACCTGCGCATCGAGCTCGGTGTTCGCCGACTCGCCGCTCTCGCCACCCTCGCTGAAGGTGGCTGCGGGGACGAGCCGCTGGCGCGCGACGAGACCTTCCGTCTGATGGTCGAGACCCTGAGCGAAGGGCTGGGCGTGAAGGACCTGGACGGGAGGCTCACCTATGCCAACGCCCGCCTCTGCCAGATGCTCGGCTACAGCCGCGAGGAGATGATCGGCCGGCCGGTCACCGATTTCTTCAACGAGGAGAACCTGGCGCGCGAGCTGATCCTCGCGCCGCAGCATCTGGATGCGGCGACCTCCTACGAGATCGACCTGACCACCCGCGACGGCCGGCAGCTCCCGACCCTCCAGTCGCCCAAGGTGCTGCATGACCGCGCCGGGCGCAAGATCGGCACGTTCGCCGTGGTCGCCGACCTGACTGCGCAGAAGCAGGTGGAGAAGGAGCTGCGGCTCACCCAGTTCCTGATCGACCGCGCCGCCGACGCGGCGTTCTGGGCCGACCGGGATGCCCGCTTCTTCTATGCCAACGAGGCCGCGTGCGCGTCGCTCGAATACTCGCGGGAGGAACTGCTCTCGCTCTCCGTGCCGGACA
>Ga0134123_10002594_pt1 | contig 11829 bp, 13 predicted proteins | sample KB303_FD_96460 | JGI IMG/M metagenome (GOLD analysis project Ga0134123, IMG submission 96460) | Terrestrial soil microbial communities without Nitrogen fertilizer from Kellogg Biological Station, Michigan, USA - KB3-0-3 | ecosystem: Environmental > Terrestrial > Soil > Unclassified ...
CGGAACCATCGCGCGGTTCGGATGGAAGGCGCAGAACAAGTCGCTGCTGCTGTTCTCCGGCGAGGCCTACAATGTCGAGATGGGCATCAGCAACGAGCTGTTCCAGACCGAGCGCGACGAACATCGGGCGTGCCAGTACGCGCCCGTGCCGAACAGCGTCACCGATACGGAAGCGACCACGTCGGTGGGCGCCCTGAGCTCGATCGAGAAGTTCTCGCACTTCATGCGGCTTCTCTCGCCGCCGGCGCCCTCGAGCGACACGCCCGGAGGCGCGCGATCGATCGCGAACGGCAAAGCGCTGTTCTCGGCCGCCGGCTGCGCGCTCTGCCACACGCCGGGCTTCACGACGAGCCCGTCGTACGTCGCGAGCCTCGGCAACAAGCCGGTGAATCTCTACTCGGATCTGCTGATCCACGACATGGGCGTTGGACTCGCCGACGGCATCAGCCAGGGGGAGGCGGGACCGCGCGAATTCCGGACGGCGCCGCTCTGGGGCGTCGGCCAGCGCATCTTCTTCCTGCACGACGGCCGGACGTCGAACCTGATCACCGCGATCAGGGCCCACGCCAGCACCGGGTCGGAAGCGAACGGCGTGGTCGCCAACTTCCTGGCGCTCAGCGAATCGCAGAAGCAGGATCTGCTCAACTTCCTTCGATCGTTGTGAGGGCATGCGCCGATCGTGCAGCACGAGGGAGATCAGAATGCTTCGCGGCGCAATTCGTCCACCGCGCATGTCAGCCGCGGCCGATCGGGGTTGGAGAGATCGAGCTGATCCCAGCCCGCCACATAGCCGCCGGGGTGTTTCAGTCCCAGGATCTTCCTGACGCCGAAGCCGAGACGCTCCATGAAACCGGCGGCGCCGATGACGTACTCGGCGACGACCCACGTGCTGCCGCGTCGGACGACACGAAACTCTTCGAGGCGGCCGAGACGGCGGCGCCCTGCCGTGTACACCTCGCGGCCGACGAGCCGATCCAGGCGAAGAGGCCCGCTCATGGTCATCGGCTCCCGGGCACCTTGAGCACCCACGCTCGCAGCCGCTGCTCGACTGCCGCGACGGCGGTCTCGCTGATCGTCAACCGCAGCGTCACCTTCCGGCCGACATCGTCGATTTCCGCACAATCGATCGCCGCCGGCTGGTCACGCACCACGCCGAGCCATCGCTCAGCCGCAGTCGCCAGCCGGCCGAGCGCCGGATGCAGCCGCGAGCCGAGCGCGGCGGGCCCGATCAGAATTGCGGACAGACGCGGCGGTTGTCCGGCGTCCTGTGCGAGCAGGATGCCGTCGACGCGGCCCATCTCGTGTCCATGACGATCGACGACGGCCTTGTCCAGCAGATCACGAACGACGTCCACGATCAGCCTCCGAAGATTTCAAGCGGGATGACGACGAGGGCCATGACCGCCCCGAGAATCGCGAGCAGCGCGAGCAGGCCGTTGCCGACGGAGCCGCTCGTGTGCCGGCCGGCGTACTCCGGCTCGTTCATCAGCACGAGAAACGGCAGCACGACGGCGGGAAGGACGACGACCGTCAGGGCGACGCAGATGAGCGTCACGCGCAGCGGGTCGAACCCGAGCGTCCCGATCGCCACGCCGAGAACGATCATGAGGGTGAACGCGGTGACGAACCGGCTGACGTCGCGCCGCTTCTTGTCGACGCCCCACGTCCATCCGAGCGCCTGACCGGCGACGTATCCGCTGTTGAGCGCGAGCTCGACGGCGGCGCCGAAGCATCCGATGCCCAGCGACAGCGCGAACAGCGTGACCGCCCAGCGGCCGTACACCGGCACGAACATCTGCGCCGCCTGCTCGTAGGTCTCGACCTTGACGTGCTGCGGGCCGAGCACGATGGCGGCGGTGACGAGGCATCCCATCGCCACGATGCTGCCGAAGCCCATGCCGGCGAATGCGGTGATGCGGTTGATCCACAGGTCCTGCTCGGTCCACTTTTCCTCGATCGCCCCGGACGAATAGAAGTTCAGCAGGTACGGACTCACGGTGGCGCCGACGATGCTGACCGAGAGAAAGGCGTATCGGGTGAGGTCGTGCCGCGGCAACGACGGAACGAAGCCTTCCGCAATCGTCCGCGGATCCGGATGCAGGCGCCACGCGGCGTAGACGAACGACAACGTGACGATCCCCAGCAGTCCGACGCCGTCCTCGATGACGGTGAAGTTGCCGAACCACAGGACCAGCCACGCGACCACGCCGACCGGGAGGACCCACCATTGGAATCCGATGCCGGTCAGCATCTTGACGGCGATCGCGGCGCCCCCGAGTTCGGCCGTGAGCAGCAGCAGATCGATGACCAATTCCGCGCCGAGCGGAATCGCCTGCAGCGGGAAGCCGAACCGCTCGCGGACGGCGGCGGCCATCGGACGCTTGCCGACCGCGGCCACGCGGCCCGCCATCTCGGCGAGGGACGCGAGAAAGAGCGTGGCGGCCGCAATCGCCCACAGCAGCGAGAAACCGAATTCCGATCCCGCCTGCGCGGCCGTCGAGATGGAGCCGACTTCGACGAAACCGCCGATGCTGGTGACGACACCGAGCGCGAGATTGACGATCTTCCGCAAGACGCGTCAGTAGCCGGCCGCCGGCGCCTCGTCCCCGAGTTTCTTCCCGTTGCGCCAGGTGTTGGCGCAGAACGGGTGCGCGAATGGCGACGCCCCGTCGACGGACGTGAAGACGATGTCGTCGGCGAATTCGCCCTTTTCGGGATCGAGCTGTGCGAGATGACGAACGCGCTTGGCGATCTCGTGGTCGGCGCACGCCGTGTCTCCGCTGATCCCCAGGCCGCCGACGCGCGTCTTCCCGCGGTACAGCGGCACGCCGCCGCCGAACGCAATCGATCCGCCGCAGATCCTGCCGTTGGTCGCGCTCATGTGTTGCGGCGTCTCGAGGCAGTCGGCCCGGAACGGATTCGGCTCGGCGACGCCCCAGAGCGAATGGCCCGGCTGTGTCAGCGTATAGAGCCGCGCCGTCGACAGCGGCGTATCGTCCGTGCTGTACGCGTTCGCGGTGTAGGCCTTCGCCTTGGCAATCGCCTGGCTGCCCGGCCACGCGCTGGCCGGATCATCGGTCGCCACCGCGGTCGCGCAGATTTCACCCTGCCGGTTGACGACCGCGGCCCACTCCATCTTCCCGGAGAACAGCCCGCCCGCTTCGCCGTCGACGCCGGGAGCCGTCCGCAGCCACTTCTTCAGATCCTCCGGCGACGGTAAATCGCGACAGCTCGCGGACGCCGCTCCCGCCTGCGGCGGCCGATTCAGATCCGCCGCCGCACCGGCCTGCGTCTCGGCTGGCGAGGGCGCCGTCCTCGAGCACGCGAGCATGACGCCGACGCCGGCGGTGAACACCAGTTGGATTCCAATGCGTGACATCGACATGCCGGTTCCTCTATTCGGTTGGCGGGGCCTGAGGCTCGTTCCGCGTGCGAAGAGACTTGATATAGGTGACGAGCTTCCAGATCTGATCCGCAGTCAGCCGCGTGTGCCAGGACGGCATCCCGTGCGCGCGTCCCTCCGCGATGGAGCTGAACAGCTGTCCGTCGTCGTTGCCGTACATCCAATCGACGTCGCGCAGGCTCGGGCCCATGCCGCCGCCCGCGCGTCCGCCATGACACCCGGAACAGTTGAAGCGGACGAACAACTGACGGCCCTCACCCATAGCCGTTCGGTCGTTGGCGTATGGGTTGCCCGATCCGGCAGGCTGCCCGGCCGAAGGGCCGGGGATCGGCCCCACCTCGGTGATCACCGACGGCGGGGCCGCCGTCGCGCCGCCGTGGGGCGGCGAGCTGCACCCCGGCAGGCTGAGCAGAGTCGCGATGGCGATCACCGCGGCACGTTCGAGGCTCATCGAAGCGGCACTCCGTAGGACCGCAGGATCTGTCGGATGTCCGCCTCGCGCCTGGCGATGACGCGGTCGAGGGTCTGCCTGAGCGCGGTGTCGTCGCGGCGGACACCCATCGCGATGTCGAAGGAAAACCGGGACGCCGTGGTCGTCTCTTTCCCGGCCACCGGCCTGACGTCGAGCGGCGTCGGCTCGACTCTCGCGTAGTAGCCGGCCAGCGGTCCCCAGACGACGGCGATGTCGACACGGCCGTCAGCCACGGCGTCGACGATGTCCCGCTGCGGATCCGGCTGCGAGTAGTCGCCGTACAGCGTGAATCCGCGGATGCGCTGCACGAGATGCCGCGCGGCGAGCGCCTGCGCGGCCGGGGGGTTGTTGTAGTCGTCGCCGCTGATTTGAATGCCGATTGTCAGCGACTGCAACGCCGGCGCGTCGAACGAATCGATGGACAGACGGCGATCGCGTCTCGAGACGAACGTGTAGGAGGATCGATAATACGGGCGCGTCGGCTGAAGCACGCCGTACTGCGCGGGCACGCCGATCACCACGTCGCAACGGCCGGCATTGAGGGAATTGCGGATGAATCCGCGGCGCTGCGGCCACCAGTAATACGCCAGCGGTCGATGGAGATCGCGGGCGACCAGCTCTGCAATCCTGTTCTCGAATCCCTCGCCGCGCCGGTTTGAAAACGGCATGTTGTTCGGATCGGCGCAGACGCGGAGCGGCGGCGCGCCCGCCGCCGCGCCGGCGACGGCCCAGACGGTAACGGCGGCGGCCAGCGCCGCCAGGCGGCTAGAGCCCGAACACATACACCGTGCTCCCCTGCGCCGTGTACTTCTTGATGTCCTTCATCGCGCCGACGACGCCGAGCGCCGCGTACGGATCGTCAGACGAGATGTCCGGGAAGGCGACCGCGCCCATCCAGCCGCCGATGCCGGAATACACCGCGACGTACTGCTTGCCGTCGGGCCCGAGATAGGTGATCGGATTGGCGACGATGCCGGACGCGACATGAAACTTCCAGAGCTCCGTGCCCGTCCGCGCATCGAGCGCCTTGAACCAGCCGTCCATGGTCCCGTAAAAGACGAGGTCGCCGCCGGTGGTGAGAACGCCGCTGTAAACGGGGAACTTGTCCTCTTTGACGCCCCAGACCTTCCGGTTGTGCGCGACGTCCCACGCGACGAGCTCCCCCTGATAGCCGCCGGGCCCCGGATACATCTTCACGTCGGCGCCGAGGTACGGCGTGCCGGCGATGTAATTCGCCTCGATCGCCTCGTAGTCCATGCACGTGTTGTGCGCCGGAATATAGAGAAGTCCGGTGCGCGGCGAAAAGGCGGACGGGATCACGTCCTTCGCTCCCGTCGACGAGGGACAGATGCCCTGCGTGACGGTGCCGAAATGCGTGTGCTTAGCGGGATCTTCGAGAGGCTTGCCTGTCCTGAGATCGTAGCTGCTGGCCCAGTTGGCCGGCTGGAACGTCTCCGCCGACAACAACTCTCCCGACTCGCGGTCGAGCACGTACACGAATCCGGTCCGGCCGGGATGGACGAGGAGTTTTCGCCGCCGTCCGCCGTAGTCCATGTCGACCAGCACGTTCTCCATGATCTCGTCGTAATCCCACTGGTCGTGGGCGGTCGCCTGCCACGCCCAGCGCGCCTCTCCCGTGTCGGCGTCGCGCGCGAAAATCGTCGACGACCACTTGTTGTCTCCTGGCCGCAGATCCGGATTCCACACGCCGGGATTGCCGGTGCCGTAGAAGAAGAGATTCGTTTCCGGGTCGTAGGAGATCCAGCCCCACACCGTCGATCCGCCGAGCTTCCACTGGTCCGACGGCCACGACGTCACGCCGAGATCCCGGCCCTGGTCCTTCGCATAGAACGCGTGGAAGCGCGGGCCGATCTTCACGTCGGCGTCGGGGCCGGTGTTGAACGCGCGCCACAGTTCCTTCCCGGTGCGCACGTCGAGACACGCGACGTACCCGCGGACTCCGAGCTCGCCGCCCGAGTTGCCGACGATGACATGATCCTTGACGACGATCGGCGCGCCGGTGAACGTTTCGCCTTTGTTGATGTCGCCGACCCTCGTCCGCCAGGCTTCCTTCCCGGTCTCGATGTCGACGCCGACGACCGTGGCGTCGAGCAGGCTGTAGATGATCTTCCCGTCCGCAAACGACGCGCCGCGGTTCACGATGTCACAGCACGCGATGCCGACCGCCCGGCTGTCGGGATGCGGTTCGTAAATCCATTTCACCGCCCCGCCGGGTTTGGTCAGGTCGACGGCGATGAGATTGTTCGGAAACGGCGTGACGACGTACATCGTGTTGCCGAACACGAGCGGCTGTCCTTCGTGCCCATGCGGAATGCCCGTCGAGAACGTCGTCACCACCTGCAGGTTCTTCACGTTCGTCGTCTTGATCGCGTCGAGCGTGCTGTAGCGGAGATTGGCGTAGTCGCCTGCCGGCATGCGCCACTCGCCTGCCGGCACCTCGGCCAGCAGGTGCATGGCCGGCGGCGCGCCGGGTACCGTCCCCTGCGGACCGCGGCCGCCGCCAGCCACATCCGATCGGCGGCAGGCGCCGCCCGGGACGGTCACCAGCAGGATCAGCATCGCGCGTGTGATGAAATGCATGGTCGTCATCCGATGTTGGTGGGACTGAGGCGTGGCCCGGACTTGAATCGTGTGAGCCGGTCGGAATGGCGCAGCCACGCGGCGAACAGGAACAGCCCCGCGGCCGCGAACGACAGACCGGCCGGCACCCACATGAGCAGGCCGGCGAGCTGTTGATCCTCGAGCGGCGTCAGGCCCGCGGGATGATGCGCGATATACGGCGCGTACCAGACGCGCGGCGACACGGTGAGCAGCGCGCCAAGCAAGCCGCCGTGAAATGCCGTGGCAAACACATAGACAATCGCCGCGCCGTATCCCACGCGGCCGTGGCGGCCGTGCGCGATGCCCCACCAGAACAGCGTCGCCGTCGCGAAGAAGCAGAGATGCTGGACGACGTGGATGGCCTCGTGCTCGAGCGCGTAGTCGTACAGCAGCGGCAGATGCCACACCCAGAGCGCGAGGCCGTACAGGCAGAACGCCGATGGCGGGGACGTGAGCACGCTCCACACGGCGGCCACGGAACGGCGATGAACGGCGGCGACGGCCCGCGATCGCAGCCCGGACGGCATCGCCCACAGGAGCCCGACGATCGGCGCGCCGACCGCCATCAGCGGCGCGGCGACGATCATCAGCAGCTCATGCTGGACCATGTGGGCGGCGAGCCACTGCTCGCTCCATTCATCGAGCGGCGGTGACAGCGCGGCCAGGAGCGCCAGCCATGCCGACGCGAACGCGGCGGCTTCGATCGGCCGGATGCCGCGTCCGAACCCGGCATTCCGCCACAGACGCCGCACGCCGGCGGCATACATGGCCAACACCGCCACGAGGCTACAGGCAAGCATTCAGCATCCAATGCGGGATCGCTCCCGCCAGAATCTGCAGCCCGAACAGCGCGCCGGAGGTCAGCCCGACGATCGCCATGAAGCGCGCCCGCTGGCGCGGCCGCCCGCCGTCGGTCGCACCATCCTTCGCCGTTTGCGACAAGGCGTTCCACGAGATCACGGCGCCGCCGGCGACGACGAGAAGGCTGACGATCGTGACGAGCTGCAGGATGAACACATCCTGTGACCGGCAGACCCATTTCACGAGTGCGTAGCTCGCCATCAGATCGAACGCCCAGGCGATCGGACCGGCGAGCATCCCGGTCCAGAGCGGCAGCGGCGTGAGCCAGCGCAGGTCCGCGGACCTTACAGCAGTCGGGGCGCCCAATAGATCACTCCGTAAATCGGCAGCCAGGCGAACACGACGAAGTACCAGTAGACGGCGTTCTCCTCCACGTCCACGAACCGGTGCTCCTCGATCGGGCCCGTGAACATCAGCAGGGCGAGCACGCTGCTGTCGAGGAAATCGGTCACGATGTGCGTGGTGTGCAGCCCGAGCAGCACCCACACGATCGAGCCGTACGCATCGCGATCCCACAGCACGTTGAGATGCGTGAATTCGAGGACGCGGATCACGTTGAACGCCACGGCAAATACGAGACAGACGACCATCCAGGCGCGGACGCGGGCGAGATCGACCCGCTCGGCGGCTCTTCGCGCGAGCTCGTTCGGAATCAGGCTCGCGAGCAGGACCAGCGTATTCACCGTGCCCCATCGCAGATCCGGCGCGGCCACACCGTCCGGCGGCCACGCGGGCGCGCGCGAGGCGAGGAAGAAATACGCCGCGACGGCCAGCGCGAACACCGTGCTCTCTATGAGGACGATGCCGAGCGTGCCCCAGAACGTCAGGGTCCGGGATCCGAACGCGCCCGGCGGGAGCCCGCTGACGTCGAGCGTTCTGACCTCGCTCATATCGCGCCTCCTGTCGCGGGCGCTTCGTTGGGACGCGGCAGCGTCCGGTGCGCGAACGGCCAGCGCTGCGTGCCGCCTTCATCGGCGCTTTTCGGCCAGAACCATCCGACCATCGTCACGAACACCGGCAGCGCGCCGTAGACGACGCCCCAGGGAGTGAAGATGGACCAGATGAACAGCACCGTCGTCGCGATCGCGGTAAGGAGCGGCCAGATCGAGGGCTCCGGGAACAGCAGCCGGTGATCCGGCTCGGCATCGAGGACGTGCGTCACGAGCACGTCGCGCGCGTCGGTGCGCAACCCGACGACGACCGGCTGATCGGGCGGGTTCTCCCACACGGGCTCCCGGCCGGCCACCGTCGGCGGGGACGGGAAATTGGCGTTCGGCGGCGGGGAGTTCGTCGCCCACTCGAGGGTGCCGGCGTCCCATGGATTGTCCGCCGCGGCCGTGCCGGCGACGAGCGCGCGCACCGCATCCACCACGAACGTCAGGACGGCGCAGGCCATCAGCACGGCGCCGGCGCTCGCGAGAAGGTTCAACGTGCCCCACCCCATGGCCGCCGGGTACGTGTAGACGCGCCTCGGCATGCCATGGAGCCCGAGGAGGTGCATCGGAAAGAACGTCAGGTTGAATCCGATGAAGAAGAGGCCGAACACCCACCGTCCAACCTGCTCGCTGAGCAGCCGTCCGGTGATCTTGGGATACCAGTAGTAGAACGCGGCGAACAGCGGAAACACCGCGCCGCCGATCAGGACGTAGTGAAAGTGCGCGACGACGAAGAAGGTGTCGTGCACCTGCGTGTTCAGCGGCACCGCCGCGAGCATGACGCCCGTCAGCCCTCCGGCGATGAAGATGAAGAAGAACCCGAGGATCCACAGCATGGGGCTCTTCACCGTGATCCGTCCGCCCCACATCGTCGCAATCCAGCAGAAGATCTGCGTGCCCGTCGGAATCGCGATCATGATGCTGGCGGCCGTGAAGAAGCTCTCGCCGAGCTGCGGCAGGCCAGTGGCGAACATGTGATGGACCCACAGGCCGAAGCCCATGAAGGCCGTCGACACGAGCGAGAGGACCACGGCCAGGTATCCGAACATCCGCCGCCGCGAGAACGTCGCGACGATCGTCGAGACCAGTCCGGATCCAGGAATGAAGATGATGTAGACCTCCGGATGTCCGAAGAACCAGAACAGGTGCTGCCAGAGCAGCGCGTCGCCCCCGTGTTCGACGTCGAAGAAGTGCGTCCCCACCAGGCGGTCGAGGATGAGGCAGGTGCTCGCGAGCATGACTGCGGGCATGGCGAACAGCACCATGAACGACGTCACCACCTGCGCCCAGACGAAGATCGGCATGCGGTTGAGCGTCATCCCCGGCGCCCGCAGCTTCATGGCAGTCGTGATGAGCGACACCGCGACGGCGAGCGAGGCGACCTCGGTGAACGTAATCAGCTGCGCCCAGACATCGGCGCGCTTGCTCGGCGTGTAGAGCGCCCCGGCGAGCGGCGGGTACGAAAACCAGCCGACGTCGGGGCCGGCGTTCAGCAGGAACGAGACGTAGAGAAAGATGCCGCCGAACAGAAACATCCAGTAGCTGAACGCGACGAGCCGTGGGAACGCGATGCCGCGCGCGCCGACCATCAGCGGAACGAAATAGATGCCGAGCCCCTGCATCACCGGCACGGCGAAGAGAAACATCATCGTCGTGCCGTGCGTGCTGAAGATCTGGTTGTAGAGATCCGGACCGAGAAACGTGTTGTCGGCCCTCGACAACTGCAGACGCATCAGCGCCGCGAGCACCCCGCCTATAAGAAAGAAGGCGAACGCCGTCAGGAGATACCGCCGGCCGATCGACTTGTGGTCGAGGTGCATGAACCAGCCGTAGAGACCGCGCGGATCGGCCCAGGTCGCGTCCAACTGCGTCATTGGAGCGATCCCAGGTAGGCCACGAGCGCCGCGAGCGAATCCGCCGGAAGCGGATTCGGGGGCATCTGATTCCCCGGCTTCGACGCCTGTGGATCGCGAATCCATTCCGCCAGGTGCTCGGGCGTGTTGGTGAGCGTTCCGGCGCCGAGCGTGCTGCGCGCGGCGAGATGGGTCAGGTTGGGCGCGGTCTGCCCCGCGGCCTCGGTGCCGCGAATCGTGTGGCAGCCCGCGCAGCGTCCCCGCATGAAGACGTCGCGGCCCGTTCTGGTGACCGCGTCCGGTGGATCGCGCGCCGGTTGCCGCATGTCATCCAGCCACCGATAGAAATCCCCGTCGGATTCGGCGACCACATCGAGTGCCATGTGCGCGTGCTGTATGCCGCAGAACTCCGCGCACTGGCCGCGAAAATGCCCGGGACGTTCAGCCTGCAGCCAGATGGCCGTCGTATACCCGGGAATCAGATCTCGTTTGCCCTGGAGGTTCGGTACCCAGAAGCTGTGAATGACGTCGCGCGAGGTCACTTTCAGGACAACGGGGCGATTCGTCGGGATATGCAGTTCGTTGGCCGTGACGACGCGGCGGGTTGGCACGGCATCTTCGTACTCCACCTCCCACCACCACTGATGCCCGATGATGGAAACGCTGACGCCGCTCGACTCAGGGAGTGCACCGACCGCACGTCCGGTTGAGATACTCGCGACGAGCAAGCCGATCAGAATGACGACGGTCACGCCGACGCTCGTCGCCACACTGCGCGAGAGCGTCGCTTCCGAGACGGCCCGATCGTCCGACCTCCTGCGCATCCCCAGAAACAGCGCGACGATGAGCGCAGCGAGCACGACGAGAAACACCGCGACCGAAACCCACCACATCAGGGTCCAGAGCGCGTAAATCGAAGAGGCCTGAGATCCCGAAGGCGAGAGAACCGATTGGGAGATGGCAGCCGCTGACATCCCACGTCATTGTTAGCAAGCTCGTCGCCAAACAGACCTCGGATGAGGTCACGAATTTCTAGGGGAATCTCCGCAGTGCGCGAAAAGCGGCGAGCATCTCGGCGTACGTGAAGTTCGCGTTCCGGCCGCTCGGGTTCGGCAGCACGAAGACGCGCGCGCCTTCGAGCCGCTGATCCTGGATGCCCAGCTTCACCGGCTGGGAGCTGCGGAATCCGAAGAGGCTGCGAAAGACGGTAATGCCGACGAGCGCGACGATGCGCGGCTGGTACCGCCGGATCTTCCGCCGCAACACCCTGGCGCCCGCGACATATTCATCGGGCCGCAACGTGTCGATCCCCGGCGTCATCCGCGGAATCAGATTCGTGATGCCGAGGCCCCACTCCGGCAGCCGGTCATCGTCTTCCGCGCGGATCGGCTCCGGCACGATGCGTGACTCGTACAGCAGCTTCCAGAAGCGGTTCGAGTAGCCAGCAAAGTGGTGGCCGATCGCGTCCGACCGCATGCCTGGATTGATGCCGACGAAGAGAATCCTGACGCCTGGCGTGATCCGATCGCGCAGCACGAGGCACCCAGAGTACCTCGCGCAGCACGGTCACAAATCGGTCAGGCGCGCGGCAATACTGTTGAGTTGGGCCGCCTTCCGGACTCGCTGGACAGACGCGATTGTGTCGCTATCTGTGCAGATCCCTGCACGGCGTCAAACCTGCAG
>Ga0134123_10002595_pt1 | contig 11828 bp, 10 predicted proteins | sample KB303_FD_96460 | JGI IMG/M metagenome (GOLD analysis project Ga0134123, IMG submission 96460) | Terrestrial soil microbial communities without Nitrogen fertilizer from Kellogg Biological Station, Michigan, USA - KB3-0-3 | ecosystem: Environmental > Terrestrial > Soil > Unclassified ...
CTTCAGCTTGTCGTGATTGACTAAAGCGCTTCTGATTTTTGAGAACGTTGTTTTTACCCGTCATCGACAAGCTAAAGCTTATCGGACATTGATGTTTGGATTTAAACGGCCCAATCACTTCATCAAATCCAACACCACAGCAGTCATCGCTCTTACGCCCGTGCGCAATGTCGGTTCAGGCACCGGTGCGAACACCGCTGAATGTAACGACGGCAACGATGGGCCACCTTCCTTACTCGCTTTGACTTTCGCCGGATCCACTGCACCCAACCAGAAGATTGCCGATGGAATCTTTTGTTCCAAACTCAGGTACCCGAAGTCTTCGCTCGCCATCATTGGTGAAATCGCGACCACGTTTTCATCGCCGAGCGCGCGCTTGAGCGAAGTCACCATGCGTTCGATCAACTTGGGGTCGTTGTAAGTCGCCGAAGTCACTTCCGTCTCGCTGACTTTAACAATGGGCGCACGATCTTCCGGAATTCCCGCAGCCATCGCCACACCTTTGGTAATTCGTTCGATCGAGGCGAGGACTCGTTTGCGCACCTCTTCCTTGTAGGTGCGAACCGTCAACTGCAAATTAACCTCATCCGGAATGATGTTGTAGCGAGTGCCGCCGTGAATTGAGCCGACCGTAACGACGGCCGGATCCAACGGAGAATTCTCACGACTGACAATTGTCTGCAAAGCCATGATCACCTGGGCCGCAACGACAATAGGATCTTTCGTTGCCTCCGGTTTTGATCCATGTCCACCAAGTCCACGAATCTTTATGTCAACGGCAGTACCGCTTGCCATTGCATACCCGGACGTATAACCAACCTTACCCGTCTCGAGTTCGGCGTTGTCGTGTAAAGCAATCGCAAAGTCGGGTTTTGGAATCTTTTCGTAGAGTCCATCACGCAACACCGCGCGCGCTCCATCGATCGTCTCTTCCGCAGGTTGGCCCAGGATGACCAGCGTTCCATGCCACTGACTCTTGAGATCCACCAACATCTTTGCGGTGCCGAGCATGCTGGTCATGTGGATGTCGTGTCCGCACGCATGCATGACACTGACTTCGACACCGGCGTCATTCTTTGTTTTGACTTTGCTGGCATATGCGACGCCGGTTTTCTCGTCGACCGGTAAGGCGTCGAGTTCGGTTCTGATCAATACGGTTGGACCCGCGCCGTTCTTCAGCACAGCGACGACGCCGTAGCCCGTCCACTCAGGTCGCTCGTACTTGCCGATGCGTTCAGTTACTGAGTACCCGAACTTGCGCAATTCACCCGCGAAGAAAGCGGACGTCTTTTCTTCATGATGCGACAGTTCCGGGGCAGCGTGCAGCATCTTGTAAGTCGACAATAACCAATCCATTGTTGCCTGACTTACCAGATCGTCGGAAGTGTTCACTCCGTCAATGATGGTCGGACCGAGACTTCGCCGAGCCTGGGCACCCAGGCCCGTGATGAGTGACAGGAAAACAAAAGTAAGTGCGATGATTTTCATTCGAGGCTCCATACGTAAAGGTAGGACTTCATCCGGAGAACGACCGCCGCAATTCGCCGATGCGCGTTAGGTGGTAGTCGTCATGCTCTGCTTGAAAGAAGAGCATGTCAACTAGACGCATATGAACGTTGAGTCGCGGGTGTAGCGCAACGCGTGCAAACACTTCCGGGTCGAAGTTATCGAGCCGGTTAACGGTTATGGTGCGCTGCTGTCGAAAGTTGCTGAGGATGGTTTCGACATTGACGTCGTTGTGATTTGCGTCGTAAGTCTTTCGATTCGACATATCGGCGGCGTGGAGTACGTTTGCGCTCGCAAGATATTCATCGAGTCGTTGTTGTACCAGACTTTCAAGGTCGAGCAAGTGCCCGGCGTTTTCCTGCATCGACCAGCGGCCATCGACTTGAGCAGTTAAGTTTGCATTCGACACGGCGCGACAGTGTTCTTCCAAGCGAACCGGAGTGCCTCGTAGGCGTTCGATGATTTCCGGATAGATTCCCGTCGAGAAAGTGAAGTCAAACTTTCGCTCGGTCCATTTGATGCGATTAGTCATAAGGAATGAAGGCGGTAGCGTGTGGCGCCTCTTGGTAACTCTGATTGCAAGCCACGCGCTACCGCGCTGTGGTACTGACGTTATTTGTCTCGACTATCTACCGGCTTCAATGCCACGTTTGACTTCATCGATGGCTTGATTGACGAGGTTCAGGGCATTTGCGCGGTGGCCGCCCTTGTCAGCAGTGGACCGCTCCAAATCGCTCTTCGCGGTTTTCAGGAAACTCAACGCAGCATCCATGTGCGGTTGATCCAGTAGGACCTCAAAGCTGACGTTTGCGTGGTTGTGGCGGCGGGCGAAGTTGATTCCTTTGTTAACTTCGGCAAGCGCCTGGTTCACAAGGTTAAGAGCTTTTTGTCGATGACCACCTTTGTTGTGTTCAGCACTTATCAGGTTGGCCTTTGCGTTTTGTAAATTGGCCCTGGCCGATTCCATGTTGGGTTGGTCAGGAGGTGTTGCGCGAACGAGCGCGGAGACACACAGGAGTGACAGCAGAGCCAGAGTAATATTCCGTTTCATGGTCAGGGAAACTCTCCTCAGATAAGGGATGAGCAAAGCGTCGCTTATCCTACATCTGTCGTGGAGAGTTGTCAGTACTAGTCAGTTGGTTGGAGATTTGTTTGAGACCGGTACCCTTCAGTAGCTACATTGAACTAACGGGCGCGCTCTTCTGGGACCGCAGGCGTCCTCGCCTGCTGTTGTTGCTCTAGCTGATCTTAGTGGCGACGAATGCAGGCGAGGACGCCTGCGGTCTCAGAAGAACGCGCCCGTTAGTTCAATATAGCTACTGAAGGGGATCAACAAAACCAATTATGGTTTGGGTGGGAGCGGTTTGCTCAGAATCGAGGCGATGTATTCCGGAAGCCCGGTCTCAGTGCCCTCGTGGCGAAACTTGTAATAGTTCGTGAGAGGCACCATCCAGTCCTTCTTACTCTGGGCCATGTTTGGATCGGAGCCGGCGAGCGCGATGGCTCGAGCATAGGCATCAACGATGCGATCAATTAGCACATTAACTTTTTCCAGTGCAGCTTTACTTGCCGGTGTCTCTGGCTTGTCGCCATATGCTGTTTGAAACGCCGCTGATTGTGTCTTGTAGGGACCTGCCTCGTAAGCCGCAGCGAGCGCGTAGAACGTCCGCGGGTTTTTCTTAATCTCACTTTCGTACTGGGCCGCTTTGATAAATGCATCAATCGCCTGCTCAGGTGCCGTTTTCAACGTTAAGAAACCAACTGCGAAATTAAGGTAGGCGAGTGTATCGTCCTTGCCTTTGAACGGCGCCCACTCAGTCGGAACCTTTCCCGCCTCGATTGCTTGAATTGCTTTTCGCGCGTGTCCCAGGGCCTCAGCACTGTAGGTTTGATTGTTGGAGGACAGGGCGATGTAGCCCGCGTAGCCTAGATCAATCTGAGCTCGTAAGTAGTCAGGTTCGTCAGCAAGGATTTTGGCCCCGACTTTGTAAGCTTCGGTGAAGTTCTTTTCGTTGATCAGGCCGGGAAGCATTCGCTTGCGCTCATCGCGTTCGTATGTGGCGACCCATTTTTGTAGATAGTCGACGTATTGGTCTTTGTCTTTGGTGTACTTGTCGAGATAGGCACGAGCGGCTTGGTAGGCTGCTCCCTTGTTGTTCTCGCGGTTGTTATAGAAGCGTGTGTAAATTTCGATCTTAACTGGATCGTCGGTCTCTTGCCCAAAAACAACGGAAACTGATCCGACCGTAAAGACCGACATCAGCAGGAACGCACCCGCTACAAGTTTCACCAAACTCAACCTCATAGTCACCCTACCTCCGCTACCTTTCCTAACTTTAGCCTTGCTTCCGGCTAGTTAGCTTAGACGCCTGGTTGCCCGTTAAAGGTTTTATCAGCGTGCGGTTATAATTACGCACGTTTGAAAGAAAATATCACAGCGAAGCCCGAAAGTCCGATATGTGCAATAGTCGTTCTAAGTACTTTGTGCTTTGATTTTTGTACTTTGTTCGATGTTCAGGGACATTTGGTTAACATAGGGATTAACCAGGTACCAAGTCAAAGCACCACTAAACTCAAGGAATCTTAACGAATTCATGACTCAATCAATCGAGCGCAGACCTGACCACATCAAATTCACAGGTCGCATTCTATTTCTTACGGAAGACACCAACCTGATCCGTCAGCAACTCGAAGCCAATTCTGATCCGGACGCAGCAAGTCGCCTGGAGTTGGAATTAGCTCAGCGGCTTCAGAATGGTGACCTCCCATTAATGAGCAATATTTCAACCGATGAAATTACGCCGGGTTGGGTTTGTTTTTATTACGACGAAACCCTGGGCCAGTATGTCTACGTCGGTATGCGCGAGGGAGCGGTCCAAAAAGATGAAGTGAAGACTGGCAACTTTGCTGTCGTAGTGTCAGGGCTCTCCAAAGGTTGCGGCTCGTCGCGGGAAACCGCTCCTTATGCAGAGAAGGCTGCCGGTGTTCAACTGGTCATCGCGCAAAGTATCGAAAAGATATACGGTCAAAACTCTCAAAACATCGGGCTCCTAACGTCTACCGATTTTGGCTTGATCGATCGCATTCGACGTGGCGAAGAGATCGCGCTAGCGGAATTTACCAAAGGGCTCGATCCGGTTTCGCAGGACATTGTCAGTTACGGCGGTCTGTTCAACTACAACAAGGCGCGCCTTTCAGGTCAGATTTCACCACCACCCGTCACAACTGCTAGTCGCCCAATGACAATCGTCGAAAAGATTATTGCCCGTCATGCATTTGTTACCGCAGGCAAGATTGGTGTTGAAGCAGTCAAGCCCGGCGACGCTTTGTTTGCAGTTGCTGATGTTCGTTTCTCTCACGAGTATGTGACGCCTATGGCTGAGTCGCTATTTAAACAAGCGCTCGGGGCAACGGCGCGAGTGTCAGAACCTGAATCTGTGTTCGCGTTTCGCGATCACTTAACTTTTCTTGGCCGCGTGATGTCGCCCAAGCATCGTGAAATGGGTTTACTCGAGAAAGCTGATGGTCTGGCTGCGACGCAGGAGAGTTTCACTACAGCTCAAAACATTAAGCTCTACGGCGAAAGTCCGGACGGTGGCTCACAGGCTATTTGCCACAACGCGGTCGTTGAAGATCTTGCGTTGCCAGGTCAGATTGTTATCGGCACTGACTCGCACACGTGCATGGCTGGTGTGCTCGGGTGTTTTGCTTTTGGTGTCGGTTCAACTGACATGGCAAACGCGTGGTACACGAAGGACATTCGCATCCGCGTACCGGAAACTGTGCGGTACGTTTTGAAGGGAACTAAGCGGAGCGACGTTGCCGCTAAGGATGTAATGCTTCACATCCTCGCCACGGAATACATGAAAACCAGCAAAGGGATCGGCAAAGTGTTGGAGTTTGCCGGCGACGATCTAAAGAATTGGTCGATGGATGAACGAGCGACTTTGACGAATATGGCTGTGGAGGCTGGCGGAACGACTGGAATCATCGAGCCCGATGAAGTCACTCTTGAATACATCGTTCGGACAAGAGATCTCGATGCGGAGGAAGTTCGTAAAGGGTTCACTTACAGTGATGAGACGGCAGAGTATGCAGCCGTGTTTGAGATCGACCTCGATGACATTAGTCCGATGGTTGCGACTCCGGGTGATCCGCGCAATGGAATTCCGATCGATGAACTAACTGAGAATGTTCGCATCGATGCGGCGTACGGTGGTTCATGCACCGGCGGCAAGATGGCCGACATGGATATGTACGCGGAAGTGTTGGAGAACGCTCTCGCGCAAGGGAAGCGTGTGGCTGAAGGTGTTCACCTTTACATTCAGTTTGGTTCTCAGAAGATCAAACAGTACGCACGCGAGCGCGGCTACATCGAGTTATTCGAACGTGCTGGAGCGGAGTTGATCGATCCCTCGTGCGGTGCATGTATCAATGCTGGGCCTGGTGCCTCACCTTCGGCCGAAACGGTGACAGTTAGTGCGCAGAATAGAAACTTCCCCGGACGGAGTGGACCCGGCAAGTTGTACTTGGCTTCACCTTATGTTGTTGCCGCGTCGGCGATCGCAGGGAGGATTGTTGAGCCAAGTGAGTTTTTGAAGAGTCGGTCGAATGAACTTGTCAGCAAGTGACGTTTCACGAGTTGCTCAGCGAAGGAAGGGTCAGTGCAGGACTTTGGACCTGCTACTAGTTCAGAACCGCTGAGAAAGGGGCAGTGCACCTCAGTGGGTCGAACAAGCTGGGAAGGGGGCAGCGGTGATTTGGACGCGATTCACTTTTAGCCCCGAGCGTGCCCCCGCTGAGTCGCAATTTGAAAATCTGAGCTGGTACAAGTGAATCTCAGCGGGGGCACGACGGGGTCTCATTTGCTACGCGCCCAATTTCCCGCTGCCCCCTTCCCAGCTTGTTCGACCCGCTGAGACGTCCACAACTCAGCTGACCCTTTCCCAGCTTGTTCAACCACAGCGGCGTCCGATCTGCTTTTCCCAACTTGTAATTTGTTCTGAAGCCCGCCAGCTTTAAACCAAAAAAAGTCGCTACACTCCTCTTTTTCGGATCAATTCCTCCCTCCGGCGGTGTTTTCTCAGTAGACGCGTTTTCTTCTGAAACCTTTTTCCAACCCGTATCACTTACCTAGCGAGACGATGATGAAACGGCTGGCGCTCGACGAACTAAATCTGGAAGCTCAGCCTGGTGCCTTTGCCGGAACTCTCATGAACAGCTCACGAGACCTGGTAGCTCGTGTCTGCCAGGGTGACCAAGAGGCATTTCGTCTGATCTTTGATAGGTATTCGCGACCCGTCATCGGTTTCATCTACGACATGGTCGGCGATCGAGATCTGGCTGAGGAGTTAACCCAGGAGACTTTCGTTCGCGCCTACCGTGGCATTCGCGGAATGAACGCAGAGACAAAGCTCTCGACGTGGCTGTTTGGCATCGCGAGAAATGTCGCCCGCGAATCACTTCGAGCGCGAGTGCGAGCGAACAGGCATGTTGATCTTGAGGACAAGTCGGTGCTGGATTTGAGCGACAACGAGCCTGTCCCCGTAGAGCGATTGTTGAGTAAGGAGTTAAACGACTTGATTCGTCGTTCACTTGCGACGCTGGACGAAGACAAGCGAGTGGTGTTCACGCTGAAAGTGTTTCACCACTGTAGCTATGAAGAGATTGCTGACATCACCGGGTTTTCCCTGGCGAAATTGAAAAGTGATTTACATCGGGCGCGAGCCGAAATGCGACGGCGCATTAAGCCGTACGCAGGAGTTGGATATGAAGTGTGAAGGTTGTTTGGAGTTGTTGGAAGAGTATCTCGACGGCGAGTTGGCCGAGCGCGAAGCGAGTGAGATCGCGGCACACCTGATTACCTGTGCGGCGTGTTCTGCAGAAAGGGCAACACTTGCGGTCGAACAGGAAATGTTTTCGCGTTATGACCGTGAGCTTGAAGTGCCGGCGTTGTTATGGGAGCAAGTTGCTGAGCAAACAGTGTCGCCCTTATCGAAGCCCGTTTCGCAAAATGGTTTCAGTGCGCTGGTCGCCAGTTGGTTCAGGGTTCCTTCATTTGGATTCTCGCTCGCAACTGCGGCTGCGTTGATTGTGATCGCATTGGTGATTGGCATGGCGTACATGCGGACTCAGAAGCCGGAACCAAACAAGGTGCTTGCCGAAACGCCGCGTCCCATTACTGTTACATCGCCAGAGCCGAAACAGGTGCCGAAAGGTGATCAGGCAGAACCCGGCAACCGTGACTTTGTTGCAAGCAATGGATCCAGCGCAAGAAAGCAAAGACCAATTAGACATTCGACCATCGATCAGTCAGACGTCTTGTCGGCAGACACTGGCTATCAGGATCTGGATGATCAGGACACTGCTAAGCATATCGAGCAAACCCAGAATCTATTGCGTTCGATTCGAAACGTGGAAGTAAACGACAACGACCAGGAGATCGATGTCAGTTACGACAAGGCGGTATCGCGACGGTTGCTAAATGAAAATATTGTTCTGCGCCGTGATGCAGAGATGAAAGCAAAGTTTCCAACCAAGGCGTTGCTGAGTGACTTAGAGCCGTTCTTAATCGACATTGCAAATCTGCCAGATCAAGCGAAACCGGATGACGTGCGGGCCATCAAGGAGCGGGTACAGAAGACAGAGATTGTTGCTGCGCTGATCGGTTATTAAGTGAAAATTTGACTTAGTGAATGTGAGGAAGATGAAGATGAGGGAGAGAATCGGAGTGAACAAAAATCGTCACTGGGTGTTTTGCGCCACACTGGCAGTTTGCCTCGTGGTTGTTTCGGGGATCGTCGGCGTTACCGCAGCTCAACAACGCACAGCTCGCAGTAGTAACTCGAATCAGCTGGCCCAGCAAGGTGGGAATGATGCCGCCTCGACCATGTTTCGCAGTGGACGCGATCTCATCACGGACCAGGACTGGGCCAAGGCTCAAGAGAGGTTCAGTCAGTTCGTATCCGCTTATCCAAACGACAAGAACGTCGATGCCGCTCTTTACTGGATGGCCTATGCGCTGAACAAGCAGACCAAGACAGCTGAATGCCGCCAAACACTTAACCAGTTGTTGGAGAAGTACCCACAAAGCGCCTGGCGCGAAGATGCACGCGTCCTGCTGGCTCAAACAATGGGAGTTGCTGCGACGACTTCCGCGAGAAGGATCGCGCCAGTGCCTGCGATGAGACCTCTCGATGGCTCAATGGTGTATGCGACTGTTCCGCCAGGTACTCCAGTGGCCATTGCCCCGGGGCAAGTAGATCTTCCGACAGTGTGGGGCGTCGGTGAATCCGCGAACGTTGATGAGAACGATCCGTGCGAGTTCAAGATCGTAGTTCTACAAGCACTCTTTCAGACTGACGTTCAGCGTGCGATCGTAGTGGCCACCGACTGGCTTAAGGCTGGTTCCGGTCAAACGGTTCGTTGCAAAGGCGCGGCACTAACTCTGCTCGGTCGCAATGGCGGCAAGTCGGTTACGCCAGTACTCCTTGGCGTTGCCCGAAACGAGCAGGACCTCAAACTGCGTGCTCGGGCGATCGCTGCATTGGGGGCCACCAACGACGACAGCGTAATCGATGCGTTGCGCGAGTTTGCCTTAGGTTCAAATGAAAACGATATCGTCGAGGCGTCGCTCTATGCGTTGAGCAGACACAGTGGCGATCGCGCCATCGTTGCTCTCGGTGAAGTTGCGTCCAATACTGGTAAACCAACAAGCGTGAGAAAGCTCGCCATCTCCTCTATTGCGAGTCGACCTGGAGAGCCTTCAGTTGATGCGTTGCTAAAGATTTACGACTCCGATCAAACAATCGAGATTCGCAGATCCGTGATTTCCGGGTTCGGAAATCGCAAGAGCGAACGGGCCGGCGCAAAGTTAGTGGAAATCGCTCGTGGCTCGGATTTGGTTGAGCTTCGCAAGGCAGCGGTCACTGCTCTCTCGCGACGCGGTGGTGAAAAAGTGATCGACACGTTGTTGAGTCTTTACGACACCGAGAAGAACGAAGAAGTGAAAGACCAGATCATGAATGCGTTAGGCTCGGGGTCGGTGATTTATAGCGATAGCAGCCCGCCCATGGGCAGGGCAGTTGCTGTTGCCGGCCCCGCCGGCCGTAACAACAGGATGAGTGACCAACGAGTTATTCGTAAGCTCATTGAGATCGCGCGAAATCCACAGACGCCGATGGATCGTCGTAAACGAGCGATCGGTTGGTTGAGTCGGAGTAACGATCCGGAAGTACTGAAGTTTCTTGAAGAATTGCTGAAATAACCGAATTGGTTAGTAGTTATTAGTCAGTGGTTTTTGGGCTTTGGTCTTGGGTCTTTGGACTGGGAGTTTTTCGTCGACCAAAGGCCGAAGGCCAAAGCCCAAAAACCAAACTAGGGACTACTGACACCTAACCGTTTTCATATTCCGAGTTAATGAATGATGTTTAGAATCGTTTCCATTACAGCGTTCTTCCTGTTGTCTCTGGTTTGCGCGGCGGCGCAGATGAAACCGTTTATCCCGGTTGACGGCGCAAACCTTAAGGCACGGCTCGACAATGCGGTCGCACAAGGTCGAAACAATTCACCGGGTGGTCGCTTCTGGGTTGGATACCAGTTTGAAGTCAGGCCAGGCGCCGCCACCGATTTCGAAGTGGTTGATGGCAACGGTGGTGTCTACATTTCGATGGATGGGACATCGATGATGTTTGACTCGCGTTACGAGACTCGTGAACTCGGGTTGTTCTTCTTATTTGACGTTGCAAGAGAGCAGTTCACCCGTGCTGAAGTTTACAACCTGAAGCGCAATCACGAATTCAGTGGGTATCCGGTTTACTGGGCGGGTCACATCGGGAACGAGGAAAGTCTTAGCTATCTCAAATCAATTATCGATTCGCACGCTCCTGAGATTAACCGGCTTGCGGATCGGGCGACGTTTGCAATTGCCCTTCATGACGATGCACGCGTCGATTCGATACTGACGGAATTAATCCGACGTCCGGGCCAGGAGCCAATTCGTTCCAGAGCAATTTATTGGCTCGGTAACACCCCGGAAAGTGCAGCTAAGAACGCGCTGTTTCTCGAGATTATTAGGAACACACAGGAGAGCGACGATGCGCGACAGAGTGCTATGTCAGCCTTGGCCATGAGTCGTTCACCTGCCGCGTTGCCTGTTTTGCAAAATCTTTTCGAGACGCTGACATCTCGCGATATGCGTCGACGTGCCTTGAGCGGCATTGCCCGCAACGACAACAGCGACGCAGCGGCAACCTATTTGATCCACGCGGCCGAATCGGAGAAAGATTTCGAATTGCGAAAATCGGCTATCTCGGCTCTTGGGCGCGTCGCCGGACAAAAGAGTCTTGGCGCACTGACCAACACGATCGATACCGACATCGAGACCGAGCTTCAAAGGCAGGCAGTGATCGCTATCGGTCGCCGGCAAAAGGAGGAGTCGGTTCCCATTCTGATCCGGGTCGCTCGCAATCACCCAAAGATGGTGGTGCGAAAACAAGCGATTCAAGTGCTTGGTCAAACTGGTGATGAACGCGCTGTTGCATTATTTCGGGAACTTTTAAACCAGTAAGCGTGAATACCATTAGGCCGAATTGTCTAATCCGTCTGTGTTGCTCGCGTAGACGACATTAAGACATCGAATTAAACGGAGGTGCGTGAATGAGCACATGGATGCCAGAAGCAAAGCCCGAGCTCGACGATGCTCCGCCAAGGCCATCTGAATTAGCGCTACACAATCTCAACAGTGTCCGAGAAGCAGCGTTGACGCTGCTCCGAGAAGTGGAGTCGCTCCGTAAGGTTCACCAGGACAGAGGCACTGAGAACCTGGGGTTGCATGAAGAAGTACAGCGTTACGAAGCCGAGTTGATCCGCAAAGCGCTCCACCGAACTGGTGGGAATCAACGTCGAGCCGCAAAGCTGCTAGGGGTAAAAGTCACTACGCTCAACTGCAAGATCAAGCGATTCGGCATTTCGTTCAGTGACGACGAAGGCGAATGGGGTGTACTGGCTTAAGAGCTACTGCGGGGCGCGCCAGGTTAAGAATTTTCAGTGATCAGTTTTTGAGGTTGGGAAGGCGGGCTCTCTCCCCGCTCTTCCTCAATCTTCACTATCCTCCTCTTCCTTCTACCTAAATCAAAAATCCAATTTCCTGTTGCTCTGCGCCAGCAAACGATGCTATAACGCGATTTCTGTTAACGTTAACTTATTTCACTGCTCATGACGACGAAATCTAAAAAACCGGTAACACTTGCCGATATTGCAGCGAAAGCCTCCGTCACACCGATGACGGTGTCGCGCGTGATCAATAGCAACGGTTACGTCCA
>Ga0134123_10002596_pt1 | contig 11827 bp, 5 predicted proteins | sample KB303_FD_96460 | JGI IMG/M metagenome (GOLD analysis project Ga0134123, IMG submission 96460) | Terrestrial soil microbial communities without Nitrogen fertilizer from Kellogg Biological Station, Michigan, USA - KB3-0-3 | ecosystem: Environmental > Terrestrial > Soil > Unclassified ...
GCTCCTCGAGCGGCTCCGCCGGGAGGTGCAGCTCGCCCGGTCGGTGACTCACCCGAACGTGTGCCGGGCCTTCGACCTCCACGAGGGGCCGGGCCCGCACGAACGGCCGGTGGCATTCGTCACCATGGAGTTCCTCGACGGAGAGACGCTCGCCGAGCGACTTCACCGCGAGGGACGGCTCGACGCGCGTGAGGCGCTCCCGCTGCTGCGGCAGATCGCGGAGGGCCTCGCCGCGATCCACGCGCGCGGGCTCGTCCATCGAGACGTCAAGCCCGGGAACGTGATGCTGGTGAAGGACGACACCGGTCCTCGCGCGGTGGTGACCGACCTGGGCATCGCCCACGCCATTGGCGGAAGCGCCGAGGCGAGCGGCTGGGAGGGGACCGAGGCCGGCGCGGTGGTCGGGAGCCCGGCGTACATGGCGCCGGAGCAGCGCCAGGGGCGCGCGGTGAGCACCCGCACCGACGTGCACGCGCTGGCCCAGGTCGCCGCCGAGATGGTCGGTGGTCAGGACGGCGTGGCAGGTGCTCCGAGGTCATGGCGGTCCACGCTGCGCGCTGCCCTCGACCCGGACCCCACGCGCCGGCCTGCGGATTCCCGTGCGCTTGTCGGCGGCCTGGCCGCGTCGCCGCTCGCCCGGCGGGTGGGGCGCGCGGCCGCGGTCGGTGCGCTGGTTCTCGTCGCCGCCGCAGTCGTTTCTCTCGTCCTGCGACGCACGCCATCGAGCGGGAAGGTCGACCGCGGGGCGATCGCCGTCCTGCCCCTGGTCAATCTCGGCGGCAACGCCGACGACGAATACTTCGCCGACGGGCTTGCCGAGGACATCAGCACCCAGCTCACGCAGGTGCGCGCGCTCCACGTCACCTCGCGCGGCGCGACGCGGACCTTCAAGGGCACCACTCGCCCATCCCGGGAGGTGGGCCAGGAGCTCGGGGTGGCAACGCTCCTCGAGGGGACGGTCCGTCGGGCCGGCAACCGGATGCGGATCAGCGCCCAGCTCGTCGATGCACGAACGGACCAGCAGCTCTGGGCCGAGACCTACGATCGCGACGTGCGCGACGTGCTCGATGTCCAGCGAGACGTGGCGTCCAAGGTCGTGGCGGCGCTGGCGCTCCAGCTCACCGACGTCGAGGGCGCGCGGGTCCGCCGTGGCGCCACCCGCAGTCCGGAGGCGTACGACCTCTACCTCCGGGGAATCGCGAAGCTGGACGAGACCTTCACGGGTCGGTTCACCCGCGATTCGTTGGAATACTTCGAGCGCGCCATCGCCATCGATCCGGAGTACGCGCTCGCCCATGCTCAGCTCGGGCTCCAGCTGATCCGGCTGGCCGTGTTCGTCGACCCCGACCAGGCTGGCCTCGTCGCTCGCGGACGGGCCGAAGCGGGGCGGGCGCTCGCGCTGGAGCCGGAGCTCGCCGTGCCGCACCTGGCCCTGGGCGTCTTGCTCTTCAGCGAGCCCGGAGGATGGGACATCGACGGCGCCATGCGGGAGTTCCGGCGCGCGGAGGAGTTGGAGCCAGGCTCCGCGGCCCTCGAGCTTCCCGCGGTGGCGCTCCACCTCGGACTCGAGGACCTCTCGCTGCGCAAGCTCGAGGCCGCTCGGAAGCTCAACCCTGCCAGCCACAACGTGCGCGATCTCATCATCCAGACGCTGACCTACAGCGGCCGCTGGCAGGAGTCGCTCCAGCGTGCCCGAGAGCTCGAGGTGGATCCGGCCGGCTACGCCCGTCTCGAGGCCCTCCTCCGGGTGGGGCAAGTGTCGGAGGCGATTGCGCTGATGTACGCCGCCGATCCTGGAGGCGACCTGATGCCGGATCCGCCCAACCCGCTCGCCGCGCTCACCCTCGCGGTGGCCGGAAGGAAGGACGAGGCAGCCTTCCTCCTGGGGTTCTTCGAGCGAGGTTACCCCGTGTTCCGGGGGAATCCAGCGCACCACGAGATGCACTCGCTGGCGTGTACCGAGGCCCTGCTGGGTCACCCTCGAGAAGCCGTGGCCTGGTTGCGGAAGGCGGCACGAAACGGGCTGCCCAGCTACCTGCTGTTCCTCCGCGATCCGCTCCTGGATTCCCTTCGCGGCGAGCCGGAGTTCATCCAGTTCATGGCAGAGCTGAAGAGGGACTGGGAGCGCCGGGTGCAAGAGTACCAGTGACCTGAGCCATGCCGGATCCGGGCGCGGCCCGGGTTGCCTCGGGCCCGGGGATCGGGCAGAGCACTCCCCCTCATGTTCATCGCCCTGGCCCGGGCCGTCTCCCGGCATCGTCCGGCCGTCCTCGGCGGCGCGCTCGCCATCCTCGCGCTCGCGGTTCTGTCGGTCGTGCGGGGCGGGAGCCTGACGAGCGGAACCATCGAGGGCACCGAGTCGGCGCGGGCCGCGGAGCTGGTCCGCGGCGCGGCGGGCGCGGACACCGACACCAGCGTCGTCGCTCTCTTCAGCCACCGCGAGCTGGCCGCGACCGATCCGGTGTTCCAGGGCGCGCTCGGCCTGCAGCTGGAGAAAGTGAGCGGGCGCCCCGAGGTGGAGAGCGTGGTCTCCATGCTCAACGCGCCCCAGCAGGCCCGGTCGCACTTCCTCTCCCGCGACGCACGGACCGCGCTGGTGCTGGTCCGCCTCAAGGGCGACGAGAAGGCCGCCGTGAAGGCCTTCCCCGCGGTGAACGCCGTCCTCCACGACGGGCCGTTCATGGTGGCCATCACCGGCAAGCCGGCATTCCTCTTCGATCTCAACACCGAGCTGGAGCACGACCTGCTCCGCGCCGAGCTGATCTCCTTCCCGCTCGCGCTGGTCGTGCTGCTCTGGGTGTTCCGGACGGTGGTCGCGGCCGTCCTCCCCATCGTCGTCGGCGGCCTGGCGGTGCTGGCCGGCGTCGGCGCCGTGCTCGCGCTCTCGCACCACCTCGACATGGCCCAGTACACGTTGAACGTCGTCAGCCTCATCGGCCTCGGCGTGGCCATCGACTACTCCCTGTTCATCGTCAGCCGCTTCCGCGCGGAGCTGGAGGAGGGCGCGAGCGTCGAGTCGGCGGTCGAGCGCACCATGGACACCGCCGGCCGCGCGGTGGCCTTCTCCGGGATCGCGGTCGCTGCCGGGCTGTCCGGCCTTCTCTTCTACCGGGGCTCGTTCCTCGCGGCGATGGGGCTCGGCGGCGCCATCGTCGTCGGCTTCTCCGTCCTCTTCGCCCTCACTCTGCTCCCCGTCATCCTCGGGTGGCTCGGGCGGCGGGTGGATGCGCTGAAGGTGCCCGTTCCTCCCTTCGGCCTGCGCGGAGGTCTGTGGACGCGCCTCGCGGGATGGGTGATGGCCCATCCGCTCCTCGTGCTCGTGCCCACCCTGGCGTTCATCGCCTTCCTCGGGTGGCCGTTCCTCCGGCTGCAGACCGCCGGGACCGACATCACGGCGCTCCCCGAGACCGCCGCCTCACGACAGGGCGCCGCCGCGCTGGCCCGGGCGTTTCCCGAGCAGAGCGCGACCCGCATCCTCGTCGCGGTGGAGTTTCCCGGAGAGCCCTTCGACCCCGAGCGCATCGGCGCGCTGTACGACGCCACCCGGCGCTGGGCCCGGCTCCCCGGCGTCGTCGGCGTGGAGAGCATCGTCGACCTCGACCCGAGCGTCACCCGCGAGCAGTACGTCCAGCTCACCACCGCCCCCGCGGCGTTCCGGCCGCCCGAGTTCGCGCTCGCCGAGGCGGCGTACCTCCACGGCAACGTCGCCGTCGTCCAGGTGCTCACCTCCGCGCCGATCTCCAGCGTCGAGGCACGGCGGCTGGTGGACCTGCTCCGCAAGGACCGCGCCGTGGGCGACGGACGAGCGCTGGTCGGCGGTCAGAGCGCGAGCGACGTGGACTCCAGCTCGTTCGTCCTCGAGCGCGCGCCGCTCGCGGTGGGTCTGGTGGTCCTGGTCACCCTGGTCGCGCTGTTCGTCCTCCTCGGCTCGGTGGTGCTGCCGCTCGAGGCGGTGGTGATGAACTTCCTCTCCCTGGCGGCCAGCTTCGGAGCCCTGGTGTGGATCTTCCAGGAGGGTCACCTCCGCTGGCTCCTCCACTTCCAGCCGGGGCCGCTCGAGCCTGCGCTACCGGTCCTCCTCTTCTGCACGCTCTTCGGGCTCTCGATGGACTACCAGGTCCTCATGCTCTCCCGCATGCGCGAGGAGTGGACCCGCACCCACGACAACCGCGCCGCCGTCGCCCAGGGCCTCGAGCGCACCGGCAGCCTCATCACCAGCGCCGCGGCGATCATGGTGGCCGTGTTCGCCGCCTTTGCCCTGGCGAAGATCCTCGTCGTGAAGGCGATGGGCGTGGGGATGGCGATCTCGGTCGCTCTCGACGCGACCCTGGTGAGGGTCCTGATCGTGCCTGCCACCATGCGCCTCTTCGGGCGCGCGAACTGGTGGGCGCCGCGGGTGCTGCGGCGACTCGCGCTCGCGGCACACGGAGAGAAGAGCACCTCATGAGCACAGTCCTCGTCGTGCTCGCCGGCCTCTCGCTGCTCCTCCTGATCGAGGGGCACGTGCGGCTCCGGCGCGTCCTCGCCCGCCGGCCCGCCCCGCCGCCCTTCCCGAAGAGCGCGCCCTCGATGACCGTCATCCGCCCGGTGAAAGGACTGGACACCGGGGCCGAGGACAACATCCGCGCGTTCCTGGACATGGAGTACCCGGGCCGGCTGGAGCTGCTCTTCGTCGTGGACTCGGAGGAGGACCCGGCCGCCCCGGCGATTCGCCGGCTCATCGCCGAGCACCGGACGGCGGCGCAGCGGGTCGAGCTCCTCTTCTCCGGCTCGCCGCCGCCCCACCGCACCGGAAAGCTGAACGCGATGCTGGCCGGAGTGGCCGCGGCGACCGGCGAGCTGCTCGCCTTCAACGATTCGGACAGCCGCCCGGCGAAGGACCTCCTGGGCCGCCTGGTCTCGGAGCTGCTCGCCCGCCCCGACTGCGGCTGCACCTTCGCCCCGGTGGTCGCCGCCGCGGACCGACCCACCGCGGGCGACGTCGGTTACGAGCTGCTGATGAACGCCTGGTACGGACCGACGGTGTCCTGGGCCGCCGAGCCACGCGGCGAGCTGGACTTCATCATGGGCCAGCTCATGGTCTGCCGGCGCCAGGCGCTCGATGCGGTGGGCGGCGTGGGCGTGGCGCAGGGCCACTTCGTCGACGACATGTACATCGGCCGGGCGCTGTGGAACGCCGGCTGGAAGAACGTGGTCATCGAGTCCCCGCTGCGGATCTTCATCGGCGGCATGGGTCTCCTCCAGTTCTTCCGGACATTCCGTCGCTGGATCCTCTTCAGCGAGGGCGGCCTCTCCTTCCGGTTCACCTGGCCCAACTGGGTGCGCGGCGTCTCCTGCTGGGTGGCCTGGGCCGTTCTCGCGGCGGCGCTCGCCACGGGGAATGGCGCGGCGGCGGGCACTGCGCTGCTCGCCATCGGCTTCTCCGTCTACACCCAGGCCTCGCTCCAGCGTGCGTACCACGGCCCGCGCATCCGCCTTCACCAGCTCTGGGTGCCGGCGGTCATCCCGCTCATCGGCGGGCTGGTGCAGATCGCGGCGAAGCTGAACCGCCGGGTGGACTGGCGGGGCCGGAGCTACGACCTCGACGCCGAGGCGCGACTCGGAGCGAGCGGCTCGTCGTCGGCGGCGGGGACGTGAGCGGGAAGCGCGAGTATCCGGTCCTCGACCGCGCCCGCCATCGCCGTGCGCAGGTGCGGCACCGCCGAGGCGACCAGCATGGCTCCGGCGCGTACGGCCCGTCCCGGGCCACGCACGGCGCGGACACCACCCGAGCCCAGGGCCAGGAGCCCGTGGACGACGACGCGCGCGTACTCGCGCGCCATGACCGACATGCGGGTCTCGCGCGTCGAGAGCAGGGACATGGAGATGCGCGTGCCGGTGGGGGAGTGCTCCCAGTAGCGGAAGAGGCCGCTCCGCAGCGCCGCCATCTCGCCCGCGTCGCTGCAGAACGCCTCGTACAGCGCCGAGGCGAGGGCGATGCGGGTGCGGTTCGCCGGCCGGCGGATTCGGGCGTAGGCGGCGAGCGCGCTCGGAACGTCGCCGGACGCGCTGACCATGGCTCCGTGAAGCACGTGAGCGTCGCGGACCGCCGAGGCCATGCCGCTGGCGCTGAGTGGATGGCAGCAACCCGCAGCGTCTCCGACCAGAACCACGTTGCCCTTGGAGACGTGCTCCATGATGCGCGTGTCGTTGGACGCAACGAGCGGCGGCTCGCGGCGAAGCGCATCGAGGACGGCCTCGCGCAGCGGTTCGGGAACGCCGGAGAGGATCTCCGGCTCGGTGCGCACGCGGTCGGGCGACGAGCCGAGCGGCAGGTCCACCATCACCCGGGCCCGCGTCGCGGAGATGGGGTAGGCGAGCACCGGCGCCGGGCCGCCGATGAACAGGTGACCACGACCGGCGTGGGGAAGCGCACCGGCGTCCACCAGCACCCCGATCATCATCGAGAGCCGGTCGTGCCCTTCCGCGATGCCCAGCGCACGCCGCAGCGGCGAGGCGCGGCCGTCGGCGGCGACCAGCATCCGGGCGCGCACTCGCTCGGACTGCCCGTCGCGGGACAGGGTGACCTCCACGCCCTCGACGCCGTCGGAGACCAGCGCGACGCGCGTCCGGCGGCGCACCTCGACGTCGCCTCGCTTCTCGAGGATGTCGAGCAAGGGCTCGATCAGCGCATGGTGCTCGATGCCCAGCCCGCGGTTGCCCGGCCCGTAGGGGAGCAGCGCGGTCTTCTCTCCGTCCACCACCGCGAAGCCGACGATGGGCACGCCCCCGGAGTGGAGCGCCTCCGAGAAGCCGAACGCGGTCAGCTCCTCGACCCCCACCGGATGGAGAAGCTCGCCCGCCAGCTGCTTCCGGCGGTCCTGCCCCGCGTCCGCGAGGAGGGTGCGGAGGCCGAGCTGGGCCATGGCCGCGGCGGTGGTACACCCCGCGGGGCCCCCGCCGGCGACGAGCACATCGACTTCCATCAAGGCAGAACGTCCTCCCCGGCCCAACTTCCAGGGCTTCTTATAGAGTGGGCCGCGCCTCGGCGCATCTTCCGTCGCCTCTCCGTCGTAGGTGTCTCGTGAACGGACCCGAAGACTTCTGCCGTCGCGCTCTGCCGGAGGTGTCTCGCACCTTCGCGCTGAACATCCCCGTCCTGCCCTCGCCGCTGGACCTGGTGGTGACCGTCGCCTACTTGCTCTGCCGGATCGCCGACACGCTCGAGGACGAGGCACGCGGACAGGTGTCGGAGCGCGCCGAGCTGTTTCACACGCTCGGACGCCTGGTGAAGCTCGAGCCGGGCTGGGAGCAGCGCGGCGCCGAGTTCGCGCGCCGCTCGGTGGCCGCGCTCCGACCCTCGGCGCCCACGGCCGAGGTCCAGCTGGTCCAGGGCACGCCCCTCGTCCTGGAGGCCATGCGCGGTCTGCCGGAGTGGACGCATCCGCACATCGCTGCGTGCGTGGGCGAGATGACCGACGGCATGGCGCGGATGATGACCGAGCTGGACGGCGGTGCCCCGCAGGGCCTGCCTGATCTCAGGGACACCCTCCAGTACTGCTACTACGTCGCGGGAACGGTGGGCGTGATGCTCACCGGGCTCTTCGTCGACGGGTTCGACTCGGTTCGCCCGCTCCGTCCCGGCCTCGTGCCGCGCGCCCCGGCGTTCGGCCGCGCGCTCCAGCTGACCAACATCCTGAAGGACGTCCGCGAGGACCTGGACCGGGGCTTCTGCTGGCTCCCGCGGACGTACATGGAGAAGCACGGCCTGTCGCCGGGGACTCTCGTCGCACCCGAGAAGCGGGACGCGGCGGTGGCGCTCCTCGACGACCTGGTGGCGGTCGCGCGAAACGAGTGCGACGTGGCCTTCGAGTACTCGCTGCTCCTGCCTCGCTCGGAACCGGGACTGCGGCTGTTCTGTCTCTGGCCTCTGCTGTTCGCGCTCCGGACGCTCGCGATGCTCGCGCACAACCCGGCCGTCTTCGAGCCCACCCCGGTGAAGATCGACCGCGACACGGTGATGCGGATCATGGTCCTCACCCGCGAGAGCGTCACCGACGACCGGGCGCTCGAGGCGCTCTACACCGAGTGCGCGCGCGGTCTCCCCGAGGGTCGCACGGCATGACCGCTCCCCGGAGCAGGGCCCTCCCCTCCGCGATCGAGCGGGGGCTGGAGGTGCTCGCCGCCACCCAGGACGAGGGTGGCTCGTGGAAGGGCGACTACGGAGGTCCGCTGTTCCTCGTGCCGGTCTACGTCGCCGGCCTCGAGCTGCTCGGACGGCCCGCAGACCCGGCGACGCGCGAGGGTTTCATCGAATTCCTGCGTGGGCACCAGAATCCGGACGGAGGCTGGGGGCTGGACGTGGAGTCGCACAGCCACGTCTTCACCTCGGTCCTGGTCTACGTGACCCTGCGGCTGCTGGGCATCCCTGCTGACGATGCCCAGCTGCAGCGCGCGCGGGCCTGGTTCCTGCCCCACGGCGGACCGCTCTCCAGCGGCTCGTGGGGGAAGTTCATCCTCGCCCTGCTCGGGCTCTATTCCTACGAGGGACTGGTCCCGGTGCCGCCCGAGCTGTGGCTGCTGCCCGAATCGCTGCCGCTGCATCCCTCGAAGCTCTGGTGCCACTGCCGGATGGTGTACCTGCCGATGAGCTGGCTCTACGCCCGGCGGGCGCGGGCGAAGGAGACGCCGCTGCTCGCGGCCATCCGCGAGGAGATCTACGCCGAGCCCTACGAGACGGTGGACTGGGTGGCGGCGCGGGAGCGAGTGGCGGACACCGATGCGTACACGCCGAGGACCTCGTATCTCCGCGCTGCGAACGGAGCGCTCGGGCTCTGGGAGCGGCTCGCCCCGGCGGGCACGCGCGAGCGAGCGCTGGACGTGGTGCTGGACCAGATCCGACGCGAGGACGAGGCGACGAACCACATCTGCATCGGGCCCATCAACAAGGTGCTGAACACCGTGGTGTGGCAGAGCGCCCGCCCCGGTGGACCCGAGGTGGAGGCGCACGTGAAGCGGCTGCCGGACTACCTCTGGCGCGCGGCCGACGGCCTCAAGATGCAGGGCTACAACTCCTCCGAGCTCTGGGACACCGCCTTCGCGGTGCAGGGCATCCTCGCCACCGGAGAGGTGGAGCGGATGCGTCCGGTGCTGGAGCGCGCGGCGCACTTCATCGAGTCCAACCAGGTCCTCGAGGACGTGCGCGAGATGGAGAAGGGCTACCGGCACCGCAGCCGCGGCGGCTGGCCGTTCTCCACCCGCGCTCACGGCTGGCCCATCAGCGACTGCACGGCCGAGGGCCTCAAGGCATCCCTCCAGCTGGAGAAGGTCGGCCTCAACCAGGTTCCGCGGCCGCGGCTGCGCGAGGCCGTGGAGGAGATCCTCTCGCTGCAGAACGAGGACGGCGGCTGGGCGACCTACGAGCTGCAGCGCGGGCCGAGGTGGCTCGAGGCGCTGAACCCATCGGACGTGTTCTCCACCATCATGGTGGACGTCTCCTACGTCGAGTGCACCTCGGCCTGCGTGCAGGCGCTGGCGGCGTGGAGCGCCTTCGCGCCCGAGGACGCGGGCTGGCTGCGCGACCCCATCCGGCGGGGCGAGCGCTTCATCCGGCAGGTGCAGCGCGAGGACGGGTCCTGGGAGGGAAGCTGGGGCGTGTGCTTCAGCTATGGGGCGTGGTTCGGGACCGCGGGCCTCATCGCGGCGGGGGCACGTCCGGACGATCCGGCGCTTCGCCGCGCGGCTGACTACCTCGAGGCGCGACAGCGGCCCGACGGGAGCTGGAGCGAGACGCTCGAGTCCAACCGGCAACGGCGCTGGGTGGACGGCAAGACCGGTCACGCGGTGCAGACGTCGTGGGCGCTGCTCTCCCTCGCGGCCTGCGGTCGGAGAAGCTCGGGACCGGCGCGACGCGGGGTCGCGTGGCTGCAGGAGCACCAGGGTGAGGACGGTCGCTGGCCGGATCAGCCGATCACCGGCGTGTTCAACCGGACCTGCGCGATCCACTACGACATCTACCTGCGGCTCATGCCGGTCTGGGCGCTGGCGGTCTGCGCCTGAGCGGGCAGCCGGGAGGCTTCCCTGCACGGAGCCGACCGTTCGCGGCAGCGCATGCAAGAGTCTCCGGGTTCTTGCGCAAGCCCTGCCGAATGGTTGCCTCTCCCCGAAAGGCCTCGATGCGCCTCGCCCTCGTCCTTCCGTCCCTGACCGTGCTGGCCTGCGCGGGCGCCCCCGCGCCGGCGCCCACGGCCGCCGCACCTGCCCAGCCCGCTCCCGCTCCAACGACCGCTTCCATCCAGGCGCCGCCGGCGCTCCAGGAGCTGCCCGTCGGTGGGGCCGCGGATCGCATCTCCGGGCCGGCCGCCGCGCTCACCGCCGCCTGCAAGGACGCGATCGCCCGGGCACGGGTCGGGCTGGATGCGCTGAAGGCGATGCCGGCACCGCGGGACACGGTCACCGCCCTCGGCTGGTACGACGACGCGAACGCCGTGATCAACGACCTGGACTTCCAGGCGGAGCTCGCGCGACAGGCCAGCCCGGACGGCGACATGCGGAAGGCCGGCGAGGACTGCGACCGCGAGATCCAGGCGCTCGCGACCGCCATCTATCAGGACCGCGCGGTCTACGACGCGCTCTCGGGCCTCGACCTCGCGGGGCAGGATGGCTCCACCGCGTGGTGGATGAAGCGTGACCTCCGCGAGTTCCGGCGGACCGGTGTGGATCGCGACGACGCCACCCGGGAGAAGGTTCGAGCCCTCAACGACGAGGTCGTCGCGATCGGTCAGGAGTGGGACCGGAACATCCGTCAGGGCACGAAGACCGTCTTCTTCGCTCCAGCAGAGCTCGCCGGTGTTCCCGAGGACTTCCGGAAGGCGCATCCGCCGGGCGCGGACGGGAAGGTGGCGCTCACCACCGACTACCCGGACTACCACCCGTTCATGGCCTACGCCCGCAGCTCGAAGGCACGGGAGAAGCTCTGGCGCGCTTCCAACACCCGTGCCTCACCGGCGAACGTCGAGGTGCTCTCGCGCCTGATGGCGAAGCGGTACGAGCTGGCCACGACGCTCGGGTACGCGAACTGGGCGGACTACACGACCGAGAACAAGATGATCGGGACCGGGCGCGCGGCGGACGAGTTCATCGACCGGATCACGACCGCGTCCGGAGGGCGCTCCGCCAAGGAGCTGGCCCGGGTCCTGGCGCGCGAGCGCAGGGACATCCCCGGCGCGAAGCAGGTCGCCCCCTGGGACTACGGCTACTACTCGGACCGGGTGAAGATCGAGCAGTACCGGTTCGACGCGAAGGCCGCGCGGCCCTACTTCGAGTTCGATCGCGTCTTGCAGGGCGTGCTCGACGTGTCGGGTCGGCTGCTCGATCTCTCGTACCGCCCTGTGACGGGGCAGAAGGTCTGGCACCCCGACGTGCTGGTCTACGACGTGATCGCCGGGTCGTCCTTCGGAGATCGCGCCGGGCAGTCGCTGGGGCGCATCTACCTCGACCTCCATCCGCGCGAGAACAAGTACAAGCACGCGGCGCAGTACGGGATGATCTCTGGTCAGGCGGGCCATCGACTTCCGGAGAGCGCGCTGCTCTGCAACCTCCCGCGCTCCGGCGGTCTGATGGAGTACGACGACGTCCGGACGCTGTTCCACGAGTTCGGACACCTGCTTCACCACGTCATCGGTGGCAACACGCGGTGGGCCGCGAACTCCGGCGTGCGCAACGAGCAGGACTTCGTCGAGGCGCCCTCGCAGATGCTCGAGGAGTGGATGCGCGACGCCAGCGTCCTGCAGACCTTCGCGCGCGAGGTGAAGACCGGGAAGCCCATTCCGGCGACGATGGTGAAGCA
>Ga0134123_10002597_pt1 | contig 11825 bp, 9 predicted proteins | sample KB303_FD_96460 | JGI IMG/M metagenome (GOLD analysis project Ga0134123, IMG submission 96460) | Terrestrial soil microbial communities without Nitrogen fertilizer from Kellogg Biological Station, Michigan, USA - KB3-0-3 | ecosystem: Environmental > Terrestrial > Soil > Unclassified ...
CCGGGAAGCCCATTCCGGCGACGATGGTGAAGCAGCTCCGCGCGGCGGACGACTTCGGCAAGGGCGTCGACGTGCGGCAGCAGATGTTCTACGCCGCGACGAGCCTCCACCTCTACGACCGTGACCCGCGTGGGCTGGAGCTGACTCCGTACGTCGCCGGAATCCAGTCTCGCTATTCACCGTTCCCGTACATCCCCGGGACCACGTTCTACACGGCGTTCGGCCACCTGAACGGGTACAGCGCGGTCTATTACACGTACATGTGGTCGAAGGTCATTGCGAAGGATCTCTTCACCGCGTTCAAGGCGACGGGGATGTTCGATCCAGCGACGGCGCAGCGATACCGGAAGGAGATCCTCGAGCCGGGCGGTGGAAAGCCCGCGGCGCAGCTGGTCGCCGACTTCCTCGGCCGCCCCTACGACTTCCGCGCCTACGAGGCGTGGCTCCAGGAGGGGAATTCGCCAGCGCCGCCAGCCTCGAGAGGTGGCGCGTCGGCCGCCGCCCGCACGGTCCACTAGCGGGTGCCGCGGACTCGCGAGGAACGAGCGGAGTGGGTCGACGCTCCGCTTCCGTGTCTGCTCGGACGATCCGTCCGCCGGGGAACAGGCCTCTCGCTGCAACTCGATGACCGTTCCGGTCGGGCCGTGCGAGAGTGCCGCCCTTTTCTCGCGGCCTGCCCCGAACCGGTCGCCCTCTCCCGAAAGTCACGGATGCGCTCTTCCCTCGCCCTCCTCGCCCTGACGGCCCTCGCCTGTGCCGGGGCCCCTGCTCCCGCTCCGTCGAAGCCGGTGGCCGCCGCCCCGGCGCCCGCGCCCGCACCGGTGACGGCTCCTCCTGCGCTGGAGGAACCGCTCGGCACCGCCGCGGCCCGCATCTCCGGTCCGCCGGCCGGCTTCACCGCCGCCTGCCAGGACGCCATGGCCCGTGCAAAGGCCGGAATGGACGCCGTCAAGGCCATGCCCGCTCCTCGGGACACGGTCGCGACGCTCACCGCGTACGACGACGCGAACGCCGCCATCAGTGACGCCGCCGCGCAGGCCGAGCTGGCTCGCCAGGGCAGCCCGGATCCCGCGATGCGCAAGGCGGCGGAGGAGTGCGACCGCAAGCTGCAGGCGACGTTCACCGCCATCAACCAGGACCGCGCGCTGTACGACGTGCTCTCGTCGCTGGACCTCTCCGGGCAGGACGTGACCACCCAGTGGTGGATCACCCGCGACCTCCGCGAGTTCCGCCGAGCCGGAGTGGACCGCGACGACGCCACCCGGGAGAAGGTGCGCGCGATCGCCGACGAGCTGGTCTCCCTCGGCCAGGAATTCGACCGGAACGTTCCCGCCGACGTGAGGAAGGTCGCCTTCAGCCCGGCCGATCTCGCCGGCATGCCCGCCGACTTCCTCGCCGCGCACCCAGCCGGACCCGACGGGAAGATCGTCCTCACCACCGACTACCCGGACTACTTCCCGGTGCGGAACTACGCGAAGAAGGCCAGCACCCGCGAGGCGATGTGGCGCGCCTTCACCAGCCGGGCCGCGCCGCAGAACATCGCGCTTCTGGAGAAGATGCTGGTGAAGCGGCAGGAGCTGTCACGCACGCTGGGCTACGCCAACTGGGCGGACTACATCACGGAGAACAAGATGATCCGCAGCGGCAAGGCCGCCTCGGACTTCATCGAGCACATCACCGCGGTCTCGGGGAACCGGGCGGCCCAGGAGAAGCAGGTTCTCCTCGACCGGAAGCGGAAGGACCTGCCGGGAGCCACGGCGCTCGACCCGTGGGACGTCAACTACTACGGCGAGCGGATCAAGGCCGAGCGGTACCACTTCGATGCCCAGAAGGCCCGGCCCTACTTCGAGGCGAGCCGGGTGTTCCAGGGCGTGCTCGACGTCTCCGGAAAGCTGTTCGACGTCTCCTACCGCCCGGTGGAGAACGCCGTGGTCTGGCACCCCGACGTTCGGACCTACGACGTCATCGCCGGCCCGTCGTTCGGTGACGGCGCGGGGAAGTCGCTGGGCCGCGTCTACCTGGATCTCCACCCGCGCGAGGGGAAGTACAAGCACGCGGCGCAGTTCACCGTCGTCTCGGGGCAGGACGGACACCGGTTGCCCGAGGGTGCTCTGCTCTGCAACTTCCCGAAGCCCGGCGGGCTCATCGAGTACGGAGAGGTCCGCACGCTGTTCCACGAGTTCGGACACCTGGTCCACCACGTCGTTGGCGGTCACACCCGCTGGGCGGCGAACTCGGGCGTGCGCACCGAGCAGGACTTCGTCGAGGCGCCTTCGCAGATGCTCGAGGAGTGGATGCGCGATCCGGGCGTGCTGCAGACCTTCGCGATGAACGTGAAGACCGGACAGCCCATCCCGAAGAAGATGGTGGAGCAGCTCCGCGTCGCCGAGGAGTTCGGCAAGGGCCTCGAGGTGCGGCGCCAGATGTTCCTCGCCGCGCTCAGCCTCCACCTCCACGACCGGGAAGCGACCGGCCTCGACTCCACCGCGGTGGTCGCCGACTCGATGGAGAAGTACTGGACGTTCCCCTACGTGAAGAACACGTACCCGCAGGCGTCGTTCGGGCACCTGAACGGGTACAGCGCCGTGTACTACACGTACATGTGGTCGCTCGTGATCGCGAAGGACCTCTTCACCCCGTTCGCGAGCAAGGGCGTGTTCGACCGGGAGACCGCGAACCGCTATCGCGAGCGCGTCCTCGCGATGGGGGGCGGAAAGCCGGCGGCAGACCTGGTGGCGGTCTTCCTCGGACGGCCGTACGACTTCAAGGCCTACGAGGCCTGGCTCGATCGCGGCGCATCGCCCGGCAAGACGAAGGGCCCGGCACACGCCGGCCCTGCCGCGGTCCACTGAGCGCGTCGCCGCGAACGTCGCTCAGAGCGATCGCAGGAAGGTGAGCACGTGCTCCTGCGAGTCGGGCGGGAGCACGTCGAACGCCGAGCGCGCGACGCGTGCCTCGCCCTGGTGGCGGCCGATGGCCTCCCGCAGGGTGTAGGAGAGCCCGTCGTGCATCAGCCGGCTCCGGGTGCGCAGCCCCCAGAGCGGCGCCGTGCGGAGCTTGTTCGTGGCGGCCGCGAACTGCTCCTGAAGCCCGACGAACTGTTGACCGTGGTGCTCCGGCGCGGCGAGCATGATCCCGTCCCCGGTGCCCACGTCGTGCACCAGAAAGTCACTGTAGGGGTGCAGGGCCAGGCTGCCGAGCGCCTCGGGAACGCGGTACGTGCCGCCGAACAGGGCCGTGCCGGCCGGCGCGGTGGTGAGCGTCGGGGCGTGGCAGACCGCGCAGCCGATCGTCTCGAAGAGCGTCGACCCGGCGCGCGCCTCGACCGTCGCCGCCAGCCGCGCGTCACGCGGAGGCGCCTTCGTGGCCCGGATGAAGCGCGAGACGTGCTGGAGGTCCGTGATGCCGGTCGCGTCCGGCCTGTCCTCGGGATCCGGAACCGTGTCACAGAGCGGTGTCGCGTCCTTGGGCAGGAGCGCGGTCGTGATCCCCATCTCGTTCAGGAACGCGTCGGCCGCGAAGGAAGGCACGCTCGCGTGCTCGGCTTTCCACCCGAATCGTCCGATGCGCATGACCCCCGGCGCCTCGAGCACCGGAACTTTCATCGCGGTGCCGCACACGCCCAGCTCGGGCTGGCTGCACTGCCAGCGGGCGATGGCCTCCAAGAGCGCGTCGGGAACCGCCTCCACGTAGCCGTCGCCGAGCATGCTCACGGCGATCCGCAGCGCACGGATGTTCTCCGAGTCGGGCAGATGCTGCTGGGCGTCCCCCTCGGGCGACTCCAGGCCCGGACAGATGGCCTTGTCGTTGATCAACGTCCGGTGGCCGACGACGACCGAGCCGCCGCCGATGCGCACGTCGGGGAAGACGAAGTTGCCCTGCGCGTCGCGGTGCCCCGCGCGGAGCTCGGTGACCTGACTGCCTCCGCCGGCGACCGGGTTCTCGTGACAGTCGCGACAGGAGTGGGCGTTGTAGAGCGGTCCCAGGCCGGAGGAGATCTCCTCCTGCTTGTCGAACGCGACCTGGTCGGCGCGGTAGGTCGCCACGTCCACCGTGCCGTTGGGCAGCCCGTCGAAGCCCGCGAGCGCGTCCGGGGACCGCGCGGGAGCGGCAGCGACCGGGACCGCGCTCGACAGCGGGGGGGTGTACGGGGTCGTCGCGGTGCAGGCGGTACCGACGAGGACCCAGCTGAGCAGGCGCCGCATGGGCGCACCTCCTCCGCGTCCGAGCTCCCCTCCCGCGACGCCGGCCCCTTCTACCGCCCCGGCCGAGCCAGCAGCAAACGCGGAGTGAGCCGGGTGTCCATCACCCTGGAATGACGTTGGGCGAACCGGACTTGGTCCCCACCCACTGGACCGTGTACGAGCAGCTCGTGGGGTCCGTCTGCGCCACCGTCACGGTCGCGTCCAGGCCGCCGGTGGTGAAGTGGCCCGTCACCGAGATGACGTACCGCGCCGGGGCCACCAGCACCGTCTTCGGCGTGGTCTGGAAGTTTCCGGCCGTGTCCACCGTGCCGGCGTAGGCGATGCCGGCGTGGCTGATGGTGAGCGACGTCCCTCCCGCGGCGTGGTCGACGGTCGTCACGGCGTCCTGGGTGACGACGCCGGTGCACGTGCCCCCGGGCAGCAGCGTCACGTCGGTCGGGTAGCTCCCGCCGACCGAGAGGAGATCTCCGTTCCCGCCTGCATCCGGCCCTCCCGGAGAGTCGCTGCCCCCGCACCCAGACAGCACCAGTGAGACGAGCAGCGGGAGGCTCCACCGGGGATCGCGCGCGCGCATGGGCGACCAGCGAGCAACCGCCATGCCGTGGCGGCTCCGGTGGGGCGTCGGTTCGCTGCACACGCCGCCGTGCTGGCTGCACCTCTCCCGGCGAATCGTCGCGGAAACGAAAACAGGTTGCCGGATCCGGGACCGACCGGGGGGCCGTCCGTCACTCGCGCTTCTTCAGCTCGGACTGATGCTCGCGGATGAAGGCGCGGATCTGGTCGGCAAGGTCGAGCAGCTTGAGCCACTGCTCCTGGTACAGCGTCACCGGGAAACGTCCGAGGCCGTAGACCGAGAGACCGCCCTTCTCGCTGACCTTCATCGAGGTCGCCCCGGTGCGCCGGGACTTGAGCGCCTCGTTCTCCGCCTTCAGCCGCTCCAGCTCCGCGCGCAGCTCTTCGTCGGTGGCCATGATCTCGAGAGTACCCGCGTCGGCGAGCACCGGGGAACCGAGATCGAGCGGCGGGTGGTGCTCGACCGTTCCCCGGCCCCACGCTTCTCAGGGCAACGAGGCGATCAACTTCCGGAACTCGGTCTCGTCGAAGACACGTAGGGTGTCGGTTCGCACGTTCCCCAGCGAGCCGATGCTGAGCACGAGCCTGGCTGCGGTTTCGTCGTCCGGGGCATCGACCGTGAGGACGATGTCGTAGGACCCCAGCGCGAGGTAGAAGGACTTGATCTCCGCACCGGAGGACTTTGCGAGCTTCTTCGCCGCCTCCAGTCGCGCCGGGCTCTCCTTGAGGTTGCGGATGCCCTGATCGGTGTACCGCACCAGTGTCACGTAGGTCGGCATGGCTCGACTCCCTTTGAGCGAGGCCGACGCCGGCACGCGCCAGCGCCGGTCGCGCCACAGTGAACCCGCCGGCAACCGGACCGCAAGCGAGCCCTTCTCTCCCCGCCCCACGAACATGCCGTTCGGGTGGGGGTGGATTCCGTTCGCGGCCGATCGAGTCCATCCTCATCGACATGCGTGCGCAGATCCTCGACCGCGCCCGGGAGCCCCTCACACTGCGTGAGATCCCGGACCCACGCTGCGGCGAAGGGCAGGTCCGGGTTGCGGTGCGCGCCTGTGCCGTGTGCCGGACGGATCTGCACGTCCTCGACGGCGAGCTGACGGAGCCCAAGCTGCCGCTGGTCCTCGGGCACCAGATCGTCGGGACCGTGGTGGAGCGCGGCGCAGGCGTGACCTCCCTCTCCGTCGGGGACCGGGTCGGAGTGCCCTGGCTCGGGTGGACGGACGGGACCTGCGCCTTCTGCCGCTAGGGCCGCGAGAACCTCTGCGTCGCCGGGCGCTTCACTGGCTACACGCTCGACGGTGGCTACGCCGAGCAGGCGGTGGCCGACGCTCGCTTCTGCTTTCCCCTCCCGCCGGGCCTCGACGACGTTCACCAGGCCCCGCTGCTCTGCGCGGGTCTCATCGGCTACCGCGCGCTCCGGCTCGCCGGCGAGGGGCGGCGCATCGGGTTCTACGGGTTCGGCTCCTCCGCGCATCTGCTGGCGCAGGTGGTCGTCGCGCAGGGCCGCGAGCTCTACGCGTTCACCCGGGACGGGGACACCAGGGGCCAGGCCTTCGCCCGGGAGCGAGGGGCGGTCTGGGCCGGCGGCTCGGGCGAGAGACCGCCGGTGCCCCTCGACGCGGCCATCGTCTTCGCGTCCGTCGGCGCGCTGGTCGTCCGCGCGCTCGAGGCGCTCGCACCGGGCGGGACGGTGGTCTGCGCCGGAATCCACATGAGCGACATCCCTTCGTTCCCGTACGAGAAGCTCTGGGGCGAGCGCAGCATCCGGTCGGTGGCGAACCTCACCCGCGACGACGGACGGGAGTTCCTTCCGTTGGCCGCGCGCCTCGGCATCACACCGGAGGTCACGGTCTTTCCGCTCGAGCGAGCGAACGACGCGGTTCAGGCGCTCCGCGAGGGGCAGCTCACCGGCTCGGCGGTGCTCACCCTGGGCAGCTGAGAGGGCTCAGCGGGCGAGGACGAAGGCGCAGACCGAGTCGAGCTGCAGCTGGAGCCCGTCGAGGGCCTCGACGAGCGTGCGGTGATGGGCGCGCTCCTCCGAGAGCTGGGTCTGGATCGCGTCGGGCGCGAGCCCCTGGTGGCGCAACGCGCGCTCCAGCCGGGTCAGCGCGCGGTCGCGCTCGTCGTCTAGCTTCCTCCGGGCCTGAGCCTGCATCGTCTTCAGCTCGCTGGTCGCGGCGCGGGTCGCCTCGGCGACTGCCGGATCGACGAAGCCGGACAGGTCCGGGAAGGCAGCGCGGAGCTGATCGCCCTGGAGCGACCGTCCCTCCTCGCGAGCGAGCAGGTCGAGCAGCTGCGGTTGCAGCGCCGGCGCTCCGTCCGCCCGGACGGTCACCGCGATGCGGATCAGGCTCCGATCCAGCACCCGCGACAGCTGCCGGGAGGGGACACGCGCTCCCGGAGAGGTGTCCTCGGGTTCGGGCGGAACGACGTGGAAGAGCACTTCCAGGCCGCGCGCCGCCGGCCCGCGATGCTGGATGGCACGGCACCCGTTGCGCCCGTAGGGCCCGTCGCGCAGGAAGCCGAACAGCGCCTCGACGATGGAGTGACCGGTGGCGAAGAAGTCGATCTCCTCCTGCTCGACCGCCGTGTCCCGCCAGAACGTTCCCAGGACGGTCCGCTCCTCGCCGAGCTGCAGGCCAGGGAGTGCCTCGACCTTGAGCGCATGCCCGAAGTGGAACGCGCACTGGAAGGCGTCCACCTGCTCGTCGGTATCCACGCCGATCCCCACGCGCCGGGCCAGCTCGGTGACGCTCTCCTCCAGCCGCTCGTCCAGGTCACGCGCGATGGCCCACAGGCCGTCCTCGAGCGAGTCCTCGGGGTCGAGCTCGAGATCGATCCGCGCTGCGGCGCGTTCGACCAGGGCCTGCACCGCCTCGCGATCGAAGCTCCTCTCGTCGAGCAGCGGATCGTACGCGCGGCGGATGGCCGACCGGGCCTCGGCGACGCGGGCAGCGAGCGTGGTGCGGTACTCGACGCGTTCCGCATCCCCGGCCAGCGCCAGGTCGAGGATGCGGCCCTCGACCTCCTCGAGCACCGCGTCCAGGCCGCCCACCGTCTCGCCGAAGACGCCCACCGCGTCGGCGAGCAGCGAGAGCACGTCCGAGGCGAGGGTCCCCCGGACATCGAACACGTGGATGTCCACCGGCTGGGTCTGCCCGATGCGGTCGAGCCGGCCGATGCGCTGCTCCATCGTCGCCGGGCTCCAGGGCAGATCGTAGTTCACGAGGTGGTGGGCGAACTGGAAGTTGCGGCCCTCGCCGCCGACCTCGGTGGAGAGGAGCAGCTTCGGTCCGTCCGGATCGCGGAAGCGGGCCACCTGGCGGTCACGCTCCAGCAGCGGGAGGTCGCCGTGGTAGCCCAGCGCCTCGATGCCGTCCGCCGAGAGCAGCGTCCGGAGGCTCTCCAGCGTTGCGAGGGCCTCGGTGAAGAGGAGGACCTTCGCGTCGGGCTCCTCCTCCCAGATCCCCGCGAGGAGCGCGCGAAGCGCCTGGTACTTCGCGTCACGGGTGGGGAGCGACGGCGGCGAGGGGAGCACGCCGCTGGCTGCCTGGGCGAATGCCGCGGGAGAGGAGTCGAGACGCCGGAGGAGGCCGGCGAGCGCAGCACCTCGGACGAAGCCCGAGCGCACCGCGCCCAGCACCGAGTCGCGGGCGAGGAGCTCCGCCTCGGGGGGCTCGACCACGTGGCGGTGCAGCCGCCGAGCGCTGAACCCCCCGACGCGCGCGCGGCGATTGCGAACCAGCGCCTCGGAGAGGCTGTAGGTCTCGGCGAGGTGTGCGAGGAGCCCCTCGCGGTCGGTGAGGTTGCCCAGCTCGGGATCGTCCGGAAAGCGACCGCGGAGCGCGCCGACCGCGGTCAAAGCCTCGGCGTCGCTTCCCTCGAGCAGCGCCCGGACGGTCCGCGAGAGCGCCTCCTGCCGCTCGATGCGCGCCCGGAACGCCGCGGCGTCCGGGGCGGTGACCGGGTCGAGCAACGTGAGGAGAGCGCGGTACTCGTCCGGGTCGAGCTGCATGGGCGTCGCGGTGAGGAGGAGCAACCCCCAGGTGTGGGCGGCCAGCGCCTCGATGGCGGCGAAGGCCCTCTCGCCTCGGAGGTGGTGGGCCTCGTCGACGATGACCAGGTCCCATCCAGCGGCAGCGATCTCCCTCACCTCCTCCGGTGAGCGTGAGAGGAGCTCGAGACTCGTGACGACGCGGGAGAAGCGCTCCCAGGGAGAGACCTCGGGCTCCTCGCGACGGCTCCGTGCGAGGCGATCGCCGTCCACGAGGGTGAAGAGCTGCTGGAACTTGTGGAACAGCTCCGCCAGCCACTGGACGGTGAGGTGGCTCGGGGCGATCACCAGCACCCGCGCGGCGAGGCCGGAGAGGCGGAGCGCCGAGAAGATCATCCCCGCCTCGATGGTCTTCCCCAGACCCACCTCGTCGGCGAGGACGAAGCGGGGACGGCGCGCCGAGAGCACCCGCTGCACCACGCCGACCTGGTGGGGCTTGACCATGATCCGGCTGGCGAGCAGCGCTCCGAGCGCGTCGTTGCGCCGCTCCTCGTCGAGGGTCAGCGCCTGGCGGCGGAGGAGGAAGGCCCGGGCGTCGGCGGCGCGCCCGTCGCGCAGGGTGGTCAGGAGATCCGTGTCCGGAGGCGGCGCCTGGACCTCCGACTCCGGGAGCTCGTCCTCCGTTCCGTCCTCGTAGCGGAGGACGTAGCGGCGAAGGCCGCGGCCGCCGGGCTCCTCGCCGGTGATGGTCGCGGGCTTGCCCTTGGCCGTCCGGACCCGGTCCCCGGGCACGAAGGGGTGCGGGACCAGCGTGTTCCCGCGAGTGGAGACCAGCGTCGGCTGCGCCCGGGCGGGGAAGAGGACCTCGGCCACGGTCCCGCTCTCGAAGGTGCGGAGGAGGTGACCCACGCCCCAGTCGGGCTGGAGCGCGTAGCGGACCTTCATGCCGGGGACGAATGCCACGTCCGGCGTTTGCTCCGCTTCGAGCGAGGGCGCAAGCGCCGCGTGCGACGCGAGACCGGCTCAGGACTCGGGCAGAGCAGCGCGGGAGGAGGGTGACCCGCTCGGGAGCTCGAGGCCGGGTGACCAGCGTCAGCCCGAGCGAGGCCTCTCGACCCCGCTCAGCGGGCGACGCGCTCTGCCGAGGCGGCGGCGGGCGACGCGTCCTGCTGCGGCCCCAGCCCGTGCAGGGTGAGCGCGTTGTCGCGGAGCACGCCCTTGCCGATCTGCAGCGCCTGGGCCTTGGTGACCAGTCCGTCGCTCACCATCCGCGAGAGGGCGATCGCCAGCGCCGCGCGAGTGGTCTCCGCGCCCAGGGAGGTCAGCTCGGGCCAGCGGAGCTGGGGGGCCGACGGATCGGACGCGGCATCGGTTGCGAAGCACACCCGCTCGGGCGCGAGCTCGAACCAGCGGCGGAGCGACTCGCCGAGCTCGGTCGGCGAGCGCACCAGGTCCTGCACCGACACGTCGGCGTAGACGTTGGGGCGGAGCAGGAGCGGTCCGGTCTCCTTGTCGAACGGGAAGCCGCCGTGCACCAGGAGCCACTTCGTCTTCTGCAGGCGGGGATCCGCCATGGACGAGCCGAGGAGGATCGGATTGCCGAAGCCCACGATGCCGGTGGCATCCCGGGACATTCCGGTCTTCACGTGCATCACCAGCCCCACCCGGCCCGCCTCGGCGGCGAGGTAGCGGAAGGTGTAGTCCTGGAAGGCCTTCATGTCGGCGGGGCTCGCGCCGAACTCGCCGCCGATGACCAGGCGGCCATAGGCGGCACGTGCGACCTCGGCGTTCACGTCGTCGAAGTCCAGCCCACGCCACGCCGAGATCCCGAGGTCGATGCCGATGGCGCCCTCGGAGACCCAGCGCTCGAGCGCGGCGGTCACCACCTTGCGGAGGTACTCGTCGAGCCCCTTGGGCAGCGTGTACATGCGCGCAGCGATGAAGAACGGCTTCAGCGCCTCGGCGGACTCCTGGGCGAAGGGACGGAGGAAGACGTCGGCGCGGGGGACGAAGCGGAAGCGCTCGAGGCCCTTTCCGGTGAGCGGATCACCGGAGACGATCGCCATCTCCACGTTCGCCTGGTCGAGCATGCTGGTGGAGAAGTCGGCGCCGAGGTCCTCGACAAGGAGCTCCCGTGCCTGCTGCAGGTCGGCGAAGCGCTTCTCGGGCTCGGTGAAACGCTTGTCCGACGGATCCGGGACGTTGACCTTGTAGAGGAGCTTCCAGGTGCGTGCCCACTCCGGGCCGAGGCCGCGGAGGCGCAGCGGCAAGTCGGACGGGCTGCGCTGCTGGGCGAGTGCCTTCCCCGCCGGCTCGACGCGGTTGATGAGCAGGTGCGAGTGCGCGTCGACCGCCTTCACCTTCGCGAGCTCGGTCAGCAGCGCGCGATCGGCCGACTGTGCGACGACGGTGGAGGGCAGGACGGCGGCGACGAGGAACGGAACGAGCCGACGGACCATGGACCCGCAAGCCTCGCACGCCTCGCTCGGCGTGGCCATCCACCGCCTCAGTCGAGGAGCGGGAGGAGACTTCGGTAGAAGGGACGGAAATCTCCGCGTGCTCCGAGCACCCGGAGGTTCTGTTGCAACCCGCCGAACGCGCGGATGAACATCACTCCCTCGGCGGGCGGCCGGATCTTCAGGAATTGCGCGGCGTGCCTCGCGAAGAGTTTACGGCTGTCGGGCGCCATGGTGTCGTGTGCGTAGTCGTAGTCGTCGGTGCGCAGTGCGCGGCCTGCGAGGTGGATCAGCTCCTCGAGCAGCGCGCGGGCCTCGTCGTCCGGCAGCTCCACGGTGAAGCCCACCCGTCGCACGAGGGCGAGCACGTCGATCGGCTTCTGTTCCAGCACCAGCCGGAAGACGTCGCGGTGACCCTCGAAGAACTCGCGGCTGAAGCGCTTCACGCTCCCGAAGTCGAGCACTCCGAGCCTGCCGTCCGGCATCACCATGAAGTTTCCCGGATGCGGATCCGCGTGCACGGTTCCGTCGACCAGGAACGAGCCGTGGATCGCGCGGATGAGCAGGCCGGAGACGCGCAGCCGCTCGGCGTTC
>Ga0134123_10002599_pt1 | contig 11822 bp, 9 predicted proteins | sample KB303_FD_96460 | JGI IMG/M metagenome (GOLD analysis project Ga0134123, IMG submission 96460) | Terrestrial soil microbial communities without Nitrogen fertilizer from Kellogg Biological Station, Michigan, USA - KB3-0-3 | ecosystem: Environmental > Terrestrial > Soil > Unclassified ...
CGAGCAGATCCACGCACTGGGCGGTCGCCTGGGCCACCCCCAGCGCCTGCGCGGCGACCGGATCATCCCGCCGCCGATCCAGCTCCGTCGCCAGCGCGGGCGGGATGCTGGCGCCGCACATCTTGGTCATGCGCTCGATCTGCGCGGTGCTGTTGATAGGCATGATCCCCGGAACTATCGGCACGGTGATGCCGGCCTGGCGGGCGCGGGTGACGAAGTCGAAGTAGAAGCGGTTGTCGAAGAAGAGCTGGGTGACGATGAAGTCGACGCCGGCCTCGACCTTGGTGATGAGGTTGCGCATGTCGATGGCCGGGTCGCGGCACTCGAGGTGGCTCTCGGGGTAGGCGGCGGCGGCCAGGCACAGGCGATCGCCGTAGCGCTTGCGGATGAAGGCGACCAGATCCGAGGCGTGGGCGAAGCCGTCCGCGGGGACACTGAACGCCTCTCCCGGTGGTGCGTCGCCGCGCAGGGCGATGATGTTCTCGACGCCGCCGTCGACCAGGCGGTCGATGACGGCGCCGATCTCGTCGCGGCTCGCGCCCACGCAGGTGAGGTGGGCCATGGCGGTGATGCCGTCGTCCTTCTGGATGCGGGTGACGAGCTCGACGGTGCGGTCGCGGGTGGTGCCGCCGGCGCCGTAGGTCACCGACACGAAGGCGGGCTGCAGATCGCGCAGGTCGTGGACGGTCTTGGCCAGGGTGGCGGCGCCAGCGTCGGTCTTCGGCGGAAAGAACTCGAACGAGAAGAGCCGGCGGCCCGACTGGAACAGCTCGCGGATCTTCATTGGTCGCGGGCGCCGATGCCGTCGAAGCGCTCCAGGCGCCTGCGGGCCATGGCCGCGTCGATGACCACCGTCTCGCCCCGCTTCTCGGGCGCGTCGAACATCACCTCGTGGCAGATCTCTTCGATGAACGTGCGCAGGCTGCGGGCGCCCGTGTTGCGGCGCTGGGAGAAGCGCACCACCTCGCGCAGGGCCTCCTCCTCGAAGCGCAGGTCGACCCCGTCCATCTTCAACAGGGCCTGGTACTCCTTGAGGACGGCGTCGGGGGGCACGGTGAGGATCTGGTAGAGGTCGTCCTCGGAGAGCTCGTCCAGCTCGACCCGCACCGGCAGGCGCCCCAGGAACTCGGCCAGCATGCCGTAGTCGAGGAGATCCTTCTCGGTCACCGAGCGGGTGCGCTTGTGCTGGCTGGGGGCGGCGGAGCCGAAGCCCAGGGCCTTCGACTCCTCGTACAACCTGAGATCGGTGAAGGTGCCGGCGGCGATGAACAGAATGTCCTGGGTGTCGACCACCACGAAGTCGTGCTTGTTCCAGTGCTGGGTCACGTTGAGGGGGACGAAGATCTCCCGCCCCTCGAGCACCTTCAACAGCGATTGTTGCACACCCTCTCCGCCAATATCGCGTGACCCCGCCCCGGTGCGGGCCCCGTGCGAGCGGCGGGCGATCTTGTCGATCTCGTCGATGAAGACGATGCCCCGCTGGGTGAGCTCCACGTCCTGGTCGGCGCGGTGGAGCAGCTCGCCCACCATCACCTCGACGTCCTTGCCGTAGTAGCCGGCCTCGGTGTACTCGGTGGCGTCGGCCACCGCGAAGGGGACCTCCAGGAACTCGGCCAGGGTCCGGGCGATGTGGGTCTTGCCCGAGCCGGTGGGGCCGATGAGCAGGAGGTTCGACTTCTTGATCAGCCGCTTCCCACCTGGCGTCTTCTGGTTGCAACGTTTCAGGTGGTTGTAGGCGGCGATGGCCACGCTGCGCTTGGCCCGCTCCTGACCGATCACGAAGCGGTCCAGGTACTCGTAAATCTGCCGCGGTGTGGGGAGCGGCCGCTCGGTGACCCGAGGGGTGGTCTTCATCGAGCGGCCAGTATCTCATCGCTTTCTCCATCTCGCCAGGAACGCCCTTTCATGCCATCTTCCCGGCCACCATGAAGCAGGCGACGATCAAGAAGGTCACGGCGCGTGAGATCCTCGACTCCCGGGGCAACCCCACCGTCGAGGCAGAGGTAGTGCTCGAGTCGGGGGTGGTGGCGGCCGCGGCGGTCCCCTCGGGCGCCTCGACCGGCGAGCACGAGGCCCTGGAGCTGCGCGACGGCGACGCCAAGCGCTACCTGGGCAAGGGCGTGCAAAAGGCCGTCGAGAACGTGAGCAAGCTGATCGCGCCGGTGCTGGTCGGGCGGGACGTGTTCGATCAGGCGGGCCTGGACGGCGCCATGCTGGCGGCCGACGGCACCGCGAACAAGGGGAAGATCGGCGCCAACGCCATCCTGGGCGTCTCGATGGCGGCGGCCCGCGCGGCGGCCGTGGCCCTGGACGTACCGCTCTACAAGTACCTCGGCGGTCCCAACGCCCGCGTGCTGCCGGTGCCGCTCATGAACATCATCAACGGCGGGGCCCACGCCAACAACTCGCTCGACTTCCAGGAGTTCATGATCGTGCCGCTGGGGCTGCCGAACTTCCGCGAGGCCCTGCGCGCCGGCGCCGAGATCTTCCACAACCTGAAGAAGATCCTCGCCAAGCGCGGCGAGTCCACCGCCGTCGGCGACGAGGGCGGCTTCGCCCCGAACCTCGGTGGAGCGGGCGCCGAGCAGGCCTGCGAGGTGGTGGTGGAGGCGATCAAGGCCGCCGGCTACACGCCGGGCAAGGACGTGGCCATGGCACTGGACGTGGCCTCGAGCGAGCTTTACGACAAGGCCTCGGGCAAGTACGTCTTCAAGAAGGAGAAGAAGGAGCTCGACACCGCCGGCATGGTGGCGCTGTACCGGGGCCTGGTCGAGAAGTACCACGTGGTCTCCGTCGAGGACGGCATGGCCGAGAACGACTGGGACGGCTGGAAGAAGCTGACCGACGAGCTGGGTAGCAAGTGCCAGCTCGTGGGCGACGACCTCTTCGTCACCAACCCCGAGCGCATCAAGGAAGGCATCAAGCGCGGCACCGCCAACAGCGTGCTCGTGAAGGTGAACCAGATCGGCTCGATCACCGAGACCCTCGAGGCCGTCGAGACCGCCCACCGCACCGGCTGGACAACCATCACGTCGCACCGCTCGGGCGAGACGGAGGACACCTTCATCGCCGATCTCGCGGTGGCCACGCGCGCCGGGCAGATCAAGACCGGCTCCCTGGCCCGCACGGACCGGGTGGCGAAGTACAACCGGCTCCTCAAGATCGAGCTCGAGCTGGGCCCGACCGCCATCTACCCCGGCGCGAGCGCTTTCCGGGCTCGGCGCTAGGCACGCTGCTGAAAAAGCGTGCAGCGGCGGGCCCACAGCGAGCGCCTGCCGATGCAACTGCTTGACGTGCTTCATAGCAGGGCGCCGAAAAGACCGCTGCGCGGTCTATTTCAGCGCCCTGCTAGCCACAGCCGCCCAGAGCGGCGTAGAGCCCGAGCTGCCAGCGGGCGTTCGTGCACTGGACGGTCAAGGCGGAGCAGGACGGGCCGTAGATGCACTGGGCGGGCTGGGAGCCGCAGGGCGCTCCCAGCGCCGGTGGGCCGGGCGGGCAGGGCGGTCCGCCGGCACCGCGGCAGGCCCACAGCAGCGGCTTGATGCAGGGGCCGCCGGCATCGACCCCTCGTTCGCAGCCGGTGACACAGCCGCAGGAGGTCCCGTTCGGGTAGGCGCACAGCTGGTACTGCAGGGTGCAGGCGGTGTCCTGGACCGGCGGCAGGGCCGGACAGGCGCGCGCGGTCCCGGCCTGACAGGCGGCGAGCAGGCTCTGGGCCGCCTGCCAGCGCCCGAATCGACAGACGCGGATCTGGCGGCAGGCGATCTCCACCGAGTCAGCCGTCGAGCAGGTCTCTTCGGCCTTGGTGCAGGGGGAGCCGATCGGCTCGCACGACGCCGCCGCAGCGTCGGCGGGTGGGGCATCCGCGGGTGGGGGTGCCTCGACCGAGTCGATCGACAGCGAGTCCGGGGGGCGGGTGTCGAACGACGGCGCGTCGATCGAGAGTGTGTCCGTCGAGGGCGCGTCCGTCGAGGGTGCGTCGCCGGGCCCGGTGTCCGACGGCGCGTCGAGCGCGCCGTCCCTACCGGCCGCTCCGGTGTCGGCGGCCGGGCCGGTGACCATGCCCGGCGACGACGACTTGCAAGCCGCCGCCGCCAGCAACAGCCACGGAGCCAGCCGGCCGAGCGCCGTCACATCGTCTCGAGGAAGCTCACCAGATCGCTGATCTGCTGCGTGTTCAGCTGCATCGTCGCCCCGTGCGCGGTGCCGCCGCACTTGATGCTGAAGCGGTCGGCGAGGGTGCGGGCGCAGCCGTCGTGCATGTAGGGGGCGCGCCAGGCGACGCCGCGGAGGGACGGCACTTGCAACTTGCGGCCGGTGCCGACGTCGAAGGAGCCGTTGTTGGTGAGCAGGCTGCCGACGTGGCACTGGGTGCAGCCGGTGGCGGCGTAGAGCGCCTGACCGCGGGCCACGGCCTCGGCGTCCTTGACCGGCAGCCGGGGCAGGGCGGGGATGGTGTCCATCCAGGTGCCCAGGGTGTCGACGTACTCCTTGTTCAGGGGCGGGCCCTGCATGCGCTGGACGAAGACCTCGTCCATCAGGCGCTGCATGCTGGGGAGATCGCCGTTCCAGTGGAAGGGGGCGGTGGCCATGACGCCGCCGCGCAGGTTCTGGGTGCGCCGCACCTCGAGGATCCCGTCCTTGTTGCGGAACTTCCAGACGCGGCCGTCGTCGCCGCCCTCGGGGTGGCAAGAGGCGCAGGCGATGCCGCCGCCGGCGTCGGTGTGGAAGATGGCGTGGCCGGTGTCGCCGCGCCGATCGTAGCTGAGCGCCACGGTGCGGCCGTGGGCTGTGAGCACCTGGATGGTGGCCGGCTCGCGGGTCTGGACCAGGAGGTGACCGCGGGCATCGTAGACGACGGCCACCGCCTCGCCGCTGGGCTGGCGGAAGTCGATGGTGGGGGGTGGCAGCTCGTCGTCGACGCCGCCGTCGCCGGTCCCGCCGTCCCCGGGGGTGCCCCCGGCCCCGCCCGCGCCGGCGTCGGTGCCCTCGATTGGCGGCCCCCCGCGGCCCCCCTCGCCACCCATGGTGCCGCCAGGCTGGTCGCAGACGCCGGCCGTGTTCTGGACGAACCGCATGTCCACCTCGACCACCTGCTGGCTTTGGAAGGGGCCCTTGAAGTTGCGGTTGGGATCGGCCTTGGCCAGGCCGGGCGAGACCACCGCGATCCGCTCGCCGTCGGGCGAGAGCGCCAGATCGACGGCCACCGGGCCGGCCGGCAGCGAGGGGCGAGGACCGTCGTCACCCAGGAGGCCGACCCGGCTGATGGTGGTCTCGACGATGCCGCCGCAGCCCTGGCTGCCGTAGCCGCCCTGGGTCTCGCTGACCTCGTCGACCAGGCCGCGCTGGTGCAGCAGCAGGGCCTCGCCCTGGCGCACGGGGATCATCTTCCAGCCCACCGAAGGAGTCATGAGGGCGTTGGCGCCGTCGCTGCTGGGCTCCCCCCTCGGGCCGCTGCTCCCGCTTCCGCCCGCGGTGCCGCTGGAGCTGCCGTCGCCGTTCCGGGGGCTGAAGGGCCGGTTGGTGCGGCGGGCGCCGGGCTGGCGGCGATCGATCACCGTGCCGGCGCGATCGATGGTCAGCACCTCGGCGCTGCGGAACTTGCTGACGAGCAGGACGTCCGTGTCGACCACCACGTCGCGCAGGTCGCGCTCGAGCTGCAGCCGCCGCACGGGGAGGGCGTCGGGGGCCACCGGGAACGAGACCAGCTGGCCGTCGGCGCAGGCGACGTGCACCTGGCGCTGGCCGTCGTCGTAGGCCACCCCACGGGGGGCCGTGCAGACGTCGCGGCGGCCGACGATGCGCCAGGGGTTGGGGGCCAGGGTGACCAGGGCGCCGCCACCTCGCAGGGCCACGTGCACCTGCCCGTCGCGGTCGGCGGCCAGGCGGCCGGGCTCGTCACCGGGCTGCAGCGCGATCTCGGCCAGCACCTTGGTGGGGCTGAGGCGGTAATCGGCCACGAAGATGCGGTCCCGGTCGGGGTCGGCGGCCACGGCCGTGCGGGCGTCGTCGAGCACGATCAGCGTGCCGCCGATGATCGGCTTGGCCGGGCGCTCGGAGTTGTGGGCGGGGCCGAAGTTGGGCGGCGGGCCAGGAGGGAAGGGGTTGGTCTGCGGCGGCTCCTCGATGGGCGGATTGGGAGGGCTCGAGCCCCGGACGCCCGGCACGCAGCTCGTGGCCAGGGCCAGCCCCACCAACACCCGGATTCCCCGATCGCTGCCCGACAGTCGCTTCATGGTCGTTCTCCCCTTTGCGGCCGGAAGCCTTTGCATGATACGCGCCAGCGCACGGCGTCTCAATGACGGCCTGGCTGCCTTGGTTATTCGGTCCGGCGACCCGGAATGACGATGGTCGCCTGATGAATCCCTGACAGACATGTCCGGGTCTGGTCGCGAAATTTCAGAACAGGCCAGCGACCGCCAGACCCCGGTGCCCCTGCGATCCCGCGGTGGGGATCACGGCCAGCCCTCGTCGGGACAACCTGGACAGGCTGCGGGCGGCGGGGCCTTCGGGGCGGTCGCGGAACATCCAGTAGGTCCAGGCGAATCCGCCGATGGCGCCCAGGGCGCTGGCGATGACGAAGGGGCGCTCGGCGTCGTCGCCGGCGATCAGCCAGGTCGCGCCGGCGCCCACCAGGCCCCCCGAGATCGTCCCCAGGTCGACCAGGATCGCCTGTCCCACCGAGAAGTCGGTGCGGCGGACCAGGCGATCGCCCGCGAGCAGGCCCAACGCTCCCCCCGCCATCAGCGAGGCGGTGAACGGCCGGTTGTCGAGCGAGACGGTGGTGCCGCCCGCCTCGACCAGTCCCCAGGCCGACCAGATCCCGAGCAGGGTGGCCCCCCGGAGGACCTCGCCGTCGCCCCAGGTGTGGTCGCGGTGCTTGCCGAGGACGTAACCGCCCACCAGCCCCAGCCCCGACCCCAAAAGGCCAGCCGCCGCCATCTTGCGCGCCTGGCTGTCCGCCTGGGGATTGAACCCGAAGCACCCGGGGTTCTCGCTGTCCACGGGGCAGACCAGCGGCTCGCCGTCGAACCGGAGGAGGAAGCCGGCGCCGAACCCCATCGCCAGACCCAGATCGCCGACGGCGGCCATGGTCCGGGCCTCGCCGGCGGTCATGTCGGTGGCGCGGGCCAGGTGGTAGCCCCCGATGAGGCCACCGAGGCTGCCGAGCAGCATGCTGGCCTCCCACCCGCGCCAGTGGTGGTCCGGATCCAGCTCGCCGGCCAGCAGCGCCCCCACCAGCACGCCCTGCCAGATGCCGCGGGTGCCGCCGTAGAAGGCCAGGTTGGCCTGCCCCGGGCTGACGCGATCGCTGATCAGCAGCTGAGGCAGGATGAACGACCCGGCCGCCGTCAGCATGTAGACGCCGACGAAGGCCCCGGCCGACTTGTTCGCCTCGACGCCCAGGACGCCGGGCACGGTCCAGCCGTAAAGGCCCAGCCCCAGCGCGGTGGAGGTGCCGAGCAGCGCGAGCCGCTCGCCCTTGACGGTGCTCCGTCGGGGGCCGGGCGCCACGCTGGTCTCGACGGTGGCGCTGGTCGCGACGGCGGCCCGGCGGGGCCGGCGGGCGCGCAGGCGCTGGACGCGCTCGACGAACGAGTCGGCCACCGCGCTCTGGGCCGGATCGCCGGGGAGGGCGGCGGCCTCGCTGAAGGCCCGCTCGGCCAGCTCCAGGTTGCCCTCGACCAGGGCATTGAACGCCAGCTCGAACAGCGCCTCCCGGCGGGCACTGTGGGTGTCGGCGGGGGTCACGTCCAGGATGGGCGCCGCCTCCGCGGGAGGGGGCGCCGGCTCCGCGGGCGGGGGAGGCTGGTCCTGCGCCTGCGCCGGTACCGACGCCACCAGGAGCACGAGCAAGGAGAAGGAGAGCCGCATGGGCCGAGGGAAATGCAATCGCGAAGCCGCGCGACTGTATCATGTCCGGTCACTGGCCAATGATGACGGGTCGGGTCGCGTTTTCTCTCTGTCTGGCGATCGCGCCGTTGCTCGGCTGCGCCGACGAGCCGGGCAGCCACGACGGGGGTACCAGCCCGGATGCTGCCGCCGATGCCCCCCCCGCCGTCCCGGCCGATGCCGCCGCCGGCGCCGACGTGGGCCCGGACGCGGCGACGGACCCCGCCACGGACGCGGCCCCGGAGTCCACGGCGGACCTGCCCGCCGACGCCGCCCCCGACCTCGCCAGCGACGGGGCCCCCGACGTCAGCCGGCCCGGGATCCTCTCGGTCCCGGCCGACGATCCCGACATCAAGGTGACGAACCTGATCCTGAAGGCCGGTCGCGACGTGCCCGCCTACCTGGCCACGCCCAGCCGGACCGGCACCTTCGCTGGCATCCTCGTCGTGCCCGACCCCGAGCAGGGCCTCACCGACCACCTCCGAGACGTGGCCCGGCGCCTGGCCAAGACCGGCGGCTGCGTCGCGCTGGTCCCGGACGTCGGGGCGGGCGAGCTCGAATCGGTGCGCCCGGAGCTGGACGCCGCGCTCGCGGCGCTGGCCGGCCAGCCTCAGGTGGGCGCCCACCGCCTGGGCGCCCTGGGCTTCGGCGCGGGCGCCACCCGGGCGCTGCTCTTCGCCGCCGCCAACCTCGAGGTGCGCGCGGTGGTCGCCTACTACGGGGCCACCCCCGCGCCCGCCGACGTCATGAAGACCACCGGGGCCGCGATCCTGGGCCAGTACGCCGCCAGCGACGACGCCGTCAACGCCGGCATCCCCGACCTCGAGCGGGTGCTGAAGGAGGCGGGCAAGGTCTTCGAGAAGCGCAGCTACCCCGCCCCGCACGGCTTCAACGACGACACCGCCCCCGGCTACGACGAGGCCGCGGCGGTGGCGGCCTGGCCCTTCACGGTGGGATGGTTCGAGGTCTACGTACAGTAGCTGGACGTCAAGTGCCTGCTGTGGATGAGCAAGCTCGCCTTCTGATGCCGCGTCGCTGGTCACTGGCGCTCCTGCTCGCGCTCGCTTCCTGCCGCCTCACCGAGGTGGCGCTGGTGACGGTCCGCAACGAGACCGCCGCGCCGCTGGCCGTGCGCGCGCGCCTGCCCGGCGATCCCGCCTTTCGCGAGGACCTGGCGCTGCAGCCGGCGCAGGAGAGCACGCTGGTCAAGTACGAGGAGCCGCGGCACGAGGCCCGGGCGCTGCCGTCGCTGGTCGACGGCCTGAAGGTGGAGGCGAGCGGCTGCGTGGCGACGCTGGAGGCCCCGGCGGTGGCGCGGGCGGCGGTGCGCACCGAGCAGCCGCGCCGCTGGACCGTGCGGGTGACGCCCGAGCTGCTGAAGTCCGCGGGCTGCGCGCCCCGCTGATCTATCCCCGTCCGCCGAACACGTGTTTGGCGATCACCATGCGCTGGATCTGCGAGGTCCCCTCGTAGATCTGCAGGAGCTTGGCGTCGCGCATGAGCTTCTCGACCGGGTACTCCTTGGTGTAGCCGTAGCCGCCGAAGACCTGGACGGCGTCGGTGGCCACCTTCATGGCGGCGTCGGCGCCGTGGGCCTTGGCGTAGCTCGAGACGATGCTGTCGGGCTTGCCGCTGTCGATGGCCCAGGCGGCCTTGTGACAGAGCAGGCGGGTCGACTCGTAGGCGATGGCCATGTCGGCGAGCATGAACTGCACCGCCTGGTACTGGGCGATGGGGTTGCCGAAGGCCTTGCGGTCGACCGCGTACTGCCGGCACTCGTCCAGGCAGCGGCGGATGAGGCCCGCCGCGCCGGCGGCGATCCAGGGGCGGGTGCGATCGAAGGTGCGCATGGCCACCTTGAAGCCCTCGCCCTCGACGCCGACCACGTTCTTCTTCGACAGCTTCACCTCCTCGAAGATGACGTCGGTGGTGTTGGAGGCGCGCTGGCCCATCTTGTTCTCCTTCTTGCCGACCGAGACGCCCGGCGCGCTGCGGTCGACCACGAAGCAGGTGATCCCCTTGTGGCGCTCGGTCCCTTCCAGGCGGGCGAAGGTGGTGTAGAAGTCGGCCACGCCGCCGTTGGTGATCCAGCGCTTCTGGCCGGTGAGGACGTAGTCGTCGCCCACCTTGCGGTAGCGGCTCTTCATGCCGGCCACGTCCGAGCCGGCGTCGGGCTCGGAGCAGGCGTAGGCGGCGAAGATGGGCTTTGCCAGCAGGCGCCCGAAGTACTCCTTCTTCTGCTCGTCGTTGCCCGCGAGGATGAGCGGCATGGCCCCCAGCGAGTTGGCGGCGATGGTGGTGTTGATCCCCATGCAGCCGTAGGAGAGCTCCTCGAGGAGCAGGCAGTGCGACAGGCTGGACAGGCCCAGGCCGCCCTGGCTCTCCGGCAGCTCGCAGTTCATGAGCCCGGTCTCCCAGGCCTTCTCGCAGATCTGCTGGGGGAACTTCCCCTCCTCGTCGAGGTGCCCGGCCACCGGGACGATCTCCTTCCTGGTGAAGTCCCGGGCGGTGTCGATCAGTTGCTGCTGCTCCTCGGTGAAGTCGAAGCCGATCATGCCGGTATTCTAGCGCTTCTCCCGCCCGAGAAAGTGAACGGCGCGGGCCAGCCCGATCACGGTCAGCGACTCTGTGAGCTCGCCCGCCATGGCCATCCGGTAGGCCTCGCCGAGGTCGACGCGCTTGACGGCCAGCTCCTCGGAGGGGTCCGGCTCGGCCTGCCCCGCGCTCAGCTCGCGGGCCAGGAACAGGTGCCCGATCTCGTCGGTGGCCGAGTTGGACAGCTGGACGCCGCCCAGGTCGTCCCAGCGCGCGGCTGTGAAGCCGGTCTCCTCGCGCAGCTCGCGCGCGGCGGCGACCTGCAGCGCCGAGCGCTCGTCGGGGTTCGCGGCCCCCTCGGGGAGCTCCCAGGTGTACTCGTCCATGACGTAGCGGTGCTGTCCCACCAGCACGACGCGCCCCTGGGCGTCGATCGGCACCACCCCCACCGCGACGCCGCGGAACTGCACCACGCCGTAGATGCCCGGCGAGCCGTCCGGGTGGAGGATCTGGTCCTCGCGCACGCGGATCCACCGGTTCGCGTACACCTCCCGGGTGGACAGTCGGGTCCAGGGGCCGATCTTCACGGAGCCATCGCTCATCGTCCGGCGACTATACGCCGGCGCGGCACGCACACGGTCAGCGCCGCCCGCTCGACCTGGATCTCGAGGCGCCTCTTCGGCGGCCGCACGCCGCCGTCGAGCTCGTAGGGGCACTTCTTGCTCAGCTCGACCACCAGCTCCTGGCCGCGGGTCATCTCCACGAAGGGCGAGCGCTCGGCGCGGCCGGTGGCGGCGCGGGAGAGCACGCGCAGCCACTGCCAGACGCTCTTGGCGGTGACCACCCCCAGCTCGAGCTTGCCATCGCTGGGCGAGGCGTCGGGGAAGACCTCGATCCCCCCGGTGACCCGCCCGATGTTCGCCGCCAGCACCGCGCTGGCCGGGCCCTCGAACCAGACCTCGCCGTCCACGTGGATCTTCATCCGCACCCGCCGCGCTCCCAGGGCCTTGGCGCCGCCGCGCAGGTAGGCGAGCCGGCCGAGGCGCTTCTTCTTGGCCCCGTCCACCTCGCGCAGCATGCGGGCGTCGAAGCCGCTGCCCGCCATCACCGCGAACCGCTCGCCGTTGATGATCCCGACGTCCAGCTTGCGGCGCCCGCCGTGCAGCGCGATGTCGAGCGCGCGGGCCAGATCGCGGGGGATGCCGAGCGCGGTGGCGAGGAGGTTGGCCGTCCCCGCCGGCAGGATGGCCAGCGCCGCCGTCGAGTCGTCGAGGGCGTCGATGCAGTGCTGGACCATCCCGTCGCCCCCCCACACCAGCAGGCGCCGCGCCCCCGCCTCAAGGGCCCGGCGCACCGCCTTGGGCGCCTTCTTGCTCTTCGGCACCTCGAACCAC
>Ga0134123_10002603_pt1 | contig 11812 bp, 15 predicted proteins | sample KB303_FD_96460 | JGI IMG/M metagenome (GOLD analysis project Ga0134123, IMG submission 96460) | Terrestrial soil microbial communities without Nitrogen fertilizer from Kellogg Biological Station, Michigan, USA - KB3-0-3 | ecosystem: Environmental > Terrestrial > Soil > Unclassified ...
ACTCGCGAAGATCATCGTCAGCGCGCCGGCGGCGAAGCAGACGCCGGAGAGCGGCAGCAGCAGGCCCATGCCGATGTAGTCGAGCAGCGGACTGCCGATGGCGATCGTCGCGGCGAAGCCGAGGAAGGGCAGGCCGAGGATGTTCGCAATCATCTCCGCCGAGTGCGCCTTGTCGATCGGATCGAAAAACACGCGCTGCAGGTCGGTCGCCGTGTTGGCGCGCAGCGACGCGCCGATGCCGGCCATGGTCAGCGCCAGGCTGCTGACGAGGAAGAGGCGGGCGCGGGCTACGCGAGGATCTGCTTCGCGAACTGGAAGCACTTCTGGACCTCCTCGGTCGGCGTGCCCGTGCCGCGGTACTCGTATTCGATGTAGGCCGGAATCGGCCAGCGCTCTTTCTTGAGCATCAGCAGCACTTCACGGATCGGCGTCTCGCCCTGTCCCCAGGGCAGGTTGTCGCCTTCATGTTTCTTCCTGTCCTTCAGATGCAGGTTCGTGATGTTAGCGTGATGTTCGCGGATGTACGCCACCGCGTCGAAGTCGGCGGCGGTGAAGTGGCCGATGTCCAGATTGACCTTGAAGTATTTCGACAGCTGCATCGCCGCGGCGAAGCTGTCGGGCGTGCAGAACTCATTGGGATCGGAGCGGTTCGAATGGCCGTGCATCGCGACGGCCATCTGATGTCTTTCGGCGAACGGCGCGACGCGTCTGGCCGTGCTCAAGGTAGTCGACGCCGTGATCACGTTGGCGCCGAGCGCGCGGGTCATCTCGAAGCCGCGATCGATCTCGGCATCGGTCATGTCGGCGCTGAAGCTGTAGTTGTAGGCGTAGATGTCGATCCCGGCGGCGGCGAACTTCTTCTTCACGCCGCGGAAGTGGTCGAGTGACGTGGCCGTCCGCCATGATCGCAGTTGCTCGCGTCCTGTCCGGCCCAGACGCGGTTCGACTTGCGGCGCCCACAGCTCGCATTCGCTCAGGCCGCACTGTTTCATGGCCGCGATGATCGCGTCCACCTGATCGCTGCCGTCAGCCCGCGGCAACTCCCGGAAGCTGTACGTCTGGACCCCGAGCCGCACGCCCGCGATTTTCGAGTCGGCGAGACGGCCGGCTCCGAGCGCCGGAAGGGCAAGCGCGCCGGCGGCGACACGTCCGAATTCCCGTCGGGTATATCTCACAGGACCTCCAGTGTTGACCGTGAGCGATAATGTAAACGATTCCAGATCCCGCATGGCCAACATCTACGAAGTCGCCAGACGGGCCGGGGTTTCCACCGCCACCGTGTCCCGGGTCCTGAGCCAGCCCAATGTCGTCGCCCCCGACACGCGGCGCAGGGTCCTCCAGACCGTCGAACGCCTCGGCTACGAGCCCAATGCCTCCGCGAAGAACCTCCGGACCCTGAAGACCGACAAGCTCCTGGTCACCGTGCCCGACCTGTCCAACCCCTTCTTTTCACTGATTCTGCAGGGCATCGAGGACGCCGCCCAGCGCGAGGGGTACTCGGTGCTCGTCGGCGACACGCAGCACGACGAGAAGCGCGAGGAACGCTACGCGCTGATGCTCAGACGAAAGGAAGCCGACGGCCTGATCTTCCTCGGCCATCGCATGCCGAAGGAGGCGACGAGCTACATCCGCAGCGTGGCCCCCCGGTGCGCGCCGGTCGTCAACGGCTGCGAGTTCACCCCGACGCTCGGCGTGCCGAGCGTCCACATCGACAACGCCAAGGCCGCGTATCAGGCGATGGACCACCTGTACGGCCTCGGCCACCGCCGCATCGGCATCGTGACCGGGCCGCTCGTCAGCCCGTTGAGCCGGGATCGGCTGCGCGGGGCGACGGCGCGCGCGAAGAAGGCGAAGGCCGAGCGCGAGTTCATCGTCATCCACGGCGACTTCTCAATCGAGTCTGGCGCGGCGGCCGCCGAGCGGCTGCTCGGACGGAGCGAGCGCCCGACGGCCGTCTTCTGCTTCAACGACGAAATGGCGATGGGCGTGGTGGAAGTCGCGAGACGGATGGGCGCGCGCGTGCCGCAGCAGCTCTCGGTCGTCGGGTTCGACGACATCCGCTTCGCGCGTCACATGGATCCGCCGCTGACGACAATTGCGCAGCCGATGCGTCAGATTGGGGAAGGCACGGTGCGGCTGCTGCTGAGCATCCTGGCCGGCGGACATGATGCCGAGACGCCCGAATCGGTGACCCTGCCGCACAAGCTCGTCGTGCGGGCGAGTACCGCGCCGCCGCCGCGGCGCGCCTGACCTTACTTACTCACTCCAGATCAGAATCCGCGTGTTGCGGTTGTGGCCGTCGAGCACGAGGCCCAGGCCGTGACGCTCGAGGTCTTCGATCGTGATGCGGTACCTCGCGAACTCGTCGTTGCCGTCCCACCCCGCGTACTGGCCGTTCGGCATCATGCGCATCAGCCACCCCGGAACGTCGGCGCGAATGAGGTGGTTCTGATTGAGGTCGTAGATCAGGACTTTGAGACTGTTGATCTTCGCGCGCGGGGCGTCGGGGCGGGGCCGATGGACGGTCGCCTTGTCGTCGTTGTCGAACCCGTCGCGGCCGGTGAACTCGACGAGCGGCTGCTGGCCCTTGAACCGCGCGCGCTGCTGCTCGAACTGCTGCTCCGCGACAGGCGCGTCGACCTGCTCGTTCTTCACGTGGGTCCTGAACATGTAGACCGCGGTGCCCATGAAGACGACGATGCTCAGGACGATGACGCCGAAGACACCCAGGATGACCCAGAGCCACGTGCGTTTGGTCGATGCCATCACATCCCCCGGAGGCCTGAAGGCCTGCACTACTTCAGAAGGCGCTTTGCTTCGTCCGCGAACGCCTGGTCGTTGTCGCTCTCACACAGACGGACCGCATTTCCAAAATGTTCGGCGGCGGCCGCCCGGGCGCCGGCCTTCCGGTCGATCTTGCCGAGCTCCAGGTGGGTTCGGCCCTGCACCCACTTGCGCCCCTCGACGGTCAGCGCCTTCTCGAGGTCCGCGCGGGCGTCCGCGCGTCCGAGGGCGGCGCGCGCGGCCCCGCGCTTATACCACCACAGGGCGTCTTCGCCGAACATGCGCTGACGCGTGTCGCCGGCGAAGCGCGCGATGCCGTCGCTCAGAAACCGTTCGGCGTCGGCCGGCCGCCCCGCGCGCAGGCTCGTCGACCCGCTCTCGAGCCACATCAGGCGATTCCGCGGAAAGCGGTCGCGCAGCGTCGCCAGCAGCTTCATCGCGTCGTCGTAGCGTTTCTCGCGATTGTAGAGAAGGAGGAGGGCGAAGCGCGCGTCTTCCTGGTTGTCGCCCGCGTATCCGGCCGCGCCCTCGACCAGCTGCAGGCCTTTCTCCTTGTCGCCGCCGAAGCCGATGACGTACGCCGCCAGGCGCATCGGCAGCGCGAGCGTCGAGACGATGTAGCGATACGTGCCGACGATCAGGCCGGCGTCTTTGCGGCTGGCGTCCAGTTCGAGCACTTTCTCATGTTCCTGGTACGCACCCTTCGCCGAACGGAACGCGCTGACCATGCTGTTGTCGACCGTCGCGGTGAACGACGCGCGCAGGCCGATGGCGGCCCCGAGCTCGTAGTGCGCGCCGGCATCGCGCGGATTGGCGGCGACACGCGCGCGCGCGATCGACAGCGCGCGTTCCAGCGCGTCGTTGAATGCCGCGACGACGTCGGCCGGAGGAGGCGCCGCCGTGGATTTCGTGCGGGTGACGCCGCCGAGGTAGTCGTCGACGGTCATGTTGCCGCGCCGGAACGTGATGCTGAGCCAGAGCGCGCCCGCCAGGCCGCGATACGCCGCTGCGTCCTGCGGGTCGGCCGCCACCGCCTGCTTGAACGATTCCACGGCGCGATCGCGATCGAGGTTGTAGATCTCGCTGGCGCCCTTTGCGCGCAGCGCCGCGGACGCCGGATTTCCGGCGGCGGGGCCGGCCGCGAGCACGACGAGGACGAGCGCGAGCAGCGGTTTCATTGAGGAAAATTGTACGTCGGCGGGACCGCCGGACGCTTGCACGAGCTTGTACCTTCTGCATACAATTGCCCGTTTGGATTTCCAGATCCCTTTTCTGCGCCGTAGCGTCCGTTTCAGGCGGACGCCTAGAGGAGTTTGACGTTGGATACGACTGCCACAGGCACGGCTCACGGGCACGAGCATGCGCATGAGCATGACCACGCTCATCACGAAGAGCTGGGTTTCCTGCGCAAGTGGGTGTTCTCGCTGGACCACAAGGTCATCGGCATCCAGTACGCGATCACCGGGCTCCTGTTCCTGCTGTTTGGCTTCACCCTGATGATGGTGATGCGCTTCCAGCTGGCGTATCCGGGCCATCCCATTCCGCTCATCGGCCCGTGGCTGGGCGACGCGAACGCGCCCAACGGCGTCATGCTGCCTGAGTTCTACAACCAGCTCGGCGCGATGCACGGCACCATCATGGTGTTCCTCGGCGTCGTGCCGCTCGCCGTCGGCGGCTTCGGCAACTTCGTGATGCCGCTGCAAATCGGCGCGCCCGACATGGCGTTCCCCAAGCTCAACATGATGAGCTACTGGGTGTACTTCTGCGGCGGCGTGACGATGTTCGCCAGCTTCTTCATTCAGGGCGGCGCCGCGCAGTCGGGCTGGACGTCGTACCCTCCGCTCTCGGTGGTCGTCGCCACCAACGGCCAGGTCTACTGGCTCGTCGGCATGATCTTCCTGATCACCTCGTCGCTGCTCGGCTCGGTGAACTTCATCGTGACGATCGTCCAGCTGCGCGCAAAGGGCCTCAGCTACATGCGCCTGCCGTTCTTCGTCTGGGCGCAGCTCGTGACGTCGTTCCTGCTGCTGCTCGCGTTTCCTCCGCTCGAAGCGGCCGGCGTCCTGCAGTTGATGGATCGCGTCGCCGGCACGAGCTTCTTCCTGCCGAGCGGCCTCGTCATCAGCGGCAAGCCGCTGACGGTGGCCGGCGGTGGCAACCCGCTGCTCTGGCAGCACCTGTTCTGGTTCCTCGCCCACCCCGAGGTGTACGTCCTCATTCTTCCCGCGATGGGCATCGTCGGCGAAGTGATCGCCAACAACACGCGCAAGCCGCTGTGGGGCTACAAGGCGCTCGTCTACGCCGTCATCTTCCTCGGGTTCATGTCGTTCATCGTCTGGGCGCACCACATGTTCATGACGGGCATGGGCACGACCATCAGCGCGTTCTTCCAGACGACGACGATGATCATCTCGATCCCGTCGGTCATCGTCCTGACGGCGATGCTGCTATCGCTCTGGGGCGCGTCGATCCGCTTCACGACGCCGATGCTCTTCGCGCTGGCGTTTCTGCCGATGTTCGGCATCGGCGGCCTGACGGGCCTTCCGCTCGGCCTCGCGCCGAGCGACATCCACCTCCACGACACCTACTACGTCATCGGCCACTTCCACTACGTCGTCGCGCCCGGCACGATCTTCGCGCTCTTTGCCGGCGTGTATTACTGGTTCCCGAAGGCCACCGGCCGCATGATGAACGAGACCCTCGGCAAGATTCATTTCTGGGGATCGATCGTCGCGATCAACTTCGTCTTCATGCCGATGTTCATTCAGGGCCTCGGCGGCATGAACCGCCGCATGTATGACGGCGGCATGCAGTACGCGCACAACGCGGGCCTCCTCAAGTGGAACATCGTCATCGGCGTCGCCGCGTGGGCGCTCGGCCTGTTCCAGCTGCCCTTCATCGTCAACTTCTTCGGCAGCATGAAGTGGGGCAAGCTCGTGGACAGGAACCCCTGGCAGGCGACGACGCTCGAGTGGTCGGCGCCGTCGCCGCCCGGACACGGCAACTTCGTCGTCGAGCCGGTGGTCTATCGCGGCCCGTACGAGTACAGCGTGCCGGGCGCGCCGTCCGACTTCACGCCGTCATTTGAACCGGAGCGCAGCTAGATGGAGATCCCGTACACAGTCGAACCGCGGCCGGATTCCGGCCTGGCCAACGGCAAGCTCGGCATCTGGCTGTTCCTTGCGTCGGAAGTCATGCTCTTCGGCGCGCTGTTCTCGACCTACATCCTGCTGCGCGTCGGCGCGGTGGAATGGCCGCACGGCGAGCTGAGCGTCAAGCTCGGCGCGATCAACACGTTCATCCTGATCGCCTCGTCGGTGACGATGGTGGTCGCGTGGGCGAAGCTGAAGATGAACGAGTTCTCCAAGGGACGGCTCTACATCATCGTGACGGCCGTCCTCGCGCTCGTCTTCCTCGTCAACAAGTACTTCGAGTACGCGGACCACTTCAGCCGCGGCGAAGGACCCTGGCACAGCACGTTCCTGGCGATCTACTTCACGCTGACCGGCCTGCACGGCCTGCACATCCTCGGCGGCATCGTCGTGATGGCGTATCTGGCCGGTCCGGGCGCCGGCCTCTGGAAGAAGAACCCGGATCAATTCACCAACCGCGTCGAGTACACCGGTCTCTACTGGCACTTCGTCGACCTGGTGTGGATCTTCCTGTTCCCGGTGCTCTACCTGCTCTAGGAGAAATCGAATGTCCGAACATCCGGTTGACATGAGAAAGAGCATCCGCACCTACGGGATCGTCGGCGGGCTGCTGTTTGTCTTCACGGCCATCACCGTGGGCGTGAACCTGATTCACGTCTCGTCGGTGGCGCTCGCCATCACCATCGCGCTCGTCATCGCGACGATGAAGGGCACGATGGTGGCCGCGATCTTCATGCACCTCAATCACGAGAAGAAGTGGATCTACGGCGCGCTCGTGCTGACGGTCGTGTTTTTCGTCGTGCTGATCCTGCTGCCGAACCTGACGGTGTCGGACACGATCGGCACCCCGAGCTCGTACACCATCTCGGCGGAGCAGGCCGCGCACAAAGCCGAAAAGGCCGAGAAGTAACGATGTCGCTCAGGGCCTTCCACCTGTTCTTCATCTCGCTGTCGGCGATCATGGCCGCGTTCTGCGCCGCCTGGTCGTTCTCGCAGTTCCGCGCGGAACACGACGTGGTCTACGCGATGGGGTCGCTCGTGTCCGCGATGTCGGTCGCCGGCCTGGCCGTGTACGGCGCGGCGTTCCAGCGCAAGACGAGGAACCTGTCGTGAACGCGCTCGTGCTCGCCTGCTCGGTGTGCTTCGGCGCCAGTGACTCGCCGCTTGCGAAGGGCGCCAACATGGGGATCTTCTTCATGCTCGGCGTGACGTTCTTCGTGCTGGCGGGGTTCGGCTCCTTCATCCTGTATCTGTTCCGTCGTCAGAGGACTGTCTAATGCTGAATTGGCTGGGGATGCCCGTCGCCGCGTCCGCGCACGCCGGTGAAATCGATCAGATGATGTCGCTGGTGCACTGGCTGATGCTGGTGCTCTTCGTGGGCTGGGGCGCGTTCTTCGTCTTCGTCCTCGTCCGCTTCCGCAAGGGGGCGAACCCGACGGCGAGCTACGTCGGCGCCAAGGGCAAGCTGGCGAAGAGCAGCGAGGTCGCCGTCGCGCTGATCGAGGTGCTGCTGCTCGTCTTCTACGCGATTCCCGCGTGGGCCAAGCGCGTCACCAACTTCCCGGGCGGCAGCGACGCGGTGATCGTCCGCGTGGTCGGCGAGCAGTTCGCCTGGAACATCCAGTATCCGGGGAAGGACGGCAAGTTCGGACGCACCGATCCCACGCTCGTGTCCGCGGACAACCCGCTCGGCCTCGATCGCAAGGATCCGGACGCCAAGGACGACATCACCCAGATCAACAACCTGAACCTGCCGGCCGATCGGCCCGTGCTCGTGCACCTGACCAGCAAGGACGTCATACACAGCTTCGGCGTCTACGAGCTGCGCGTGAAGCAGGACGCCGTCCCGGGCCTCGAGATGCCGGTCTGGTTCGTGCCGACCCTCGCCGGACAGTACGAAATCACCTGCTCGCAGCTCTGCGGCCTCGGCCACTATCGCATGCGCGGCTTCGTGAACGTCCAGTCGGCTGCGGACTACGACAAGTGGATGGCCGACCAGGTCAAGGAACAAGTCAAACCCTGATCCGCACGATCGACGCGCACGCGGCCGGCGGGCCGCTGCGCCTCGTCGTCGACGGCTTTCCCTCGCCTCGCGGCAACACGATGGGGAAGAAGCGGGCCTGGGCGGAGCAGCACGCCGACGGCCTGCGGCGCGCACTGATTCTCGAGCCGCGCGGCCACGCCGACATGTGCGGGGCCGTCCTGACCGAGCCGACCTGGTCCGGCGCTGACGCGGGCATTCTCTTTTTTCACAACAGCGGGTTTACGGCCCTGTCCGGCCACGGCATCCTTGCCGCCGCGAAGATCGCGCTCGAGCGCGGGCTGATCATGCCGCGCGGCAGCGGCTCGACCATCACCTTCGAAACCGATGCCGGTACCGTCAAGGCGACCGTCGACGGCGATCGGGTGTCATTCGTCAACGTGCCGGCGACCGTGCATCATGCGGGCGTCCCGGTGCAGCTGGGCCCGCGCGTACTGCGCGCCGACATCGCGTATGGCGGCGCGTTCTACGCCATCGTCGACGCCGAGTCGGCAGGCGTGTCGATTGACGCAGCGCATGCCCCGGAGTTGCGGCGCGCCGGACTGGCACTGAGGGAAGCCGCAGGGAAGGTGATGCCGGTGGACGGGACGGTCTTCACCGGTCCGCCGCACGCGTCCGGCGCCGACCTTCGGAACGCCATCGTCTTCGCCGACGGGGCGCTCGATCGGTCGCCTTCCGGGACGGCGACGTCGGCGGTCATGGCGGTCCTCGACGCGATGGGCCTGCTCGGGGAAGACCGGCCGTTCGTCCATGAAGGCATCGCGGGCACCCAGCTCAGCGGCCGCGTGACCGGGCGCACGACGGCCGGCGAACTGCCCGCGATCGTCACCGAGATTTCAGGCGAGGTCTGGATCACCGGCGAGCACACGTTCCTCGTCGATGACCGCGACCCGCTCAAGAACGGTTTTCGTCTGTAGTGCGGCCTGGTCAGCCCTGCGCGAGGAATTCGCGCGACAGGCGCTCGAGCATTACCGGCAGCGTCTCGCCGTTCAGCGCGAACGTGTTCGACTCGGGCGCCCACGGAAGCTTGTAGCCGCGGCTCATCGCCGACACCCAGATCTGCCTGACCGGCGCGTTCGGGCTCACCACGAAGCGCGCTTCGGACGGTTCTTCGAAGAGCAGGTTCAGCGTGTCACCCGAGAACTCGACTTCGAACCCTTCGGCGTCGGCCAGCGGCAGCAGCGCGCGGCGCGCCTGCTGGAGCGCCTCATCGCTCTTGACCCTGAAATCCTGGTCGGTGAGCGTCGTCATGGAGCGGCTTTTTCGCCGTTGGCGACGTAGCTGCGGCGGGCGCGCGCGATCATGCTGGGCTGCTTCATCTTGACCGCCAGCTTGTGCACTTTGCCGTCGAGCAGGGTCGGCGTGAACCCGAGGACGTACTGGCTGTGCAGCTCCTGTGCAACGCGCGTAAACGTCGGCGCGAGCTCATCGGTCTTCTTCAGCTCGAAGTAGCCGCCGCCGGTTTCGTCGGCGATCTTCCTGAGTCCGCCGTCCGGCTTGGTCCGTATTTGTCGCCCGTTGATGGCGTACACGCTCTCGAAGCCAATCGCGTACACCATTATTTCCTCCGCGCGCGCGCGATCGATGACTTTGCCGAGGCTGGCCGAGCGGCTGTCGGTGTCGTCGCCGTCGGTGAAGACCAGGACGATCTTGCGGCCGTCCACGCCTTTCAATTCGTCCTCGCTCGCAGCAATGGCATCCCACAGGCGTGTGCCATTGCCGAAGTCGAGATCCTTGATGTCGGTGACCAGTTGATCGCGGTCGTTGATGAAGGTGCGGCCCTTGATCTGGATCTTGTCGTTGAACGCGCCGACGCGCGCCCTGTCGGCGGGCAGCAGCCGCAGCACGAACTGCTCGGCCGCCTGCTTCAGGAAGTCGAGCGCAAGCGTCATGCTGCCGCTGGTGTCGAGCATCACGACGACCGTGATGGGCTGCGTTTCGTTCTGGAAGAAAACCAGGGGCTGAGGCTTCTCGTTGTCGAAGACCTCGAAATCCGACTGTTGCAGATCGGGGACGAGGCGCTTCTGCGCATCCGTGACCGTCGCGAACACGGACACGATTTGCGTGCCGGCCCGGAAGGTCGGCTGCTGTGCCCCGAGCGCGAGTGTGAGCGTGCAGACCAAGCCGGTCGTTATTAAGCCCCTCATACTTCTCACTTTATCTCATCACCGATTGGAGACTTGACCGGTCGGATTTGGCGGAAGTAGACTCACCTGTAGATTCTGAGACTGAGTCTCACTTTACGAAGGCGTCACGGGCACATGCTGCAAGCGTTTGTCATCACCCTGCGCGAAGGCCTCGAGGCCTTCCTGATCGTCGCCATCAGCCTTGCCTACCTTCGTAAGAGCGGCCGCGCCGAGCTCGCCAAAGCCGTGCACTGGGGCATCGCCATCGCCGTCGGGGTCAGCAGCATCGGCGGGTATCTGTTGTTCAACGCCGCCAACCAGGAATGGCTGGAAGGCCCGCTGGCGCTGGTCGCCGCGGTCTCGGTGCTGACGCTGACGGTCCATATGTGGCGCGCCGGACGGCAGATTAAAGGGGAGATCGAGGGCCACCTGAAGAGGTCGGCCACGCGCGCGGGCATCGCGGCGTTCACCGGCGTGCTGCTCTTCACCACGCTCATGATCGGCCGCGAAGGCGTCGAGACGGCGCTGCTCCTGATGCAGTTGCATGCGACGCCGAATCTTGCGACCGGCGCGGCGGTCGGCGTCATTGCCGCGGCATCGGTCGCCTGGGTCTGGTCGCGCTTCGGTCATCGTCTCAACCTCGGACTCTTCTTCCAGACCACGGCCATCTTCCTGTTCGTCTTCGTCGTCCAGCTCCTGATCTCCGGCATCCACGAGACGTCCGAGCAGGGGTATCTGCCGTTCAGTGCGGCCATTCACGACGCCACCGAAGCCTGGGGACCTGACAGTACGTTCGGCCATCTGTTGACGTACCTGCTCGTGATTCTTCCGGCCGGCTGGCTGCTCGTGAAAGGCCTCACCTCGTCGTTCCGCGCGTCGCCGCCCAGCGCACCGAAGTCCACGCCCAACGTCAACGTCCAGCACGGCTGAAGCCAGGGCTCGAGCGCGCTCCCATGAAACCGCCGGTCGTCGCCGATCTCGTCTGGACCGGTGATCTCCGGTTCAGCGGCACCTCCGCGTCGACAGGCATCACCATCGACGGCCACAGCACGGCCGGGCCATCGCCGGTGCAGACGCTCGTCTTCGCGCTGGCCGGATGTATGGCCGCCGACGTCGTCTACATCCTCACCAAGGGACGCCATCGGCTTCGCGCGCTCAGGGCCCATCTGGTCGGCGAGCGCGCGCAGGAGGATCCGCATCGCCTGCTCAAGGTCGATCTGCGGTTCGACATCGAGGGTGGCGTGCCGAAGGACGCGGCCGACCGGGCGGTCGCCATGTCACGCGAGAAGTACTGCTCGGTCTGGCATTCGCTCAATCCCGACATCGACTTTCACGTGACGTGTGACGTCCACGCCGACGCCTGAAGGCCGGCGCGCGGCCTACATCGACTGGACGCGCGGCCTCGCCGTCCTGCTGATGATCGAAGCCCATACGCTCGACGCATGGACGCGGGCGGCGTCGCGCACCTCGACGGCCTACGGCTACGGCGCGATCCTCGCCGGCTTTGCCGCGCCGCTGTTCCTGTGGCTCGCGGGCGTGTCGATTCCGCTCGCGGCGGTGGCGGCCGTCAGGCGAGGGCGGTCGCGGGCGAGCGCGGCTGAAGCGGTCGTCCGGCGCGGTCTCGAGATCTTCATCCTCGCGTTTCTGTTCCGTGTGCAGGCGTTCATCCTCAGCCCGGGCGCGCATCCGGTGACGCTCTTCCGCGTCGA
>Ga0134123_10002604_pt1 | contig 11810 bp, 10 predicted proteins | sample KB303_FD_96460 | JGI IMG/M metagenome (GOLD analysis project Ga0134123, IMG submission 96460) | Terrestrial soil microbial communities without Nitrogen fertilizer from Kellogg Biological Station, Michigan, USA - KB3-0-3 | ecosystem: Environmental > Terrestrial > Soil > Unclassified ...
CATCGCGCTGTTCGGCCTCTTCCAGGCGATCTTCATGGCGAACGCCGGCGGCGCGTGGGACAACGCGAAGAAGATCGTCGAGGTCGAGCTGAAGGCGAAGGGCACGCCGCTTCACGCGGCAACGGTCGTCGGCGACACGGTCGGCGATCCGTTCAAGGACACCTCGTCGGTGGCGATGAACCCGGTGATCAAGTTCACGACGCTGTTCGGGCTGCTGGCGGTTCAGCTCGCGGTGCGGCTCGCCGCGGATTCGTCGCCGACGCTGACGCGCAGCATCGCGGCCGTGTTCTTCGTGCTGTCGATGGTGTTCGTCTACCGGTCGTTTTACGGCATGCGGATCGGCTCGTCAGGAGACGCCCACTAAGATCGGCCGGCCCGGCTCATTTTTGATACATCAGTGTCGCGGTGCCGAATCGCGGAGTCTGGTGTCTAAGTTGCCGGGGAGTTTCGTTGACTCCCCGATTTTTAAGTGACTATAATCGCCCCCCTTGGCCGCCGGTAGCTCGGCTGGCTGAGGAGCGCGCAAGGTTTCGAGGAGGCTCCCCGTGGCCCGTGAGATGTTCGGCGACATCGTCGACCCGTCGATCAAAGTCGGTTCCAGGAGTTGGTATACCGTCCCGCTATCGATCGCGGTCCATACGGGGATTCTGCTGGCGCTGGTCATCATTCCGCTGATGGCCGCGGACGTCCTGCCGACGCCCCCAGCCATGATGAACGCCTTCGTGGCTGCCGCCCCGCCCCCGCCGCCGCCCCCCCCTCCGCCGCCCCCTCCCGCTGCCGCCGCACCCCAGGCCCCGAAGCCTGTTGACGAGAACGTGAATGCGGCCCCGGTGGAAGCTCCGAAGGAAATCCGGCCCGAGACCGGTCTCGAACGCGGCGTGCAGAACGCCGTCGGCGGCGTTGAAGGCGGCGTCGCCGGTGGTGTCGCCGGCGGCATCGTCGGCGGCCTCGAAGCCGCCCCGCCCCCGCCCCCGCCGCCTCCGCCCCCGCCCGCGCCGGTGCGCGTCGGCGGCGCGATCAAGCCGCCGGTGAAGACCAAGGACGTGCGGCCCGTGTATCCCTCCATCGCGCAGTCGGCGCGCGTGCAGGGCGTCGTCATCATCGAAGCGACGATCGGCCCGAACGGCAACGTGACGGACGCGAAGGTGCTTCGATCAATTCCGCTGCTCGACGCGGCGGCGCTCGACGCGGTGCGGCAGTGGACGTTCACGCCGACCACGCTCAACGGTCAGCCGGTGCCGGTCATCATGACGGTGACGGTGAACTTCACGCTCCAGTAATAACAACGCATTCAGACTACTCACGGTTTGATGCCCGTTTCGGTCCGTATTGAGGAGGATGGCCCGTGGATTTAATGGCGATGTATCAGTCAATGGGAATTGTGGCCAAGTGTGTGGCCGTAATCCTGATCATCATGTCGATGTGGTCGATCGGTGTGGGCATCGAGCGCTTCTTCACCTATCAGCAGGCGCGCACGCAGTCGCGGCTCTACGCGCCGCAGGTGGCCAAGCACATCAAGGAAGGCCGTCTGAAGGACGCCCTCGCCCTGTCGACGTCGAAGAACTACCGCTACAGCCACCTGGCGAAGGTCGTGCTCGCGGGCCTGCAGGAATATCAGTTCCAGAAGGAAAGCGGCGGCGGCCTGCAGCGTGAAGACCTGCTCGACACGGTGCGCCGGTCGATTCAGCGCGCGTCGGCGCTGACCGCCTCGGACCTGAAGAAGGGCGTCGCGGCGCTCGCGACCATCGGATCGACGGCGCCGTTCGTCGGACTGCTCGGCACGGTCGTCGGCGTCATCAACGCGTTCCAGGGCATCGGCGCGTCGGGCTCCGCGGGTCTCGGCGCGGTGTCGATCGGCATTTCGGAAGCGCTCGTCGAGACCGCGCTCGGTCTGGTCGTCGCGATTCCGGCCGTCTGGATCTACAACTACCTGACGGCGCGCATCGAGTACTTCAACGTCGAGATGGACAACTCGTCGTCGGAGCTCGTCGACTACTTCATCAAGAACGCATAGGCCTAGGGACTAGAGGCTAGAGGCTAGGGACTAGGAGATTCACTATGTCAATGGACCTGGGCGGCGCCAAAGGCGGAGTCAAATCCGACATCAACGTGACGCCGCTCGTCGACGTCATGCTGGTGCTGCTCATCATCATGATGCTCATCACCCCGATGCTCAATCAGGGCGTCGCCGTTATCCTGCCGAAGGCGTCGAACACCGTCGACAAGCCGACGACGCAGGACAACACCGTGGTGGCGGTGAGCAAGGACGGCTCGCTCTACGTCAATTCGAAGCCGGTGAGCGAGGCTGAGATGACGGCGAAGATCACGGAAGCCCTCGAGACCAAGAAGGAAAAGGTGGTCTTCATCAACGCCGATCAGGAAGCGCTGTACAGCTCCGTGATGACGGCGATGGACGCGCTGCACCAGGCGGGCGTCGAGGACATCGCGCTGATCGTGCAGGCGAACAAAAAAGCGGGCGCCGGGGGAGGCCAGTAATGGCACACGCGCATCATCACCTCGGCGCCGACAAGGTCGTCAAGGCGGAAGTCCTGCACGCGAGTGCGGACATGAACGTCACGCCGCTCATCGACGTCCTGCTCGTCCTGCTCGTCATCTTCATGTCGGTGGTCAACCTCACGCAGCAGGGCGTGGACATCAACATCCCGGCTGAGACGAAGAAGACCACGGACGTGACGCCCGACGTCAGCCAGATCGTGCTGACGTACACGGCCGATCGCCGCATCTCGGTCAACAAGACGGACGTCACCCTGCCCGAGCTCGAGAAGAAGCTTCGCGACATCTACGAGCAGCGCAAGGACAAGAAGATCTTCCTGATGGGCGCGGGCACGCTCCGCTACAAGGACATCATCGACGTCATCGACGCGGCCAAAGGCGCCGGCGTCGAGCAGGTCGGTATCGTCACCGAAGGCATGCAGAAGGCGGCAGGCGCCGGCGGAAACTGAACGTCCGGCTGAAGCCGGACGCTACGAACGTCTTGTCCCGGTAATCCAGATGGCCGTCCCCCGAACCAGGGGGACGGCCATTTTTCATTTGTGGCGCGGGTTCTCCCGCAGGTAAGGTTGCAGGATGCGTAGTTCCCTTCGCTCGTTGCGTGCTGCAGCGCTTGCGCTGCTCGTCATCACGGCCTCGACGCTCGCCGGCGCGCAGGCGACCCCCGGAACAGCGCCGCGCAAGTTCCCCCTGAACGCCACGCTGCCGCTGGCGCCGGACATCAAGACGGGCACGCTGCCGAACGGCCTCAAGTTCTATATCCGCAGGAACGGCCGTCCCGAGAAGCGCGTGTCGCTGCGGCTGGCGGTGAAAGCCGGATCGCTCGAGGAACACGACGACCAGCTGGGCCTGGCGCACCTCATCGAGCACATGGCGTTCAACGGGAGCACGCACTTCGCGTCCGGCGAGGTCTTCAAATACTTCGAGCGTGTCGGCGCCCGCCTCGGCCCGCACGTGAACGCGTCCACGAGCTTCGACGAGACGATCTACATGCTCGACCTGCCGACCGATCAGGGCGACGTCGTCTCGAAGGGCCTGACGGCGCTGGCGGACTTCGCCGGCGGCCTGACGCTCGATCCGAAGGAAGTCGACAAGGAACGCGGCGTCGTGATCGAGGAGTGGCGCGGCGGCCTCGGCGCCGGCTCGCGCATCCGCGACAAGGAAATTCCGATCATCTTCTATAAGTCGAGGTACGCAGACCGCCTGCCGATCGGCAAGCCCGAGATCATCCGCAACGCGAAGGTCGAGCGGCTGCGCGCCTTCTACGACACCTGGTACCGCCCCGAGCGTATGGCCGTCATCGCGGTCGGCGACATCGATCCGGCCGCCATGCAGGCGTCCATCACGTCGACGTTCAGCCCGCTTCGCGACCGCGCGAAGGCGGAAAAGGTCCCGAACGGGACGCTGACGATGAAGCACCCGGTGATGGCGATGGTGATCACCGATCCGGAGCTCACGCGCACGAACGTCCAGGTGCTGCGCAAGCACGTGAGGGCCGGCGATCAGCGCGTCGCGGACTATCGCCAGTCGCTCGTCGACCGCATGGCGCAGGGCATGCTGAACGACCGGCTCGCCGAGATCGCGCGCGGGTCCGATGCGAAGTTCCTCGGCGCCGGCGTCGGCAGCCAGTCGATCACGCCGCAGGTCGAGGGCTTCGTGCTGAGCGTGCGTCCGGCCGACGACAAGATTGAAGAAGGCCTGGCCGCGGTGGCGGTCGAAGCCAAGCGCGCGCGCGACTTCGGCTTCAGCGCGACCGAGCTCGAGCGCACCAAGAAGAACCTCGTCGCCGGCTACGAGCAGATCTACGCGGAACGCGACAAGTCGGACAGCGGCTCGTTCGCGCAGGAACTGCTCAGCCTGTTCCTCCAGAACGAGCCGGCGCCCGGCATCGCGTACGAGTACGAGCTCGTAAAGGAGCTCCTGCCGACCATCACGACCGCGGACGTCGCCGAGTCGATGCGGCGGGTGATGAAGGACGAAGGCAAGGTGGTGCTGGTCACCGCGCCGCAGAAAGACTCCGTGAAACCGCCGGCCGACAGCGCCGTGCTGAGCGCGCTCGCCTCGGCCGAGTCGTCATCGGTCACGGCGTGGAGCGACACGTCCACGACGCGCGAGCTGGTGGAGAACAAGCCGAAGCCGGCGACGGTGACGTCGCGGCGCGAGCTCGCGGACGTCGGCATCACCGTCGTCAGGTTCTCCAACGGCGTCGAGGCGTGGCTGAAGCCGACGACGTTCAAGAACGACCAGATCGTGTTCTCGCTGACCGCGCAGGGAGGCGCGTCGCTGGCGACGCCGGAAAACTTCGAAGAGGCGGCGCTGGCGACGAACTACGTGCGGACGTCCGGCGTCGGCGGCCTGAAGGCCCTCGATCTCGAGAAGATGCTGGCGGGGAAGAACGCCAGCGCGGCGCCCTATATCGCGCTGTCGAGCCACGGCATCTCCGGCAGCTCGACGCCGGCGGACCTCGAAATCGGCCTGCAGCTTCTCTATCAGGACTTCGTCGCGCCCGGCGACGACCCCCAGCAGTTCGACGTGATGAAGCGCCAGCTCCTGGCCGCCGTGGCCAATCGCGGCCGCGCGCCGGGCCAGGTCTTCAGCGAGAAGGTCGAGCAGGTCAACACGTCGAATCACTACACGTCGCAGCCGCTGACCGCCGAGCGCATCAACACGCTCGATCGCCAGAAGATGCTGACGTACTACCGGCAGCGCTTCTCGAACGCGGCGGACTTCACGTTCTTCATGGTCGGCGCGTTCAAAGTGGACGAGGTCCTGCCGCTGATCGCTCAGTACGTGGGCGGCCTTCCGACGACCGGTCCCGCGCGGAACGACGTGAAGGACGTCGGCATCCACTTCCCGGCGTCGGCGGCACGCGAGAAGGTCGAAATGGGGCGCGAGCCGCGCGCCAACGTCCAGATCAGCTTCTACGCGGACACGACGGCGGATCCCGTCGAAGCCGAGAACATCCAGGCGGCGACCAATGTGCTCGACACCGCGCTGCGTGACGTGCTGCGCGAAGATCTGAGCCAGACCTACACGGTGTCCGTCGGCTCCGGCGGCCCCGGGCTGCCGCAGAAGGGCGGCGGCTTCATGCGCGTCACCTTCGGCGCGGCGCCGGAGAACATCGCGTCGATGACCGAGCGTGTCTTCACGGAGATCAGGCGTCTCCAGCAGGAAGGACCGTCGGCGGACCTCACGAACCGCGCGAAAGAAGCCGCGCGCCGGGGCTACGAGACGTCGCTTCAGGAAAACCGGTACTGGATGGGCCGCATGCAGACGATCCATCTCTACAACCGGGATCCGAAGGAGATCCTGACGCGGCCGGCGCGCATCGACGCCGTGACGCCGCAGACCATCCAGGCCGTCCTCACGCGCTACTTTCCGCTCGACCGCTACACGGTCGTGACGCTGACGCCGGCCGCGCCTCCGGTGGCCGCCGCCGCGCCCAGGCCCTGAGCCCGCGCGACGCCGCGATGTTCGCTCGTGTGCACGTCGTCGGACACGGCCGGCTCGGGTCGGCGGTGAGCGCAAGGCTCGCCGAGCGTGGAGTGCGTGCCGTCGATACAGACGCCGACCTGACGCTGCTGTGTGTTCCCGATCGCGCGATCGCCGAGGTCGCGCAGAAGACATCCACGGGGCCGTGGATCGCGCACATGAGCGGCGCGGTTCCGCTGTCCGCGCTGTCTCCTCACCAGCGCAGATTCGGCGTGCATCCCCTTCAGACCTTCAGAGTCGGTGGTGGACCGGAGCAGCTGGACGGAGCCTCCGCCGCGGTCACCGCTGAAAACGCCGAGGCCCGCGAGCGCGGGCGATGGCTCGCCGGCTGTCTCAATCTGAAGCCGTTCGACCTCGACGAAGACAAACGCGTTCTGTATCACGCGGGCGCGACGATGGCGTCGAATTTTCTGGTGACGTTGTATCGCGCGTCGCGTCAGCTCGTAGAAGCGGCGGGTGCGCCGCCAGAAGGTCTCCTGACGCTGATGCGGCGGACCATCGACAACGGATTCGAGCTGACGGGGCCGATTTCACGCGGCGACTGGGCCACCGTCGAGGCGCATCTGGCGGCGATTCACGAACAGGGCGCCCAGGAGATCGAGGATCTGTACCGCGCGATGGCGCGGGCCACGCGTCCATGAAGATCGTCCGCACGGTGGCCGAGCTGCGCTCGACGCTCGCGCCGCATCGGTCAGGTTCGCCGATGGGCCGGATTGGTCTCGTCCCGACCATGGGCGCCCTCCACGCGGGCCACGTTGCGCTGTTCGACGCGGCCAGGAAAGCAGCGGACGTCGTCGTCGCCAGCATCTTCGTCAATCCCACGCAGTTCGGCGACCCGCAGGACTATTCCGCATACCCGAGAGACGAAGCGAAGGACGCCCAGGCTGCCTCGACTGCCGGCGTCGACGTCATCTTTGCGCCGCCCGTCGAAGAGCTGTATCCATCCGGATTCGGCACGTGGGTCGACGTCGAGGGTCCGGCGATTGGGCTCGAAGGCGAATGCAGGCCAGGGCACTTCCGCGGCGTCGCGACGGTCTGCGTGAAGCTCTTCGCGGCCGTCCAGCCCCATGTCGCGTTCTTCGGGCAGAAGGACGCGCAGCAGGTCGCCGTGATCAAGCAGGGCGTCCGTGATTTGAATCTTGACCTGGAGATCCACGTCGTACCTATAGTGAGAGACACGGACGGCCTGGCGCTGTCGTCGCGCAACGCCCGTCTGACGAAGGACGACCGGGCGAGGGCCCTGGCCATACCGAGGGCCCTGGAGGCCGGCCTGGCGGCGTACAGGCGGCAGGAAGACCCCATCAGCGCCGCGCGGGCGATACTGAACGGGCTCGACGTGGATTACGTGGCCGTCGCCGACTTCGACGGCCAGCCGACCCTCGTCATTGCGGCGAAGGCCGGCCGGACCCGGCTGATCGACAACGTTCCGCTCGTGTAACCGCTGCTGAGGTGCATCGATGATGAAACTCACCCTGGCCGATCTCACGGCGCTCAAACACCAGCAGCAGAAGATCACGATGATCACGGCGTACGACGCGCCGAGCGCGCGTTTCGCCGACACCGCCGGCATCGACATGATCCTCGTCGGCGACTCCGCGGCGATGACGGTCTTCGGCTACGAGCAGACGACGGCCATCACGCTGGAGGACATGCTGGTGCTCGCGCGAGCCGCGCGGAGGGGCACGTCGCGCGCGTTGCTGGTCGGTGACATGCCGTTCGGCTCGGTGCAGCTGTCGGACGTCGACACGGTCGGCAACGCGATCCGGTACATCAAGGACGCGGGCGTGGACGCCGTGAAGATCGAAGGGGCGGGACCGATGGTGCGGCGGATCGGCGCGGTCATCGACGCGGGCATTCCCGTCGTCGGCCACATCGGCCTGACGCCGCAGACGGTCAACCAGCTTGGCGGCTACAAACCCCAGGGACGCACGGCCGCAGCCGCCGAGCGGCTCGTGGAAGAAGCCGGGGCCCTCGAGCGCGCCGGCTGCGTCGCCATCGTCCTCGAGGCGATTCCGCAGCCCGTGGCGGCCAGCATCACGCGCGCGCTGACGATTCCGACGATTGGGATCGGGGCCGGCGCCGAGTGCGACGGCCAGGTGCTCGTCTGGCACGACCTCCTCGGGCTGACCAGCGGGCACGTGCCGAAGTTCGTGAAGCAATACGCCGCGCTCGGCCCGGAGATCGTGAAGGCGATTGAGGCCTACATCGCCGACGTGCAGTCAGGCCGGTTTCCTGAAGCGCGCCACACCTATACGATGCCCGACGACGAGCGCGCGCGGTTCGAAACCCACCACAAATAAGAAAGCCCGGGCGATTGCTCGCCCGGGCCTGATCGTCCGCCTGAAGGCGGACACTACCGAGACGTTCGTAGCGTCCGGCTTCAGCCGGACGTCTGCGATGACGTCAGAACGTCACGCGCGCGCCGAGCTGAATCTCTCTCGGACGCGGCGCGAACGTGCCGCTGTTCGCATTAGTGAACGTGCCGAAGGTCGCCGAGTTGTACACCATCGTCGGCGCGGTCGCCGTGCCGCCAATCGTGTAGAACGTCGTGTTCGCCGTCGTGTAGTTGATGCGGTTGAAGAGGTTGAAGCCCTCCGCGAGGACTTCGATCTTCGTGCGGCCGGGCAGGCTGAACGAGCGCGCAATGCGCAAGTCGAGGTTCGTCTGGTACGGCAGCCGGAACGCGTTACGGCCGACCGATGGGATGCGGTTGGTGCCGCCGTTGCCCTCGAGGCCCGTCAGAATGCGGTTCGCCGGCGGCGCGTTGCCGCTGACGAAGCCGTTGAACGGCGCGCCTGACGAAGCCGTGATGACCGGCGCGAACGTGAAGCCATCCAGCAACACGTTGCTCGAGCGCGGCTGCCACACCGCGCTGAAGCTGAAGCGATGCGGCACGTCGAAGTTCGACACCGACTCTTCGAGGCTCAGATCCTGCGGGTTCAGCACGTTGTTCGCCGCTGTGAACGTCTGCGACGACTGGCCGTTGTCACGCGAACGCGAGAACGTGTAGCTCGTCTGGACCTGCAGGCCCTTGGTGAGCCGGCGGTTCAGCGCGAGCACCAGCGCGTTGTAGGTCGTGTCGACGCCGTAGGTGATCTGCGTCATCTGCGTGAAGTTCGCGTTCGGACGACTACCGGTGTAGACCGGCACCGTCTGCACCGTTCCGTCGAGCGGGCCGCCGCTCATCGCGTAGCTCAGCGTGCCCGACGGGGCCGGCAGATTCTGATCGAGGAAGACCGGCAGGTGGTGTCCCTTGCTGCCCACATACGAAACCGACAACACCGTGTTCGGCGCGATCTTCTGGTCGAAGATCAGGTCGAACTGGTGAATCGTCGGGTTCTGCGTGTCCGGCTCGAAGAACACGATGTTCGGCCGCGTGACGCTCGCCGCCGCGCTCGGCAGGATGTTCGGATACACCGGCGCGCCGGCCGTCGTCGGCTGGAACGTCAGGGAGAGCTGGCCGGTGGCCAGGCCGGTGTTCGTAATGCCGTTGGAGATCGTCGAGTTGATGATCCGGCCGTAGAAGATCCCGTAGCCGCCGCGGACGACCGTGTTGCCGTCGCCGCGCGCGTCCCAGTTGACGCCGATGCGCGGGCCCCAGTTGTTCTTGTCGGCCGGGAACGACGACGTCCGTGGCTCGAGCGGGTTCGGAATCTGCGGATCCGGCATCTGCTGGTATTCGTAGCGGAGGCCGAGGTTCAGTGTCACGCGCGGCGTGACGTGCCACGCGTCTGGACGAACGCCGCGTAGTCCATCGTGTTGAACGTGAACGCCGTCGGCCCGATGCCCTGCGCGAACGTCGAGTAGTTGCGGGCCGCCTGATTGCGCTGCGTCACGAGGATGTAGTCGCTGATGAAGTCGGCGCGGCTGTTGTACGTGTAGACGCCACCTTCCTGGAACAGGTTGTCCAGCGTGTCGTTCGTCCGGTTGAGGTCGACGCCGAACTTGATCAGGTGAGTGTTGGCGAGCCACGTGGCCGTGTCGCTGAGCTGGATCTTGCGCTCGTCAGGATACGACGTGCGCTCCAGGAAGTTCGGCTTGCCAAAGCCGAACGCCGCCGTGCCGCCGATCGACACGTTCGGCGAGCGGTTCGTGCCCGCCGCCACCGGCTCGCCGGCAACCGGCTCCTGGCTCGACTGGTATTCGAAGTCGCGGCCCCACTGGAACCGGATTTCGTTGGTGAACTTCGAGCTGAGCACCGAGTTGAGGCGCATGATCACCCAGTCGTCGTCGACGCCGTCATTGCCCCAGTTGTCCACGCCGTTGGCCACCGTGGCGGCCGTCTGGACGCCCGCCGGCGACTTCCAGCGCAGGTGGTTGTAGCTGACCGCGAACGAGTTCTTGTCGTTGACCTGCCAGTCGATCTTCGGCAGGAACAGCGTCTGGTCGCCCGTGCGCGCCACGACACCGGTCAGGCTCTGGAGGAACGCCAGGCCCTGGGAGCCCTGCGCCGCGGTGACGCCGCGGCTCGCGAGCGTCGCCAGTTCGGCGGAGCTGAGATCTGCGAAGAATGCCGCCGGGTTGCTCGGCACTGCCGTGCCCGGGAAATTGCGCTTCTGCTGATCGCCGTTGAGGAAGAAGAACACCTTGTCCTTCTTGATCGCGCCGCCGATGCCGATGCCGTACTGCTGGCGGCGATCGTCGGGCTTGATGCGCGTGGTCAGGAACGACCCGTCGGGTTGACGAATTGCCTGCACCGTGAACGGGTTGGACGCGCCCATCGCGTTGTCGCGGAAGAAGTAGAAGCCCTCGCCCGACACCTGGTTCGCGCCGCTCTTGGTGACGGCGTTGACGACGCCGCCCGCCGCGCGGCCGTACTCGGCCGAGTAGTTCGACGTCGTGACCTGGAACTCCTGCACGGCCGCGAGGCTCAGCGAGTAGCTGAGGCGCGTGCGCCCGCGTTCTTCGGCGAAGAACGCCTGCGTGTTGTCGCCGCCGTCGACCGTGTTGTTGTTGAGGAGGCCCGAGATGCCGCGGAAGCTGATGAGACCGAACGTGCCATCCGGCGCCGCCCCCGGCGTCGTCAGCACGAAGTTCGACCAGCGGCGCGCGCTGACCGGCAGATTGTTGAGCGACGTCTGGTTGATGTTGGTCGAGAGGTCCGCGGTCTCGCGGTTGATGACCGGCGTTTCCGCGACGACGTTCACCGATTCGGTCTGGGCCGCGACGCCAAGCGTGATGTCGAGGTTCGTCACGCGGCCCACTTCGACGACGACGGTGGAGCGGGTGTAGGGGGCGAATCCGGCGAGCGTGACGTCCACGGCGTAGGTGCCGGGCGCCAGGCGGATCACCGTGAAGTGTCCGCTCTCGTCGGTCGTCGCGGTCGCCACGCTGTTGGTCGCGACGTTTCTGGCATTGACGGTCACGCCCGGCAGGACGCCCTTGCTCTGATCCACCACCACTCCGCCGATGGCTCCCTCAGTCGTCGACTGAGCAAACAACGGCGCGCCTGCCAGCAGGGCAAGCAGCACAAAAAGTACGGCTTTCTTCATAACGATTCGAGTCCTCACTCTGGAAAAAGGTGGATCGATTGTATAGGGGTGGGCTGTAACGGAGCCGAAAAAAAGGCCGTCGGACAAGGTGTCCGACGGCCGGCAATCCAATCGTCTGGAGTGATACGGCGTTTACGCGCCGGCCGCCTTCTTCTTGCGGGTTTCCTCTGACTTGTCCTGCATTTCCTTCGCCTTCTTCAGGTAGTCCTGCTGCTTGGCGGGATCCTTTTCGAGGTTGGCGGCGAGACGGAGCAGGAGACCCTTGTAGGTCATCGCGTCGGCGTAGTCCGGTTTGATATCGAGCGCTTTCTCGAC
>Ga0134123_10002605_pt1 | contig 11808 bp, 11 predicted proteins | sample KB303_FD_96460 | JGI IMG/M metagenome (GOLD analysis project Ga0134123, IMG submission 96460) | Terrestrial soil microbial communities without Nitrogen fertilizer from Kellogg Biological Station, Michigan, USA - KB3-0-3 | ecosystem: Environmental > Terrestrial > Soil > Unclassified ...
CGGTCCCGCTCCGCGCGCAGACGGATGACCTCGACCAGCTGCTCGCGAAGGCGACGTGGTACTCGATCGACTTCATCAACCACCTCTCGAGCGTCGTCGCCGAAGAGCGCTACATCCAGGATTCGAACGTCGCGCTCGCGACCGTCGCCATTCCCGCGCTCGGCGGCCGCGGCGCGCAGGGCATGAACGTGCCGCGCGGGTCGTCGAAGCACCGCGAGCTCAAAGCCGACTTCCTGATCGTGAAATCCGGCAACGAGATGTGGACGCCGTTCCGCGACGTCTTCGAGGTCGATCACATTCCGATTCGCGACCGCGAGCAGCGGCTGGCGAAGCTGTTCCTGAACGCGAAGCCCGACGCCGGCGCCGAAGAGCAGGCCAGGGCCATTGCCGAGGAAAGCGGCCGCTACAACCTCGGCGCCGTCCAGCGGACGATCAACAACCCCGTCTTCGCGCTGCTCATCCTGCAGCCGGAAGTCCGCGCGCGCTTCAAGTTCAGCGCCGGCAAGGCCGATCGAAAATTCGGTGACGACATCCGCGTCGTCGAGTTCGTCGAGGAAGCGCGGCCGACGGTCATCGCGGGACGGCCCGGCGAGCAGATGCCGGCGTTCGGCCGCTTCTGGATCGAGTCCGCCACCGGCCGCGTCGTCAAGTCGGAAGTCCGCGTCGAGGTCCGCGACGTCAAGGCCAACCTGACGACGACGTTCCGAAGCGACGAGCGGCTGGGGATCGACGTGCCGAACGAGTTCCGTGAGGAGTACGACTTGCGCGACAGCCGTGTCTCCGGCGTGGCCAGCTACGCGCGGTTCCGCAAGTTCGAAGTGAAATCGACGGAAGAACTGACGCCGCCGGCGGCGCCGGAAACTGAGAAGCAACCGTGAAACGTGCCGCTCTTGTTCTCGCGCTCACCTTCTTCGCCACCGCCTGCCAGCAGGCCACCCCGCCGACCATGACGCTCAAGTATCCGACCCCCAGAAAAGACGGCACCGTCGACGACTTCGCCGGCACGAAAGTCGCCGACCCGTACCGCTGGATGGAATCGCTCGACGCGAAGGACACCGCCGACTGGGTGGCCGCCAGCAACGCCGTCACCGAGCCGTATCTCGCGTCGCTGCCGCTCCGCGATCACTTCAAGAAGCGCCTGACCGAGCTCTGGAACTATCCGCGGACGGGCGTGCCGGTCGTCGAGGGCGGGCACATCTTCTACTCGCGCAATACCGGGCTGCAGCGGCAGGCGCCGGTCTTCATGCGTGCGAACGTCGAAGACGCGCCCTCGCTCGTCATCGATCCGAACGTCGTCTCTGCCGACGGATCGGTGTCGCTCTCGGAATGGCAGCCGTCGCCCGACGGCAAGCTGTTCGCGTACGGGTTGTCCGAGGGCGGCGCGGACTGGCGCACGGTGCATGTCCGCGAGATCGCGACGGGGAAAGATCTCTCCGACGAAGTCCACTGGATGCGCTTCTCGAACATCTCGTGGACGAGGGACAGCAAGGGCTTCTTCTATTCCCGCTATCCGGAGCCGCCGAAGAACAAGGTGCTCGAAGCCGCGCTGTCCGGACACGCCGTGTACTACCACCGCGTCGGCACGCCGCAGACGCAGGACACGTTGATCTACGAGCGCAAGGATCGCCCACGCTGGGTGATCGACGCCATCGTTCCGGAGGACGGCCGGTATCTCCTGATCATCATGACGGAAGGGGCCGAGAACAAGAACAGCCTCTACGTCGCCGACATGGGCGATCCGAAGTCGCCGAAGGTCACGGCGCCGATCAGGGCGCTCTTCGACGTCAACGACGCTGAATACGCGCCGTTCGGGACCAGCGGCTCCACGCTGTTTCTGCGCTCCGACAAGGACGCGCCCAACCGCATCATCGCCGCCGTGGACATGAGCCGCACGGGCCCGCCGGCGATGAAGACGATCGTGCCGGAACGCAAAGAAGCGATCGAGAACATGGCGTTCATCGGCGGCAGGATCGTGGCGCAGTACCTCGTCGACGTCCAGAGCCGGCTGCTGCTGTTCGATCCGAACGGCGCTCCCGCCGGCGAGATCGCGCTGCCCGGCACCGGCACGGTCGGCGCCATCAGCGGGCGTCAGGACTCGCCTGAGATCTGGTACAGCTTCACGTCACCGCTCGCGCCGTCGACGGTGTACGTCCACAACCCCGTCGCGAAGAAGACGGCCTCGTTTGAAGCCGCAACGCCGCCGGTCGACACGAGCGGCTTCGAGACGAAAGCGCTGTTCGCGACGTCGAAGGACGGCACGAAGGTGCCGTTCTTCCTGACCGCGAAGAAGAACCTCGCGCTCGACGGCAACAACCCGACGATGCTCTACGGGTACGGCGGGTTTTCGATCACCACGCTGCCGTCCTATCGCCAGGACGTGCCGGCGTGGCTCGAGCGCGGCGGCGTGTGGGTGACGGCGAACATGCGCGGCGGCTCGGAGTACGGCGAGGCGTGGCACAAGGCCGGCATGCTCGAGAAGAAGCAGAACGTCTTCGACGACTTCATCGCCGTCGCCGAGGAGCTGATCAGGCAGAAGTACACGTCGCCGGCAAAGCTCGGCATCATGGGCGGGTCCAACGGCGGCCTGCTCGTCGGCGCCGTCATGGAACAGCGGCCGGAGCTCTTCGCCGTGGCGCTGCCCGCCGTCGGCGTCATGGACATGCTGCGCTACGACGAGTTCACCGGCGGCAAGCTGTGGACGACGGAGTACGGATCGTCGAAGAATCCCGCGCAGTTCCCGTTCCTGATCAAGTATTCGCCGCTGCACAACATCAAGAAGGGCGCCTGTTATCCGGCGACGCTGGTGACGACCGCCGATCACGACGACCGCGTCGTCCCCAGCCACTCGTTCAAGTTCACCGCGGCCCTACAGGAAGCACAGGGCTGCGACAAGCCGGTGCTGATCCGCGTCGAGGTGCAGGGCTCGCACGGCTACCGGCCGACCGACAAGCTAATCGCGGAGCGCGCCGACGAATGGGCGTTCGCCGCGAACGCCACAGGCCTGAAATAACGAGCACTCGGTAGTGTCCGCCTTCAGGCGGACTTACGCGATGAACGCGTATTGCAACTGATCGAGGATTTCCCCGTCCTTGATGCAGCTGCGGCGCAGGCGTCCTTCGAGCACGTACCCCGCCTTCTCCAGCACCCGGCATGACGCCTCGTTGCGCGCGTACGGAATCGCGAAGATGCGCGTCAGATGGTGCGCCTCGATCGCGTGCTTCGTGACGGCGACGAGCGCTTCGGTGACGATGCCGCGGCCCCAGAACGGCTCGCCGAGCCAGTAGCCGATCTCGGCGGAGATCCGCTCGACGTCGCTGTGCGGCACGAAGCCGATGCCGCCGGCGGCTTCCCCGTCCACTTCGATCGCGAACATCGTCTCGGGGCGCTGGCTGCGGGCCAGATGGATGAAGTCCCGTCCGTCGCGGCGCGTGTAGGGATGCGGGAACCGATCGCGGAGGTTCAGCCAGATCTTGCGGTTGTCGGCGTGCTTGACGAGCGATCCGAGGTCGTCGTTACTCCACGACCGCACGATGCAGCGCTGCAGCGCGAGGTGCACCGTCCAACGTTACTACGCTTCTTCCCAGCGGAATCGGACGAGCGCAATCGCGGTGAAGACCGCGGCAAACGCGAGCAGGACGAGCGTCGGCATCAGCGCGCTCGACAGGCCCAGCCCGCGCCACGTGGTCGCGTCCAGACCGTCCACGGCCCAGCGCACGGGGACGACGAGCGTCACCTGCTGCATCCACTTCGGGAAGATGAACGTCGGCACCCACGCGCCGCCGAGCATCACCATCACGAGCGACGCCAGCGTGCTCACGCCGCGCGCGGTCTTCGGCGAGTTGCCGAGCGCGGCGATGAGCAGGCCGAAGCCCGCCGCCATCATCGAGCACGCAATCGCCACGGCGAAGAATCCGAGAAGGCTGCCGGCAATCCGCACCTTGAACATGATCATCGCGAAGCCGAACGACACGAGCAGCGTCATCAGCGAGATGATCGTGATGCTCGCGATCTTGCCGCCGATGATCGTGAACCGCGAGATCGGCGCGCTGCGCAGCCGCGACCACAGCCCGCGCTCGCGCTCCACCAGCATCTCGATGCCGAGGTTGAGCGCCGAGAACAACAGGAACTGGATGCCCATCCCGGCGAAGGAATGCGCGTAGCTGTTGTAGCCGGCATACGGGGCGTTCCTCGCCGTCACCGCCGCCGTCGACACGCCGAACGGCAGCTGCGGCCGCGGCACGCCGACCGCCCGCGTGATCGCCTGCATGATGTGCTGCGTCAGGACGCCCTGGACCAGACCGACTTCGATCGTCCGCGACGGGTCGTAGAGCAGTTCGAGCTCGGGCCGCGTGCCGTTCTGCTGCCGCAGCGCGCGAATCGATCCGTCGCCGAAGCCCTTCGGGATAATCGCGCCGACGGCGATCGCGCCCTTCTCGACGCGGTCGCGGGCGTCCGCCTCGGTGGTCACGGTCAGGTTCAGGTTCTCGTCGCCTCGCGCGGCCTCGACGATCGCCTGTGACACCGTGCTGTTGTCGCTGTCGGCAATCGCGACGTTGACACGTGGCCGTCCCTCGCGCGTGTTGCCGCCGGTGATGGAGCCGATGAACGCACCGATGAAGATGGGCACCGCGAAGGCGACGATGACCGCGCGGCGATCGCTGAAGAACAGGCGGAGGTCCTTGCGGACCATGGCGAGGAGTGCGGTAAGGGCCATCAGTCTCGCAGCCTCCGTCCCGTCAGCGTGAGGAACACCGATTCGAGCGACGTCGCGCCGCCCGGCGCCACTCCCGCGTACAACCCGGACAGCGTGTCGTTGGCCACGACCTTCCCGTTGTCGATGATGACGATCCGATCGGCGAGACGTTCGACTTCTTCCATGTAGTGCGTCGTGTAGAGGAGCGCCTTGCCGCGGCGCTTCAACTCTTCGAGGTTGTCGAAAATGGCGTTGCGGCTCTGCGGGTCGACGCCGACCGTCGGCTCGTCGAGCAGCAGGATGTCGGGATCGTGCAGCAGGCCCGCGGCCAGATTCAGCCGGCGCTTCATGCCGCCGCTGAACGTCTTCACGCGATCGCCGGCGCGATCGGCGAGCCCGACCAGCGTCAGCGCCGCCTGCATCGCGGTCGCGAGTGCCTGCCCCGCCAGGCCATACAGCGCGCCGAAGTAGCGCAGGTTGTCGCGCGCGGTGAGCTCGTCATAGAGCGCCAGATCCTGCGGGACGAGACCGATCTTCCTCTTCAGCGGATCGGTATCGCCGGAGAGCGGCTGGCCGTGAACCAGCACGCTCCCGCGCTCGGGCCGCGTCAGCCCCGCGATCATCGACACCGTCGTCGTCTTGCCGGCGCCGTTCGGACCGAGGAGGCCGGTGAGTCGTCCCGGCTCGACTGTGAACGACACGTCGTCCACCGCGACGAGCGCGCCGAACGTTTTCCTTACGTTTCGTATTTCGAGCACGACGCATCATCTCCCACGGTTGGCCGACCGTGCCCGGAAAAGGATGAAAGGTCGAAATCAGTAGACGTAAGGCAGGAAGCGCGAAGTTCCTCGGCACGCTTCCCGTCACGCATCGGCGTCCTGTTCCCTGCGCACACACAGCACCAGCAGGCCGCCGGCCGCCAGTATCGCGCCGACGATGGCCAGGCCTGCGCGAAAGCTGTTCGTCGTCTGCTGCACGTAGCCGATGATGTTCGGGCCGACGAAGCCGCCGACGTTGCCGACCGAGTTCACCACGGCGATGCCCACGGCCGCGCCGATGCCGCCAATGAACGAGGTCGCAAACGCCCAGAAGGGCCCGAGCATCGACGCCAGGCCGAGCATCGCGATCGACAGCGCCGCTATCGAGGGGACGATGCCGTGGACGACACCGGCCGCGGCGAACGCCGCGCCGCCGGCGATCGCGGACAGCGCGATGTGCCAGCGCCGCTCGCCGGTGCGATCCGAGTTGCGGCCGATGACGACCATGCCGACCGCCGCGACGGCGTACGGAATCGCGCTGAGCACGCCGATCCTGAAGTCGGTGCCGTCGCCGCCGGATATGTTTCCGGTGGCTGCGCCTATGATCTGCGGCATCCAGAATCCCATCGCGTAGAGCGCGACGGGAATCGTGAAGTAGACGGCGGCCAGCAGCCACACGCGCGGACTCGCGAGCGCGCCGCGGATGCTGTGGACGGTCGACGCTGACGCGGCCTCGGCTTCTTCCATCAGCCGCGCCGTCAGCGCCTCCTGTTCGGCGCGCGTCAGCCATCGCGCCTCCGACGGCTGCTCCGGCAGCGCGCGCAGGACGATGACGCCCAGCACCACGGCCGGAAGGCCTTCGACCACGAACAGCCACTGCCAGCCCGCGAGCCCGCCGGCGCCGTCGAGCGTCAGCAGCGCGCCGGAGATCGGTCCGCCGATGACGCCGGCGATGACGACGGCCGTCATGAACCCGGCGATCGCCCGCGCGCGTTCGCGACGCGGAAACCACCTGGTCAGGCAATAGATGATGCCGGGAAAGAATCCCGCTTCAGCGGCGCCCAGCAGAAAACGCAGCACGTAAAACGCCGGCGCGCTGCGGACGAACATCATGCCGGCCGACACGAGCCCCCACGTGATCATGATCCGGGCGATCCACAGCCGCGCGCCGACGCGGGCCAGGACGATGTTGCTCGGGATCTCGAGCAGCGTGTACCCGAGGAAGAAGATGCCCGCGCCGAGCGAGTAGGTCACGCTCGAGAATCCCAGCGCGGCGTTCATCTGCAGCGCGGCGAAGCCGACGTTGATCCGGTCCAGATACGAGACGACGTACAAGAGGAAGAGGAACGGCAGCAGGCGACGGCGGGCCTTCGCGAGCGCGGTGGCGACAATGGTCATCGGAGAGTTCCGCTACTATACGCGTCGTGCCCACAACCGTGAGCGGCGGAACCACCCGCGCGCGCGTCACGCTGATCTGGTTCGGGTTCCTGATCGCCGTCATCACCTACCTCGATCGCGTCTGCATCTCCGCCGCGGCGCCGTACATCAGCGACGAGCTGCACCTGACCACCGGGCAGATGGCCCGCGTGCTGAGCGCGTTCGCGCTGTCGTACGCGCTCTTCGAAGTCCCCTCGGGCTGGCTGGCCGATCGCATCGGCCCGCGCAAAGTGCTCACGCGCATCGTCGTCTGGTGGTCGGCGTTCACGATGTTGACGGGCGCGGCGTCGAGGTACTCGACGCTTTTGGCCGTCAGGTTTCTGTTCGGCGCGGGAGAGGCCGGCGCGCTGCCGAGCGGGTCGAATGCCGTCTCGCGCTGGTTTCCGCTCGCCGAGCGCGGCAAGGCCAACGGCGCGATCCTGTTCGGCACGCGCGTCGGCGGCATGATCGGGGTCCCGCTCGTGCTGCTGCTGATCCACCAGTGGGGCTGGCGCGCGAGCTTCGTCATCGTCGGCTCGACCGGACTCGTATGGGCGGTGGCGTGGTGGGTGTGGTTCCGCGACAATCCGGCGCAGCACCCGTCAGTGGACGCCGGCGAGCTGGCGTGGATTCAGCAGGACGGCGCGGTGCCGCCGCATTCCTCGACGCCGTGGAGCACGCTGCTGCGTTCGCCGAACCTCTGGGCGATCTGCGCGATGTACTTCACGTACGGCTACGGCCTCTACTTCTACTTCACGTGGCTGCCGACGTACCTGATTCGCGTCCTCGGCTTCTCCGTCGTCAGCGGCGGACTGCTGTCGGGGCTGCCCTTCTTCTTCGCCGGCATCGCGAACCTGACCGGCGGCTGGCTGACCGACGCGCTGGCGCGCACGCGCGGTCTGCGGGTGGCGCGCTGCTGGCTCGGATTCGGCTCGTTTCTGACCGGTGCGATCCTGACGTTCGCGTCGACGCTGGTCGCGGACTCGATGGCCAAGGCCGTGCTGCTCGCGCTGGCCCTCGGCTCGGTGGATCTCGCGCTGAGCGCGTGCTGGTCCGTGTGTCTCGACGTCGGCCGCCGGAGCGCCGGCGTCGTCACCGGCTTCATGAACACGTTCTCGAATCTCGGCGGCGTGCTGACGCCGATCGTCGTCGCGTACTGCGTGGACCGGTGGCAATCGTGGACGATTCCCTTCTACGTGACGGCCCTCATCTACGCCGCGGGGGCGTTCATCTGGCTCACCATCGACCCCAACAGACAGCTTGACGGGGCGGCCGCGGAGTAATACAAACGGGCGCAAAGGAGAGCTGCATGAAGCTCCTCGTCGCGGCGCTTGGCGTCCTGTTTGCCGTCGCGCAGACTCCCACCTATCGCGCGCCGCACCGTGCGGACGGCCATCCCGACCTGAGCGGCATCTGGCAGGCGTTCGTCACCGCCAACTGGGATCTTCAGGATCACGAGGCGCAGCCGGGCCTGCATCCCGAGCTCGACGGCGCATACAGCGCCGGCCCGGGCGGCCAGAGCATCGTGGAGGGCGGCGACATTCCCTATCAGCCGTGGGCGCTCGCGAAGAAGAAAGAGAATTTCGCGAAGCGCGGACAGGTGGACGTCAGCGACGACAAGAAGTGGCACGCCCTCGGCGATCCGGAGCTGAAGTGCTACATGCCGGGCGTGCCGCGCGCCACCTACATGCCCCACCCGTTCCAGATCGTCGAGGGCTCGAACAACACGATCCTGATGGCGTACGAATTCACGAGCGCGACGCGCATCATCCGCATGAACTGGACGCAGGAGGCGCCGGCCGACGCGTGGATGGGATGGAATCGCGGCCGGTGGGATGGCGACACGCTCGTCGTCGACGTCACCGGCCAGCGCGAGGAGACGTGGCTCGATCGCGCCGGCGACTTCCACAGCGACAAGTTCCACGTCGTCGAGCGCTACACGCCGACGAGCCCGTACCACATGCAGTACGAGGCGACGCTCGAGGATCCGAAGGTGTATACGCGGCCGTGGAAGATCAGCTTCCCGCTCTATCGCCGCATGGAGAAGAATCTCCAGCTGCTCGAGTTCAAGTGCGTCCCGTTCACCGAGGAACTCCTCTACGGGAAGTTCCGCAAGCCGGGAGTCGCGAGATGAACGCCATGAAAGCCGCAGCCCTCTCGGCCGTTGCCATCGCCATCGCGCTGACCGTCTCGCTCTCCGGTCAGGGGAAGAAGCCGTACTCGGCGCCGAAGACGCCGTGGGGTGATCCCGACCTGCAGGGCGTCTGGAACGACGCCACCAGTACTCCGCTTCAACGGCCGAACGGCACCAAAGACGTGCTCAGCGACGAGGAAGCGGCGGACTTTCAGGCGGCGCTCGCAAATGAGCTCACGCGCGATCGGCGCGACGGCGGCAACGCCGTCGACGTGAACCGCGCGTACAACGATCACTGGATGGACTCGCGGCGGCTGAAGATCACGGCCGACCATCGCACCTCGCTCATCGTCGAGCCGCGTGACGGGCGCATTCCACCGCTCGTGCCGCTCTCGCCCGAGCGCCAGGCCGCGCGGGCGGCGAGAGCCGGCGCCAACGCGCGATTCAACGACGGCCTGCCGGACGAGCACCTGGACATGTCGCTGCCGGTCCGCTGCATCATCCGCACCGACTCGCCGCCGTACCTGCCGACGATCTACAACAACAACTTCCAGATCTTTCAGAGCCCGGGACTCGTCTCGATTGCGCCGGAGATGATCCACAGCGCTCGGATGATCTACGTGGACGGCCGGCCGCACCTGAACCGCGGCCTCAAACAGTGGCTCGGCGACTCGCGCGGACGCTGGGAGGGCGCCACGCTCGTCGTCGAGACGACGAACTTCCGGCCGGACGAAGGCGTGGTCTTCCAGGGCGCCGACCCGGCGACGTTCAAGATTACCGAGCGGTTCACGCGCGTCGATCCGACGTCGATGAACTACGAGTTCACCGTCGAGGATCCGCGGACGTGGACGAAGCCCTGGACCGCGATCGTCCCGTGGAACAAGGTCGACCCCGGCGAGCAGATGTTCGAGTACGGCTGCCACGAGGACAACTTCGACATCGTCCACTTCCTGGTCGGTGCCAGAAACCGTCAGAAGAACGCGAGGTAACGGCGATGCGAATCAAGCTGCTGCTGGTCGGCGCGATGGTCCTCGGCGTGAGCGCGGCGGCCGCCGCGCACCACGCCTTCGCCGCGGAGTTCGACGCGACCAAGCCGGTGAAATTCCGCGGCACGGTCACGAAGATGCTCTGGGTCAACCCGCACGCCTGGATCTACGTCGACGTGAAGAAGGACGACGGAACCGTCGAGGAGTGGATGATCGAGGCCGGCACGCCGAACACGCTCCTTCGACGCGGGTTCACGAAGGAGTCGCTGCAGCCGGGCACGGAGATCCTCATCGACGGCTACCAGGCGAAGGACGGCGCGCGCCGCGCCAACGGACGCGACGTCACGCTGCCGGACGGCAAGACGCTGTTCCTGGGATCGGGCGAGGCGAACACACCCCCGAAATAGACGTTCGTAGAAACAGACGTTCGTAGCGTCCGGCTTCAGCCGGACGTCGACGTCCGGCGCAGACGTCCGGCTAAAGCCGGACGCTACGAACGTCAGCCGCCATCTCCTCGCGGTACGCCTGCAGCTTCGCGCGCAGATCCGGGCGCGACATCGCGAGCATCTCGACCGCGAGGATGCCGGCGTTCGCCGCGCCCGATGCGCCAATGGCGACGGTCGCGACGGGAATACCCTTCGGCATCTGCACGGTCGACAGCAACGAATCGAGTCCGTTGAGCGCGCTGGTCATCGGCACGCCGATGACAGGCGCCACGGTGTGCGCGGCCGCGACACCGGCCAGGTGCGCGGCGCCGCCGGCGCCGGCGATGATGATCTCCATGCCGCGGCCGATCGCGCCCGACACGTACTCGGCGACCACGGCCGGCGTGCGGTGCGCGGACATCACGCGGCTCTCGTGCGCGACCCCGAACTTCGCGAGCATTTCTCCGGCAGCCTTCATCGCGTCCCAATCGGACTTGCTGCCCATGATGATTCCAACGAGCGGTTTGTCGTTCGACATCCCGCTATTTCACCACATCGCACGCCACTCCTAGTGTGTGATGTCTTGTAGTAACGCTGCCTATTGATGGCACGAGGTAGGACATCCATAAGCACCGGGTTGCCCTTGTCTCAACGAGCACGGAGGTGCGCCGAACGTGTCCGAAGGTTTCGTTCAGGATTTCCTTAAGTCCCATATTTTGTGACTCTGGCATGTCGAGTGCATCCCGCGTGGGTGAACTACTCGGGTCAATCTTCACAATGAGACTGCGGATCGTAAAGCTGCCTCCAGCGTCCGTGCTGGAAGGTTTAGACCTCCGGCCGTTCAAGCTCAAGACCGGCGAGACACGCGAGCTGCCGCGAGCGATCGCCGACATCCTGACGGCGTGGGGGTACGCCAGGGCGCCCCGGGTATCGGTCCGTCCCACGAAAAAGTCCCGAGCAGGCCGCAAGAAGTAATCCCTCTGGGGCGATCGCAGTAGAATCGCCTCTTATGAAATTCGCGACTTTTCTCACCGCTGCCGCCCTGGCCGCCTCCACCTCCGCGTTTGCGCAGGCCCCCGCGCCCGCTCCGCCGAAGATCGAGCTTCCGTACACGCTGTTCACGCTGTCGAACGGCCTCACCGTGATCCTTCACGAGGACCACACCGTGCCGCTCGTCTCGACGAATATGTGGTACCACGTCGGCTCGGCGCGCGAAAAAACCGGGCGCACCGGCTTCGCGCACCTGTTCGAGCACCTGATGTTCATGGGCTCGGGCCACGTCAAACCCGGCGAGTTCGACGACTGGCTCGAGGGCGTCGGCGGCACGAACAACGGATCGACCGAAAACGACCGGACGAACTACTGGATCAACGTCCCGTCCAACGCGATCGAGCTC
>Ga0134123_10002606_pt1 | contig 11807 bp, 11 predicted proteins | sample KB303_FD_96460 | JGI IMG/M metagenome (GOLD analysis project Ga0134123, IMG submission 96460) | Terrestrial soil microbial communities without Nitrogen fertilizer from Kellogg Biological Station, Michigan, USA - KB3-0-3 | ecosystem: Environmental > Terrestrial > Soil > Unclassified ...
CGCCTGTCCGGCCTCGCCCAGCTCGAGCTCGGCACGCCCCTCGAGGACGTACCAGCTCTCGTCCTTCTCTCGGTGGAACTGGAGGCTCAGCGCGTGGCCGGCGCGGACGAAGAGGAGCTTCCCAGCGTAGTCCTCCGCCTTCGCCCAGATGAGCTCGTAGCCCCACGGCTTCTCGACCCGGTCGGGCTGGAAGGAGAAAGCATCGAGCCCCTCGAGATTAGGCGAGGACAACGGCCCCTCCATCGTGGCGCGATACTACGCCTGTAACCACTCGGGATGCGAGCCGACGTACTCCTCGGCGCGCCGCAGGTCCTTGGGGGTGTTGACCGTCAACCAGAGCCCTTCGTGGCGGAAGGCGCCGAGCTTCCCTTCCGCGGCGAGCTCGGGGAACGCGGTCGTCTCGTGGTCGCCGCGCTCCGGGAAACGCGCCAACGCCTCCTCGCCGAGCACGTAGACGCCGCAGCTGACCCAGCAGTCGATTGTCCCGCCCTCCGCAAAACCGGTGACCCGGTCGCTCTCGAGCTCGACGACCCCGAAGGGCGACTTCGGGCGCGCGACGGTGATCGTTGCCGCGGCGCCGTTGGCGCGATGGCTCTCGAGCAGGGTCGCGAAGTCGACGTCGAGGAGCTCGTCGCCGTTCAGCGCGAGGACGTCGCCGCTCTCCCGCCGCTCGTGCGCGGCGAAGCGGATGCCGCCGCCGCGGCCGAGCCTCTCCGGCTCCTCGGCGATCGCCACCTCCACCCCGAGGCCAAGAAGCGCGGCTGCGAAGTCTTTCCCGGCTCCGTCTCCGCAACTGACGATCACGCGCTCGACCCCGGCGCGACCAAGCAGCGCGATCTGCCAAGCCGCCAGCGGCCGTCCCGCGATCGGCACCAGCGACTTCGGCAAGCCACCCGCGGCGTCGCCGAGCCGCTCGGCCTTGCCGCCGGCCAGGATGATCGCCTCCACTACTCGGCCAGTTCTGTGTCGCGTTCAGGCGTTTCTGGGAGGACGTCGAGCGGCGAAACAGCTCGACCCATCCCTTCGTACGCGAAGCCGACGGCGCGCACTGCCTCTGGGTCGAGAAGATTTCGCCCGTCGATGATCAGTGGGTGTCGCATCGCCGCGCGCACCTCGTCCGTCGCAAGCCCCGCCAGTTGGGGCCACTCGGTGACGATCACCGCGGCGTCGGCGCCCCTCACCGCGTCGAGCGGTGACTCGTAGATCGTCGCGCCGTGCAGCTCGGGCCGGGCGATCGGATCCCAGGCGCGAACCTCTGCTCCTTCCGCGAGGAGGCGCGACGCGAGCACGAGCGACGGTGCCTCACGTGTGTCATCCGTGTTCGGCTTGAAAGCGAGGCCGAGCAGAGCGACCTTCTTCCCGCGCAGTTCGCCGAGGTGCTTGAGAAGTTTTTGGATAACGCGACGCTTCTGCAGCTCGTTTACCTCGATCACGGCCGTGAGAAGCTGGAAGTGGTACCCCGAGTTGGCCGCCAGCTGCTTCAGGGCCAGTGAATCCTTCGGAAAACACGAACCGCCATATCCAAGCCCGGCGCGAAGGAAGTGCGGGCCAAGCCTGTGGTCGAGCCCGATGCCTTCCGCGACGCTCTGAACGTCGGCGCCAACGAGCTCACACACGTTCGCGATCTCGTTGACGAACGAGACGCGAGTCATCAGGAAAGCATTCGCGGCCAGCTTGATCATCTCGGCCGAGTTGACGTCGGATCGAACGACAGGGGCATCGATTCCCGCATGAAGCGCCTCGACTGCGTCTCCATCGGTCTCGTTGCCCGCGCCGATGACGATGCGGTCGGGCTCCATGAAGTCGCTGACGGCACTGCCCTCGGCAGTGAACTCAGGATTCGAGACGTAGCCGGCGTTCGCGAGCCCACGCGCGTCGAGCGCCGCCCGCACCTTCTCGCCGGTACCCACGGGAACGGTCGACTTCATCACGATCGTCGCCCGCGTATCAGCGGGGAGTTCATCGACGACCGTCCAGACGCGGGATAGGTCGGCGTCGCCGGAGTAGAGCGGTGGAGTGTCAACGCAGATGTAGATGAACCTGGCGCCTTCGAGGGCATCGCGGACGTCCAGCGTGTAGCGCAAACGCTCTGAGTTGCGGTTGAGCAAGTCCTCGAGGCCCGGCTCGTAGATCGGGATCTCGCCTCCGCGCAGCGCCTCGATCTTCTCCGGAACGATGTCGCGGATGGCGACGTCGTGGCCCAGCTCGGCGAAGCAAGCGCCGGTAACCAACCCGACGTAACCGGCGCCGAAGATCGCGATCGGCTCTTTGCCCTGCCTGTTCACGGGCGTCACCTTAGAGGTCGAAGCCCCCGAGCGATCGCGATCATCGTCTCGGGCGAGAGCGCATCGTCGAGCGTGTTGACGACCCAGTAGGTGGCGCCGTTCTCCTTCAGGACGACCATGTGCAGGTTCGAGCCCGAGTAGAAGAACTCGAAGGTCCGGTGCCCGAAGTGACGGATGAAGTTCTTCTCTGCGAGCGCCGGCGCCCCGCCCCAATTCATCTCCTGGATCCCCCAGTACTGGCCGTTCACTCCGGTCGTGAAGACGAGCCGCGCCATCTTGTGACCCTGGACGGTGTAGACGCGCGGGTTCGGCGGCTCCGGGTCGACGCGGGAGTTGCTCTCGATCATGGTCGGGTACTCGACGCGGAACGGCAGCTTGCGCCGGATTGCCCGCATTAGGGACAGCGTGGCGCCTGGGTCGCGCGTCGTGTGCGGCGGCTGGTGCTTCGGCGGCGCCGCAACCGACGGACTCGAGCCGGTCAGTGCGCCTGTGAACGGCTTGCCGACGATGACGACGAGCATGGCGCCGTTGGCAAAGGGCGTCAGCCTTGGCGTCATCGGGCCAATACGGGAGGCGCTGAAGAGCTTGGAGACCTGCTTCGCGGCGTCCTTCGAGCGGGCCTCGGTCGTGTCGTAGTAGATCCTGGTCACCGGGTAGTTCCACCCGCCCGGCGCGTTCGCCGTCAGCCGGTCCGGCGGCTGCAGGATCTGGTAGCCGCGATTCCGCAGCTGCGAGCCGGCAGCGCCGGCGGAGCCGTCGACGCCGTTCCCGTTCAGGACGGTGATGAAGATCGACTTCGGGTTGATTCCCTGCGTCTTCGGCCTGTACTTCTCGTTCAACGCGGCCGCATTCGCCTTCTGCGGGGCCTCCGAGTCCGGGTTCATGAACTGCTCGACCGCGTTCGTGATGTTCTGTGTCGCCGTCGTCAAGTCGCTGGCGCCCTCGAGCCCCTGGATCTTGACCTGCACGAAGTGGCCGCCGGGCAGGCCGTGGAAGAACAGCGCATAGTTGAGCATCGTCGAGAGGTCGACGCCCCGGCCGCCGGCGCGGCCGACCTCGACGTTGTGCTTGATCGCGCCGAGCAAGCTGGGGACCTCGAGCTTCGAGTAGCGGCCGAGTTGCTCCTTCGCGGCGCGGACGAACTCCTGCTGGCGGATGACCCGGAAGAGGTCGGAGTCCGTGTGCCGGTAGCGGACGAAGTCGAGCGCCTGCTTGCCGCTCAGTCTCTGGTAGCCGGCCTCCAGGTTGATCCCGGCGTAGCCGGTCGGCCCCCGATGGTTGTTGAAGTAGCGCCGGTCGACATCCATGTAGACGCCCCCGAGCTTGTCGACCACCTGGATGAAGCCGAGGAAATTGACGCTGATCAGGTAGTTGATCGGGACGTTCGTCAGCGCCTTGACCGTCTCGAGCGAGCCCAGCGGGCCGCACGTCGGATAGGCGGCGTTGATCTTGTCGTACCAGATGCTGCGGCCCGGACAGTGGATCGCCACCCTCATGTCGCGCGGAAACGAGAGCAGCGAGACGGTGTGGCTCGCCGGGTCGGTCCGGATCAGCATCATCGTGTCGGAGCGGCCCGGAGCCTTGCCGTCGACGTAGCGGTGGTCCGTCCCGAGAACGAGCGCAATCGCCGGCTTACCCGGAGCAACATAGTCGAGGTGCTTCGTAGCCTTCCTGAGCGCCTTTGAGTGCGGCGCCGTCGCAGCCGCGAAGTCATGCCCGTAGAGGTAGAGCCCGCCGGCTGCCCCGCCGGCGACCATCGCCACGAGCACGAGCACCCAGAAGAAGAAACCGGCGAGCCGCCGACCAATGCTCCGGCGTCCGCCCGGCGGCTGCCGGTAGAGCCTCGCCGGCGTCAAGACGCCGGGAGGCAGTACCGCGTGGCCGTTGCCGTTCAGCTCTGCCCCGCGCCCGATTCCTCTTTTCAGCGTCGTTCTCATCGGTCGTTAGATATGCAAAGGCGCCCCGAAGGCGCCCACCGCTGCCGCAGGATAACCACGGCTTCGGCTAGGTCGCGGCTCCAGCCGTCGAAAGCGCTTGTTCGGCGAGTTTTGTTCCTTCGACCATGTTCCTGAGCTTGTCGTACGCCACCTCCCAGCTGCGTGTGCGAAGGCCGCAGTCGGGACAGACGTGGATTCGCTCGGGATCGCCGAAGACCTCTGTTGCGTAGAGAATCCGGTCGCGAACCAGCTCGGGCGATTCGATGAAGTCGGTATGGATGTCGAGCACGCCGAGGCCGAGGATCGGGTCGTAGGGCAGGTCGCGGAACTTGGAGATCACCTCGTAGCCGGGCCGGTCTGCCCCCGACGTCCCGAGCTCGCGGCTGTCGTAGTTGGCGAACCCGACGCAGAACTGCTTGCAGCCGTGCATCTGCTCGATCGCCGGGAAGAACAGGTCGTAGTCCGAGAAGCAGAGGTGGGTGGAGAAGAAGCAGTCGAGCCCCTCGACGCTCTCATTGAAGCTTTCGACGAAGATGTCGAGCTCGTCGGCCTCGGTCGAGGCTCCGGGCTCGTCGATCTGGATCCACTTGGCCCCGAGGTCGATCAGCGACTCGAGGTTCGGCCTGATCACGTTCCGCGCGAGGTCGTTGGCGAACTCCCTGCGGGCCGGAAGCTCCTCGTTGCGGCCGTGGCCCGCGCCGATCCGGCCGGTCTGGGGCGCAAAGTGCTCGTCGTACGACCAGACGGCGATCGTGTAGGCGCCCGTGACGGGGATCTTCAGATCGTGGTTGGCGACCGACTGGAGGAACGCGAACTCGTCGTTGTGGTACGGCTCGCGCAGCGACGGCTCCGCCGTCACGGCCGACTTCGAGTAGTACTTGTTGTCGAAGCTCCTGACAGTTCCCCGCGGCTCGAAGCCGTTCGCGTGGTCGACCGCCCACGCGTACATCTCGGTGCGCTGCTGCTCGCCGTCGTAGACGACCTCGATTCCGGCGCTCTCGAGCAGCCGGAGCGCGTAGCGGCTCGCCCAGCGGCCGAGCTCGGCCTTGTCGGGATTACCTCGCTCGAGCGCTTCGACGAGCTCCTCGTACCCGTCGACGCCCACTTTCTCCCCCCAGGTACGGGCATGCTCGACGTCGCTCGGCTGGAGCGGCGTCCCGGCAGAGGTCTTGACGAGCCACGGCGGCTTGGCGAGTGAACCGATTTCGTGGGTCAGGAACTTCATTCGAGGCGTCGCTTGCGATGCCGACTAAAAGGCCGTGCCGACCTGCGCGGCACGGCCGCTAAACCCGGCTGGTCGAACCGCAGGTCGTGTCGAAGATAGTGAAGGGTGTTCATGCGGCGGCCTCTACCGTAGCCGTCTTCGCGGCGCCGAGGCGCAGCACCTTTTCGCGGGCAATCGGCTCCGAGACGAACTGGAGGTCGCCGTTGGGGACGAGCGCGACTTGCTCGATCTCTCGCTCGTTCCGAAGCCGTGCCGCGAAGGAGGCGAGCTCGCGCGGATCCTCCAGCGCCGAGCTGCGGGCATCGACGACGCCGGCCAGCAGGAGCTTGTCGAAGCCCTTCGGCACGTCCGCGAGATGCGTCCCGTAGAAGTCGATCCCGATCGCATCGACCGGCAGCTCCCCGAGGCCCTGCTCGAGCAGTCTCCTCGCGTCACAGAAACTCAGCTGCAAGGCCAGCTTGGGGCCGCCTGCGAGCGCGGCGAGCGGTTCTTCGAGGTCGCTCGGCGCAGCACCTTCCGCGCGGCCGAAGAACGGCTCGGCCAGCACGACGAGCTCGGCATCGACCGCTGCGACCGCAGGCTCGAGGACGTCTTCCGCGATCGTCGTAGCCGGGACACCCGTGCCCCGGGAAAGCGCAAACGGCGACGGCAGGGTGACGACCCGCGGCCCTGGCAGGGGAGCGATGTACCGCTCGTCGAGCGGAGCGCCGAGCCTCGGCCTCGTCGTCGTGACGTGCGGCGCGCGATAGAAGGTGTTCGTGTCGAGGAAGCGCGTCAGTGCGCCCGTCTCCAGGCCGTCGCTCGCCTCGAGCACGGGCCGGAAGAGGTCCTGCCACCGGAGCATCCCGTCGACCAGGAGGTCGAGGCCCGCCTGCTGCTGGACGGCGACGAGCTCGGCCAGGTCGCGATCAACCTGCTCGTCGACCGCCTCCTGTGACGTCCGGCCCCGATCGAGGTCGCGCGTCGCCTGGACCAGCTGCTCGGAGCGCGGGTAGATGCCCGGCGCGAACGCCTGCATCAGGTTCTTCCCGCTGCCGCCAGTTGGTTCTCGGCCGCTTTGATCCGCTGCTCGAGCTGCCAGCGGTCCGCCTCCGACTCGCCGCGCTCGACACGTTCTAGCTCCGCCTTCGCCTGCTCGAGCTGCTCCTCGGCGACGGCGGAGTCGATCTCGCGCACGTTGACCGCGGTGTCGACGAGGGCGAGCGCCCGGTCCTGCTCGACCGTGAAGAAGCCGGGACCGGTCGCGAACTCCTCGACCTCGTGCGCCTCCCGGTTCGTGTAGACACGCGTCGATCCGGCCTTGAGAAGCGCGATCAAGGGGGCATGCCGCGCGAGCACGCCGATCTCGCCGGCGGCGCCGGGGACGATCACCATCTCGGCCTCGTCGTCGAAGACCGCCCCGTCGGGCGTCGTCAACGAGAGCGAGAACGTGTGACGTTCGTCTGCCACTTACAGAGCTAGGCGGGGACTGCTTCGGCCTCTTCGGCCAGGTCGGCCTCCGCCTCAGCTTCCGCTGCCTCGGCATCAGGAACGGGCTCGCCGCTCTGCTCGCTTGCCTTCGCCATCGCATCGTCGATCGTGCCGACCATGTAGAAGGCCTGCTCCGGCAGGTCGTCGTGCTTGCCGTCGAGGATCTCGTTGAAGCCGCGGATCGTGTCTTCGAGCTTGACGTACTTGCCCGGCTGGCCTGTGAATACCTCGGCCACGAACATCGGCTGCGCAAGGAAGCGCTCGATCTTCCGCGCGCGCTGGACGATCAGCCGGTCCTCGTCCGACAGTTCGTCGATCCCGAGGATGGCGATGATGTCCTGGAGCTCCTTGTAGCGCTGGAGCACCTCCTGGACCCTGGTCGTCGTCTCGTAGTGCTCGGGAGAAACGATCCCGGGCGCAAGGGCCCGCGAGCTCGAGCCGAGCGGGTCGATCGCCGGGTAGATGCCCTTTTCCGAGATCGACCGGTCGAGCGTGATGAACGCGTCGAGGTGGGCGAACGTGTTGGCCGGCGCGGGGTCGGTGAGGTCGTCGGCGGGAACGTAGATCGCCTGAACCGAGGTGACCGAACCCTCCCGCGTCGAAGTGATCCGCTCCTGCAGCTGGCCCATCTCGGTCGCGAGGGTCGGCTGGTAGCCAACCGCGCTCGGCATCCGGCCGAGCAGCGCGGAGACCTCCGAGCCAGCCTGGACGAAGCGGAAGATGTTGTCGATGAAGAGCAGCACGTCGCCGCCCTGGTCGCGGAAGTACTCGGCCATCGTCAGCCCCGTCAGCCCGACGCGCAAGCGCGCCCCCGGCGGCTCGTTCATCTGGCCGAAGACGAGCGCGGTGTCCTTGAGGACGCCGGACTCCTGCATCTCCAGATAGAGATCGTTCCCTTCGCGCGTCCGCTCACCGACGCCTGCGAAGACCGAGTTGCCCTGGTGCTCCTGCGCGACGGTGCGGATCAGCTCCTGGATCAACACGGTCTTGCCGAGGCCCGCGCCGCCGAAGAGCCCGACCTTGCCGCCCTTGATGAACGGCGCGATCAGGTCGATCACCTTGATGCCGGTCTCGAAGACCTCGGTCGTCGGCTGGAGATCCTCGAAGGTCGGCGGGTCGCGGTGGATCGGCCACCGCTCGCCCTCCCCGACCGGCTCGTCCGTGTCGATCGGCTCGCCGAGGACGTTGAAGATTCGGCCCAGCGTCCGCTTGCCGACCGGCACGGAGATCGGTGCGCCGGTGTCGAGCACGTCGACGCCGCGCGGAATCCCGTCGGTCGAGTCCATTGCGACCGCGCGGACGCGGTCGTCGCCGAGATGCTGCTGCACCTCCGCCGTCAGCATGCGATCGGAACCGTCCTCCGACGGCATCGCGATCTCGAGCGCAGTGTTGATCTCCGGCAGGCGGTCGGTGAAGGCGACGTCGATCACGACGCCCCTGATTTCGATCACCTTGCCGACGTTCTGTTCAGGCATGCGTCTCCTCGAGGGTCGGAAGTGGGCGACCTCGGAGGCGCCCTACCAGCGCCCGCAGTTTACCCAACGCCCTGTTCGGGCTGTGAGGGAGGTTGGCCTCTTCGTACGCCTTCATCATGGCCGACACCCGGTCGGCGTGGTCCAGGCTTCAGACGTACGAGGTGATCAGTGATGGCATCACGAGACTTCAACCATAGCCGTCTCGCGGCCGACGAAAGCGTTACGGATTCTGAAAGCCGGGGTGCCGCGGAATCTGGTTCGACTCGTACTGAGCGCGCCGGGCGAGCAGCTGCTGGAACTCCGCCTGCTTCTGTCGCTTTGCGATCGCCAGCATGTCCTGACGGTTGTCGACGGGGACCCCGGAGGGCTTGGCGGCGCTGCCGTGAAGCGTCTCGAACACGCCACCGAAGGCCACCATCAGGACCGCCGCCGCGGCTGCGCTGGGCACGCGAATTCCGAGAGCTCGCTTCCGCCTGGACGGAAGCGCGAGCGGCCGGGTCAGCGGCTCGAAAGGAGCCAGGCGCAACGCCGTGGTGGAGAATCGCGCGGACGCTTCGAACTCCCGGCAGGCGTCGCAGCCGCCGAGATGCGTGCGCATGCGTAGCGACTCGAACTCGGTCAATTCGCCGTCGAGCGCGGCCGAGACCGACGCACGCGTCCGTTCACATTCCTGAGAACGTCCTCTCACCATTACTGAGTGTGACGAAAACTACTGACAGCAGTTAGGCACTTGGCGCCAATTCTTGGGTGAGTCTTAGAAGTCCTAAAACAATGCATGCTTGTTATCGGAGACGGCCCCCAGAAAGATGAGCAGGAGACCGAGCACGACGAAGAGGGCCGACGAGTTGATCGCCTCCTCGTGTTCCTCTCGCGTCGCCCAGCGCACCCGACGTCCGCGCGGACGCGAAAACATGCTGCCCTGATCGTCGTCGCTTCGCGGACGAACCGGCCCACGATTGCCGAAGAAGAAGCCTGCGAGGAGCAGGAAAGACCCGACGAGGTAGTACCCGAGCGCGATCGACCTCGGCACCGATGCGCCAAGCAGCAGCGCGAGCACGACCGACACGATCACGGTCCCGCCACCGATGGCGCCGACCAACACGGCGAACCGGCGCAGGGCCGGAATCCACATGTTGCTAGGAAACAGCCGACGTTTCAGCCGGCGGGAGCCCGGCGCCCGGCTTCCTGAACTCTTCCGCGCCCAGCGGCCAGCGCTCGAGCGGATAGTGGCACGCGGCGATGTGCCCGTCGCCGAACGGGTAGAGGGGTGGATCGACGACGTCGCAGTGGCCTGCCTGGAACCGCGGGCAGCGCGGATGGAAGTTACACGCGCTCGGCGGGTTCAGCGGGCTCGGCACGTCGCCCTCGAGCACGATCGGCTGACGGGCGCGACCACGCTCGGGATCGGCGATCGGAACGGCCGAGAGCAGCGCCCCCGTATACGGGTGCTTGGGCTGCTCGTAGAGCTCCAGCTTTGGCGCCAGCTCGACGACCTTGCCGAGGTACATGACGAGGACGCGGTCGGAGATGTGCCTGACGACGTTGAGGTCGTGGGCGATGAAGATGTACGTCAGTCCGAAATCCTGCTGTAGGTCCTCGAGCAGGTTGAGGATCTGGGCCTGCACGGAGACGTCGAGCGCCGAGACCGGCTCGTCGCAGACGATCAGCTTCGGGTTGATGGCGAGCGCGCGCGCGACACCGATCCTCTGGCGCTGGCCTCCCGAGAACTCGTGCGGGAAACGGTTGTAGTGCTCGGGGTTGAGCCCGACCACCTCGAGCAGCTCCTGAACGCGGCGCTTCGTCTCGGTGGCCGTTCCCACCTTGTTGACCTCGAGGGCCTCCCCCACGATCTGGCCAACGCGCTTGCGCGGATTCAGCGACGCGTACGGATCCTGGAAGATCATCATCAACTCGCGCCGGATCGGCCGCATGTTCGTGCGCGAAAGCCTCGAGATATCGCGGCCGTCGAAGACGATCTTGCCGTCCGTGATGTCGAACAGCCGCATGATGCAGCGGGCAAGCGTCGACTTCCCGCAGCCCGACTCGCCCACGATTCCGAGCGTTTCGCCGGACTTCACGGTGAAGCTGACACCGTCGACGGCCTTCACGGCCCCGATCTGCTTCTGGAAAATGATCCCGCGCGTGACGGGGAAGTGCTTCTTGACGTCGTCTACGACGAGCAGGTCTTCGGCCATGGGTCTCTCTAGCTTGCCTGAGCCATCGTGGCTTCGAGCAACTTGGCGGCCTCGCGGTCCTTCGTCGGCTCGTCGAGATGGCACGCCTGCAGGTGGTCCGGGTCGTCAGAGATGGGCACCAGCGGAGGGTCGATCTGCCTGCACTTGTCCATCACGTAGGGGCAGCGCGGGTGGAAACGGCAGCCACTCGGCGGCTGGAGCAGCGACGGAGGCTGCCCGGGGATCTGCACGAGGCGCTCGAGATCGATATCCAGGCGGGGCAGCGAACCGAGCAGGCCCCACGTGTACGGGTGGAAGGGGCGCTTGAAGAGCTTCTCGACGGGCGCCTGCTCCGCGACCTCGGCCGCGTACATGACGAGCACGTCGTCCGCCGCTTCGGCGACCACGCCCAGGTCGTGCGTGATCACGACGATGGCGCTGCCGAATTCGTCCTGTAGTCGCTTGAGCAGGGACATGATCTGGGCCTGCGTCGTCACGTCGAGCGCGGTTGTCGGCTCGTCGGCAATCAGGAGATCGGGATCGTTGATGAGCGCCATCGCGATCATCACGCGCTGGCGCATCCCGCCCGAGAACTGGTGCGGGTAGTCCTCCGCACGCCGCTCGGCGCGTGGAATGCCGACGGCCTTCAGCAGCTCGACGGCACGTGCCCGCGCAACCTTTTTCGAGACGTCGCGATGGAGCTGGACCGCCTCGATCAGCTGAGCGCCGATCGTGTGAACCGGGTTCAGCGACGTCATCGGGTCCTGGAAGATCATGGCGATGTCATTGCCGCGGATCTCGCGCAAGCGCCGGGAGCCGGCGGTCAGCAGGTTCTCGCCGTTGAAGAGCGCCTCGCCGCTGGTGATCGTGTTCTTACGGTCGTTGAGGCCCATGATCGTCAGGCAGGTGACGCTCTTCCCGGAGCCGGACTCGCCGACGATCCCGAGCGTCTTCCCCTTTTCGACGCTGAAGCTGACCCCGTCGACCGCCCTGACGACGCCATCATCGGTCTGGAAGTACGTCTTGAGATCGTTGACTTCGAGGAGGGCCACTACGCCCCCCTCCGGTGCCGGGCGCCCGCCATCAACTGAGCCGGATCCTTGGATCGATCCAGGCGTAGAGAAGGTCGATAATCAGGTTGAAGACGATGATCGCGAAGGTGGCGAACACCACCACGCCCATGACGATCGGTAAGTCGGTCTCGCCGATTGCCCGCAAGATCAGCTTGCCGAGCCCCGGCA
>Ga0134123_10002607_pt1 | contig 11806 bp, 10 predicted proteins | sample KB303_FD_96460 | JGI IMG/M metagenome (GOLD analysis project Ga0134123, IMG submission 96460) | Terrestrial soil microbial communities without Nitrogen fertilizer from Kellogg Biological Station, Michigan, USA - KB3-0-3 | ecosystem: Environmental > Terrestrial > Soil > Unclassified ...
AACCCTGGATCCCGCGCGCCAGCTGGGTGGTGTCGCTGGCCTCGCAGATCAGGTGGATGTGGTTGCCCTGGATCGAGAACTGGCAGATCCGGAACGCGCCTCTCCGACACCCGAGGACGAACGCCCCCCGGAGCACCTTGCACAGCTCGAACCGGCGGAGCCGGGGGACGCCGTGGCGAACCCGCTTGGTGACGTGGACCGGAAAGCGCGCCTCGAGCACAGGACGCTGACCGTGACGGAGCCGGACGCGTCCGGAGTGCGTCGGTTTGCGGCCGGCACCCTCGCGCGCACCGCCGTGGGTCCGGAATCGCATCTCCTGCTGTCGTCGTACACGTCTCACTTGATTGGGCATAGTTTATAACCATGCGATCCTCGTGTCCAGAGACGCCCTCCGGCGACCGGGTACAGATCAGGTACATACGTGACACTTCAGATCACGGACATGCGTGACACTTGGCGACGCGCTACCCGCAGACATCGATGACAGATGGGCCCACGACGCTGGCCACGCCGTGGCGAGCGAGCAATGTCATGAACGAGCGCATCAGGTTCTGTCTCGAGTGGCAGCGACGATGGGATGAGGCGGAGGGTGGTCGTGTCGACGTCGCAGAGCTGTGCCGCGTGTTCGGCGTCAGTCGGCAACGCGGCTACGTGTGGCTGCGGCGCTTTCGAGAGCCGGCTTGGACGCGCTCGCCGTCGAGCATATCCTCGATTCCGCGTTCCGCGCGCTCGGGCTCCCGGCGGCGATGCGACGCCCGCTTCTCTTCCGCTTCTTGCCTCTTTCTTGCAGAGCTCGCGCTCGCGTCACCATCGGCCAGTCTGGATACCTCACTCGTCGGCAGCGACACGCGTGCGTCAGAGGCGGCGCGCTACTTGCCCCGAACAGGTGGGCCCAGGGCCGCGCGTCGAACACCCGCTTCATCTCCATGCCCTTGACCACGCTATAGAGTCGCTGCAGCGCCTCGAGGTAGGGCTCGGGCCGGTGCCTCCAGCCACGGAGACCCGCGGCGAAGCGGACCGTGACCGCGCGCCGGCGCTTTTCGGTCCGGGCTCGCCGCTGCCCACAACCGGGCGGCGGCGCGAGCGGATCACTTCGGGATGTCGATCCGCTGGCAGCAGCCGGTGATGCAGTAGTAGTCGACCGGGCACGGGGCCTGACCGGGGAGGCCGCACGACTGCACGCCCTCGCCGCAACCGTTGTCTGGCGGCGGCAGCGCCTCGGGCGGTGGGAGGTCGTCGGGCGGCGGGCAGACCAGCGCCGAGCTCTCCTCGACGCTGGTGTCGAGCGTCGCGAGACAGCCGGCCAAGGCGATGACGAGCGGGAGCAACCAGGGGAGCCGCATGCGCATGGGAACGCGCGGCCGGTGGCATTTCTTCGCGCGGCTCGGTGACGCGCGGCGCGCCGGCCGATCGATGGGCCGGGGCAATGGCCCGCCCGCTAGCCGCGCGCGATCACGTTGACCAGGCAGCCGAGCGAGCCGTTCAGGCCGTAGATCGCGCTGACGTCGATCGGGTGGACCTCGAAGCCGCGCGCCTCGTAGAAGGCCTGGCCGGCGCGATCGAGCGCGGGGAGCTGGTAGGTCGGCAGGTAGACCACGGGCCGGCCCTCGGGCGTGCGATCGAACAGCGCGTTGGTGTAGGTCACGAACGAGCCGGCGCCGGCGAGCACGAGGGCGGGGACGCGCACGACCTCGAAGCCGCGCGCGGCGATCAGCTCGGCGGCGCGATCGAACCGGCGGGCGTGGAGCGCGCTGTCGTCGAGGGGGAGCGGCGTGTCGCCGAGCAGCGCGAGCCCGGCGCGGACGTCGCCGACCGCGACGGTGTGATCGTCCAGCGGCACGGCGTACATCATGAGGTGGTGGCGGGGGACGTCGCCGACCTCGTCGCCGAGCCAGACGATCGTCTGCGCGAAGCGGCGGCCGAGCTCGCGCTCGATCGAGGCGCGGTCCGCGGCGCCGCGGGCGGCGTTGCGCGCGATCAGGTTCGCGTCGACGAACAGCCAGCGCGGCGTCGCGGCGAGGTCGCCGCCCTCGAACGCGATGTCGGCGACGGTGGGCGCGCGGTGGTAGAGCGCCTCGGAGATCGCGGCCGGCGACCGGGCGTCGCCCGCGCGCAGGATCGTCGAGGTCTCGACGCGCGGGGGCGCGAGGATCGCGCCGTGGCCGGCGTCGTCGACCAGCGCCGCGTAGCGATCGCGCGACCACGTGCTGATCTGGGTCCCGACGACCACGGGGTGGAACCGCTCGAGGTGCGGCGTCCCTTCCGCGCGCAGCTTGCGGATCAGCCGGTCGAAGTCCGGCGCCGCGCCGACCTCGACCTGGACGTCGACCGCGGCGGGGAGCACCGCGAACAGCTGCGTCCACACCCGCATCGCCTTGGGATCGGCGGTCGGCGCGTAGTGGATCGCGATCCGACGCAGCGGCGCGCTGGCGTCCTCGGCGACCAGGCGCGTCGCGGCGCGCGGGTTGCCGCGCGCGAGCCCCAGGACCCACAGGATCACCAGGCTGGCGAGCAGGCCGCTGCCCACACCGACGAGGATCCGCCGCATCACTTCTTCGCGATGGCCGGGGTCTTCGCGATGGCCGGGGTCTTCGCGATGGCCGGGGTCTTCGCGACGGCCGGGGCGGCCGCGTCCTTCACGTCGATCGTCCGGGCGTCCATCGCGCCGGCCGCGACCGGACCGATGCCCTCGCCCCACACGGTGGCGGACGCCGCCAGCGTGATGCGCTTCTGCCCCGCCGCCTTCGGCGTGACCGCGAACTTCGCGATCCTCACCTCGCCGCGCTTCATGGGCTCGCCCCCGGTGTCGTCCTCGAGCGGCGTGATGTCGAAGTCCTCGCCGCCGCCGATGCCGTCGGTGAACGCCTGGGTCCCGAGCGAGATCGACGGGGGTTGGCGCAGCCGGTGGCCGGTCGTGTTCTTGACCTTGACCGCGACCACGAACGGCTGGCCGTCGACGACCGGCCCCTCCGGCTCGATCGTGAGGCCGAGCGAGTTGCTGCTCCAGCCGAGCACGCTCACCGCGGCGGCGGTCCCATCGTCGAGCCCGACCCGGTAGTCGAGGCCGGCCTCGTACTCGCGCTTGGGCAGCTTCATGCCGTGCGGCCGCACGTAGATCCGGAAGTTGTCGATCCGCGCCGCGACGTTGGGGTTCTCGCCGAGCTTGATCCGGGTCTGCACCGGCTTGTCGCCGGCCGGCGTGGCCTGGAGGACGATCTTCTCGTGGTCGATCGGGATCTCCGGCGCCTCGACGCGCGCGCCCTCGTAGTTGTGGGACTGCAGCGCGAGCAGATCGACCGTCACCTTCTTGGGCGTCTCGGAGGTCGCGACCAGGGTCACGACCACCGAGTCGCCCGTGACGATCAGGCCGCGATCGACGTTCACCGTGACCGTCGCGCCGTCGATGGTGAACGACTGGCCGAGCGGCCGGAGGCGCTTGCCGTCGGTGCGGATGTCCGCGTCGAGCAGGTGCCAGCCCGCGGGCACGGCCATCGCGACCGTGGCGCAGAATGCAAATAGCGTGGTGTTTCTTGGCATACCGCGACAACGGCGATCGATTGCCTGCTATTTGGCAATTTTGCCTTTACCTCACGCGCACATCGGCAGACCGCGAAGCGTGGAGTAGGCGCGTGTGCGCGGGCACCGGATCAGCGAATGTCCGCGAACTCGACGACGGCGCCGCGCAGACCGGGGTGGGCGGGCAACGGATGCGCTCGCCGCGCGGCGATGCGGGCGCGGAAATAATACGGCTGGATCCGCGCGTCCACCGGGGGCGCGGCGAACGCGAAGTACAGCGGCAGGCGCTGCCCGGTGAGCCCCGCGGTGGTGATCAGCGCGACCAGGGCGTGCTCGGTGCTGTGATAGCCGTTCTTCCAGTGGAAGGCCTTGAGCGGCCGGCCATCGGCGTACGTCGTTGGGGTCCAGTCCGGTGGGATCGAGGGCCAGACCTCCTTGCCCTCGCGGTCGACGAACCGCTCGAGCCAGCACGCGTAGCTCTTCGGGAGGTAGCGCGCGAAGGCCTCGGGCGCGCGCCCGCCGGCGGCCGCGGGCTCGCGCAGGGCCAGCGTGGCGGCGGCCTGATCGAGCTCGGCGGAGATCCACCACTGCGAGTACGGGTTGACGCTGCCGTCGGGGCGCGGCTCGGAGGCCCAGCAGCCGGAGGGCTGCGCGGCGCGGGCCAGCAGCGGCGCCACGTGCGGGCGCGCGAGCGCGACGAGCTCGGGGTGCGCGGTGGCCTGGCCGACCAGGTAGAGCATCCACAGCGACTTCATCGAGTGGCCGAAATCGGTGTGGCGGCCGCCCAGCCGGTGCTCCGCCGGATCGTGCAGCGTGCCCCAGAACATGCCGTGCTCGGGGGCGAAGTAGCGGTCCCCGATCACGTGCGCGAGCGCGAGCAGATCGCGCTGCCACGCCGCGGCGACCGCCGGATCCTCGAGCAGCGGCAGGAGCAGCAGCATGTACGCGTTGATCTGATCGAGCTGGGACACCAGCTCCTGCCGGCGGGCGTCGCCGGGCGTGTCGCCGTCGGCGAGCACCCAGCGCAGCATCCCGCCGGGCGCGAGCGAGGCGTCCCAGTACCTGCTCATGATGTAGCGCTCGAGGCCGAGCAGGTCCGCGAGCACCTCGGGGTCGCGCGTGAGGTAGTAGTAGAACGCCAGGCCGACCTGCGCGTAGGCCAGATCCTGGGCGGTGCGGCGCTCGGGCGCGGGGCCGGGCTGGCCGTCCTGCCAGTACGAGATCGCGCTCCCCGTCGCGCGATCGTAGGCGTGCTGGCGGAGCCACGAAACCCCGGCGCGCGCATACTCGAGGTAGCGCTCCTCGCCGGTCACGTGATACGCGACGCCGTAGGCGAAGGTCTGGCGCGACTTCATGCGCGCGTAGTCGCGCGGCAGCTCGGCGGCGATCCACTTCGGCAGCTTGTCCGGATCCAGGCACGGCGCCGCCGGGCGATAGGCCGCGCCGTCGTGGCAGCGGAACGTGGGGAAGTTGCCGACCGGCGTGCCGAGCGCGTCGGGCGTGGTCCAGTACGGCATCAGCTCGTCGGTGAGGTGCCGGCGCCAGCGCTCGAGATCGGGCAGCTCGCCGGCGGCGAGCCGGGGCGGCGGCGGCGGCGCGGGCGGCGCGGCCGGGTGGGGTGAGCCCGAGCACGCCGCGAGCGCTCCGAGGACGATGAGACCCGCGACCTGCTTCATGGGCGCGCAGCATACGAAATATCTCGACACGCAGCCGACATCTCCGGGACGCGAGCGCGACCGATACCTGTCGGTGCAACCCAGGAGGAATCACGTGAAGCTGCTCGCCGCCGCCGTGCTCGTCACCGTCCTGCCGTTCGCGCTCGCGAACGCCGATCGCCCGCCGCCGCACCACCCGCCGAAGGCGGCGTTCGACGCGTGCGCCAGCGCCCGGCGCGGGGACGCGTGCAACGTCCGGTTCGGAGATCACTCCATCGACGGCACCTGCGAGGCGTTCCCCGACACCTCGGCGCTGGTGTGCCGGCCGCTCCACCCGCCGGGGCCGCCGCCCGAGGCGGTCGACGCGTGCAGATCCGCGAAGGAGGGCGACGCGTGCTCGTTCTCGCTCGGGGACCACGCGGTCTCGGGCACCTGCGCGCGGGGGCCCGACGCCGCGGCGCCGCTCGCGTGCCGGCCCGAGGGCGCACCGCCGCACCCACCCCACTGACGCTTCGATCGCCCGGCCGCCGCGACCGCGCGGCTTCCCCGGCATTCATGGGGCGCGGTGGAGCACGCGCCGCCGAGGAAGCCGCACCGGTCGCGGCGGCCCGGGCGGGCGATCGGGCGAGCCAGGCCACGCGAGTCGCCATCGCCCCGGCCAGTCGATCGGCCGGCGCGCCGATCCTCGCGATCCCTCGCGATCGTGTTCCGGATCGCCAGGCCGCGCGCGCCGCGATGCCGGTGACAGTCCGCGTTCACAGAAAGCGCAACGCGCTGACGACCGCGGGAGACGACGTGAGTCCCGCGGGACGCGAGCGGCCGCTGGCGCCGCACCTGCAACTGGGAGCGCTCGCGAATCGATCCCGACCTGAAAGCCCCAGCCATGCAAGGAGCCACGATGAAGACCACGTTCGAGCCGCTCACCGCCGACCAGCTCAATCGCCCGCACGGCGGCATCGGCGACGCCGCCCGGTGGGTCATGATGCACGAGTCCGGCGGCAGCACGACCGCCGGTCACCTGCACGCGCAGGGCCGCGGCGACGGCACGCCCGGCAACCACTCGTCGGCGTTCGGCGCGTTCCAGATGATCGAGGCCACGCGCAAGCGCTACATGGGTGCGGACTACCAGTCGACCGACTTCGGCAAGCAGTACGCCGCCGCCACCCGCTACGTCACGGACCGGTACGGCTCGTGGGACGGGGCCCAGCGGTTCTGGAAGGCGCACCACTGGTACTGAGCCGCGAGCGCAAGCGAGCGGCGAAGCTCGGGGCCCCCGTCGCCTCGTGCCGCCAGCAACGAATGCTCGATCGCTCTCGAGCTGCGAGTCCGCTCAGCGGCCGCGGCGCGCGCGCTCGTCCTCGGCCTCGAGCGCGCGCCACAGCGTATCCACCGCCCACGCGGTGATCTCCCCCGACTGCGCGCCATCGAGCCCGAGCTCGTCGCGCAGCCGGTGCCACGTGTTCGCCGACACCAGCAGGTGGAGGATCCCGGCCGCCGCGCGCCGGCGATCCGCGCGCACGTGCGGGGTCGCCGTCGCGAGCACCTCCTCGAACGCGCTCGCGCGCCGCGAGCGGCCGCGCGCGCGGACCCGGCTCCGCGTGCCGGCGATGACCTGCGCCGTGACCAGCGCCGCATGTTGATCGAACCGCGGGAACAGCCCCCGGACCGTGGCGAGCACGCCCTCGCGATCGTGCGGCAGCTCGCGCAGCGCCATCGCGATCCCGACCCGGCGGGTCAGCGCGTCGAGCAGCGCGTCGCGGGTCGGGAAATGACGGTACAACGTCTGGATCGACACCCGCGCGCGCCGCGCGAGCGCCGCGTAGTTGACGCCCACGCCGCCCTCGGCGAGGAGCTGGGCCACGAACGCGTCCACGATCGCGTCGCGCGTCGCCTCGGCGTGCCTCTCGCGCAGCGGCGAGCGAGCCGCCCTCGGCGAGGGCGCGCCCGCGCCGGAGCTCGGTCCGGAGCTTGCCATCACGAGACGATAGCATCGCTCATGGAATGGTTCATACCATCTCGGAACGCTCCCATCTTGCTGTTGACTCCGGGTCAATCTTGGAGAGCACCGGCCCCAGCTCGACGACGCCAACGGCGCGTAGGCGCGAAGCCCGGGCGGCGGCATCGCGCTTGCTCTCGTCGAGATCAACCCATGAAGCACCTCGCGTCCCTCGCCTGCTTGCTCGCCCTGCCCGCCTGCCTGGTCGGCGCCGAAGCCGATCCTCCCGCCAGCACGCCGAACCCGGCGTTCGACACCGGGGGGCTGCCCCCCACCAAGCCGCCCGCGGGCGGGCCGCGCGTCGGCTTCGTGCTCGCGCACGGGCTCGCCGGCAGCGTCGACAGCTACGACCCCGCGATCGTCGAGGCGCTGCGCGGCGACGGGTTCTACGTCCTGCGCGACGCCGTGCCGCCGGTCGACAGCGTCGCCGTCCGCGCCGCCGCGCTCGCGACCCAGGTCGACGGGTTCATCGCGGCCAACCAGCTCGATCGTGTCCACCTGATCGCCCACTCGATGGGCGGCCTCGACGCCCGCTACCTGATCTCGACGCTGGGCTACGCGACCAAGGTCAAGTCGCTGACCACGCTGCAGACGCCGCACCGCGGCTCGCCGCTCGCCGACATCGCGCTCGGCGTGACGCAGAGCCTGACGGCGTCGCAAGAGGACGCGATCCTCGCGCTCACCGAGGTGCTCGGGCCCGGCGTCACGTCCGACCAGCTGCGCCGCGCGCTCGTCGATCTCTCCGAGGCCACCGCGCCGGCGTTCAACGCCGCCAACCCCGACGCGGCGGGCGTGACGTACTACTCGTACTCCGGCTACTCCACGCTGTTCGGCGTGACCAACCCCAACGCCGACGCCGCGTGCGCCGCCCCCGGCGCGACCACGCCGTCGCCGTCGTCGCTGCCGGGCACCCTCCGGCTCACCGGCCCGATCGTCGCGAACGGCCTCGACCTCCGCCCGCACGACGGCGTCGTCCCGATCGACAGCGCGCGGTGGACCAACTTCCTCGGCTGCCTGCCGACCGATCACCTCGACATGACCCGCGCCGGCGCCAAGGCCGCCGACGAGCTCGAGCTCGATCTGATCGCGTTCTACCGCCAGGCCGCCGCGCGCGTCGCCTCGCTGTAGCGGGCGCCCGCCGCCGTCAGTTCCGGCCGTACACGCGGGGGCGGTCGAAGCGGAAGAAGCCGCTCGCCTCCTCGTCGGCGATCGTGGCCGCCTCGGCGCCGAAGTAGCGCGCGCGCAGCTCGGCGAGCCTGGCCTCGAGCGCCTCGCCGGTGTACTGCCTCGCCAGCTCGGCGCGCTCGGCCATGTACCTGCGCCCCGCCTCCCAGCGCTGGTCGCGCTCCTGATCGAGCGCGTCCCAGCGCCCGAGCGCGGCGTCGTCGAGGCCGAGGCCCCGGCGCACGTCGCGGAGCGCCGCGGCGCGGTCGGCCGGCGCCATCGCCGACAGCTCGCGCTGGACCGAGGCGAGCCCGAGGAAGCGGTCGAGCAGCTCCTGGCGGTGGCTCTCCACGTACGGCTCGGCGCCCTCCTGTCGGGTCTCCAGCAGCGAATCCTTGTACTGCGCCAGCCGATCGCCGATCGACGCATCCCGGCGCGCGTCGATCTCCGCGAGCGCGTCGGCGAGCGCCTGGTTCTTGCGCTCCGACGCCCAGATCTCCGCCGCGGCGTCCTCGCCGAACAGCCGCTTGCGCGCCTCCCACATCGCCTCGCGCCGCTCGCGCTCGCCGAGGCCGCGCAGGCGGTCGTGATCGCGCCGCAGCCACGCCTCGTAATCGAGGCGGTGCTGCAGGTTGGCGGCGAGCTCGGCGTAGCGCTCGGGGAACGCGGCGCGCAGCGCGGCCAGCAGCTCGGCCTGCCAGCCGGCCGGGTTCTTCGCCTGGAAGTGGCGCATGAGCTTCTCGAGCATCTGGATCTGGACGTACCGGTTGGCGAGGTGCTCGCCGAACCGCGCGCGCAGGTACGCCACCAGCTCGGCCAGATCCGACGGCAGCGGCGCCGACGGCGACGCGGCGCCGGCGAGCCGCGCGGTCACCGGATCCACGGCCGCCGCGCCGGGCGCGGACGCGGACGCGGGCGCCGATCGCCGCCACGGGCGCACGAGCAGCAGCACGGCCACCGCCGCGGCCGCGGCGATCGCCACCGCGATCGCGATCCTCCGCCTGCTCATCGGGCTCGACCGCCGCGCCGGCGCCTCAGTCGGCGGCGGCGATGTAATTGAAGATCGCGGCGTAGAACTCCATCTCGTCGAACGTGTCGGGCCCCACGCCGATCACGTCGATGTGGTCCTGGTTGATGACGTCGGCCATCGACGTCATCTGCGCCGACGTGGGCGCGTTCAGGCTCGAGACGTAGCCGAGGTTCGTGTCGATCGAGACGGAGTCGAGGCTGAAGAGGTTCTCGGTGTAGCGCAGCCGGTACCCCATCTGCTGCGAGTTGACGCCGACCAGGCCGTCGTCGTCCTGCTCGTTGCGATAGCCGTCGCCCTTGCCGCCGGCGCCGTCGTGATCGCAGTCGTCGACGCAGTATCCGTCGCCGTCGATGTCGTAGAACAGATTGGATAACAGATAGAGCGCTGGATTGACGCTCACGCCGTCCTGCGCAGTGATCAATGACGAGTACCGGCTGGCGTAGCGCGCGTCGACCGGGTACTGCACGTTGAACGCGCGCGCGCCGGTGGTGAGGCCGTCGGTGGCGCTGTAGTCGTCGTAGACGAGCTGCTTGGCGCCCGCGTAGGCGTCGTTGCCGGATTGATAGACGACGTCGCCGAAGTAGCTGGCGAGCGCGTTGATGACGCTGGTGACGCCGGGCCCGAGGTCGAGGATGTACTTGGCCACGGGCGAGCCGCGGTGCGGCGACGAGATGCTGATCGCCTGGCTCACGACCGTGTAGCCACGCCGCTCGTAGAGCACGCGCGCGGCCTTGCGCACGTCGAGGCCCCCCTGCGAGTGGCCGACGAGGTTCACGCGCGAGGCGCCGGCGGTGGCCATGAAGCCCTCGACGTCGTTGGCGAGGTCGAGGCCGCGCGCCTCGGAGGTCTGGAACGGCTGCACCTGCGCCACGTACGCCTTCTGCCCGGCGTCGATGTCACCGTTGCAGTACACCTCGAGGAGCGCGTCGCAGGGATCGCCGACGAACGTGCCGTAGTCGTCGCCCCAGTAGTCGTAACCGAGGATGTTGTCGAAGCCGCCCATGCCGTGCGCGAACACGACGGGGTACGTGGTGCGAGCGGCACCGGCGCCCGCGGCGCCCGCGCCGGCGCACAGGGCCAGCGACACCGCCAGCGCATAACCGGGTCTCTTCATGGCGGCGCAAGATAGGAGAACGCCGCCGCGCGCTGCAATGGCAGCCTTCAGGTTGCCAAAACAGAACGGCCTTCAAGGATGAAGGCGCTTGTCGTGGACTCTGGTCTACCGACCTACAGACACGTGTTCGGCTGCATCTGCGCCGGGGTGCAGGTGAGGGCCCCCGTGCGGAGCGCGCTCGTGCCCTGCGCGGGCGTGGAGCAGTACGGGCTCGCGATCTCGGCGTCCGGACCGAGGAGCTGGGCGCTGTTGCTCGGGCCGATGAGCATCGTGTCGACCGGCGTCGGGACACCATTGATCGGTACGGCGTTCCGATCGAACACGCCGATCCCCGCCGCCTGCGCGTGCCCGTGCGGGATGTCCGGCACGAAGTCAGCCGCCTGCGTGTAGTTCGGCTCGGCGTTCGCGGGCGACTGCAGCGGTCCGCCGACCACGACGCAGCCGCCGGCCGGGATCGTGCCGCTGAGGTTGTAACTCAGGAACTCGTAGCTGCCCTCGCCGGCCTTCAGCTGGTAGTTGCTGTTCAGATCGATCGGGGTCGTGGTCCGGTTGTGGAGCTTGACCCACTGGAGCTTGTCGTCGGCCCCCATCGGGTCGGCCAGCACCTCGGCGACCTCGAGGCCCCCGATGCGGAGCACGGCGTCCTTCGTGCTGTCGCCCATGCGCGCGGTCATCGTGAACCGCGACGTCGGCCGGAGCGCGAAGCCGTCGAACTTCCACATCGTCTGTCCCGCGGGCACCATCACCTGCCGCGGCGCGGCCATCGCGGTGGTGGCCATGTCGATGAAGACCCGCTGACCGCCCTCGGGCGCGGCCTGCTCGAGCACGACCAGGAACGAGACCGACTCGCCGGCGAGCGGCGTGCGGCGGTCCACCGTGAAGCTGGCGATCCCGGGCTTCTTCGGCTGCTCCCCTCCGGTGCTCGTGCACTGCGCGCCGGACTCGATCCAGCGGTGGATGAGCCCGAGCTCGGAGTCGGTGAGCGCGGCGGCGCCGAACGGCATCACCAGGTTCGTCTGGGTCCCACAGCTGCCGGTCGGGGTCGCGTCCAGCCCCTCGCCGGTGAGCTTGTGGAAGAAGAAGCTGTCATCGGGGCTCCCCGGGATGACGCGCATCCGGTCCGGAAACAGGCACGACGGCTGGTTGACCAGCGTGTCGCACGCATGATCGATCGTCAGATCGAGCTGCGCCGCGTAGGTCGGGGCGGTGTGGCACGACCCGGAGAGCGTGCACCGCGGCTCGAAGACGTCGTGAACGACGGCCTCGAACGTCGCGTCGCTCACCGTCCCGGTCGCGCAGGCCGAGGCGGCGGTGACGAGCACCACCGCGAT
>Ga0134123_10002610_pt1 | contig 11799 bp, 9 predicted proteins | sample KB303_FD_96460 | JGI IMG/M metagenome (GOLD analysis project Ga0134123, IMG submission 96460) | Terrestrial soil microbial communities without Nitrogen fertilizer from Kellogg Biological Station, Michigan, USA - KB3-0-3 | ecosystem: Environmental > Terrestrial > Soil > Unclassified ...
CCAAGAAGGATGTCGGCAGCAAGACGCTGCCCTACCAGGATCGCTGCTTCACGTGCACCCGGTGCGTTCGGTTCACCGACGAAGGCGCGGGTACGATGATCACATCGTAAGCAGGCGAACCGACGGACTCGCGGGACAAACTTTCTTCCCCTGGAGGAACAATCAATGACGCGAATAAGAAAGGTTGCGGCGATTCTGCTCGTGATGGTTGGTTTGAGTGCCATTGACGGCTCGTTGACACCGGCCCACCCACGACAAGGGAAAGAAGAACCGTTTGTGGCCGAGTACTACTACAAGGCGAAGTGGGGCTACGCCGATGAGTTTATTCGGCTTTTCAAGAAGAATCACTTTCCGGTTTTGCGAAAGCAAGTGGAACAGGGCCGAATCTTGAAAGTCACCGCCGTAAAGCCGCGCTATCACGCAACCGAAGATGGGCGTTGGGATTATCGCGTCACCATCGTGTTCAAAAATGCCGCGGTGGCCAGCGATTCAAGCGGTGAAGAAGCCATCATCAAACAGCTCTATCCCGATCAGGACACCTTTCGCCGCGAGGAGCAGCGCAGGTTCGAGATATTGTTAGCGCATTGGGACGTGCCGATAGTGGATGTGGCGCTTGATAAGTGAGCGGTGGTTAGTGGTCAGTGGTTAGTGGTCGGCGGTTAGCGGGTAGTGAATGAGCGTATGAAGGGTCTCTCCGTTCGCGGAAGATTTCGAAAGCCGTCTGCTCAACTACTGACTACTGACCAATAACCACTAGCCACTAGCTGGATGCGTACCGTCCACCCACGTTACCTCCTCGGGCGGCTCGACCGTTGGGATATCAAGGTTCACGACAATTGGTTCCTGTCCGCTACGCACAAGAACACATTCGAGCGGCTCATCCCGGTTTGCGTTGATCTCCTGATGGGGAACGTAGGGCGGGACATAAATGAAGTCGCCCGGACCGGCTTCAGCAGTAAACTCCAGTCGTTCGCCCCAACGCATTCGAGCCCGGCCTTTCACAACGTAGATCACGCTTTCGAGCTCGCCGTGATGATGCGCTCCCGTCTTTGCGTTTGCGTGGATGGTGACGGTTCCCGCCCACAGTTTGCTGGCGCCTGCCCGAGCGTAAGTGATCGCCGCGGCACGATTCATTCCCTGCGTTTGAGGTGTGTTCGTATCGAGTTCGCCAGAACGAACTACGCGAACGCCTTTGTGTTTCCAGTCGGGTTTCATCTAGTTGTTAGAACGATCCAAGAAGAGTCAGTTAAATAGGCCGCGGATGACGCTGGTTTGATTCCTCATAGACCTTCTCGAGAAATCCATAACCCAACTCGTTATCGACTCTATAGAATGCCTTGATGATTTGCCCGGTCAGATGTTCGTGCTCAAAGCCAATCCTAATCCGTGAGAATCAGCCAAATCCGTGTTATCCGTGGTCTATCTCCTGCCGAGCCTTGGCCAATGCCGCGCTCACTCGCTCGAGTGACGTTCCTCCTAACGAGGATTTTTTCCGAAGCGAAGACTCGATGCTCAGCGCCGCATACAAGTCATTGTCAAACATCGCCGAAAACTCGTGGTACTGTTGCAACGGAATGTTCTCGAGCGTCACACCGTGCTCGATCGCATGCATCACGACCCGCCCGACAAGCTCGTGAGCCTTACGAAACTCGACGCCTTTGCGCACAAGATAATCCGCCAGATCCGTTGCATTCAGATAGCCGATCGTTGCCGCTTCCCTCGCGAGCGTGCTGTTTACTTTTACATTTCTCAACACGGTAGCCATAACTCGAAGCGAGCCATGCAATGTGTCGATGGAGTCGAACAGCGCTTCTTTGTCCTCTTGCATGTCCTTGTTGTACGCGAGGGGTAATCCCTTCATCATCGCTAGTATGGCCGTGTGATGACCGAACACCCGGCCGGCCTTGCCACGAATCAGCTCGAGAGAATCGGGGTTCTTTTTCTGCGGCATCAACGACGATCCGGTCGAGACCGCATCTGAAAGCTCAACGAATCCGAACTCCGCCGTGGAGTAGATGATCAAGTCTTCAGCAAGCCGGCTTACGTGCATCATCGCGATTGCCGCGGCGCCGATGAACTCGATCACAAAGTCCCGGTCGCTCACCGCATCGACGCTGTTCTCGCACAATCCATCAAATCTCAACCGTCGCGCCATTGCTTCGCGATCGAGCGAAAACCCCGTACCGGCCAAGGCTCCGGCTCCAAGTGGTAGTTTATTGACCCGCGACCGAACATCCAAAAAGCGTGCTCGATCCCGCTTCAACATCTCGAAGTAAGCGAGTAAGTAGTGCGCAAACAGAATCGGCTGAGCTCGCTGGAGGTGGGTGTAACCCGGTATCACACAATCGGGATCAGCCTCGGCAAGCTCAATCAGCGCGAGCTGGAGTCCTCGGAGCAATTCCTGAGTTAGATCGATTTCACAGCGGAGAAACAGCCTGAGGTCCGTGGCCACCTGATCGTTTCGGCTACGCCCAGTGTGAAGCTTGTATCCCGCGTCGCCTATCGCTGCCACCAGCTCCGCTTCGACGAAGCTGTGAACATCTTCGGCGTCGCGGCTGTCGAGATAGCCGGATTCGTTGCGAGCGCGTCTTTGAACCTCGCGCAGGCCTTCGCCGATACTGGCACCTTCAGCCTCGGTCAGCACGCCGGCGGCACAGAGCGCTTCGGCGTGCGCAAGGCTGGCTTCAATATCGGCGTCGATCAGCCGCCGGTCGAAGGCAAACGATGCGTTGAACCGAGCGAACTCGGCGTCGGCCTCGCCTTTGAATCGGCCTCCCCAGAGTTTCATGCGTTGCAGAATACTATGGCGGGCGGATCAGCCACAAAGGCGCAAAGTCTCAAAGGCTCAAAGGCCTCGTGCTCCTTCGCGTCTTGGGGTCTTGGTGGCAGTTTCGTTGAATCGCATCGATCCGTGCTTTATTCTTTCTGAACCAGGATAAGAGCTATGCAAGAAATGAAAGTCATTCACGCCGCTTGTCCTCACGATTGCCCGGATACCTGCGCGATGCTGGTTGAAGTCGAGGACGGACGCGCCGTTAAAGTCTCAGGCGATCCGGCTCATCCGCCGACTCAAGGGTTTCTCTGCACCAAGGTCACCCGGTATCTGGAACGGGTCTACAACCCAGACCGCGTGCTCTATCCGATGAAACGCGCCGGCGCCAAGGGCGAAGGACGCTTTGAGCGCATCTCGTGGGACGAAGCACTGGAGACGATTGCAAACCGGTTTCGCGAGATCGCCGGCTCGACGGACGGGCCAGAAGCGATCCTGCCTTTCAGCTACGGTGGGACGATGGGAATCGTCAACAGCGGAAGCATGGACCGGCGGTTCTTCAACCGGCTTGGCGCAAGCAAGCTCGCGCGCACGATTTGCTCATCCGCCGGCGGGGAAGCGATCGCCCACACGATTGGCAACAAGGTCGGCACCGACGTTGAGAACTTTCATCGCGCCCGGCTCATCCTGCTGTGGGGAACGAATACCCTCTCTTCCAACATTCATCTTTGGCCGGAGATCAAGCGCGCGTTGGAGAACGGCGCGCGGCTGATCGGCATTGATCCGTATCGCAATCACACGATGGATCAATGTCATCAAGTCGTTCAGCTTAGTCCCGGAACCGACGCGGCGCTGGCGCTGGCGATGATGAACGTGATCCTCAGCGAAGGACTTGAAGACCGTGACTACATCGATCGCCACACGCTGGGTTTTGAGAAGTTGCGCGAGCGAGCGGCTGAGTTCCCGGCGTCGCGAGCGGCTTCGATCTGCGGGGTTGAGGAACGAGTGATCGTCGAGCTCGCGCGCGAGTACGCGAAAACGCGGCCCGCGGTCATTCGAATGAACTACGGCTTGCAGCGCCATGCGGGAGGCGGGATGGCGGTTCGCGCGATTTCGTGTCTGCCCGCGCTTGTAGGTGCGTGGCGCGACGTGGGTGGGGGAGTTCTTCTTTCGACAAGCGGGATGTTCCGTTTCAACGATCGCGCGCTTGAACGCCCGGACTTGACTCGCGGCAACCCTCGAACGATCAACATGACGCGCATCGGCGAAGCGCTCACCAGCGCCAAACCGGCGGTACGCGGTCTCTACGTGTATAACTCAAACCCGGCGGCGATCGCACCCGACCAGGCGCGGGTTATCGAAGGCTTCAAACGCGAAGACCTGTTCACGGTCGTGCACGAGCAGTTTCAAACCGACACCGCCGACTACGCCGATATCCTGCTGCCCGCAACCACACAACTCGAGCACCGGGATATGGTCAAGCCTTATGGCCACTACTATCTCGTTTACAACGAGCCGGCGATTGCGCCGCTTGGGGAGGCAAAGCCAAACGCGGAAGTGTTTCGATTGCTTGCACGACAGATGGGTTTCGAAGACGACTGCTTCAATGACACTGATGACGACCTCATCGGACAGGCGATCTCAGGCGGCTACGCGCCGTTCGACGGAATCACTCTCGATCAGTTGAAGCGGAACGGTTGGGCAAGGCTCAACTTGCCCGAGACGTTCGCGCCTTTTGCGGAGGGTGGATACACAACGCCATCCGGCAAGTGCGAGTTCTATTCCGAAACGTTAGAGGAACTGGGGCTTGATCCTGTCCCTGCGTATATACCGCCTCGCGAGTCGCCCGACTCGGCGCCCGAGCTTGCAGCGCGTTACCCGCTTCAGCTTCTGAGTCCCCCTGCGAATTCATTCCTGAACAGCACGTTCTCGCATCTCAAATCGTTCATCAAGGCCGAGCGGCAACCGTTCATCCAACTCAACGCCGCCGACGCCGCTGCCCGGGGCATTGCAGACGGCGAGATGGTTCGGGTATGGAACGATCGCGGCTCGTGCCAGCTTCTCGCACGGATCTCCAACCGAGTTAAGCCAGGAGTTGCAGTTGCTCTTTCGATCTGGTGGAACAAGCTGAGCCCGGGTCGAACGAACGTGAATCAAACGGCCTCTCAGGCGTTGACCGACATCGGCGCAGGCGCGACCTTCTACGATAATCTGGTTGAGGTTGAGTCTTGTTTGATGATGGCGAGCGATTCTGCAGTGCTTTCAAGATAACGACCGTTGAGAACGGCGCAATCCAGAGACCGCAACGCCCTCGGCTGAGTAACTATGACATCGGGTATCCGGAATCTAATCATCGCAGCGTTAATAGTAGCGCCCGTCGCGTCCGCCCAGGCGCCGGCGCCCCCGATTACGTTGCCCGGCGGCAAGCCAACCCTCAAGCGCGACCGGACGCAACGGGTTCTCTACCCGAAGATCATCCAGTGCGAAGACGAACGGGTCGTTACCAGGGATTTGATCGAAATGCTGCTGTCGCCGCACGGAGGCGTCAGACGTCGTGCGGTTCTTGCGCTTGGCCGAATAGGGTATCCGTCCAAGCCCGCAGAAGGAGGACCGGGTGCGCTTGGAGTGCTGATGGAAGTGCTTACGGGAGACAAGAACGCCGAGAACCGGGACCCCGAGGTTCGGGCGCTTGCAGCATTCTCGCTTGGTGAAATCGAGAGTCATTCGGCTGTTGCTGCCTTGATCCCGCGACTTGACCCCGCCATCGAAAAATCGGAACTCGTGCGCGCGCGTGCCGTCGAAGCACTAGGAAAGATCGGCTCGAACACTCTGTCTGCCGCCGCGCTTGGGAAGTACGGTGTAGCCGGTATTGCGGACGCGATCGCAATCCAACTCCCCCCAACCGATGTGCAGCCGACGGAGGAACTGAAATTCAGGGGGGCACTTGCGTTGACTGCGTTGCTCAGGCTTAAACAGCCATCGACGATAGAAGCGATTGCCGGGCAGCTTCGATCCCCGGATGCCGACCTTCGATGGCAAGCCGCAAATGCGCTTGCTCGAATCCGCGAAGGGATAGGCATAGCCGCGCCGGCGCTTTTGTCGCTGCTTGCCGACAAGGATCCGCTTGTTCGAGCGACCGCGGCCCGCGCGCTTGGTGTTGCGAAGTCGGCTGATGCGGTCGAGGCGCTGGTTCGGCTGCTCTCCGATGGGGACTCGCGAGTTGCAGCTAATTCCATTGTTGCTCTCGGCGCGATTGGCGACGCACGTGCAGTCGATCCGCTTGTGGCACTCGGCAACTCGCAGCTGGCTGCTTATCGATCGTTTGACCGAGACAAGAACGGCGTGCCGCCTCAACAGAATTCGCTGTTGTTGATCGCGACGGCTCTCGGCAACATCAAGGACCCGCGCGGGCTCGAGTTCCTGAAAACATTCCGCTTCGCCGACGGCAAGCTCGGGTCGAACCCCGAAACCGAAATTGCGGTCGCCAAATTCGGCGAAGCACAGTTCTTCGAAGCTCCTGACACCATCAAGCTCGCCGGCAGCGACTGGAAAGCTGTCGCCACTTACGCGCAGGGACTCGGCCAGCTCGGCTCCGCGCGCGCAAAGGCGGTGCTCCTGGATCTGCTGGCGGGTAAGACTTACGGCAAACCGGACCCTCGAGCGTTGCCCAACATACTTAATGCGCTATCGGCTGCGAAAGCAGAAGGGCTTCCCAGCATGCTGATCGAGCAACTGCGAGCCGAAGACGTGATTGTGCGCGCGACGGCGGCGACCCTGCTGGGTGAGCTTGGCGACGCGTCCGACGCGGTGAGCAGGGCTTTGGAAGCCGCGTACAAGGCGTCGCGTGCGGACAAGATGAATGACGCGCGAGTCGCGATTCTCGAGGCGGCCACAAAGCTTAAGCGGCCGATGAACGTGTTCGTGCTTTCGAGCGAGACTAATGAAGACGACTACGTTGTGCGGTTGAAAGCTGCGCAGCTTTTGCTTGAGTCCGGCGCCGAAGTGGTCACGGACAGGCCCCTTAGGATCGGTAGTGTGAAGACCGGACACGATCGCGTGTACTGGCAAAGGATTGCGATGTCGAGCGAATGGGCTGGCAACCCCACAGCTATCATCCACACGAAGAAGGGCGACATTCGAATCGAGCTGTATCCGCGAGACGCGCCGATGACCGTCGACAACTTTGTCCAGCTTTCCAGATCCGGGTTTTACAACGGCCTTTCTTTCATGCGAGTGGTTCCAAACTTCGTGATACAGGGAGGAGACCCGCGCGGCGATATGAACGGCGGTCCGGGCTATCAAATTCGCTGCGAAGTTAACCTCAAGCGGTACGGTACGGGCGCGGTAGGGATGGCGCTGTCCGGGAAGGACACCGGTGGAAGTCAGTTCTTCATAACACACTCACCCCAACCGCATCTCGACGGTGGATACACCATCTTTGGCCAGGTTGTCGAAGGAATGGATGTGGTGAATCGAATCGCCCGCGGCGACCGCATAGAACGAGTTGAAATCGTCGACCCGAAGTAATCCCACCTATCCGGGAGGTCTTCCCTCTCGTGATCGCACCAGGAGTTCACTGTCTCACCATCGTACATCCTGATTCCCATTGCTACATTGGCGGTCGCGAAGTGCCTTCGTATGAGCCGAGTTTGGTCGTTTGCGATGGCGTCGAAGCGCTGGTATCAAGCTTGCACAACAGTGCGTGGGCAAAACGCTAAGAGACAAGAGGAGGACGGGATGGCAGATCGAATCATACAAACGGACGGCGGCGGAAGCGGCGCGATGATGGTGCTGGCGGTGGTGCTTTTCATGCTGGTCTTACTCGCAGTGCTCTACTTCACGGGAGTTTTCAACCGCGGCGGCTCGAAGCATGAGATTGATGTCAACATCAACAAGCCGGGCGTGGTTCTGATGCACCGATAGATTTCTACCTGTCGGAAGAGGCTTTTGTGTGCCGAGTTTGATCGTTGATAGCGTCGACCCGCTGGTATGAAGCTTGCACAAGAATGGGCGGGCAATATTGCGACGACAAAAAAGGAGGAACGGTGATGGCAGACATTATTGAAACAGACAGTGGCGGAAGCGGCGCGATGATGGTACTGGCAGTCGTGCTCTTCATGCTGATTCTGGTTGCTGTGCTTTACTTCACGGGCGTTTTCAATCGCGGCGGCTCGAAGCATGAAGTTGACATCAACATCAACAAGCCGGGCGTGGTTCTGATGCACCGATAGTTCCTACTGGACGGAAGAGGCTTTCGTAAGCCCCCGTGAGCCGCCTCGACCCTCGTGGGTCGGGGCGGCTCTTTCTTATTTCCGTATTCGGCGTCGCCACGGCAGAACGTCCCGATCGCAGCCGGCTAGGTTCGGGGTTTAGGCCGGAGCGCGGGCGGTTGTTTAGGTGTACTTTTGGCGGGTTTGTTAACCGCTCAGCGGCCAGTCTGCTTGAGTTTGGCGAGGAACTCGAGGTTGGTCTTCGTCTCACCCAGTCCTTTCAACAAGAGCTCCATCGCTTCGATTGATTTCTTACCGGCGAGCGCCCGGCGAACCAGATTTATCAGCGGCATTGTCTCAGCATCAAATAGCTTTTCCTCTTTGCGAGTGCCCGACTTTGAGATATCGATCGCGGGAAAGATCCGGCGCTCGGCAAGCTTGCGATCCAGAACGATTTCGAGATTGCCGGTTCCCTTGAACTCCTGAAAGATCACGTCGTCCATCTGGCTGCCGGTATCGATCAGAGCCGTGCCGATGATCGTGAGTGAGCCGCCTTCTTCAGCCTTGCGGGCCGCGCCAAAGAACTTGCGCGGAAACTCCAGCGCCCGCGAGTCGACTCCGCCCGACATCGTGCGTCCACGCCGACTGGTCTCTCGATTCGATGCGCGCGCAAGCCGTGTGATCGAATCCAGCAGCATCACGACGTCCTCTCCGCATTCAACCATTCGTTTGACGCGTTCGCTGACAAGCCGCGACACCTGAAGGTGGAGATCGGCGTTCTGGTCGGCTGAAGACGCGATCACCTCTCCCCGGACTCGGCGCTTCAGATGAGTGACCTCCTCCGGGCGTTCGTCTACGAGCAACACAAAGAGATGAGTCTCTGGATGGTTGTCGGCGACGGCTTCGGCTATCTCTTCGATCAGCGTGGTCTTGCCGGTCTTGGGTGGAGCGACGATCAACCCGCGCTGACCCTTGCCGATGGGAGCGATAAGATCGAGTACTCGCATCGAGATGTTGTTGCTGCCTTTTGACAGCTCGAGCAGTTCAGTTGGATCGATGCTTGTGAGGCTTGTGAACTCGGGTACCCTCGCGTAGTCGCCCGGGTCGAGACCGTTGACCTTATTGATTTCAGTGAGCTGTTCGGCCTGGCTGCGGCCGCGTGAATCCTGCGCGGGCGCCGACACGCCTTCAATCTGCACGCCTTCCCGAAGCGAGTATCGCTGTATCAGGTTTCGCGGGACGAAAACATCTTTTTCACTGGGCCGGAAATCCTTGTCGGTCTGGCGCAGGAAACCAAAGCCTTTTTCGTTTATTTGAAGAACACCGGAAGCAGTAGTTGCCATTCAATCTCCGAGGTCAAAAAATGGAAGACCTGGCATGTGTAAGCCGAGCTGTTCGCAGACGCGCACAGCCGGCGTGCCAAGAGTGGGTGAAGCGTCAGGTTATTGCTCAACTCAATTCGAGCAAGACTTCCGCGCGGGCCGCCATCACTTCGCGGCCAAAATCGGTGAGGCTAACGGTGGGATAAACTCCGCGTCCAGCCTCGACACATCCCGCCTGCATAAGAGCCTTTATGTAAGCAGTGATTTCGTCCTGGGTCATCGTGCGCAGCAAGCCATAAGTCGAGAGCGTGTCCAGATGATGCTCCTTTACTTGTTTTGAGCTTGACCCGCGAAGCACGGCCGCGACTGTCCCCTTGCCGAATCGCCCGTTGATCCGCGCAACGCAGCTCAACACTTTCCTCACCACGATTGTTTCGGCTTCGGTTAGCGCGCGAGCTCCGTTCCGCTCGGGCTCAACCGTCTCCGGACTAAAAGTGCGGTTCAATTCCGCACGCCGCCTGAGGTCTGCGCGAAGTTCTTTTCCGGTGAGCGCCTGGTCGATGATGAAGTTATCCAGCTCGGTAGCTTCGGGCAACTTCGCTGAACGAGCTGTGGTCGCCTCGCCGGAGATCGTCAACGTTCCCGAAGCCGCGAACTGTTTTCTGGTTCGCCGGCTTTGCGTTTCAACCGTGGTTTCAGGAGCGCACTGCGAGCATGTGCCGCAGTGCTCAATTCTCTTACGGTCGCCGAAGTAATTCAAGATGAATCGCCGCAAGCAGGTCTTGTTGTACGCGAAATCGATCATCTTGCGAAGCTTCCATTGTTCCGCTGCCGCACGCGTCGCAAGCTCCTTGAGATCTACCCTCAGCGCCGCCGCCGGCGTTTCGTCCAGGAGTTTGATCCCACGACCCAGGTACGCATTGCGATGAGCGATCAGCCCCCGAGCCGAGAGCCCTCCGAGGCCGCGTCTTACCTGGGCTTCAGTAAAGCCGAGCTGCGACGCTATCGAGCTCAACTCGAGTTCCGTTCGCTCGCGTTCGTTCACGCTGCGATTGAAGATCAACTCGCGAAGAAGGGCGCCTTCCTGAGAATCATCCGATACCGCGGCTAGCGCCGTGTCGATCGCGACTTTCATCCAGGCGATAACCGTGCGGTCGTTGCCCCGCCCCCGTTCGATGTGACCCGCTTTTTCCAGCGCCGTCAGCGCGGAGTAGACCGACATATCGTTCTTCAACCCCGCGCGACTGGCAAGCTCACGCGCCGACATCTCGATCTTCTCGCCGCCGAGTTCTGCGCTGAGCTGAGCGATCTCCTGATAAACGCGTTTTATCAAGTCCGGGTGGGGATGGCTGCCCTCGATAAAGAACTCCTGGAAGCGGGTATCGGCATAGTTGAACAAAAGAACGCACTGGGAAGCCTCTCCGTCGCGGCCCGCGCGTCCAACTTCCTGGTAGTAGGCCTCGATCGAACCCGGCAGATGATAGTGAACGACAAATCGGATGTCGTGTTTGTCGATACCCATCCCGAATGCGTTGGTTGCTACAATGGCCTGCCACTTGCCGCGCATGAAGCCTTCCTGTGCGCGCGTGCGCTCGCCTTCATCCATCCCTGCGTGATAGGCCTCGACCATGAAACCGGCCATCTTCAGCTTGGCAGTGACTTGTTCGACAGCCTTGCGAGTTGCGGCGTAGATGATGCCCGCGCCCTCGGCTTTGCCGACTATTCGTTTGATCGTTTCGAGCTTCTCTTTCTCGCCAGCGACGTGCGCGACTCGCAGCGCCAGGTTTGGGCGGTCGAACCCCGCAACTGCGACGTGAGGATCGACCAGCCCGAGCTGCTCGCTAATGTCCGCTCGCACATGTGGTGTGGCTGTTGCAGTCAGCGCGATGACCTGGGGGCGGCCGAGTCGCTCGACTGCTTGCTTGAGCCTCAGATAGTCTGGCCGGAAGTCGTGACCCCAATGCGAGATGCAATGTGCTTCGTCGACCGCGAACAAGCGAACCTTGACCTCGCCGATCGTGTCCATAAAGGCGAGACTTCTGAAACGTTCTGGCGCGATGTAAACCAGCTTGTAGAGTCCGCGTCTGATTTCGCTCAAGCGTTTGTTTGTTTCGGCGTAGCTCAACGAGCTGTTGATAAACGTAGTCGGTATGCCACGCGCGGCGAGCTGATCGACCTGGTCCTTCATGAGCGCGATCAGCGGCGAAACGACCAGCGTCACGCCGTCGATCATAAGGGCGGGAAGTTGATAGCACAGCGACTTGCCGCCGCCGGTGGGCATGATGACTACGGCATTGCGGCCGGCCAGAACGGCGTCGATGACTTCAGCCTGGCCTTCGCGGAAATCGGCAAAGCCGAAGTGTTTTTGAAGGGCTGCGCGAGCCCGTTCGATGTTGTCCACGATTTGGCCTCACGCTTGAGACGGCTCAGCGGAGTGAATAGGACCGAAAGGTAGCAAAGCAAAAGATAGCACGGCGAGCGCAATGGTCCAAGCACG
>Ga0134123_10002611_pt1 | contig 11794 bp, 11 predicted proteins | sample KB303_FD_96460 | JGI IMG/M metagenome (GOLD analysis project Ga0134123, IMG submission 96460) | Terrestrial soil microbial communities without Nitrogen fertilizer from Kellogg Biological Station, Michigan, USA - KB3-0-3 | ecosystem: Environmental > Terrestrial > Soil > Unclassified ...
CCGAACCTTTTCCCGTCACAAAACCCAAAACAGGAGATCGATCGTCATGAAACGCTGGTTGTCGAACGCCCTCGCCGTCCTCGCCCTCTCTGCCTCCACCCTGCTGGGCGGTGTCGCCCAGGCGGCCACTGCCACCAAGACCTTCAACGTGACCGCCACCGTCGACGCTCGCTGCAGCATCGACGCCGTGAACATCGACTTCGGGGTCTATGACGTGTTCGCCGTGGCCGACATGACCGCCAACGGCTCGGTCACCGTTCGTTGCACCAAGGCGGCCACCGTCCGCATCGATCTCGATGACGGCATGAATGGCCCCAGCCGCAAGATGACCAACGGCTCGGCCACGCTCGACTACGAGCTCTACTCCGACGCGCCCATGAGCGCGCGCTGGGGCGCGGGCGCCTCGGGCATCAACCCGTACGATCCCTCGCCGACCGCCACCAGCACCGCCGCCACCACCACCACGGTCTACGCCAAGCTGCCCCAGGGCCAGACCAACGCCACTCCCGGCAGCTACTCGGACACCGTGACCGCCACGGTCAACTTCTAAAGCCCCTCCGTGCTCCTGCCGTTCCACCGGCAGGGCCCAAGGGAGGACGTATGACACGCGACAGACGAGTGACCGGAGCACAGGAGATTCGTCGTTACACGATGGTTCCATGCCTGGTCGCTCGCCTGGCGTGCGCGCTGGGCGCCCTGGCCTCGGTCCTGGGCGCCGCCGGTCCGGCCCGGGCCAGCTCGTTCACCGTCAACCCCATCAAGGTGGTGCTCTCGGACCGCGAGCGCAGCACCTTGCTGACCGTCCACAACCAGAGCAGCGAACCGCTGCGCTTCCAGGTGAGCATCAACCAGTGGAGCCAATCCCCCGGCGGGGAGATGGGGCTCTCGCCGACCAAGGACATCGTCGTCTATCCCTCGATCTTGTCCCTGGCCCCGGGCGAGCAGCGCAAGCTGCGCATCGGGGCGACGGTGGGGGCCGGTCCGCTGGAGAAGAGCTATCGCATCTTCGTCGAGGAGCTGCCCCCGCTCCAGTCGGCGAAGAAGAGCACCAGCACCGAGGTGCGCGTGCTGACCAAGATGGGCGTCCCGATCTTCGTCGAGCCCGCCGCGCCCACCAGCAAGGCATCGGTGTCGAACCTGTCCCTGTCCGGCGGCAAGCTGGCCTTTGACGTCCGCAACGACGGCAACGTGCACTTCGTGGCCGGCAAGGTCACCGCGCGCGCGGTCGACGGCGGTGACAAGGTGGTGCACACCGCCGAGGCGCAGGGCTGGTATGTCCTGGCTGGCACCGTCCGCCACTTCGAGATCCAGCTCCCCCGGGATGCGTGCGGCAAGGCCAGGGGCGTGGTGGTGGAGGTCCCGATGGATCAGGCCACCCCGCGCGCGCGCCTCGATGTTCGACCGGGGAGCTGCGGACCCTAGCCATGCGCGGCTGGAGGGGCGCGCTCCTTCTGGGAGCGGCTCTGATCGGGGCAGCGGCGCCGCCCGCGCAGGGGCGCAGCGCGCGCGCTCGGCTCCTCGTCGGCGCCCAGGTCCTGCCCAATTGCCTGCTGCAGGTCCGGGCGGTGTCGGCGCGGCCGCTGGTGAGCGTCAAGCTGCGCTGCGGGCAGGTGACCGTGGCCCGGGTCGGCGTCGAGCCGGATGCGCCGCTGGCAGGGGCCCCGCGGCCATGGTCCGCGGCGATGACCGTGGCCGACACGTCGGATCCCTTCGAGGACACCCGGTGGGTGGCCAACCGGCGTTTCCTCGTCTCGAGCGAGGGAGTCTGGACCGCCACCCTCGACGACGAAGAGGGCCCGGCGGCGCCGCGCCCGCGCCGGGTCATCGTTCGAGTGGACTTCTGAGGGAGACGTGTCCTCTGGATGCTCCAGGCCTGTCCGGATGGGTTGCTGGGTGCTCTGCCTGGCGGCGGCGCTCTCGGGGCGGACGGCCGCGGCGCAGGCCCAGAGCAGCCCGGCGCCCGCCGAGGAGCAGAACGCCTTCTTGCAGCTGGTGGTCAACGAAGTATCGCGCCGCGAGGTCCTGGTGATCGTGCGCCGGGGAGATGTTCTCGTGGCCGAGAGCGACCTGCTGGCCGCGGGGCTGCGCGCCCTCGGTCCCGGGCGGCCGGAGGTGCGCGACGATCGCCTGATGGTCTCGCTGGCCTCGCTGGCGCCCCGCTTGCGCTACCGGCTGGAGGAGGCCGAGCTGGTCCTGCGCATCACCGTCGACCCCTCGCTGCTGCCTCCCACCACCCTCGACCTGGCCAGCGGCCGCCCCGCCAACGTGACGGCCGCCGCCGATCAATCGCTGTTCGTGAACTACGCGCTCTCCCTCGAGGACGCCAGGCGGCTGGGCGGCTACGGCGAGGCCGGGCTCAGCCTGGGCCAGGGGTGGCTGCTGTACACGAGCGGCACCGCTCTCCCCGACGGGACGCTGGTGCGCAACCTCTCGAACCTGACCCTCGATCTCCCCTCCAAGCTCCTGAGGGTGGTCATGGGGGACTCCGTGGCAAGCACCGAGGACCTCCTGGGCGGGGCGGCCCTGATGGCCGGGATCAACCTCGGCACGAACTACGCGGTCGATCCGTACTTTCGTCGCTATCCCGCCCTGGGCTTCTCGGGCGCGACCCTCACGCCGTCGGTGGTCGAGGTCTACGTCAACGGCGCCCTGGTTCGCCGCCAGGAGCTGGGCCCTGGTCCTTTTCAGCTCGAGAACCTGCCCGCCACCACCGGCAGCGGCCAGACCCGGGTGGTGGTGCGCGACGCCTTCGGGCGGCAGAGCGTGGTGACCTCCAGCTACTACCTCGGCTCGGGGGTGCTCGCGCCCGGTCTGACGGAGCTGAACTTCGCCTTCGGAGCGCGCCGCCTCAATCCCGGGACCAGGAGCATGGACTACGACGGCATGACCCTCCTCGGCACATACCGGCGCGGCCTCTGGCGCTGGCTGACCGCGGGGCTGCGCGGCGAGGCGTCGGATGGGCTGGCGTCGGGCGGCCTGTCGCTGGCCCTGGCGCTGCCCTACGGCGAGCTCGACGGCTCGGTGGCCGCCAGCCGGCGCGCGGGGCTCCCCGGATCCGCCGCGGCGCTGTCCTACTCCTACACCGGCCGTGCCTTCAACCTGGGCCTGGGCCTGCGGGCGCTGAGCCCCCGCTACGCCAACCTGTCCCTGGACACCGACCTCGATCGCCCTCGCCTGGACGGCCGGGTCCTGGCCGGGACCGTGCTGTTCCGGACCATCGCGACGTCGGTCCAGTACCAGCAGGAACAGTGGCGCAGCGGCGGCATCGATCGCCGGCTGTCCCTGCTGGCCAACGCCCCGCTCGGCCGTGGGTTCACCCTGTTCGCCAACGGCAGCCAGGGCTGGATCCGGGGAGGCGTCCGGATCGCGGAGGTGTTCGCCGGGGTGTCGTGGGCGCCCTGGGCGCGCACCACGGCGCTGGGCGCGGTGGTGGGGCGTCACGACGCCGCCGGCGACAGCGCTGTCCTGCGCAGCGAGGTTCAGCGGACCCTCCCGCTCGGCCCGGGGGTCGGCTACCGGCTGCTCGCCGACGTCGGTCGCGACACGATGTTGCAGGCCGATGCCCGGGCCCAGACCACCTTCGGTCGGGTCGAGGCCACGGTCCAGCGCTCCGCCGGCCAGACCACCAGCTCACTGGGTGTGGCGGGCGGGGTGGTGGTCATGGCCGGCGACGTCTTCTTCACTCGCCCGGTCGACGGGAGCTTCGCGCTCATTCAGGTGCCGGGGGTGCCGCACGTGCGGGCCTACCAGTCGAACCAGGAGGTGGGCCGCACCAGCTCTCGCGGGAACCTGCTGGTCCCCAACCTGCTGCCGTACTACGGCAACCGGCTGGCCATCGAGGACAAGGACATCCCCCTCGACCACGACATCGGGACCACCGAGCTGGTCGTGGCACCTCCCTTCCGTGGCGGCGTCGTGGTGCGGTTCCCGGTGCGCCGGGTGCAGAGCGCCACGGGGAGCGCGGTGGTGCTGGTGGGCGAGAGCAAGGTGGTGCCGGCCTTCGGTCAGATCACCGTCACCGGCGCCGCCAACAAGGCCTCGATCTCGCCGCTCAACGGGCAAGGGAGCTTCTACCTCGAGGACGTGCCGCCGGGCCGCCACGACGCCGAGATCGAGTTCGGCGGCGGCACCTGCCGGTTCAGCCTCGAGGTGCCGGCGGCCAGGGGCCAGGCCCTCATCGACCTCGGCTCCGTCACCTGCCGCATGCCCGCAGCGGCCCCGCCCTCGGAGGTGCTCTGATGCGCTCCCCACGTTCCCTCCTCGTCCTCCTGGCCACGCTGGTGTCGATGGTCCTCCTCGCCCCGCGGGCCCGCGCCGCGAGCTGCAGCTTTCAGACGGTCACCTCGGTCGCCTTCGGCGCCTACGACGTCTTCACCACGACGCCGCTCGACAGCACCGCCACCATCGCCTACAGCTGCACGCCGTCGGTGACCAACCCGCGGATCTTCCTCTCCATGGGCGGGGGCGGCTCGTTCAATCCCCGCCGCCTGACCGGCCCGCTCGGCACCCTCGCCACCTACAACCTCTACCTCGACAGCGCGCGCACCACCATCTGGGGCGATGGCAGCGGGGGCACCTCGTTCATCACCGGGCCCGACCCCAGCAGCAACAGCCAGGTCTTCACCTACACCATCTACGCCCGGGTGTTCGCCGGGCAGGATCTGATCGCCGGCGCCTACAGCGACACGATCACGGTCACCATCAACTACTGACGGCGTCCCGGCTCGGCCAGGCCGCGTCCAGCTCCAGGATCCGGCGGAACGATCGCACCGCCTCCTGGACGTGCCCCGAGGCCAGGAGCGCCATGCCCAGGTTCGCGTGGGCCGAGGCCAGCGCCGGCTTCATGGCGGCCACGTCGTAGAGGATGCGCAACGCCTCCCGGTGCTCGCCGGCCGCGGAGAGCTGCCGCCCCAGGGTGGTGAGGGCTTCGTGATCGGCCGCTCCGCGCTGGGCCACCACCTGACGCCAGCAGTGGAGCGCGCCGGCGAAGTCGCCGGTCTCCGCCAGCAGCGTCCCGAGCCGGCGGTTGGCCTCCACATGGGTGGGCAGGCGGGCGGTGATGGACGCGAGCTGCTCGATGGCGTTGTCCGCCTGGCCAAGCCGCTCGTAGGCGGTCGCGGCCAGCAGCCGGAGCGAGATGGCCTCGGGATCGGCTCGCAGCGCGATGGTCGCCTCCGCCAGCGCCACCCGCTCGCGACCGTCGTCGATCAACAGCAGCACCAGCCCGTCGCGGAGCTCGGGGCGGGCGGGGAAGCGGGTCAGGGCCCGGCGCAGGATCAGCTCCCCTTCCCGGCGCGCCCCGGTCCTGGACAGCTGCGCGGCCGCCGCCAGGGCGTGCTCGCAACCATCGGGCGCCAGCTCGACGGCGCGAAGGAAGGCGTGAACGGCTCCGTCGATCCGGCCTGCCTCCAGCGCCGCCACTCCCTGGAGGTACCAGGCCTCCGGATCGTTGGGACGCTTCTCGACGCTCTGGGTGCGCTTGCTCCTCATGAGTTCTCTCAGATGAGTCATCGACGCTCGATGAGAACCCTTCAGGCACAGGCGTCGCGTCTAAGGCATTTCATGCTGTTTCTAGGGCAGTTCACGATCTCTCGTGCGCCAGTCTCCGGAGAACTCCGACGTCAAGACGAACCCCGAGAGTCCGATGTGCCAGAGACAGCGAGCTACACGACAGATCGCTCGTATGACGACCCGGCGGTGATGAAGAATCGGGGCACGATGATGACCGGAGAGACGCCGGCGCTTGCCGGCGCCGAGCGCGCCGGTCATGCCCGCAAGGCCAGCGCGAGCATCTTGCTGGTCGACGCGCGGGCCTTCGGGCTGCGGGTGATGGAGGGGACCCTCCGCCGGGATCTCGAGGTGACCTGGACCGGGCAGCCCTCCGAGGCGCTGGAGCTCCTGGGGCGCCGCCACTTCGACGCCGTGGTGGCCAGCGCCGATCTGCTGGACAGCGCCGGCGAGAACTTCCTGCAGAAGCTGGGGAGCATCTGCGCGGGGGTGGGGCGGGTCCTGGTCGGGCCCGACGAGCGCGCCGAGGAGAGCTTGCGGGCGCTGCGCGAGGGCTGGGTGACCGCCTTCGTGCACGAGCCCTTCACCCCCGACGAGCTCCTGGTGGCAATTCGCCGGGCCCTGCGGACCGAGCCGCTCCAGGTCCTCTTGGCGATGCGCGATGGCCAGCTCCGCCTGCGGGCGCGCGAGCTCCTCACCAGGAGCGGGGTGGAGTGCTGGGAGGCCGACAAGCCCGGCGAGGTCTTGCCCCAGCTCGAGGCGCACCCGTGTGACGGCGTGGTGCTGGGCCTCGATCTCGGGGCGGGCGACGTCCTGGGCCTGGTGGCGCAGGTTCGCACCAGCCACCCCCGGGTGCGTCCGGTGGTGTTCGGTCAGGACGATCTGCCCGCGCTGGTCGCCGATCTGCGGCGCATCGGGGTCTACGACTACCTCTCTCCCCAGGTGCCCGACCGGCAGGTGGTGTTCCGCATCCTGTGCGCCCTCGAGGACCGGCCCTGGGCCGAGCAGGTCGATGGCGTGGCCGTCGACAGCGGTGGAACGGAGCCGATGGTGGGCTCGAGCCGGCCGATGGAGGCGCTGCGCGCCCTGGTGACGACGGTGGCCCAGAGCGCGGCGCCGGTGTTGATCCGGGGCGAGACCGGCACCGGCAAGGACCTGGTGGCGCGACGGATCCACGCGCTCAGCCCCCGGCGCGAGGGGCCGTTCTTCGCCATCAACTGCGCGGCCCTGACCGACACCCTCTTCGAGAGCGAGATGTTCGGCCACGAGCGCGGGGCCTTCACCGGGGCCGCCACCCAGAAGCCGGGGCTGTGCGAGCTGGCCAGCCAGGGGACGCTGTTCCTGGACGAGATCGCCGAGCTGGCCTTGCCGGCCCAGGCGAAGCTCTTGCGCTTTCTCCAGTCGGGCGAGTTCATCCGGCTCGGCGGGCGGACCGTGCTCAACAGCAAGGCCCGGGTGGTGGCGGCCACCAACCGGCCGCTCGAGACCATGATCGAGGAGGGGGAATTCCGCGCCGATCTGTTCCATCGCCTCAACGTGCTCGAGGTGCACGTCCCGCCGCTGCGCGAGCGCACCGAGGATCTCCCCGAGCTGGTGGCCCACCTCCTCTCCGAGCTGTGCCGGGAGCACGGCCGTCCCAGCACCCGGCTCGCGCCCCGGGCTTTCGAGCGCCTGATCTCGAACAACTGGCCGGGCAACGTCAGGGAGCTGGCCAGCGTGCTCGAGCGCGCGCTCTTGCTGGCCGCGGGGACGGTGATCGAGGAGGTGCGGCTGGGGAGCTCGGCCGGCCCACCGGCCTCCCAGTCGCTGCTCTCGAGCGTCGATCAACCGCTGCGCGAGGCGGTCGAGGCCGCCATCCGCGTCGTCGAGCGAGAGTACCTGATCCGGGTGCTGACCATCGCCGGGGGCAACATCATCCGCGCCGCCCGGCGGGCGGGGATCGACCGGCGCAACTTCTACCGCAAGCTGGCCGACCACGGCCTGGACCCGGCTCAGTTTCGCCGCATCACCGCCAGCCTCAGGGCCGTGCGTTGAGGTTGCGGGCCGCGAACGAGCTGGTGGCCGAACGAGTCTCCCGGCGAGACGGCCGGGCCGAGCCTCCCCGGCGGCCCCAGGTGGTCCTCTTGGTCCAGCACTCGAGCCACAGCCGGCGGGTCATGATGGAGATGCTCAAGACCGAGCACCTCTTCGACGTCTTCCTGGAAGCCGACAGCGGGCGGTCCGCCCTGTGCCTGGCCGCCGAGCACGCCGTCGATCTGGTGCTGTGCGATCTGGACTTGCCCGCCCAGGACGGGCTGGGCTTCCTCGATCGGTTCCGCCGCGACCTGCGCAACGAGATCATCCCGGTGCTGGCCCTGGGGGGCAAGGCGGCGCCCAGAAAGCTGGTGGAGGGGCTCCGGCGCGGGGCCAACGACTACCTTTGCAAGCCCTTCAGCCGCGACGAGCTGTGCGCTCGGGTGCGGAACCACCTGCGCACCAAGCTGTTGCAGGACGAGGTCAAGCGCAGGAACCAGGAGCTCGAGGCCATCAACGCCGAGCTGACCCGCAGCGCGACCACCGATCCGCTCACCGGCCTGTTCAACCGGCGCCACTTCATGCAGCGGGCGCACGAGGAGGTCAAGCGCGCCCAGCGATACCAGCGTTGCTTCGGCCTGCTCATGCTGGACGTCGACCACTTCAAGCGCCTCAACGATGAATTCGGTCACCTGGCCGGTGACGAGGTGCTGGTGGTGCTCGCGTCGGTCGTCAAGGGGACCCTGCGGGAGACCGATCTGCTGGCCCGCTTCGGCGGCGAGGAGTTCATCATTGGCCTGCCCGAGACCGGTCCGACGGGCGCGGCCGTGGTGGCGGAGCGGCTGCGGCAGCGGGTGGCGGCCGCGCCCCTGCCCGGCGTCGATCGCTCGGTCACGGTCTCGGTCGGAGCGGCCGCGCTCCCCACCGACGGCGTGGAGTCGGTCGACCAGCTCATCCAGCTCGCTGACGACGCCCTGTACCGCGCCAAGAGCCAGGGCCGCAACCGCGCCATCACCCACGGCGTGGGCTGATATGCCTTCATCGTCGGTGCGCGACGCTCCGGGCTACAGGTCTGGCGGGATCTGCCGAAACCCCCTCCATGGGGACCGGTGAGCCCACCATCCTGGTCGTCGACGACTCCCCCACCGCGCGCCTGCAGGTGCGCCTCGTGCTCGAGGAGGCGGGCTACCAGGTGACCGAGGCGGGCAACGGGCTCGAGGGCCTGGAGGAGGCCCGGGCCGTCCGCTTCGCCGCCATCGTCGCCGACGTGAACATGCCGGTGATGACGGGCCTGGAGATGATCCGGGCGGTCCGCCGACTCACCAACCACCGGGACACCCCCATCTTCGTCGCCAGCACCGAGTCCTCTCCCGAGGCGGTGGCCGAGGGGATGGCGGCCGGCGCCTCCGGCTGGCTGATCAAGCCGGTGGACGCCGAGGTGCTGCTGCCGGCGATCCGGCAGGCCCTGCGGCGGGCTTGAAGCCTCCGCCCGGCCGGGGCCCGTACTCCAGGTACTTGGGCGTGAACTGGGTGGGGCAGCGCTGGATGAGGATCTTCCGCGTCCGCTCCGCCTCGGCCAGATCGACGAAGATCCGCCCCGCGATCACCCCCTTCATGCCCAGGCCGGGGAAGAGCTGGCCGGGCAGCAGGGCCGCGCGAAAGCCGCACTCATCGGCGGGGCCGACGGGGGCGGCGAGCGCGGCCTTCTGGTCGCGGTGGGGACCGAGGTAGAGCAGCCCCAGGCGATAGTCGGCGTCGGGCAGCGGGCTCTCCACCAGCCGCGGCTGGGCCGGGTCCCAGCGCAGCCGGACGGCCCGCAGGCGGGTCACCGGGGCGCCGTCGCTCTCCCGCTCCTGGTAGATGGCCGCCAGGTCCTGGTACTTGCTCGCCGCCGGGACCACCCGCAGCTCGACGGGCGAGGCGGCCGGGCGCCGCTCCTCCCAGGCCTTGAGCAGCTTCCCCTTGTCCGCGCGGTAGAGCACGTGGTGCACCTCGGGGTGCTCGCCGCCGCGCTCCTCGCTCAGCAAGAGCGCGACCTCCCCCTTGGCCAGGTTCACCGGGCGCACGCCCACGTTCAGCTGGCAATTGCCCGTCCAGACCAGGGTGTCCGCGGCGATGCCGAAGGCGGCGTCGGGCGAGCCGCCCTTGAACTCACCGCAGCTCTTGGCGATGACCTCCTGCTCGAGGACCCGGGGACCCGAGCGCAGGGTCAGGGTGATGGGACAATCCTTGGCGCCCGAGCAGCCGTCGTAGGCGAGCTCGAACTCGTGGATCGGTCCCGAGAACAGGCCCCACACCTGGCGCCCGCCGGTCTTGACGGGGCTGGCCGGCGCCGCCGGAGCGGCGTCGGGGAGAGCGGGGGCCGGGGTGGTCTTGCAGCCGAACAGCGCCACAGCCAGGAGGATCGAGCGAACGAGTGGCGACACGCGCGAAGAGTGTACCCGGCCCGGAGCGCTCACCCCAACTTCCACACCACCGCCGCGGCGATGGCCGCCGCCGTGGCCGCCGCGGCCGCCAGCCACAACCCCCAGCGGGTGGGGCGCGGGGGCCGGGGCAGGGCGGCCACCACTTGCTCCAGCGACTGGAAGCGGTCCTCGGGCTTGCGCTCGAGGCAGCGGCGCACGAGCGCGTCCCAGCCGCGGGGCAGCTGCGGGGCCACGCTGGCGAGGCGCGGGGACGGATCGTTGAGGCGCTGCCAGGGCGGCACCTTCACGAACGGCCGCACCCCCGAGAGCAGCTCGAAGATCAGCACCCCCAGCGCGAACACGTCGGCCGTCGGGCCCACCGGCTTGCCGCCGTGGATCTGCTCGGGGGCCATGCAGTCGATGGTGCCGGCCAGGCCGACCTGGCGGTGGGGCATGGTGGTGGGGACGCTGCCGTCGACGGCGCGGGCCAGGCCGAAGTCCATCAGCACCGCCCGCTCCTCCCCGCGCGGGTCGGCCACCAGGAAGACGTTCTCGCTCTTGAGATCGCGGTGGACGATGCCGGCGTCGTGGATGGCCTTGAGGCCGCCCAGGATCTGGCGCAGGAGCGGCCTGGCCTGGTCCGGCGAGAAGGGGCCGTGCTTCGCCATCCGCTGGGCCAGGGTCTCGCCCGAGAGGAACTCCATGGTGAGGAAGGGGACCGACTCCTCCTCGTTCAGGTGGCGGCGGCCGTGCACCCCGAACTCCAGGATGCGGCAGACGTTGGGGTGGGTCACCTTGCGGGCCAGCCGGACCTCGCCCTTGAAGCGGAAGGCGGCGTGGTCGTCGTCCAGCACCGTCGAGGCCAGGGTCTTCAACGCCACCGGCTCGTCGAGCAGCAGATCGAAGGCCTCGTAGACCTCGCCCATCCCGCCGCGGGCGATGAAGCGCCGGACCTCGTAGCGCCCCAGCACCCGCTCGCCCACCGAGAGGGTGCGGATGCCCAGGGTGGGCAGCGCGCCCGACTGCCCCGACGGCGCGGCCAGGGCCCGGGTGGCCTCGGCCATGGCCAGGCGGCAGGCGGCGCACTCGTCGAAGTGGGCCAGCAGGCGCTCGGTGTCGACCTGGGCCCCCGGCGCCGCCAGGTGCATCAGCAGATCTTCCTCCGAGGGGCAGCCCCCAGAAGGGGTCATCGCCGCGGATCCTCCCCCAGGATCCGGTGCAGGCTGAGGCGCACGTCGCTCTGGACCAGGCGGACCATGCTGCGGAACTCGGAGCTGGAGGTGTGCAGGTTGAGCGAGATCTTGCGGCAGATCTGCTCCAGCACCTCCTTGCGGATGGCCACCAGCCAGCGGGCGATGGTGGCCCGGTGGACGTGGAACACCTGCCCCATCTCGTCGATGCTCATCCCGTCGAGGAAGTGCATGCGCAGCAGCGTCTTCTGCCGGCTGGGCAGGGCGGAGAAGCACTCCTCGAGGGCGGCCTGGAAGGTATCGCGGTACTGCGACTTGGCCGCCAGCAGCTCCTGGTCGGCGTCCTGCGCGACCAGCCCCTCGAGCAGGCCGGCGTCGGGCCCGGCCAGACGGTCGCGCGCCGCCCCCAGCTTCAGCGCCAGCCGCACGGCGCACACCTGCACCCAGGCCCCCAGCGGCCCCTGTCCCTTGAAGGTCCCGATCTTGGGGGCCGTCCCCAGAAGCAGCGTCACCCGCAGCTGCTGGCGGAGCTCGTCGGCCTGATCGGCCGACAGCACGATCCGGCCCACCGTCTGGGTCATGGTGGCCAGGTAGCGCCGCTCGAAGGCCTGGTAGGCCTCGGGATCGTGGGCCACGCAGCCGGCCACCAGATAAAGCTCGTCGCCGCGCTCCTTCAAG
>Ga0134123_10002612_pt1 | contig 11793 bp, 14 predicted proteins | sample KB303_FD_96460 | JGI IMG/M metagenome (GOLD analysis project Ga0134123, IMG submission 96460) | Terrestrial soil microbial communities without Nitrogen fertilizer from Kellogg Biological Station, Michigan, USA - KB3-0-3 | ecosystem: Environmental > Terrestrial > Soil > Unclassified ...
CGCTCCGGTAAAACCGCATGGCCACCTCACCCGCGGCGCGGGCCGCCTCCAGGGCAGCGGCCAGCGCCCGGTCCAGCTCGGCGTCGGTCACGCCGTCTCCTCGCCCGGAAAGGGCTCGCCGCGCTCGGTCAGGACCTTGCCGTAGATCTCGAGCGCGTCGACCACCACGGGCATCCCGCCGTACGTGGCCTGCTGGAAGATCACCTCGGCGACCTCGCGGCGGCTGGCGCCGACGTTCAGCGCGGCGTGGATGTGCACGTGCAGCTCCTTGGGCCGGTGCAGCACGGTGAGCGAGGCCACCGCGCACAGCTCGCGCTGCTTCTGCGAGATCACCTCCCGGCTGTACATGACGCCGGTGAAGAAGAGCGAGAGGTCGCGGGCCAGCCCCTTGTCGAAGCGCTTCCAGTGGTCGAACCCGACCTCGTTGCGGACTCCCTTGAACAGCGTGGCGCTGGTGCGCTTGGTCTTCTCGCGGATGGCGGCGTCGTCGATCAGTCCCATGGCAATCCTCTCAGCGGGCGACGGACACTGGCGTGAACAGCGTGGCGCGAACGCGCGGTGACGGCAGACACGGGCCCGATCATCTCACGGGGGCCGGGGCGTCGCCGTTTCGTAATCCGGCGTCTCACGGCCGCCGTGCTAGGCTGGACGGACGGGTCGCCCGCAATGCTCAATCCACACATCTTCCGCGCCTACGACGTGCGCGGCCGCCTCGGCGCCGACATCAATGCCGACGTCTTCCGCCAGGTCGGGCACGCCTACGCCACGCTGATCCGGCGCCACGGCGGGCGCACGGTCGCGGTCGGGTGCGACAACCGTGAGTCCTCGGGCGGCCTGAAGACGGCCTTCATGGCGGGGGCCCGTGCCGGCGGCCTCGACATCGTGGACATCGGCGAGGTCACGACGCCGATGCTCTACTTCGCCACCGCGCACTGGCGACTGGACGGCGGCGCCAACATCACCGGCAGTCACAACCCGGTGACCGACAACGGCGTGAAGATGGTCCACCCGGGCGCGGCACCGCTCAGCGAGGACGAGATCCAGGAGCTGCGCCACACCATCGAGAGCGGCACCTTCGCGTCCGGCCACGGGAGCACGACAACGCGCGACGCCCGCGACGACTACTTCGGCGTGCTGGCGGGCCTGGTCCGCCCCGCCCGCCCGTTGCGGGTCGTGGTCGACGCCGGCAACGGCGTGGCCGGCCGCTACGGTCCGGAGCTGCTCCGCCGCATCGGGTGCGACGTCACCGAGCTGTACTGCGAGTCGGACGGGCGGTTCCCCAATCACCTGCCCGATCCGGAAGATCCCGAGAACGTCGTCGATCTGCAGGCCAAGGTCCTCGAGCTCGGCGCCGATCTGGGCCTGGCGTGGGACGGCGACGCCGATCGCGTCGGCGTCATCGACGAGCGCGGGCGCCGGCACGAGGCCGACCTGGTTCTGGCGCTCCTCGCGCGCGATCTGCTGCGCCGTCATCCGGGGGCCAAGATCGTCTTCGACGTGAAGTGCTCGCAGGCCCTGGTGAACGACATCGTGGGCCACGGCGGCGTGCCCGTCATGTGGAAGACCGGCCACTCGCACCTCAAGCGCAAGATGCGCGACGACCAGATCCTCCTGGGCGGCGAGGTCAGCGGCCACATCTTCTTCGGCGAGAACTACTACGGCGTGGACGACGGCCTGCTGGCCGCCTGCAAGGTGGTGGATGTGGTCGCCCAGGAGTCGGGCCCCGCCTCGCGTCTGTTCGACACGATCGAGCACCTGCACTCCACGCCCGAGCTGAAGGCGCCGTGCCCGGACGACAAGAAGTTCGCGTTGATCGAGGAGCTGGCGCGCGAGCTCCGGGCGCGCTACGAGACGATCGACATCGATGGCGCCCGCGTGCTCTTCCCCGGCGGCGGCTGGGGCCTCGTGCGCGCGTCCAACACCAATCCCTACCTCACGCTGCGCTTCGAGGGACCGAGCGAAGCTCAGATCGCCGAGATGAAGCGGGTCATCTACGGCGCGCTGGAGCGCTACCCCTACGTGACCCTGCCCGAGTAGCTCAGCGCCCGCCCAGCACGTGGTGCACGGCGGCCAGCGCCGTCGGCACGCTCGGGCAATCGCGCGAGCCCCAGCACGCGCCCGGATCCATGAGGATGGCCGCCAGGCCGGCCGCGCGCGCACCGACCACGTCGACGGAGTAGAGATCGCCCACGTAGACGGCCTCGGCGGACGCCACGCCCGCGCGCTCCAGGGCCAGGTGGAAGATGCGCGGGTCGGGCTTCTCGACGCCCACCTGCGACGAGTCGATGACGAAGTCCAGGTGCCGGGCGAGACCGAGCCCTTCGAGGATCGCCGTGACCGTGCCGTTGGAGTTCGAGATGCACGCCGTGCGCAGGCCGCGGTCGCGGGCCAGCCTCAGGGCCGCCTCGGCCTCGGGCTCGCCTTCCGTCCACAGGCCGACCGGCGTGTTGTACGTCCGCCGCCACGCCGACAGCGCAGCCACGACGGAGGCGTCACGCACCTCGAGCTCGTCGAGCAGGTAGCGCAGGTAGCGGTCGCCGCTGTCCGAGCTCTCGGTCGACGTCCCGCGGCCGAACGAGGCGTCAAGCCTCACCCTGGCGCGCCACTCGGCGCGCTGCACCTCGGCGCCGCTGGCCTGAACTCCCTGCCCGGCGAGCGCGGTCGCGATCGCCGCGTAGTCCATGTGGATGAGCGTGTTGCCCGCGTCGAAGAAGATGGCGCGGATCACGGGGCCACCCGGAAGGTGAATTCGCCCTCGGTGAGATGGCCGTCCACCGACAGCACACGCCAGACGACCTTGTAGGTGCCGGCGCTCAGAGGCGGCACCGAGACTCGTAGCTGCCGGGCATTGCCGGACTCCACCCGGCTGTCATCGGCATCGGCACGCGCACCCTTGTCGTTCAGCACGCGCACCCGGCTGTACGCCGGCTCCAGCCGCTCCGTGAACCAGACGCTGACGTGCGTGGGGGAGGTCCGTACCCGGCTGCCCGGACGAGGCTCGGCACGGTCGAGGAGGCCGTGCGCGCTGGCGGTGACCGCCAGCCCGACGATGACACCGATCACGAGACCGCGAAGCGCTGACATGGCGATCACTCTACCAAGCAACGCCGGTCCCTCGACGGCGGGTCCGGGGTCACGCCTCAATCGGGCGGAACCCAGCCCAGGGCTGCGTGTTATAACGGAAGCACGATGGCTGGCCACCCCAAGCGCCTGTTCTTCTTGATGATGGCGCTGGCCGTCGCCGGGTCGCTGCTGGGCTCGGCGAGCACGGCCGTGGCTCACGTACGCCCCGCGCCGCCGACTCTGGCGGTCGCTCCCGACCCGGCTCCCGCTCCGGCACCCAGCGCCACCCCGGTCGCAGCGCCCGCCGTGGCCCCTCGCGCCGTCAGCATGCAGGTCACCGCGGCCCCGGCGACGGTGCCCGTCGCGGGCCTCGGCGTGGCCGTGGTCTTCGCGCTCCTGCTCGCCGCGACGCTGGTCGCGCCCCGGCGCGTCCTCATCGCGGCCCTGGTGCTCATCCTCGCGGTCATCGCCGTCGAGGAGAGCGTGCACTCGGTCCATCATCTGGCCGATCAGCGAGCCGCGGCGCAATGCGCCGTGGCGGCCGCCTCGGCACAGGTGCAAGGCGCGACCGAGCCCGTCCCGGTCCCCATCGTCGGCGTTGCCGCTCCGATCGGCGCCGTCGTCGCGCCTGAACCCGTTCGGCCCGGTAGTCGTTCGCTCCGCCCCGACGAGGGGCGCGCTCCCCCCTCCGCCTAGCTCCTCGGTTCTCAGCTTCGTTCTCTGACCCCGTTCCGTCGCGCGGTGTTCTCCGCGTCGTGCGCGACACGGTCGGAGGCCACGCTCGACAAGTCAAGAGGAGGCGCTCAGGCGCTCGACACGATGTTGCGGATCTATCTCGCGCGATTCGGACCCGTGGTGGCATCCGTGCTGGCGCACGTCGGCGTCGTCACGGCCATTGCCCTGGCGCCGGGGATCGCCGTCCGCACGCCGGTCCTGTTCGCCGAGCTCGTCGATCCGGAACCGGTGCCGCAACCGCCTCCGCCGCGTCCCGTGCAGGTCGATCGACGTCCGCTACGGCTGCCCAAGCTCATCGAAAAGCCGATGCCGGTCGCCCCGCCGCCGATGAGCCGGCCAGACCCGGAACCTCCGACCCCCGAGGCACCGCCGCCACCTGCCCCGACGCCGGCGGCGCCCGTCGCCGCGGCGCCGCCGGCCCCCGTCGCGTCAGCCGCACCGAGCGGCGTGACGAGCGGTCCACCGGCGGTGGACGTCGTCGATCGGAGCTCGGGTGTCTTCGCGAGCTCTCCGACGCCCTCGCCATCCACCAACGGGTCGGCGCCGGCTTCGAGCGCGGCGCCGCAGGCGACGGGACCGGCGGTGGCCGCACTGCCGACGGACGGCATCACCCAGCGCCCCACGCCACAGGGCGGCTACCAGCACCGCCCCGCATATCCCTCGAGCGCGCGCCGGCTGGGCGTGCAGGGCACCACGCTCCTGAACGTGCTCATCGCCGACGATGGCCGCGTCGCCAACGTCGTGGTCGCGCAGTCCGCCGGTCATCCCGACCTGGACCAGGCCGCGGCCGAGGCCGTCCGTCGCTGGCGCTTCGAGCCGGCGCGGCGCGGGGCCGAGAAGGTCGCCATGTGGGTGCAGCTCCCCGTCGAGTTCCGACTCCGCTAAGTTCCGCCTCCGCTGGAGGAGATGCCGATGGCCATGACTCGTTCCGGTACCGCACGGCTCACGCGACGCCTCACGCTCTCCGCTGTCCTGGTCGCGCTGCCCGTCGCGGGGACCGGCGCACCCGCGCCCGCCCGGCGGCTGGAGGTCACGCACCCGGCCGGCGGCCACGAGGTGCACGTCTCCGCGCCGGCCGTCGTCGAGGGCGCCGACGGTCCGCTGGTCGCATGGATCGCCAAGGCGCATGACACGAACACGGTGTTCGTCGCACGGCCGGGCGCCGCCGCCGAGCCCGTTCGTGTGAATCCACCGCAGACCTCGGCGGACTCCCTGCACCAGGCGCCCGGGCTGGCGCTCGGGCCGGGGGGCGAGGTCTACGTCACGTGGTCGTCGAGCAAGCCCAAGCCGGTCGACGGCCTGTTCGCCTCCGATCTGTTCCTTTCACGCTCGCTCGACGGCGGGCGCTCGTTCGAGCTTCCGCTGCGCGTGAACGACGACCGGCCCATCTCGCACTCGTTCGAGGATCTCGCCGTCGCACCCGACGGCGCCGTGCTGGTGGCGTGGATCGATAGCCGCGATGGTGCGAAGCAGACCGCGACCTGGCTCGCCCGGGTGACCGAGCGCGGATCGAAGCTGGAGCACGTCACGCGGCTGCCGGCCGGCGAGACGTGTGTGTGCTGTCGCGTCAGCGTGTCCGCCGGGCCCGGTGAGGCCGCGGCCGTCATGTGGCGCAAGGTGTTCCCCGGCGACGTCCGCGACATGGTGGTCTCCAGCTCGACCGACGGCGGACGCACGTTCGCCGCCGCCGCGCTCGTGCACGCCGATCGCTGGAAGATCACCGCCTGCCCGCACCGCGGCGGCAGCATCGCCACGGACGGACGAGGCCGTCTCTACGCCGTCTGGTACACGGAGGGCTCCGGGGATCGTCCCGACCTGCTGCTCGCCGTCGCGCCCGACGGCCGCCGCTTCGGCGCGCCCCGGCGTGTCCACACGGCCACCGGCTCGGTCCCCGACCACGCGCGGCTCGCGGTGGACGCGGCGGGCCGCGGCGTCGTCGTGTGGGAGGATTCGACCGCGGTCCGCCGCCGGATCTTGTTACGCTCTATCGGCGACGGCGGCCGGAGCCTCGGGCCCGTCCAGATCCTGTCCCAGGCGATCAAGGCCTGGATGCCGGACGTCGCGGTGGCGCGTGATGGCTTCGTCGTGACCTGGCACGAGGAGCAGTTCCCGTCCACCAAGACGATCGTCCGCTACGTGAGCGCCAAGGAGGTGGCTGGGCGATGACGAACGTGGGCTGGATGGCTGTCGGGCTGAGCGTGGCCATGCTCGTGGGCGGAACGCTCGCGCAGGCCCAGCACCAGCACGGCGCGCCGGCCGCCAAGCCGGCGGCGGTGGCGCCGGGGCCCAAGCGCGTGACCATGGAAGACCTGCACCGCGGCGGTGGCGTACCGCCGGGCTGGCGCTTCGCGTGGCCGGCCGGCGACGCGGCGAAGGGGCGTGAGGTGTTCGCCAAGCTCGAGTGCTACCAGTGCCACGAGATCAAGGGAGAGAAGTTCCCCGCGGTCACGCCGGATCCCGCGCGTCGCGGCCCCGAGCTCAGCGGCATGGGCGGCCACCATCCGGCGGAGTACTTCGCCGAGTCGATCATCAATCCGAATGCCGTCATCGTGCTCGGGACCGGTCACACGGGTCCGGATGGGCTGTCGATCATGCCGGACTTCCGCGACAGCCTCACGCTGGCCGAGACGATCGACCTGGTCGCCTTCATCCGCAGCCTGGGCGGTGGTGAGGACCACGCGCACCACGGCGCGGCGCCGGCTCGCGAGCAAACCGCCGGGAGTTACCGCGTGCGACTGGCGTTCCACGCCTCCGGCCAGGGCGGCGACCACGCGCACCACGGTCACGCCGCGGCCGCGACGACGGCGGCCGGGCACCTCGTCCTCCTGGTCAACGATCTGGTCACGGGCGAACCGGTTCCCTACCTGCCGATCAGCGCCACCATTCACACGGACAAGGCGGCGGCGCGCAGCGTCAACCTGGTCCCGATGATGGGCGGGCAAGGCTTCCACTACGGAGCGGACACCACGCTGTCGCCGGCCACGACGAAGATCACGGTCACCATCGGCAAGCCGACGATGCGGGTCATGGCGTCCGCGAGCAGCCGGTTCGCTCGCACCGAGGCGGTGAGCTTCGACTGGAAGCAGTGACCGCACTGTTCGCCCGCTGGGTGCACCTGGCGTCCTCCGTGCTGCTGGTCGGCGGCGCCACGATGCTGCTGCTGGCGGGGCCCAGCGATCGTCCGACGGCCCGGCGGTGGGAGGCGTGGATCGTTCGCGCCGGCCGCCTGCTGATCGCGCTGGCGCTCCTCACCGCCGTCATCGCCGTCGCCGGCCAGACGGCGGTGCTGGAGGGCCGCGCCGGCGCGTGGCTCGACGGCGCTGCGATGATCCGCATGCTGCTGCACACGCAGGCCGGGGCCGTGTGGCTCGTGCGGGCTGGTCTGCTCCTGGTCCTCGGCGCGTTCCTCGCCGGGCGGATGAACCTCGCGGACCGCACGGACTGGCGAGCGGCCCGGGGCGAGGGTGCGCTGCTCGGCCTAAGCGCGCTGGGGCTGATCGCCGCCGCCGGCCACGCCGCCGCCGTCGAGCCGGACACGGCCGCCGCGATCGCGATCGACGTGATCCACTTGGTGGCCGCCGGCGTCTGGGTCGGCGGGCTCCCCGCCCTGGCGCTCCTGCTCGGGCTCGCCTCTCGCGAGGACGGCGCCGACGCCCGACCCTACGCCGTACTCGCCACCCGGCGCTTCTCGACGCTCGCGCTGGCGCTCGTGGTGGTGCTCGCCGTGTCCGGAGTCTGGAACACGTGGGCGCAGGTCGGCAGCGTGCCCGGCCTGCTCGGCACGCTGCACGGTCGCCTGCTGCTCGCGAAGCTGGCCATCTTTGCCGTGCTGCTCGCGCTGGCCGCCGGCAGTCGACGACTGATTCCCGCGCTGAGCGGCGAGGCGGTCGCCATCGGCCGTCCGGCGATGCGCCGACTCGGCCGGCTCGTCACCGCCGAGGCCGTGCTGGCCGCGCTGGTGCTGGGACTCGTGGCCGTGATGAGCGTGACGCCCCCGGCGCGCCACACGGTGCCCGTGTGGCCGCTGTCGATCCGTCTGTCGTTCGGCGCGCTCGAGGCCACGCCGGAGCTCAGATCCACGGTGCTGGTCGGGAGCCAGGTGGCGATCCTGGGCATGGTGGCGCTCCTGGCGTCGATGACACTGCGCCGCCTGCGGCTGCCGCTCCTGGCCGGCGGCGTCGTCGTCCTCGTCGCCGGGATCGGCATCGCGCTGCCGCCGCTCGTCACCGACGCGTATCCCACGACCTACCGGCGCTCCGACGTGCCCTATCAGGCGGCCTCGATCGCCGGGGGCAAAGCCCTGTTCGCCGAGCACTGCGTGGCCTGCCACGGGTCCCGCGGCGGTGGCGACGGGCCGGCGGCCTCCGCGTTGAATACGCGCCCGGCGGATCTGCGCGCGCACCACGTGGCGCTGCACACCGCGGGCGATCTCTTCTGGTGGATCGGCCACGGGCTCAGGACGATGCCGGCCTTCGGCGATCGGCTGAGCCCCGACGAGCGCTGGGACCTCGTCAATTTCCTGCGGGCGCTGTCGGCGGGGGATGCCGCGAGCCTGCTCGGCCCGGCGGTGGCGCCCGAGCAGCTGTGGATCGTGGCGCCCGACTTCACGTTCGCCGTCGGGCCCACGCCGGCCCGCTCGCTGAAGGAATATCGCGGCCGCAAGAGCGTGCTGCTCGTGCTCTACACGCTGCCGGCTTCCGGCGCGCGGCTGTCCGAGCTGGCCGAGCGCTACGCGCTCCTGTCCACCCTGGGCCTGGAAATCATCGCCGTGTCGACCGACGCCGAGCCCGACGCGCTGCGCCGGCTCGGTGACGCGCGGATCTTCTATCCGATCGTCACCGACGGCGCGCGGGACATCCTCGACACGTATCGCCTCTTCTCCCCGGCGCCTCACGCCGAATTCCTCATCGACCGCCAGGGCTATCTCCGGGCGATCGCCGCCGGCGGCGGGACGGCGATGCGCGACACCGATCTGCTGGTCGCCGATCTGCAGCGGCTGAACGCCGAGAAGGCGGCGCCACCGCCCGCCGAGCACGTGCACTGATGCGCGTGTGGAAGGTGGTGCTGTTGATGAATCTCGCCCTGGCGCTGGGCCTCGGGGTGGGCTGGCTCTGGTGGGGCCGGCAGGCGCGCCGGCTGGCGGAAGATCTCGAGGCCGCGCGGGTGGCGGCCGTGCCGGTGGGCGAGCGCGAGTTCAAGTCGACGGGCATCGTGCGGGCCGGCATGACCGACCTCGGTCTGCTGGTCATCACCCACGGCGACATCCCCGGCTACATGCCGCCCATGACGATGGGGTTTCGCACGGCCTCGCCGGCGATTCTGGCGTCGGTCAAGCCCGGCGACGCGGTACGATTCACCTTGCGCGGAACGCCACCGAACCTGGCGATCACCGCGATCGAGAAGACGGCGCCGTAGGGCGCCCGAAGGAGCCCGCCTCGTGAAGCTCCTGCGGTCGATCGGCCGCCTCGCCGCAGTGTTCGCGGCCGCGCTGGCGGCCCCCGCGGCGTGGGCGGATCACCCAGGCGGCCTGCGCAGCGAGGGCTGGAGCCCGCTCACCAGCGCGCTGGTCTTCGGGGGCCTCGCCCTGCTCGCCGGCGCGGTGGTCATCATCGTCGTGGCCATCATCACGCGGCGCAATCATCCATCCGAATGAAGGCCCGGCGCCTGCATCCGCGCAGTGTCCTGGTCGTGGCCGGCGCGTGCTTCGTGGCGCTGGCCGCCACCGCCATGCTGGTCGGCGCCATGCCGGCCGACACGGCGCTGCGCGAGGCGATTCTCCGGATGGCATCGCCCCGCGTGCTGAACGCCATGCGGGTCGTGAACCGGGCCGGCGACTGGCGGGCGCTGGCGCCGGGCCTGGTGGTGCTGTTCCTGGTGTTCGCCGAGGCCCGACGGCAGTGGTGGGTGTGGAGCGCGCTCATGGTGTCGGCGCCCATCATGGAGTGGACGCTCAAGCACATCGTGGCCCGGAGCCGCCCGGAGGACCTGTCGTTCGGATTCCCGAGCGGGCACTCGACGGCGGCAGCGGCCTTCTACGGCGCGGTGATCTTCCTGGCCGACTCGCTGCCTCCGCGCCTGTGTCGTGCGGTACGCGTGTTGGCGGTGCTGATGATGGTGCTCGTGGGGCTCGCGCGCGTGATGCTGCGCGCGCACTGGCCCTCGGACGTGCTGGGCGGCATCGCGCTCGGCCTGGCGCTGGCCGCGATCGCCGGTCTCATCGCCTCGCGCCCGCCGGCGAGGGCCGCCGAGAACGTCACGGCCTAAGCGCGCGGGCCGGCGCGGAGCCGGCCGGTGGACCGGGCGCGAGGCTCACGCGCGCGAGGTCCGCGCGCGTGACCCGAGCGGCCGCGTCGGTGCCCGCCGTCGCGCCGCGGCCGGCGCCACGTCACCCACCGCTGCCCGCAGCGTCTTGAGCAGCGCGTTGGCCTCGGTGCTGAGCGGCCGCTGGCGGGGATGGATCAGGTCGAGGCTCCGGCTCAGCGGCTCGGCGTCGCGCGGGTCGATCGCGATGAGCTGGCCGCGGCGAATCTCGCGGACCACCGCCAGCTGGGGCAGGAACGCGATGCCGATGCCCCGCTCGACCATTCGCTTGGCGGCCTCGATCGACTCCACCTCGAGCACGACGTTCGGCACCAGACCGGCCCGGCGAAACAGGCCGAGCGTGAGCGTCCAGTCGCTGGAGCCCCGATCGAAGAGGATCAGCGGCTGCCCCGCGATCTCGTCGAGCCGCGCCCGCCCGGCGCGGGCCATCGGGCTGCCCGGCGTGGCGACCAGCACGAGCGGGTCATCGCGCAAACTTACGGTCTCGATCTCGGGGTGCTGGAGCGAGCGCGCCAACCCGAGCTCGGCGTCGCCGGCCAGCACCATCTCCAGCACTTCCTTGGAATGGCCGGAGCGGACCGTGATCTTGGTCTTGGGGTGGGCGGCCTGGAAGCGCTTGAGGACGTCGGGCAGCAGGTAGGTGCAGATGGACAGGGCGGCCGCGATGGTCAGGGCGCCCCCGCTGGATGGCCGAAGATCGTGCACCGCCTGTCGGGCGTGCGCCACCACCTGCAAGAGTTGCTCGGCGTGGGGCCGCAGCGCACGCCCGGCAGGGGAGAGCGCCAGGCCGGTCTTGGCGCGCTCGAACAGTGCGACGCCCAAGGAATCTTCGAGGGCCTTGATCCGCGCGCTGATGGCGGGCTGACTGACCCGCAGGGCGTCGGCCGCCCGGCGGAATCCGCCAAATGTTCCGACAGCCACGAATGCCTCGAGCTGGGGGATCTCCACCCTGATCCGCCTCCCTTATGATGGCGCCGCCTGCTGATCCGGATCGATTATAGCCTCTGTGAAATATCTTTCCGATCACGAAATTCTATCAGGCCGATAAGAACAATGAGGTTGCCCGCGCCCCCACCTCGGCGGCACAGTGAGTGCACGATCAATCGCGTCAGATCCAACGCCTGGGAGGAGATGGCCATGGGTGGTCATTGCGGTTGCGAGAGTGAGATGAGCAGCACGTTTCACAGCCTGGAATGTCTGGATTGCGGCTCGCCGGTGTGCCCGGCCTGCGCGATCTCGCTGGAGTCCACGACCTACTGCGCGTCCTGCGCCGGCGTGCTGCTGGAGACGCCGCACGTGCGAGCCGTCGGCTCGTTCGAGCTGCACTGATTGGAGACGGATTCCATGCACAACCCCGGCAAGGCGTTTCGTGACCTGCTCCGCACCGAGCCGTATCTGTTCACCGGTGGCGTCTACTCGCCGCTCGACGCGCAGATCGCCGAGCGGGTGGGCATCAAGTCCATCTACCTGAGCGGCTACTCCATGGCCCTGGCCAACGGGTGGCCCGACATGGGCTTCCTGACCCAGACCGAGGTGAGCCGGATCGGTGCCATGGTGGCCAGCGCCGTGGAGATCCCCGTCATCGCGGACGCCGACGACGGCTACGGCAACGCGCTGTCGACCATCCGGACGGTGCAGGAGTACGTGCGGAGCGGCGTGGCCGGGATCCACATC